>Ga0209398_1000384_pt1 | contig 28061 bp, 16 predicted proteins | sample AshMeaBigSpring_FD_184125 | JGI IMG/M metagenome (GOLD analysis project Ga0209398, IMG submission 184125) | Groundwater microbial communities from Big Spring, Nevada to study Microbial Dark Matter (Phase II) - Ash Meadows Big Spring (SPAdes)... | ecosystem: Environmental > Aquatic > Deep...
CAACAATAAGTTACCGAAATCACTCATCAGCCGCGGGGCGCTAGCCCGCGGTTCATCCGCGAAAGACCGCGGGCTAGCGCCCCGCGGCTGATCCACAAAACCGGTAGGTAATTGTCGTGCAGCGCCTTACGACAGATTTCACGGACGGCGTTGTTTGCAGGCTCGGTACGCCCCGCCAAATGTGCTAGTCCGACGAGATCACAGCGCGGTGCAAGCGGCAATCGACGCCGCCATCAGTGCCAGCAAAATGGTACCCAGCGCAGTAGAACTAAACGAACCGCCAGCCCTCGCACCAGCCCGCTGGACGCCGCCAGAGCTCAGCGAACGGCCGACGAGCACGGGCACAAGCCCGTGGCACCCGGCGTTTCCCGGGCACCGCAGCGCCCCTTGCGCAGTCCTTCGACGCTGCGCAGCGCTTCATACGCGGCGACCGGCAGCAGTTCCTCCGAGGCGGCCCATCGGAACATGCGGCGAATGCGGCCGACGTGATCGTTGATGTATCGCCGCGAGTCGCCGCCTTGAATCATCGCGTCGACAGTGCTCTTGAGTTTCTTAGGGCCGAATTACGCGGCAGGGCTGTGCCCCCAGAGCCTGCGCACGTACCGCAGGGCCGCCCGAATCCCGTACTGTTCGTCTGTGGGCTTGCCGTCGCGCACGTGGTGGCGGAGCACGAACTGCCCGTAGCGAAGGATGAGCTCCCCGACGGAGATTCCATCGGCCGGCTGCGGTCGCGGCGCGGCCACCGCGACAGGTGCGGAACCGGAAAGATGCTCGGTGATGAGCCGCTGGAAGGCCTCGAGGCTGTCCGGCGTGCCGTAGCGACCCAGATAGACGTGTCGGCCACCGAGGATCACCCGCGCCTGGCCGCTGGGCTGGTGGAGCGAGTACGAGGGGATGCGTCGTCTGGCGGGCATGGCTGGGGACCTTTCCTCTCCAAAGTGGTAGTGACTACCACCTTTCTTGGAGGTTCCAGGTCGCACACCCGCCTGGGTGTCACGACGAACGACGTTGGTACAACTGGATTTACAACCAGTCGGGGCGACAGGATTTGAACCTACGACCTCTGCGTCCCGAACGCAGCGCTCTAGCCAGGCTGAGCTACGCCCCGTAGCAACCAGCGGACATGGGTATGTCCCGCAGGCCACGCTTAATGCTAACCGCTCTCCCCGCGGGCTCCAAGGGGGATTGGCCGTTCCGGCGGAATGCCCGTATGTCCGCATGCCGGATCGGCCAAGCCTCCAGCCCCTACCCCCACAGGCCAGGGCACCCGTCTCGATCGGTGCCGGGCGGCTGGTCGCGGAGTGCTGGATGCCGGGGGCGCCCGCCCGCACAGCACTAACGGCCGGTGGCTTGCACGGCGGCGGTGGCTTGGGAGGGCCGCCAGTCGACAAGGTGCAGTTCGACACTCCGCCGGCCCAGGTATTCGTTGATGACAGGGCGGAACGCTACGTCCAAGGGCGCGTCCAGGTTCGGCAGCTGGTCGGCCCAGTCGGCCTGGTGAAAGGCCACGGCCCGCAACCGGGTGCCGAACTGCGTCAACTTGCACGACAGGTGGCGTTCTCCCTTGCCGATGCGGCGCGGCGGTTCAGCCAGCTGGACCCCTTGGGCACAGAGCAGGGGCCGGGGGTTGCCGTGCCCGAACGGGGCCAGCAGTTCGATCTGTTCAGCGGTCTTCAGCGTCAGTTGGGTCAACGGCGCCTCGGCGTCGATATGCAGCTCTGCGACGCGATCCTCGGCGGCAATCTGGCAGGCGGCGTGTTCGCAGAACTCCGTGCGAAACGAGTCGATATGGGCCTCGTCGATCCGCAATCCGGCCGCGGCCGCGTGACCGCCGTGGGCCAGCAGGTGTTGCGAGCAGGCGGACAGGGTCTGGTGCAGGTTGAGCCCACCGGCCGAGCGGGCCGAGCCGCTGCCCACCCGGCTGCCCAACTGGTCCAGGGCGATCATCACCACGGGGCGGTGAAATTTCTCGGCCAGCCGCCCGGCGACGATGCCGATGACGCCCGGGTGCCAGCCCCGCTGGGCCAGGACCAGGGCGGCATCCTGCTGGGGGTCGAATTGCTCCATGGCCTGCTTCTTGGCCGCCTGGTAGATACTGCGCTCCAGGCTGTCGCGGCTGTTATTCAGCTCCTGAATGTATTCGGCCAGGGCGGCGGCGCGCGTGTGCGAATCGGTGGTGAGCAGTTCCACGCCCAACTGGGCCTGCCCCAGGCGGCCCGCGGCATTCAGACGGGGGGCCAGCACAAAGCCAATGTCCTCGCCCGCCAGTTCCGGCTTGCTGTCCAGGCCGGTGACCTTCATCAGGGCGGCGAGCCCGACGGTCGGTTGCTGCCTGAGAACCCGCAGTCCGTGGCGCACGAGGATGCGGTTCTCGTCGAGCAGCGGGACGACATCGGCGACCGTCCCGATCGCCGCCAGGCCGACGGCGGTGAGGAGCGCCTGTCTCAGGTGTTCGCTCACCCGCGGCCCCTGGCTGGCCTGCTGGCAGATCGCCCAGGCCAGCTTCAGGGCCACGCCGGCGCCGCAAAGTTCTCCGAAGGGGTAGTCCGTACCCGGCAGGCGCGGATGCACGATCTGGTGCGCGGCAGGCAGTGTCGGCCCCATCTCGTGGTGGTCGGTGATGACCAGATCCAGTCCCAGGCGGCGAGCCGTCTCCGCCTCGGCCACGCTGGTGATCCCGCAGTCGACCGAGACGATCAGCGACGCGCCCTGCTCGGCCAGCTTGCCGAGCGCCTCATCGTTCAGCCCATACCCCTCCTCCAGGCGGTTCGGCACGTAGTAGCCGACGCTCGCCCCGATTTGGGTCAGGCAACGCACCAAGAGGGCCGTGGCGGTCATGCCATCGGCGTCGTAGTCGCCGTAGACGACAATCCGGCGCCGGTCTCGCACCGCCTGGCAGATACGCTCGGCGGCCGCCGCGGCCCCTGGCAACTGGTCAGGGGCCCGCAAACCGGTCAAACGGGCCTCGAGAAAAGTTCTCGCCGCGTCGGGGCTGGTTACACCACGGCTGACGAGTAACTGGGCGACGATGGCCGGAACGCCGGCCGTACGTTCCAAGTACGAGACCCGGTCGGGGTCGTGCGGCCGGATGCGCCAGCGTTTGCTCATGTCGTCCTGGTCTGAGCGCGGCGGCAAACCGGCCGTGGAACCCGGGGCCGGCGGGCAGGCGCGATTGGGCCAAGGCCGCCGAAGTCCCGCCCGCCGTTACTTCTTCTTTTCCGTGTGCAGCGTGTGTTTGCGGAGGCGCGGGCAGTACTTCTTCAGCTTCAGCTTCTCGCCACCCGTCTTGCGTCGGAGCACGTAGTTGTAGTCGCCCGTCTCCTGGCAAACGAGGAAGACCACCTCGACCTTCTTCTTGCCTTTGCCGCCCTTTTTCGCCATCGATCGACACTCCTGCCAACCACGCACCCAGCCGGGAAACGACCCGTCCGGGGCAGACGTCCGCCGGGGATTGAAGCGGTTATTCTAGCCTGTCCGGGGGAATCTGTGCCAGAGGCACTTGATGGTTCCCGGAGGGACATTTCCCTGGATGCGGTCAACGTGTTCGGTGGGTCAAGGCAAGATGGCCAAGCGTGCACCGGCCCCGGACCCGAGAACGGTCGCGAGCCGCCTCCAGTACCAAGTGGCAATGGACCTCAACGCCTTGGGGTCTCGGCTCGGACGGCAAATGGGGGGTACGCACCCTTTCCGATGGTCGGGCCAAGCTGGCAACAATGCGGTCCGCGCAGGGGGGCGAGTGGAGCCAGCTCTGAGGACTTCCCAGAATCAGGCAAGGTCATGCTGGGACGTTCAACTCGCGGCTTGACCATCGTCCTGCGTAATTCGGCTCGTGGGGGCCCCGCGTCCACGAGTCACGGGAGCGCCGGAATAAATCGGGTGGCCGGAAGCGAAATCAAGGGCAGTCGGGTGCCGCCGCTGGCTGGGGACCGATTGCCCGGCGAGCCCACGCGGAGCGGCCCAAGGGGCGGTTCCATACGTAACGAGGTGTCGGGGGTAAAATAAATACGCAAGGCGGGCTGCAGCGGGTAGCCTCGAAATCGCCTGTTGGAGGACCCGGGTCCGTGAGGGAAGGCGAGCGGTCAGCGTCTTTTGGCTTGAGGTTGCTTGATTTTTCGAGAGAATGGAGTTAGTTTCTTGGCAGGCGTCTCCGATCCACAGCCGATCGCGTAACCACCTTTACGGGTGCGTCCCCGTGAACAGTTGGCGGCAGCCGACCGACCCCAAGGGGCCGGTGGCCTGCTGCCGGGCGCCTCCCTGGAAGATGCCTTATTCAGTTCAGGGTGTGTAGATTCCGTGGAGATCATCTGAGGGAGCAACCAGCTATGGCCGACAAGCCCGTCCGACCTGGGGCGTCCAAACCGGCGGCGAAACCGGCGGTAAAACCGGCGGCAAAGCCCGCCGCCAAGCCGGTGGCGAAGCCGCTGGCTTCACGCCCCGCGCCCGCAAAGGCGGCAGCGGCCGCACCCGGCGCGCTGCGCTCCAGTGGGGAGCAAAAGGCCCTTGCGGCCAAGGCACGACCCGTCGGCGAGGCGGCCGGTGGGGAGGAGAATGAAGACGAAGGCTCGGCCCACGCGACCAGCTTCCTCATGTTTCAGGCCGTGCCGAGCTGGCTGACAAGCATGGTGGTACACATCATCGCCCTGCTCGTGTTGGCTCTGCTCACCATCGATACGTACAAGCCCAAGTTCGACAACGAGCTGACGATCGGCAACACGGAGGAGGAAAGTGAAGAGATCGAAATGTTCGAGGAAGAGGAGCTGATGGAACCGATCGACATGGAGGTCACCAGTTCGGACGTCTCGGTACAGCCGATCACCGAGAATATTGCGGAGGAGCCGGTGATCACGGACGCCAACGATCTGGATGCGGCGCCGATCCAGGTGGAATTGAATCCGCTGGGGGCCGATTCCGCCCCGAAGAACGACCTGTTGAAGGAGATCGGCTCGTACACCGGGACCGGGCTGTCCGGCCGGGGCGCCGCGGCGCGTTCGCAACTGGTACGCGAAGGCGGCGGTACCAAGGGCAGCGAGGAGGCGGTGGCGCGGGCCTTGAAGTGGTTTAAGAACCATCAGAATCCGAATGGCAGCTGGAGTTTCCGGCATCTGAACGGCGTCTGCCCGTGCCCGAATCATGGCACGCCCGACGCGGTGAACGGGGCGACGGCCATGGCCCTGCTGCCATACTTGGGAGCGGGCAACACCCATATGGAGGGCGCCTACAAGGAGCAGGTGCGGGCCGGTCTGTACTTCCTGGTCAGCAGCCAGAAGCCGAATGGCTCGTTTCACGAATCGGGCGGCAACATGTATTCGCACGGGCTGTGTGCGATCGCCCTGTGCGAGGCCTACGCGATGACCCAGGACCGGTCGTTGATGGCCCCCGCCCAGGCGGCGCTCAACTTCATCGTCTATGCCCAGGACCCGGTCGGCGGCGGCTGGCGGTACCTGCCCAAGCAGCGGGGCGACACGTCCGTGGTCGGCTGGCAGCTAATGGCCCTCAAGAGCGGACACATGGCTTACCTCCGAGTGCCGCCCAACGTGGTCATCGGTGCGTCGAAGTTCCTCGACAGCGTCCAGTCTGACAGTGGATCGGCCTACGGGTACGCCGATCCCGGCAACCGCGGGGCGACCAATGCCATCGGCCTCTTGTGCCGGATGTACCTGGGATGGAAGCATGAGGAGCCGGCCTTGAAGCGGGGCGTGGAGCGGATTTCTAACTCGGGTCCCTCCACCGTCGACATGTACTACAACTACTACGCGACGCAGGTGATGCGGCACTTCGAGGGCGAAGAGTGGAAGAAGTGGAATCCCCAGATGCGGGACCAACTGGTAAATACGCAGGCCAAGAGCGGCCACATGGAGGGCAGCTGGTTCGCGGGCAGCGGCCACGCCAATGAGCGGGGCGGGCGGCTGTATTTCACCTCCATGGCGACGATGATCCTGGAGGTCTATTACCGGCACCTGCCGATCTACCGCAAGCAGGCGGCGGAGGACGAGTTCCAGCTGTAGCGTCGTCGCGTCCCGCCGCGGGCCGCTTGGTCACAGCGCCCGGCGCCTCATCCTGGGGTGCCGGGCGTTTCCGTTGGTGCGTGTGGCATGTCGCGACCGCTCGGCTCGGTGGTTCGCGTCGCGGGCACGGCCGCAAGGCAGTGGGAGGTGGTAGCCGGCGTGCGTGTGATACCGGTCATCGACCTGTGCCGCGGCACGGTGGTGCGCGCGGTGGGAGGCCAGCGCGCTGAGTACCGGCCGGTAGTCGGCTGCCTGGCGGAGAGCGCGGAGCCCGCGACGGTGGCCCAGGCCCTGGTCCAGCGATTTGCCGCCCGCGACGTTTACGTGGCCGATCTCGACGCAATAGCTGGGGCACGGCCGGACGAGACATCCTACCGGTCGATTGCCGCCTGTGGCTTGCGCCTGTGGATCGACGCGGGGGTTTCCCGCCTCGCACAGGCTGTGGAGCTCTTGCAGCTGGCCAACCAGGGAGTGGGCCTGGTCCGCTTGATCGTTTCTGTCGAATCGTGGCCGGGACCTGGAGAGCTGGCCGAGCTTGTTCGCACGGTGGGCCCGGACGGGCTGGCCCTCAGCTTGGACCTGCGGGAGGGTTGCCTTCTGCCGAGGCCGGGTTGGGACGGACAGGGGCCGCGCGAGGCGGCCTGCGCGGCCGCGGACCTGGCCGTGAGAGACGTGATCGTCCTGGACCTGGCCCGGGTCGGCAGGGCAGGGGGGACCGGCACCGAGCGTCTCTGTCAAGAGCTGGTGGCGCTGCGGCCCGAGTTGCGCGTCATTGCCGGCGGAGGCGTACGCGGGCGGGAGGATCTGGTGCGGCTGGCGGTCGCCGGTTGTCACGCGGCGCTGGTCGCATCCGCCCTGCATGACGGACACCTTACCGCCGCGGACCTGGTCGACCTGCCACCCTAATACGACTACGCTGGGGTCGCCGAAATGGATTTGGCATAACCAGCTACGGGCCATAAGCTTACGACAGATCTCACGGACGGCGTTGTTTGCAGGCTCGGTACGCCCCGCCAAGTGTGCTAGCCCGACGAGATCCCAACGCGGTGCAAGCGGCAATCGACGCCGCTATCCGTGCCAGCAAGATGTAACCCAGGGCAGTAGAACTAAACGAACCGCCAGGCCTCGCACCAGCCCGCTGGACGCCGCTAGGCCTCGCACCAGCCCGCTGGACGCCGCCAGGCCTCAGCGAACGGCCGACGAGCACGGGCAAGCCCGTGGCACCCGGCGGATCGTGTAGGCGGCGTTCTCCGAACGCCGCAGAGCGCAAGTTCTCGCTCGGCCATTGGCTCTCCGCGGCTCTGGACTTCCGTCGTCCTTGCATCAACGACGTTTTACGACGTATTGTGGCACCCTAAACGAACCGCCAGCCCTCGCACCAGCCCGCTGGACGCCGCCAGGCCTCGCACCAGCCCGCTGGACGCCGCCAGGCCTCAGCGAACGGCCGACGAGCACGGGCAAGCCCGTGGCACCCGGCGGCGCTGGTCGCATCTGCCCTGCATGACGGACACCTTACCGTCGCGGACCTGGTCGACCTGCCACCCTAACAGCCCGTTGAAATACGAGCACGACGCGCAAGCGCGTGGGTAGACCGACAAGAAAAAGTCCCGGTGATTCCGGCACGCGCGCGCTTCGTGCTGGTAGTCGATGTTTTTCAACGGGCTGCCAAGGAAAGCTGGCGTCGGCGGGGTTGGTTGCCGGACCACGCGCATGCGGGCACCGGGTGCAGCTTGAGTTCCGCGGCCGGGTCGCCATCGACGGTCCGCGCGTGGTGGGATGCGGGCATCGATGGGCACGGTCGTGGACCCGGCTCCGAGTTGGGCACGATCGTGGGAGCCGGGGGCCCTACGGCCACTGGGGCGGGCGCCGCTGGAGGAAGGCCGCGATGCCTTCTGCGGCCGCCTCCGTGGTGCGGGCCGAGGCACTGATGGCGGCCCCGGCCGAGAGCAGCGTCCCGAGGTGCTCGCCGACCGTCTCGTACAACATCCGTTTGGTCAGGGCCAGCGCCTCGGACGCCGAGCCGGCACATTCGGCGGTGATTTCAGCGACCCGGCTCCACAGTCGATCAGCCGGCACGACTTCGTGGAAGAGCCCGATCCGGTGTGCCTCGTCGGCCGCGATGGTGCGGGCCGTCAGGAGCAGGTTCGCCGCGTGCCCCGCCCCGATGCGGAATGCCAGGAGGGGCGTGACGATCCCGGCGGCCAGGCCGCGGCGCGGTTCGGGAAGCCCGAACTGGGCGTCGGCCGCTGCGACCACGATATCGGCCGCGAGCAACAGACCGGCGCCGCCGCCGATCGCGGGACCGTGGACGGCCGCGATCAGCGGCTTAGGAAACCGCAACATCGTCTGGAGCAGATCGCGGAAGCCCACGACGTCCGCCTGCCACTGGGGGTACGGATCGTCGCTGCGCGTGGTCTGCAACATTTCGTCCAGGTCCAGTCCAGCGCAAAACGCTGGACCGGTTCCGCCGAGAACCACGGCCCGCACCTTCCGCTCCCGGTACAGGTCGTCCAGGGCCTGGCCGAGTTCGCCGATCAGGGCCCGGGACAGCGCGTTGCGCTTGGCGGGCCGATCGATCAGAATGATCCCGCTGGGCGGCTGCAGGCGAACGATCAGCCGGGATGACGTCATCGATGTTCCACCCTGCGTGTTTCCCCGACGCCGGGCCGGTCCGCCGGGCACTGGCCAAGCGCCGCACGGGCGAGCTCCAGAAATCTCCCCGGGGAATCCAGATGGGCGTTCACGGTCCTGGGGCGTCCGCGCGGATGGCCGGCGGTCCGACACCTTTGTCGGCGGTCCGGCCGATCCGATTCGTAGGCGGTTTGCGCCGAAAACGGTGCCCGACTTCCACGCCGCGCAGGCTGGTGCGCGGACGCGATGCGTGTTCCTGGAACACGTACGGAGGAACAGGGAGGTCCTTTTCGAACCGCCTGTCACTCCCGCCGCCTACGGGTCGGTGGAGTCGTCGTCCTTGCCGTCCGGCGTCAGGCCGCGCTGCTCCAGTTCCCGGAATGCGTCGACGCCGAAACCTTCCTTGCGGGCCTCCTCCGTCTCCTGGATGATGTCGGCGCGTCCCAGGTGAATCTTCTTGAAGACGTCTTCGGAGATGACATAGTACCAGTCGGCAAAGCGATAGTTCAATTCCTGGACCTTGTCTTCCGCTTTCTTCAGCTTGTCCTTGTGTTCGTCCAGCTTCCGCTGGTTTTCCTTCACGATCCTCTCCCGCTCAGCCTCCCGGTCGGGCGGCGGCGTCTCCTCGGACTCCGCCGTTTCCTGGCTCGGCGGGTCGGCCGTGTCGTTCGTCGCGGCGCGGTCGGTGTCCGCGTCGTTTCCGCGCTCGCCCGCAGCGGTCGGTTTCGCGTCGCCTGGGTCTTCCGGACCGGCGGCCGGCGGTTCGTTCGCGTCCGCCTCGTTGCCCTCGGCGGCCTGGTCGGCCCGGGGCTCTTCACTAGCTTGCGCCTGGTTCCCGCCGTTGGCCGGCTTGACCGGCGTTTGCGCGGACTTCTCGGCCGCGGGCGGTTTCTCCTGGGCGGCATCGTTTTCGGCCGGTGCCTCCGGCAGCGGCTCGAGTTGCGGCGGCGGAAACTTGCCCTTGTCGACCCGCGCGGTCACGAACAACCAGCGGCTGAGATTGCCCTCGTCGCTTTCCTCCTCCACCCCGGCAACCTGGCCGAAGCGCAGGACGTATTCCACCCCGTCCTTGCTGCGGATCAGCACCTCGCCGTCACTGGAGAGCAACTCGACCTGGTCGCGGCTGACGGGCACGGGGAAAAATCCCCGGCCGATCAACGACTGTGTGCCTTCCAGGTCGTTGAGGAAGCCCTTGTCGGCCTTCAGATCGGCGCCCAGGTTCTTGGGTTTGCGGGCCACATCGACGATCTTCAGGTCCTTGAGGGCGTCCCGCAGCGTGTTGAGCCGATCCCGGTTCAGCTGCTCGCCCTCCTGCAGGCTGCTGGGCACCAGTTTGCCGTCGCGGAACTCCTGGAAGTCCAGCAGCTTCCAGGTGCCGTTCTCGTCCTGCAGGGTCATCGCCAGCCGCTGGTCGTACTCCACCACGGCCAGGCGGCCGTCGGGGGTGGGACCGGTCTGCACGGAGTAGTCCTTCAGGACGATCTGGTCGACGTCGAACGTGTTCAGCTTCAACAGGTCCTTCTCGATCCAGTCCTCGAAGCGTGTGGAGAGCTTGTCGGGATCGAAGGCCACGGTGTAGACGCGGTCCTGCGTGGGCAAGCGCACGAACCGCTGGTCCTCGGCCCCCTTGACCTTCTTGCCGATGATGACCTGTGCCAGGTTCTTGCCGTCGGCGTCCTGCATGACGACCAGCAAGCCGACACCCTCCTCGCCCAGCCGGGTCTTTTCCGCGTCGGGCTCGACAACTCCGTACGTGGCGTGGTCTCCCGCGTTATCCGAGGCGATGTTGATCACGTTCAGGTCGACGAAACTGGTGGCCGCATCACGCACGCGGTTCTCGGCGTCGGCCGGGTAGTTCTGGTGGGAGGGAATGACCCACACGCCGCCCACTTCGGCCACTTTGAAGCGGCGCAGTTCACCCAGCTCCTCGTCATAGCGGACGATCTCCAGGCTGCGGGTGACCAGTGGATCGGTGAAGGCGGGAAAGAGGGGCTTGCCAATCGCCTCGTCGGGCCGGACCCCCACGGAGGCGGGGCGGTTGACGTAAGCCACCAGCGCCGCGACCAGGGCGACGCCGCAGTAGATCGCACTTTTTGCCATTTCGCTCATCACACGATTCCCATGACGGAGGCACAGATACCGGGGTGCGGGGCGGCCGCGGATCGGGTCAGCGGAGGCGGTCGCGGGAAACCCCTTCCTTCTCGCGTGCCCGCCGCTGCCGGAAGACGAACAGGCCGACCAGCAGCGGGGGGATGGGGGGCAGGATGACCGCCCAGAACTTGAACTCGTTCTGCACCTTGATGATTTGCAGGTCCAGGTCGCGCTCAATCAGTTTCAACTTGCGGTCCCGCTCGCGGCGCAGTCGCTCCGTCTCGGACTCCAACCGCCGCTCGGCCACGCGCTGTTTCATGGCCAGGCGAATGATCGCCGATTCCAGTTCCCGGGAGTTGACCTTGCCCTCGGCGCGGGCCTTTTCGCGGAGCTGGTCGACGATCTTCTGCAGTTCTTCGCTGGCCTTGTCCTTCTTTCCTTCCGCGTCTTTCTGGGCCTTGTTGAATTCGTCCTCGAAACCGCGAATCGCCAGGTTGGCTTCTTCCCGCGCGTTTTCGGTCCGCAGTTCGACCATCTTCAGCGTGCTGTGGCGGGTTTGCCGCTTGCGAATCTCGACGAAATTCTGGTCCCCGGCCAGCGTATCCAGCACGTTCAGGACGAACGTCACGTTGTCGAATTGCCAGTTGATTTCGCCATCGGGCCGGGCGCGCAGGCGGAGGAAGTCGGAGTGCATCAGGTCAATGTCGGTCACGAAGACGACGTCGATCTTCCGCTCGCGAGCGGCCGCGGGGGACGAGCTGGCCGCCGGGGCGGGGTTGTCGTCCTGGCTTTCCGTACCCTCGGTGCTGGCGGGGAGGTCCTCGGGCAGGGGCGATTGGCTGGCGGGCGGCGTCTGGGCCGGCGTACCGGCTGCGGCCCCGGGCGCCTGCGGACCGGGGGCTTCCGAGGGCGCGGCCCCCGGCTGGTCCGCCGCCGGCGTGCTCGGGACCGCCGCTGTGCCCTGGATGCGGGCGGCCAAAGTGTAGGCACGGTTGCGCGGGCGGCGGGAGAAATTCAGGCGCAGGGGGTTGTCCTGGTTTTCCGTCAGGTCCTGGAAGCTGATCGTCCCGGTATCCAGCCCCGTGGTAACCAGGGGCACGAAACTCACCCCCTTGCCGTCCCGGCTCTCCACGGCGCCCGGAAAGAGAAACAGCAGCTGTTTCAGGTTCGAGGTGATGGCGTCCGCGGGGTTGAGCGGCTCCTGGGCCCCGGGGGCATCGGGCCCCACGAAGACCCACTCCGGCGTGATCTGACGGAACCCGCGGACCTTGGGATAGGGGTTGTAGTCCTGCCAGATGATCTCCGCGTCGTAGCCGCCCATTCCGTCCTGGCCGACCAGTTCCAATCCCAACAGCGACCAGAGCCGCTGGATGTCTCCCTTCTGTTCGGGCGGGCCGCCGAACCCCATCGGTCCCCCTTGCGGCCGCTTGGGCTGACCCGTGCCCGGAGCCGTCGTCAGGGCCACGGGAAACGGATCCTCGAAGACGGCCGTGGGCGTTCCCCGGCGAATCGCCTCGAGGACGTTGTCCAGCTGGGGCTGGGTCAGGGAGGACGGTTGCACTGCCAGCAGCACGTCGAACGAATCCTCGATCGGATTGTTGGGATCGACCTCGACGACCTCGTACTGTTTCTCCAACTCCTCGATGATCAGCTGCTTGGGGCGGGTCGTCATGCGGGCGAAATCGAAACCGCCGAACAGCTCGGCGTCGGTGCGGATCACGCCCACCTTGCGCCGCTGTTCCTGGGCCACCGTGCAGATCGAGCGGATCAGTTCGTACTCAACGGGAATCCCGTGGTCAAAGAACGGCACGACGACCTTTTCCAAGCCGCTGGTGAAAGCCGCGCCGAGAAAAATTTCCGACTGCTTGAAGGCGCCCCGCTCGCGCGTCAGCACGGTCTCGGGCTTGATGCCGTACTGTTCCTCGGCGCGGGCGGCATCCTCGCCGAACGGTTCCAGGTCGTCGTAGATCCGCACGTTGACATGCGCGCCTCCGGCCGCCCGGAATTCATTGAGCATCGAGATCAGGTCGACCTTCGTCTTGGCATACGGTTCGGGGACGTCACCGCTGATGAACGCCTCGATCGAGATCGGATGCGTGGGCTGCAGTCCCCGCAGGAGCTTAATCGTATCGGGGGACAGCGAACTGACCCGCTCGCTGGTGGCATCCCAGCGGATCAAGTCGTTGTGGGTGAAGTACAGGTTCGTCCCGACTGCGAAGAGGACCAGGGCCAGGGTGCGGACGACGAAATGCCCCAACATTGATTGCCCATCCCGGCCGCCCAGCCAATGGCGGCGGCCGATCAAGACCACGCTCAGGTAGACCCCCACCACGATGATCATGACGAAGTAGGTGACCGAGGCCAGGCTGAACACGCCGCGGCCGAAATCGGCGAACTGTTCGGAGTAGCTCCAGTGGGAGACCGCCCGCGCCAGCCCACTGAAGGGAATGATCGCGTCGGCCGACGCGGCGAACGTCAACGGGGCATTGAAGACCGCACCCAGAATGAAGCCCACCGTGAGGTTGCTCGTCAAGAACGAGGCCACCATGCCCACCGCCAACATGGCCAGGCCGATCAGCCAGTAGCCCACGTAGGTGGAGATGAACAGGCCCAGGTCAACGTCGCCCAGGGCCAGGGCGTTCAGCACCGCGAAATTGGAGAGCTGTGAAAACAGCAGGGAGGCGGTGAAGATCGCCGCCGCCGCGAGGTACTTCCCGAGCACGATGTCGAGATCGTCCGCCGGGATCGTCAGCAGGAGTTCGTCCGTGCCTTGCCGCCGCTCCTCGGCCCAGATGCTCATCGTGATCGCCGGGATGAAGACCAGCATGATGTAGGGGAAGTAGAAGTTCAGCTGGCTGAGCGTGGCCAGGTTGGCGTTGAAGAACTCGTGCGGCCAGAAGGCGGCGAAGGAGCTGAGCAGTACGAACAAGCAGAGAAACACGTAGCCCGTGGGGTTGCTGAAGTAGCCCACGAAATTCCGCTTGAGCACGGCGAAGGCCGCATGCTTGTACCGCGACAACGGTCCCAGCAAAACGATCCCCGCCAGGATTACCAGCAGGTCAAAAATCAGCAGCTTGACCATCTGCGACAACATCGGCAGCATCCTATTCCCCTGCTCGTCTGGGACTTGATTTCAAGCCCGGGGCGTGGCCCGGCCGCGGTGGCCGCCAGGCCCCGGGACGTGGTGGTCGATCATGCGGAGGACGAGGCGGGAACCAGCCCCGTCAGGCGACGGAACTCGCCATCCAGGGTCTTTCCCCCCTCGAGCAGTTCCCCGATCGGTTTGTCGGCGACCAGGCGCCCCTCGTGGATCACAATGATCCGGCTGGCCATGGCCTGCACCTCTTGCAGGATGTGCGTGGAGAGCAGGATCGTCTTTTCCCTGCCCAGCCGCTGCATGGTCTGCCGCACCTCGGCGATCTGGTTCGGATCCAGCCCGGCCGTCGGCTCGTCCAGGATCAGTACGTCGGGTTCGTGCAGCAGCGTGTGCGCCATGCCGACCCGCTGGCGATAGCCCTTGGAGAGCTTGCTGATCGGCTTGTACACCACGCTGTCCAAGGCACACAGTTCGATGACCGCGGCGATCCGCTGCTTCTTGCGATCGGCCGACAGCCCGCGCGCCTCGGCGAAGAAGTCCAGCAGGGCCATCGGTGTCATGTCGGGATAAAGCGGTCCGTTTTCTGGCAAATAGCCGAGCCGCGCCGAACCGGCCAGACGGTCGGTCGCCATATCGTGTCCGGCGATCCGAGCCTGCCCCTCCGAGGGCGCCAGGTAGCCAGTCAGCAGCTTCATGGTGGTGCTCTTGCCGGCCCCGTTGGGGCCCAGGAAGGCCACCACCTCGCCCTGGTGCACGCGGAAACTGACATCGCGGACCGCCGCGAAGTCGCCATAAAACTTGGACAGCCGCTCGGCCTCGATCATCGCCGGACGCTCGAACTTGCTGGACATCGCGAACTCCATCAATGGCGTCAACAAGGCACGCCAGGGGAAGGAAGCCTCTCGCGCCTCGTCAATACGGCAGCCCTGAGGCCGTGGCCGAATTGCCCCGCTGCGACCTCCGGCTGCGTAGCGGACGACCTATCGACTCGACCTGTTAGCGCTTGTTGGCCGGCGGCCCGTGCCCAAAGTAGCCAGGTGTGATTCCGGGTGACCCGCATTTTTTTTGTGCGATCCCAGCCCCCGGGGCACGAGCCTCCGGCTCGAGCACAGCCGGACGCCAGCGCATGCCGGCGGATACTTCGTCCCAGGCTCACGCAGGGCAACTTCGCACGTATCGAAGACCGGCCGCCGCCGGATACTCCTATTGCTGATTCCGCAGGGGGGGACTTCAAGGGGGACGGGGCCCGCGTGCCGCAGAGCACTCCGTCGGCACCAACGTAAGCCCGAACGGTGTCAATGCTTAACCAATCTTGTCCAGGCGTTCAACCCCCGTTCCGCTCCCGCCTCGACCGCTCGAATCCCCCACTTGAGGGATTTCTGAGCAAATAGGAGCTCCTGGCAATGGGCCCCGTCGGCGCTGACGCTGGCCAGGTTTCGCGCCCTTGGGGCAAAGTAGGGGTAACCGTTCACAGGCTGGGGCCTGGCTCATTGTTCGGCCGGAATACCAATTGGCGTCGTGGGACGCTGCCGCCGAAAAACGTGCCTGACCCCTTGGGGTGCCGCACGCTCGATTGGTTGGGTATTCCAGGGGGTCAGGTCCATGTTTTCGGCCGGCGCGTATCCGCGAGGTCGAGTTGATCGGCCGAGAAATGCACCAGACCCCGACCCGTGAACGCTTACGGAAAGGGTCGAGTCTCCACGGCCCTGCCGCTCGGCGTTGCGGGCTTTATCTGCGTTGCCCGCGCCGAGCGCCGGCGCGCCTCGGGGTCCGCCGGCCCGCCCCCGAAGAAATTGAGCTTCCTCGGCAGAATTCGGGGGTTCCGGGAAGCATTCGCAAAGGCTTTGACAGGCGCTTTTCAGGCAATGCAGGGCAAAACCAAGGAATGGCGCAACATTTCCGCCGTCCGAAGTTGGCTTCAAATTGGAAAATCTGTATTCGACAAGCCGAGTCAGCAGGGTGCCGCTATTGGCTTTCCCAGTCACAGTCATCTTTGCCAGCTTCATGCAGGAGCGATCGTTATTTCAGACGGGTGATGTGTTACCAGGCTGTAAAGCAGTGCCAGGCCCGAACGCGCTGGCCGAAGCCATGGATCGGACCCGCAGGCGTTGCCCCGGCAATACGCATTGCCTGCCCTTCTGTTTCCTCTTCACCCTCCGCCTGGGGGTGAAGAGGTTGCGAATCGACTCTTTGCACCCTCCCCGAAGGCTCGTGCCTCGCCTTCGACCCTCCCCGAAGGCTCGTGCCTCGCCTTCGACCCTCCCAGAGGGAGGGTGAAAAGGTTCGGAATGGCTTGCGATCGGATATGCGGCTGTCTCGGCCGACCCTGCGGAGCGTTCCCGGGGTGAAGAAGAGGTTGCGAATCGACTCTTTGCACCCTCCCGCTGGGAGGGTCGGCCGTGAGGAACGAACGGCCGGGGAGGGGCGTCTGCGCGGAACGAACGGCCGGGGCGTCAGTGAAGCCAGCGACCGCTGGCACCCGCACCCTCCCCGAAGGCTCGTGCCTCGCCTTCGACCCTCCCCGAAGGCTCGTGCCTCGCCTTCGACCCTCCCCGAAGGCTCGTGCCTCGCCTTCGACCCTCCCAGAGGGAGGGTGAAAAGGTTCGGAATGGCTTGCGATCGGATATGGCGCCGCCGGTCAACTTTGTCACATCGTCGTCGTCTTTCGCTCCGCGAAAGAGCGTCCTTTCGCGGGGCGAAAGGCGACCATCCTAGGCGGGTGCGGTATCGCCAAGAAGCGGGCCGCGACGTCGAGCGATCTTCCCGCCGAAAAATGAGCCAGCCCCCGGCCTGTGAACGGTTACGTGAACGGATACGTGAACGGATACCACGATTCTCGGGAGCGGCGAGGCTCCTGCCGAGCCGAAGCACAAGGCGGTTTTTCGGCTCGGCGGGAGCCGCGCCCTCTCGGATACACAGAACTCACAAGCTAACCCGCCGGGAACAGGCCGGCTCGACTGACGTTGATTTCACAAGACGTCCAACTCGCCGGCCTGTTCCCGGTCGGGTTGAGCGGCGTGTTATCCCCTGATATCTGTGAGCTACTTCCACTCGCATCAAATCAACCGTTGGGAAATGGTCTGACGTCATGCCGGTTGCGGTTTCTTTCCTTCACCCAGCATGCCGCCAAGGTATGCCATGGGCAAGTAGGCCACGATCAGGTCTAGGACGGTGAACCAAACCGGCCCGCCAAACATCGACACCATGATGATGCCGCCCAGCAGGAAGAACACGCCAATACAGCATGCGAATTTCATCTTGTGGCTGGCCGCCACCTTCGCGGCAATAAACGCTCCGACAAGTGTGCCCAGGGCGTGAGCCAGCCAGGGTGCGATAAAGTTGGCCGGTTCGAGCAGCTTCAGGTTCTGGGCGAATTTGTCCCTATCCGACATGTCGACGCCTTCGGGTGGGGGAATCACCTCTGGCCCGACGGTGATAATCGCCATGTTGACCACGCTCCCGACCAATAGACCTACGATGACTGCCGCTGTGTTTCTCAGGATTCCAGGCATTGTTGGATTCCATTGTTGTGTCTGGAACGGACATTCACTCGCGTCTCTTGGTCGTCGTTCTGAATCGGTAACGCCAGTGACAACAGACCGAGGGGGGGGACGCCCATCAGCCATCGCTGGCGGGCGGTTCGCCGGCCGCCAGCTGGTCGGCAGCGTGGTGGAAGGTGACGTGCCGGTTCCACCGCACGTCGTCCTGGACGGGAAAATCGGTGCGCAGGTGGACACCGCGCGATTCCTCGCGGGTCAGGGCGGCACGGACGATCAGCCGGGCGACGGTCAGCATGTTTTGCAGTTCCCAGCCGGCGGGCGATTCGAACTGGCGGGGCAGCACGTAGCGGCACCAGCGGTCGATCGACTGGCTGGCCTCGGCCAGCACCGGCCCGCTCCGCCGCACTCCGGCGGCCCGCCACATGAGGCTCTTGAGGGAATTGCGGATGTCGGCCAGGTCCAGCGGCTCGTCGGCGGGGGGCGTGGCCGGGTGGGACAGGGGCAGGGCGCGGAAACTGTCGTCGATCGAGCGGGCCATCGCCGCTGCGCCGCGGCCCGCGTGAGCCCCCATCACCAGGCCCTCGAGCAGGCTGTTCGAGGCCAGGCGATTGGCGCCGTGCAGCCCACTGGAGGTGACTTCCCCGGCGGCCCACAGCCCTGGCAGGCTGGTGCGTCCTTCCAGGTCGACGGTCAGCCCGCCGATCATGTAGTGGGCACCGGGCCGCACGGGGATCGGGTCGCAGGCAATGTCGATGCTGAACTCCTGGCAGATCTTGAGGATGCCTGGAAACCGCGCGCGGACATGGGCGGGGTCGAGGTGGCTGAGGCTGAGATAGACGTTCGGGTGGCGGGTCTTTTCCATCTGCGTGACGATCGCCTGGGCCACCACGTCGCGCGGGGCGAGTTCGCCCCGCGGATCGTAATCCGTCATGAAGCGGTGCCCTTGCCGGTCGACCAGGTGGGCGCCCTCTCCGCGCAAGGCCTCGGTGATCAGGCTGCGGCTGCTGCCGGCGATGTAGAGCACGGTCGGGTGGAACTGCATGAACTCCATGTCGCGCAGTTCCGCGCCGGCGCGGTATCCCAGCGCGTAGCCATCGCCGGTGACCACGCCGGGGTTGGTCGATTCGCGATAGAGTTGTCCCGCGCCCCCCGTACAGAGGATGGTCTGTTTAGCCCAGACGATGATCTTGCCCTGCACATCGTTCCAGATCAGGGCGCCGCGGCAGGTTCCTTCATGGACCAGCAAGTCGAGCGTGAAGGCCTGCTTCCAGGTCTGGACGTTGGCCAGACCGCGGGTTCTTTCCAGCACGGCCCGCATCACTTCGCGTCCGGTTGCGTCGCCCAGGGCGTGCACGATGCGAGCCCGGCTGTGGCCGCCCTCCCGCCCCAGCAGGAGTTCACCGGACTGCTCGTCAAAGCGGGTCCCCCACCGGATCAACTCACCGATCCGCTCCGGCGCCTCGCGGACGACCATGTCGACCACGCGGCGATCGCAGAGATTTCCGCCGGCGGAGAGCGTGTCGGCGACGTGGTCCTCGAAGCGGTCCTCGGGGTCGAGCACGCCTGCAATGCCGCCTTGGGCGTAGTGGCTGCTGGACTGCAGGAACGACTCCTTGGTGACCACCAGGACCGAAAGACTCTCCTGGACCTCGAGGGCGGCCCTCAATCCGGCCAGGCCGCCGCCGATGATCAGGACATCGGTGAAATAGTGCGGCACCTGCTTGGGGTGGAACGGGACCAGGTAGCGCGGAGTGAAGAGCGGCATGGTGTCGCGGGCCGGGGCGTTTTTCGGGCGAAAGGGGCCGGGGTGGCGTGAGGAACGGCAAAGAGTCAGCGATCCAACGGGAGGTTAGGGAGGGTGTGGTCCGGGGACCGTGCGTGGACGGTTGGCGGTGGGCGTGGCGTGAGCTGGCTGCGCGGGGGACCGGTCACGGATCGCTCGTGCGCGAGGTGCTCTTCAGGTAAGCGCGGTACTGCTGGAGGTAGTTCGCCGGGGGGCGCGAGCGGCCGCCCTCGTCCTGCAATCCGCGGAGGATGTCTCCGGTCGGCTCGACGGTCCGCAGCCGCTCGGGTTGGGGACGCAATCCCAGGCTGCGGATCACTTCGTCCAGTTCCTCCCGTGCCTGCCGGCCGTCTGCTCCCGCTTCCGCCGTCCGTTGCCGCATCGACTCCCAACGCTCCAGGAACCGCTTCAATTCGTCCTGGTTCCAGCCCAACTGGTCGAGCAGCTGAGGATCGGGATTGTCCTTCTGATCGCGCAGGTATTCCAGGGCCAGATCGGTGGCCTTGCGCGCGTACTGGAGGTTGGCCGGATCGTCCCCCGGATCGGCGCCGGGTTCGGCCGGTTGCGGGATGGCGTCGGGTCCGGCGGGCCGGGCGCCGCCGCTGGGGATGTTCTCGCGGCCGGCTGCCGGATTCTGGGGCTGCCCGGCGGGCGCGCCGGTGGAGGGCTGCTCCGACGCATCTTGCCCGGCGCCGTCGCGGGCTCCCGAGGCGCCCGGGTCGCGGCGTCCGGCAGGCGGCTCGCCGGATTCGGGTCGGTCACCGTCGGGCTGGGCACCTGGGCGGCTGGTCGATCCCGCGCCCTGCTCGTTTCCCGGTTGGCCGGTTTGGCTGCTGGCCGGTTGTTCGCTGCCCGGCTGCCGCGAGGGATCGCCCGCGCCGGGCTCGGGAGCCGTCCCGGCTCCGTCATCATCCGGGGTCGTGCTGCCGGCGTTGTCGTGGCCTGGGCGTGCCGCGTTCTGTCCGCCGCCCTGTTCACCACCACCGCTGCGATCTCCATCCTGGCCACCCTGCGAATCGGATTGTCGCGGGCTGATGCTGGGCGACTGCGGCTGCTGGCTCGGTTGTGGAGCAGGTGTGGCATCCGACGGCGTCAGGGGTCGCGGACGGTTCTCGCCCTGGGCATCGGGTGCTTGATCGCTCCGCTGATCGTCCTGGCCTGCTCCCGTCTCACGGGCCTGACCATCCTCGGGACGGCCACCCGCATTTTGCCTGGTGTCGGGGCCCTCGCGCGGGACGCTCTCAGCGCCCTGCTGCTGCCGCATGTGCTCCAATATCCGCTCGATTGCGTCGCCGTCGCGGGTCCCATCGCTGGGCAACGGCTCGCGACCGGCCGTTCCGGGTTTCTCCGACGGCTGGCCGTCCTGTGGTCGCGTGTCGCCGGCGCCCTCGGGCGGGGCCTGCCCCGCGGATGGATTCGCCGTGCCGTTGGCGCCTGGCTCACGCTCGGCGGCTTCTAAATCCGCAGGAGCCGAGGGTCGGTCACTGCCGCCGGACGACTCGCCGGGCTGCGAACCGTCGCCGGACTGTTCGGGCCCTTCCTGGTCGGACGGCTGGCCGGTGTCGGATCGTTCACCTTGAGCCCCCGCCTGGCCCTGCTGCGGTTGATCGGATGGCTGGCTGTCGGCGGGCTGTTGGTTGGCCCCGGCTCCCTCCTGCGTTGGTCCGTCGGGGCCTTCCTCTCCCGGCTGGCCGTTCTGACCCTCGGGCGCGGCTCCCTCCTGCGTTGGTCCGTCGGGGCCTTCCTCTCCCGGCTGGCCGTTCTGTCCCTCGGGCGCGGCTCCCTCCTGCGTTGATCCGTCGGGGCCTTCCTCTCCCGGCTGGCCGTTCTGTCCCTCGGGCGCGGCTCCCTCAGGATGGTCCTCCTGCGTACCTTGCTGGTCGTCCGGACTGGGCTGCGGGTCGAGTCCCGGTTGTTCCTGATCCTCCGGCGTACCTCGGTCGTCGCCGGGGGGACCGGGAATGATGCGGAGGGTGTACGTATCGGTGCGGGCCGTGTTGGGCTCCGGGGAGGCCGTGAGCGGTGCGGTCCGGTTATCCGCGGCCACGGCCTGGAGCTGGACGACGTCGCCGGCGACCAGCCCCAACTTGCGGGGCACGAGCGGATAGGTCACCACCGCCTGGCCCGACTGCGGCTGCTCGAGCAGTTCGGCCTGGAGGACGGATTCTCCGTCGCGGGTCAGCTGCAGTGTAATCCGGGCAAGCTGGAAATCGGGATCGACGGCGCGGAGCTGGATCAGCTGTTGCCCGTTCTCAGGGACCTCGGTCTCCCGCGTTTCCGGGACCAGTATCTCCAGCCACGGCGGCAGGTCGGGAATGACTTCGATGCGGTGCACGATCGGGTCTTCGTTCCCTTGCCGATCAGGCGTGGCGAACCGCAACTGGTAGCTATGGTGGGTTGGCGTCTGCCGGTCCTCTTGCACGGTCAGCGTGAAACTGACGCGGGCCTCGCGGCCCACGGCCTGCATGGGCAGAATCCCGCGTCCGGCCAGGACGGGTGGTCGATCCGGGTCACCCTCAGGTGTTGTCGGCGGATCGAATTCCAGCTGCGCGGTCTGGATATCCAGGTTGGCCGCCGCGACCAGGGTGACGCGGGTGCCTTCGAGGGCGCGGATGTCCCCCTGGCGCGGCACTACCTGAGACGGGAGGCCTGTGTAGTCTGGGAACTCGTACTCGATCTGCTGGACGACGATACTGGGCGCTTCCAAGACGCGGACGCGGTAGTTTTCGCTGACCGCGTCTCCCGCTTCGATCCGATAGATCAGGTCTTGTTGAATGCCGTTACCACCGGGCAGCAGCAGCGTGGCGAAGCGCGGGGACCCGTCGACGGCAGCCAGGGGCACGGCCTGGTCCAGCAGCTGCCCGTCGGCGGTGCTGTAGTACAGGGTGACCGGTGCGCCCGCATCCAGACCCAGCACCTGTGCCGAAACGGGCAGCGTTCGTCCTTGGTAGATGGCGGTGTGGCCCGGGAGGACGTCAGCCAGCTGGACGCGGGAAGGGCGGGCGATGCTTTTCCAGGGCATGGCGATGCGGGCCACGGTCTGGAAGGGATCCTTGGGCGAAAGGGTCTTGTAGAGTCCGCCGATGATCAGCAGGCCGGCCAGGATGGCGGCCACGCGTACGAGCTGGGTGCGGTCCACCGCAGCATCCACGGGGACGCGCGACAAGTCGATCGCCGCCTGCCGTTCCATCGCCTCGTAAACCACGTCGCGCACCTCCCCGCGGCGCGCGCGGAACAGCAAGAGATTGATCAGGCTATTCTTCAGCGACGGCTCAACCTGTTCGATCGTCCGTGCGGCAAAGACGGGATTGACTCGGCGGAGCAGGGGAGGGCCCAGTTGGCGCAGGAAGAATACGACGCTGCCCGCCACCAGCACGACGAAGGCGGCCAGGCGACCCCAGAAGCTCAATCCCACAATCCAGTGGTCGACAAGGGCCAGCCCCAGCAGCAGTGCCAGCCAGGCAGCGGCCAGCGTCATCAGGGCCCAGGCAATGTCGACCAGCTTGACGTGCAGGCCCGTCTTGCGGATCTGCTGCTCGATGTAGTCGTCATAGCCGACGATTGTGCCGGCCGGCTGGTGGCCGGGTGTCGGGGCCGCGGCAAGTGGTGGGGGAACGGTCACGCGGGGAAGCTCGGAGCGCGGTGGAAACAAGGATGGCCGGTACCCGGTCGGACCGTGCCCGCGATCCGCGCAGCCGTGTCCGCCGACTTAATTATAGACGACGTGCAGGGACGTTCCGATCCGAGTCGCGGCTCACACCGCGGTCGAGGAATTCGGGGATTTAGGTGACTCCCGGGGGTCAGGCCCGTGTTTCCGGTCGGCGCGTGTTCGAGGGACGGCGTTGATTCGCAATAAAAAAGGGGACCGGACCCCGACCGCGGCGGCGGTCGGCATGTCGCCGCTGCGTGGCAGCGGTTGCGTTGACGGGTGTCGACCCGTCTGTTAGCCTTTCGCGGTTGGCGACACGGGAAATCGATCTGGCGGGTGGTGAGCACCGGCGGAGAGCACTGGGGTGGGTGATGGTTCAGGAAGTGACGTTGATCACGGGCGATGGAACGGGACCGGAACTGGCCGAGGCGGCGCGCCGCTGTATCGACGCGACGGGCGTCGAAATCCGCTGGGACATCCAGGAGGCCGGCGTCGACGTGATGGCCCGGGCAGGCACGCCCATTCCCGAGAGCGTGATTGACAGTGTCCGGCGGACGCGGTGTGCCTTGAAGGCCCCGATCACCACGCCCGTGGGTACCGGTTTTCGCAGTATCAACGTGTATCTGCGGCAGGAACTGGGGCTGTTTGCCTGTATCCGGCCGTGCAAGTATTACCCCGGCGTGCGCAGCTATTTCAGCCAGGTGGGCGTCGACCTGGTGATCGTGCGGGAGAACACCGAGGATCTGTACGCGGGCGTGGAATTCGCGGCGGGACGCCCCGAGACGGGCAAGCTGATCGAGTTCATCAACTCCTTGCCGGCCGACCGCAAGATCAAGACGGCAGCGGCAGAAACGGGCGTGTCGATCAAGCCGATCAGCGTCAGCGGTACGGAGCGGATCGTGCGGTGCGCTTTGGATTACGCGCGGAAGAACGGCCGGCGGAAGGTGACCGCCGTCCACAAGGCGAACATCATGAAGTATTCCGACGGGCTCTTTCTGGCTACGGCGCAGAAGGTCGCCGCCGAGTACCCGGACATCGAGTTCGAGGAGCGGATTGTCGACAACATGTGCATGCAGCTGGTCCAGAAGCCGGAGCTCTACGACGTGCTGGTGCTGCCCAACCTGTACGGCGACATTGTCAGCGACCTGGGGGCGGGGCTGGTGGGCGGGCTGGGCGTGGCCCCCGGCGCGAACCTGGGACCGGACGGGGCCGTGTTCGAGGCGACGCACGGGAGTGCCCCGAAGTACAAGGGGCAGAACAAGGTGAATCCGACAGCGCTGATCCTGTCGGGCGTTCTGATGCTGAGCCATCTGGGCGAGGTCGACGCCGCCCGCCGGCTGGAAAGGGCGGTGGCCGACGTGATCGCCGAGGGGCGTCACGTCACGTACGACCTGAAGCCGCACCGCGATGACCCGACCGCTGTCGGTACGCGCGAGATGGCGACGGCTATCTGCGACCGGCTCGCCTGATCGGGGGAGCTGCCCGCGGCGGGCGGAACCGGTCACGGGGTGGACGCCGGATCTGCTGCACCCCACGGGGTCAGGCACATTTTTCGGCGGCAGCGTCGCACGACGCCGAGCGGTCCTTCCGCCGAAAAATGAGCCAGACCCCGGCCCGTGATCTGCTGCGCACCAAGGGGTCAGGCACATTTATACGGCACCCGCCGAGGATGGTCGCCTTTCGCTCCGCGAAAGTACGGTCTTTCGCGGAGCGAAAGACGACGATGATGTGACAAAGCCGACCGGCGGCAGCATATCGGCGGCAGCGTCGCACGACGCCGAGCGGTCTTTCCGCCGAAAAATGAGCCAGACCCCCGGCCCGTGAACGGTTCCTTGCGCGCGGGTCGCCCACCCCTGGGGAGTATCTCTTTTCCTTGACCGCTGTTGGCCCACCAGGTGACACGCCGCAGCGTCTCCGTGGCGCTTTCCCCGGGGAATCTCACTTTTCTCCGCCCGCGGTCGGCCCCTGGCACGGCGACCCGTCGCACGAATGCGGCGAGGTTCGAACGGTTCCGCCAGCGTTGCCCGGACGCCACGGATGTTGCCGCCAGGCATCACGGGGGCGGCGGGCGTGAAGGCCTCAGGGATCCGTAAGCCGTGTACTGGCTTGGGCTTGGGTCGATCCGCCTCTTGCCGGGGCCGCCCTGGCATCCGGAGTGCCTCTGCTCCAGTCGACGTGTGAACCATCGCGTCGCCGAACCGCGCCCAACGATCACGCTTCCTGGAGGCAGCCCGCCGTGCCCAAGCCGATTGTCAAGAGCCGTCGTGGTCCTGTTCGCAAGCTGCCGGCTGTCTGCAACCAGGCGGTCAATGGTCACGCCCTGGTGCCGGCGGGGCCAGCCATCGCCCCGGCGGACCGGTTGAATGACGCTGCGGGGCCCGAAGCGCTCGAGCCGCTGGACGATTTCGAATTGGACGACGAACTGCCGACCGAAACGGAACTGGAGGGGGAGGCGGAAAGCGAGTCGGACAGCTCAGACGCGATCGACGATCCGGTGCGGATCTACCTGATGCAGATGGGCGAAATCCCGATGCTCCAGCGGAGCGAGGAGATCGCCGCCGCCCGCCAGATCGAGCTGACGCGCCGCCGTTTCCGCAACACGATGCTGGGCAATGACTTTGCCTTGCAGGCCGCCGTGGCGGCCCTGGAAAAAGTCCGCGACGGACAATTGCGGCTGGACCGTACGATCGAGGTGTCGGTGACCAACACCAGCGAGAAGAAGCGCATCCTGAAGCGCGTGGTGCCCCATGTCCGCACGCTCCGCGAGCTGCTGGTGCGTAATCACCGGGACTTCCACCTTGCCATCAACCGCCGGCGTCCCCTCGGGCAGCGTCGCGAGGCCTGGCGGCGGCTGGTACGCCGGCGGCACCGCGCCGTTCGGCTGGTCGAAGAGATGAACCTGCGGATTCAGCGGCTCCAGCCGGTGCTGGACAAGCTGCGGGAAATCTCGCGGCGGATGGACGTGCTGCAGGAGCAGATCGCAGCGGGCGGGGGCGTGGCCGCGGGCGGCAGTTCGCTGGACGAACTGCGGGCCGAACTCCGCTACCTGATGCGGATCACGCTGGAGAGCCCCGCCACGCTCCGCCGACGGGTGGCCCGGACCCGGGTCTACCAGGAGGCCTACGACGCCGCCAAACGGAAGCTGTCGGCCAGCAACCTGCGGCTGGTCGTCTCGATCGCCAAGAAGTACCGCAATCGCGGGCTGAGCTTCCTGGACCTGATCCAGGAAGGCAATACCGGCTTGATGCGGGCCGTCGACAAGTTCGAATACGCGCGGGGCTTCAAGTTCTCCACCTATGCCACCTGGTGGATCCGGCAGGCCATCACGCGGGCGATCGCCGACCAGAGCCGCACGATTCGCGTGCCCGTGCATATGATCGACACCATGACCCGCGTGCGGCTCGTGTCGCGCCAGCTGGTCCAGGCTACCGGCCGCGAACCGACGCCCGAGGAGGTGGCCGCCCGCGCCGAGCTATCGGTGGAAGACACGCGCTGTGTCATGAAGATGTCCCGCAATCCGCTGTCGCTCGACCAGCCGGTGGGAGATCACGACGACAGCTTCTTTGGCGAGTTCCTCGAGGACCACCGCGACGACGATCCGCTGTACGAGACCCACCAGCAGGCCCTGAAGAGCAAGATCGAAGACGCCCTGCGCACGCTCACCCACCGCGAGCGCGAGATTCTGCGGCTCCGCTACGGACTGACCGACGGTTACGCCTACACGCTGGAGGAGGTCGGCAAGATCTTCTCCGTGACCCGCGAACGTGTGCGGCAGATCGAATCGAAGGCGGTGCGCAAGCTGCAGCAGCCGCCGCGGAGCGAGACCCTGATGAGTTTCGTCGAGGCCTGCACGCTCCCGCCCCAGTTGGACGCGGTCGGCGATGTGGGTTGACCGCCGGCAGGCGGCCCCGCCAAGCCCTGCGGGCGATCGCGGCGGCGGCCGGCCGCGGCCCGCTGGCTTGCGACACCGCCTCGGCCCTCTCCCCGCCGGCGCGACGAGTCGCCGCGCGTGGTCCGCTCTCAGCGCCGCGGCAGGCCGTCCTCCGCGGCCAGCACGTCCAGGTATCGTGCCTCCAGCCACGAACCGACGGCCAAGGCGGCCAACTGATTGGCGTGCTGGCTGAGCACCGGTCGGGTCGGTTCGTACAGCGGCTCTGCGGGGCCCTGGAAATACGGCAGCAGGTCGAGCAGCGGCAATCGCTGCTGGTCGGCGAACACCGACAGCCGCCGTTGCGGCAAGCTCACATCGATCTCCGAGGCAGCATACCCGCCCTGTTGCCGCAGTTGCTGCCGCAGGCGGTGGTTCAGCTGGAATTCGGCCGGGACCACCACCAGGCCGACACCGATCTCCCGCCGCCGGCACTCGGTGATGATCGTCTCCAGCTGCCGCAGCACGTTCGTCCAGCGGCGCTCGGCCGCGAGGTCCCGCGGGACGCGGCAGACCGCCAGGGGCGACTCCACCGGGCGCAGGGACGCGGGCGAGGCCGGCCGGGGACGCGCCTGGCCGCTCAACCAGCGGCGCACGCGATCGGACTGGCGTGCGAACAGTTGTCCCACCAGCAGCCCCTGCGGCCGGGACTCGTCCAGCCGCGGGACATCGCCAGTGAAGTCGTCCGACACCGAAAGGAAGGTGAGCACGAGGTCGGGCTGGAAGTGAACAACCTCGCGCATCAGCTGCGCCACGTACTGCGGTGGCCCGGCGCGGGGCAGCCCGAAGTTGTAGACTTCCACGCCCTCGAGGTTCTGCTCCAGGCGGTCCAGGCAGTTGCTCCCGGCGCCCCCCGAGAGGACCATCTCGTCACCCAGCACAGCCACGCGGTACAGGCCGCTGTGCCGCAGCGATTGAAACTCATCGTCCCAATAGCCAAGGGCATTGACCCGCCGTCCGTCCCACGTCTGGCCCGGCGGCAACTTCAGGTTCTCCGGCGCCACCGCCCGAAGGACGCCCCGGGCCGACAGCAGGCGATAGCTCCGCAACACGAACTCCGTTGTCGCGAGAGCGAGGATCACCAGGTACAGGCCGAACGCGGCGCGACACAGCCCGGCGCGGCGCCACCCGCCGCGCGGCGGAGACTCCCTACCCCAGGGGACCAAACACGGGAGGCCGAGCAGCAGCGTTCCCCAGCAGGCAATCGCACTGGCGGCCAGAACGGGCCGCCACGGGTCGGCCGGGAGGTACTGGTGGGTGGCAACCAGGAGCAACGTACCGGCTGCCATCCAGCGGACAAGCACGCGGGCAGCTGCCGGCGGCCGCGTCCGCCCGCGGCTTGCACACCCGTCGGCACGGCTGAAGAGATACGTCTGA
>Ga0209398_1000385_pt1 | contig 28056 bp, 21 predicted proteins | sample AshMeaBigSpring_FD_184125 | JGI IMG/M metagenome (GOLD analysis project Ga0209398, IMG submission 184125) | Groundwater microbial communities from Big Spring, Nevada to study Microbial Dark Matter (Phase II) - Ash Meadows Big Spring (SPAdes)... | ecosystem: Environmental > Aquatic > Deep...
CATCGACAATCTGGTGGTGATTGACGATAGCATTGTGCGCGGAACTACGCTGAAACAGAGCATTATCAAGATTCTGGATCGTCTGCAACCCAAAAAGATTATCATCGTATCGTCGTCGCCTCAGGTGCGTTTCCCCGACTGCTACGGCATAGACATGTCGCGCATGAATGAGTTTATCGCCTTCAAAGCGGCTATCGAACTGCTGAAAGAGCGTGGCATGGAGAGCAAAATTGACGAGATTTACCAAAAATCGATTAGTCAGCGCAATCTGCCCAAAGAGCAGGTGGTAAACCACGCCGTAGAGATATACAACTCGTTTACCGACGAAGAGGTATCTGCCAAAATAGCCGAAATGCTCACCCCGCCGGGTACCAAGGCAAAGGTAGAAATTGTCTATCAAACCATCGAAGCATTGCATAAAGCCTGCCCTAACCACACAGGAGACTGGTACTTTTCGGGTAAATATCCTACGCCCGGCGGTGCCCGATTGGTGAACTACGCATTTATCAATTATGTAGAAGGAAAAGACAACAGACAGGTCGAATAGCGCCTCTCTCACTGCTTTATCCCAACTAATACAAAGGTCGTCTCAATGAAAAATTGGGGCGGCCTTTTATTTTTTAGCAACTTTTCGCCGGATTAGTTATTTTTTTGTTATTTTTGCGCAAATATCGCACAGTTATTTAATCTCATTATTCGTAAATCCATGAAAATAAGCCGAAGGATGGTCTTTATACCCCTGTTTATAAGCGCGATTAGCGTTTTTGCCGTAAGTCCAACATCCAAACAGATAAATACTACAAAAACAGCCTTAATCAGAGGCATTTACCGCTATACTCCGAAGTTTAACACCCCCGATGAAGATTTCTATATCGTGATTGACAATGCATCGCAGGGGCGCATCTATTGCACCAGCGATATGATTGAGGTCAACAGCCGCGAAGGGTACGAGCCGGGATTTTTTGTAGCAAATATGAACGGGATGAAGACGACCGGTGATTCTCTTCACTTCAGCATCACCCTGCGCAAAGAAGACTACTTTACAAAACCCTTTCCGCTCTCTTTGCGGAGTTCAGCCGATGTCCGGAAACAGGGAGGAATGAGCTGGACGACCGGTTCCACTTTCGATTCGGATAAAAAACCGACTGTTTCGAAAAACTTATCTGCCAAAGTATCGGGCGATTCTATCGTCTTTCGCGTCGATTATTTAAAGGCTATATCCGGAGGGAAAATGATCTTCAAAAGGGTGCATTCGCCAACGAAGAGGAGTCGCGGGGCTTTGAGGTGATTCCGTGAATAGCTTATTTTTACTATGAGATTTATCTATAGATTCAGATTTTACAGATACTTGGTGTATAAAGTTTACACGTGGTCTAAAAAGCGAAATAATGGGATACCAATTTATGAGACACTGCTTGTTCTAACAGTAGCGCATTACTGTCAAATGGCAGTACTATTTTTATATATTTTCAGACGGCATTTCCCTGGCGTTATACCCAAAGAATACTCTAAGTGGTATTTGGTCGCTGCATTTATACCGGTGTTGGCTTTTCACTATATTTATTTTTATGACAAAGTTTTGTGGCAAAACTTTGAAGATGAATTTAAGGAGGAAAGTAAATCGGAAAGAATAAGAGGAAATATTCTAATCACAACTTATGTACTGGGTAGCATATTTCTTGGTGCACCTATAATGGCCTTTTTGGACTTTTTGAGAGAAATGATTCTCAGGATGGTATAGGTTTTCATTACATCTGCGAGATAGAAATATTAATCACAATTAGCAATATGAGAAATTTAAACAGGATTTTAAAATCTATTTTTCTATTATGCATTTTCAGTCATACTGTTTGCGCTGAAGATATCAGACAAGTGCAAATTGATTTTCAGGATGCACATCGCTATTCATACAAAGGGACTCTGTATTTGCCTGCAGGCAAAATGAGAAAGATTTTAGTGCAACTAAGAAGAAGTAGTGGGGTCGAAAAACCGGAAATCAATAATGTGAAAGATTCGACCCATTATGACTTAAACTTGTTAATGTAGATCTGGGCGTATTGGGGATGTCGCGAAATGGGTAGACCTGTATTGGACATCCTGTTTCTAACCTCTTTTTTTCGGAACACAACGCCCTTATTTTCAAGATAATATAGAACATATTACTCAAAAAAACACTAATACTTAAATATTTATGAAGCATCTAATAAGCATTATACTCTGTCTGCTAACCCTTAGTATCATTCAGGCTCAAAACCCTGCTGGCGACCCCTTTAATCTGAATTTCGAAAAGAAAGTTGATATTTTTAGCACAAATTGGAGATATGCGGGTCGGCTCTACTCTTTGCAAATTGACTCCATAGACAAAGTGTCAGGTAAAAAATCTCTATTCATCAGCGTCAATCCAGGACAAAACCCAAAGCCCGGGTTTAAGATTTATCAAACAATATTTTTGCCGGAAGAAACTGATAGCCTGTCTGTTTCTGTTTACGCGAAAGGAGAGTCTGTCTCAGGTGCCACTTTCAAAGTATTTCTTATTGGTTCTGCCGGTAATATCGCATTTCAGAATTCAGCTTTAATAAAACGGTCAATCGACTGGCGTAAATACAATATAGTTGCATCTAATGCTTTATCCCGGATTTTATATATCGAAATATCTGTAGGTGAAAACACCAATCTTTGGGTAGATAATATTGAAATTAGCACAAAAGGCAAAGCCTTGTATGCATCAACTACCCGGGTAATAAATCCTGATTCTGAAACTTTAAATGCTATAAAAAACTGTACCGGATTGGATAGTTCTGAGACAAGCTTCAGGTCGGCATTGGCTCCATTAAATTCAAAAAAAATTATTGGAATTGGCGAGTCTGTACACGGAAGCCATGAAATGTGGGCCTGGCGAAACCGAATTATTAAACATTTGGTTCAAAATCAGAATTGTAAATTAATTATTCTGGAAACAGGCAATGACTTCGTCTCCTATATGAACAATTTCATTCAAAACAAGATCGATGAAAAGGATTTTTCGTTACTCAAAATACCAGCTTTTTCTTCCTACTATGCACAAACAGAGGAAATTATGGAATTATTGCGCTGGCTAAAAGAATACAATCTTTCAGCATCCGGGAAAGTAACGATAGCGGGGATGGATATTCAGGGAAACAACTACATTGGAGAACTAAAATCAATACTGGAGAAATACAATTCGCCCATTTTCAAAGCTTTATACCAAAGGGCAAATTCCGATAATCTGCAAAAGATGATTGCTGAAAATAGAAATGAGATCACCCGGGTGTCATCTGCCGAAGTTTACAGCCGTTTGAAAAAACTCTCAATTCGCATTGGGCAACACAAAAACATGCAAAATTCATCTCCCAATATTGAGTTACGCGACTATTGTATGTTTGAAATAGCAAAAGAATTAATTGCGAAACATACAACCGGTAGCGAAAAAACTGTTGTTTGCGCTCATTTAGGCCATTTGAATAAACAGAGCTTTTCGCCATCATTCGCAATACCAACTATCTCTCTTGGCAATCAACTAAGTGATTATTATAAAGACAGTTACTATGTGATAGCCGGGTTGGCCGGATGTGGCAGATACTATGCTCCAAACAATCATTTTGAGTTGCTTTTGCCCCCTGATAATAGTATCGAAAAATTTTGCATGAATTCAGGTAAGGATGTTTCATTTATTGGTGTAGATCAAATATCAAAACTGAGTAACACCCCACTGTTATGCAGAACGATTGGGCTTTCGGCAGATTTTGGCAACCAGTTTTATCCAATGACGGGTATGAGAAATAACTTCGATGCAATACTTTTCATAAAAAACGATACTCCTTTAAGATATCTGGGGAGAACAAGGGATATAAAATTCTTCATGAAACTTAAAACTTTGTCGTCAAATGCAGATCCACACCCCAAATCGAAGCCTGATTTGCTATCGTACAAGCCTGTAAATCTTAAAAATACGGTTATGCTGAACGGTTTATTTTGTTTAAAACCAAAAGATGGAATTGAATTCATATCTACCACAGATTCCCTGTTTAAAATGATTGTTGACTACTCTCCGGCTGTCTCTGTTGAGCACTTTAAATCGATAGAATACAGAGAGGAGGCCAACAAAAAATGGCGTCTTACAATAAAGCTGGACGAGACCGGAACCAAAGAATTTGAGAAAACAACATTGAGAAATCTATTTAAGCAGATTCCTTTGATTTTAAATAATCAAATCATTATCGCTCCTGCTGTTTCCTCTGTAATCAAAGATGGAGTAATAAGCTTCTCCGGCTTGAATATAGAAACAATACAGCCGATTCAGGAATACTTAAAGGTTAATCCAATAGAGCACTTTAAAAATTAAGGGAAATAAATTTTTCCCCACATCATCTAAGTCTAAAAAGCGGTAGTCGGTGGATAGTGCAAGTTTTTAACTTGTGCTGGAATTGAAAATCAGCGGAGCTAAATTGGAGCAGTTTGTAACTGCGTTTAATATTTAGTTTCAAACTGCATTAGTTTCCAGTCCAATTTACGCTGCGCTAAAATTGAACTAAGTAGCTTGGTGTGGTTTTGGGACTTGGAGGAAATGAGGGTAATATAGAAATAAGACATGCCATCTATTATTTTTGCGCAACCATTTTTTAAATACGATTTCAATATGATAAATTTAAACAGGATTTTAAAATCTATTTTTCTATTATGCATTTTCAGTCATACTGTTTGTGCTGAAGAAATCAGACAAGTGCAAATTGATTTTCAGGATGCACATCGCTATTCATACAAAGGGACTCTGTATTTGCCTGCAGGCAAAATGAGAAAGATTGTAGTACAACTAAGAAGAAGTAGTGGGGTCGAAAAACCGGAAATCAATAATGTGAAAGATTCGACCCATTTCCACTTAAACTTGTTAAGGAAATTGGTCAAAAATAATATAGGGATGTTTGTTTACACATCAAAAGACACACTTATTCCTACCGGAGAGTTTGGTTACAAATTCTTTGCAGATGTAGCCGATGCCGCAATCAAAAGCATCAAGGGGATAGACTCTCTAAAAAATGTAGATCTGGGCGTATTGGGATGTAGCGAACCCGGTGTATCGGCTGCTATTGTGGCTTCCAGAAATCCGGATGTCCGATTCCTGGTATCTATTACAAGTCTGTTTCTCAATGGCCCTGATTTTTACATTAATAATATTCGCAGCAGACAGAATTATGCAGCAGGTTATAAGCTTACCAGAGTATCGGGAGGGTTTCAAACAATGCTTAAGGATTCATTTCGTTTTGACAATAAAATTTACAAGAACACTGACAAAGCCTATGACCAATGTTTCTTTGCCACAATGGATAGTTTGAACAAGATATTTTACAAAATGAAGGATGATCAAACCGATATTTATAAGAAAGTGAGAAATATTTGCCGGTCGGAGTTTCTTCGGCGCTGGAATGTTAATGATTTTAACACCAGAACAGAGAGAAATTTTAAATACGATGTGACATTGTATATAGACAGCGTTTTGTCGAGGGATTTGTATGCACGTAGTGACTTTGAGCTAGTAAGATGGAATCCATTGCCGGTATTTGAGAAGATTAAGATTCCGGTTTTAGCAGTACTGGGCGATAAGGATGGTTTGATTCTGCCGGTCCAAAATGCAAAGCGGGCGCAGGATGTTTTCGACAGGTATAACAAGAAAAACACCACGCTTTTAGTCTTAAAAGACTATGGTCATGCCCTTTGGTTCGGGAATTATTTGTCAAATCAACGAAAAACGGGCACACGAAAAATATATGAGAGCTACGATTATCCGATTGATATTATTGTGAACTGGATTTTAAAAAATTGACCAATCAACAAAAAAGCAGCTCTGATATAGACATTAAACTCAAAAAACAACATACCCATGAAAAACAAAATCTTTATTCTTGCAGCAATTCTGGCCCTACTGTCATCGTGCGACAGTGGTTATATGTTTAGCGGCAAAGTAGTTCGTGCAACAGACAAACAGCCGGTTACGAATGCTAAAATTATAACTGCCGAAAAAAGTACTACCCACACAGACAGTCTTGGCAACTTTACCATACACAGCTTCGGGCCGGGGTCGCACAGCGATAAGGCAGAGCTATTGGTAGAAAAAGAGGGCTACCAGTCTGAATACGTCGATTTGAGCGATAAGGCTACCGATATTCATAACATACGGGTGGAATTAACCGGGTCGGGCCAGCCTCAGGAGACGGCGTTTGACAGCGTTTGGGTGAGACGCATGTACCTCTTCAATCTGATTGTGATTAATCTAATAGCTGCGTTTACACTGCTGTTTCTCTTTATCCGGAAAATAAAATACCGTTGGTTCTGGATGATGTTTATTCTGGCGTATTCGATAGTTATCAGGGTCAACTATATCAATGGTGCCACGGAAGTTGATTTCTTCAATCTACCGTTCTTCTTCAAGCATTATGGATTCTACCCGTTTACAATCAAAATCGCGATACCTTTTTCAATTATAGTTTTCTGGATGGCCTATTTTGCCGGGAGAGTGAGGAGGAGATAATAGAGGGAATGACATTTTTCATTATAACAAATCATTGAAATGAATACAGAATTTAAAACCGCAAAATACAATGCAACCAGCATGTTTTTTATCCTCTGGTTGATATTTATGCTAATTGTTGCCTTATTGGTCGTTATTAGCATAGCTATTAACCTCCCACAATTTGGAGTTGCCGGATATGTCTGTCTATGCATTGCGCCCTTTGTTTTTGAGAAGCGGATAAAAAGACTGTTTACGCAAAAGGTCGATGTCCGGTTTGGCGACTCCGGTATTAAGATCGTTATCTATTCCCGGGATGGTGAGAGTATTTCGGATGAAGAGCAGATTGACTGGGATGAGATGCAATCGTACCGGTTTCACTTTACACCTCAAAAGAATACGGTTCTTTCGCTCCGGCTAATCGACGGCAGCAGAAAGCGATGGAACTTCAGGGAGAATAAAACGAGTGACGAGGCAATCGGCGGTGAGAGTATTTTCAATGCCTTTCGGGCAGGCGTTGCGCAATACAACCAGGGTAAAGAAGCGGATGAAATGATTGAGCTGATTCCCGGATTTTGGAATAGTAAAGTGGGGACTGCACTTTTATATACCGAATTGGCCGCTGTTGTTTTCGGGTTTATTATTCATTTGACGATGCATCCCAAAAGCTCCGTTTTTACGCTGCTGACCGGGTTTAGTGTGCTGGTTGGTCTGTTTGCCCAAAGAAAACAGGAGAAGGCGCTTTATGAGAGAATTCGAAAACTATAAGGGTTAATCCTCACTTTTAGGATGCAGTTCCTCGTTGTATGAAGAAACGGAATTGAAAATGCTGTTATCGTACTTCTTCATTTTACGGTGTATCTGAAGGGGGTGCACACCTATGCAATGAAACAATTTTAAGGCAAAAATACCTATGCAATGAAACATTTTTCGTGTAAATATACCTATGCAATGAAACATTATAACTAAAAATACAATATCTTTGTGTCTGGATAATAATGCATTAGATTATGTTTGTAAGAAATATAGAAAAAGAGCTGGAAAAATGGGCGTTCGGGGAATATCGAAAGCCTCTTGTCCTGAGGGGTGCGCGCCAGGTGGGGAAGACAACTGTGGTCAGGAAGTTTGGAGACCGGTTCGAGAATTTTCTCTACATTAATCTTGAAAAACAAAGTTCAAGGCAGTTGATAGAGTCAACAGACGATGTGGTGAAGCTAATGCCACTGCTTTTTTTATACTGCAACAAGCAGCGAAAAGAAGGACGTACATTGCTTTTTATCGATGAGATACAGGTTTCGTCGCACGCTGTTTCTCTGTTGCGCTACTTTTACGAAGACGTGCCCGAAATTCACGTAATAGCAGCCGGTTCATTGTTAGAGACAATGCTCGACAAACATATATCACTGCCGGTAGGTCGCGTGGAATATCTGGCAGTGCACCCCTGCTCGTTTACCGAATTTCTGGCTGCTACCGGTGAGGAGCGTTTTGTAGAGATGATCGTAAACGCGCAACTTCCCGATGCCTTTCATGATGTTGTTTTACAGCAGTTTAATACGTATGCACTTATTGGCGGAATGCCGGAAGTTGTAGCGCGTTACGCAGCCGATAAAGACATTGTCGCTTTGTCGAAAGTCTATTCACAACTACTCAATGCGTATAGAAACGATGTCGAAAAATATGCCGAAAACAATACGCAGGCCAATGTAATAAGATACATATTGGATGACGGTTGGGCATTTTCAGGCCAGGCTATCACATTAGGCTGTTTCGCCGGATCGCCATATAAAGCCAGAGAAACAGGAGAGGCTTTTCGCACACTGCAAAAAGCAATGCTGCTCGAACTGGTGTATCCGACAACCAATGTATTGATGCCTGTTGTTTCGGATCTAAAAAAAACACCAAAACTTTTTTGGCTCGATGCCGGCCTGGTTAATTACGCATCAGGAATTCAAAAAGAGTACCTGATGAGCAAAGACCTCACCGATACCTGGCGTGGGATGGCAGCCGAACAGATCGTGGCTCAGGAGCTGAAATCTCTCAGTTTTGATGTCGGGATGAAACGAAACTATTGGCTGAGAAACAAAAGAGGAAGCTCTGCGGAGGTTGATTTTGTTGTGGTATTTGAGGGTAAAATTATTCCTGTTGAAGTTAAATCGGGGAATAATGCACATTTAAAATCGCTTCATCAATTTATGAATGAAACAGATCATGACATTGCTGTACGTATTTGGGCCGGGCAATATAGCGTAGATTCGGTTAAAACAGTAAATGGAAAATGCTTTCGATTGATAAATCTCCCTTTTTATATGATTCAGGCACTGCCAAACCTGTTGAAATCTTTCATGTAAACGCTGTTTTTACTTACTTTGTGTATGACCAATCTGCCGGAGAGAAGAATCTCCGTACATAAATAAATTCGTTGATTTGGTTGCATATGGGGGGGCGAATGAGGCATTCTTTCTTTTGCAAAACATCTCCACCAGCAACAAAATATTTGTATCTTTGCGGTTTATCAAGAAGACAAAAGAGCAAAGATGACGAAGCTGTTTCAATGCCTTAAAGTCAGAGTCTTTAATCTTTGATTTTTACTCAAACACATCCCGATTATGGCCAGAAAAATCCCTTACGGCATCAGCGATTATGCTCGCATAATGAATGAGAATTTCTACTATGTAGATAAAACACGCTTTATCGAAACGGTGGAAGCTGCACCTCCGTTTTTGTTTTTGATACGGCCGCGCAGATTTGGTAAGTCATTGTGGTTGAATACGATGATGACCTATTATGATGTATTGGAAGCTCCCAATTTTGATGCCCTGTTTGGCGACACCTATATTGGACAGCACCCCACCGACGAGAAAAACAGCTATCTGATTCTTAATTTCAATTTTTCGGGTGTTAATCCGGATTTAGCGAAACTCGAATCTTCGTTTGAGGAGCATTGCAGTAAATCATTCGCATCATTCAACAAGCGTTATAAGTCTCTTTTTGATGATGAATATCTTAAACTTTACCCCGAGAATCATCCTGCGGAATCAAAAATTGAGTATATCACAAGATATTGTCAGGAAAAAAAACTATCCATTTACCTCTTTATTGACGAGTACGATAATTTTACCAATACCATTCTCAGCCAGCATGGTGAGCGAAAATATGCCGACCTCACACACGGTAATGGCTTTTTTCGGTTGTTTTTCAATAAAATAAAACTGGCCACTACCGACAAAAACGCCTCGTTGAAAAAGATTTTCATTACCGGTGTTTCGCCTGTCACGCTCGACGATGTGACGAGTGGATTTAATATTGCAGATAATATCTGCACCAATCCACGTTTCAATGCCATTATCGGATTTACCGAAGCGGAGGTCATTACCATGCTCAACTATTACAAAGAGGAGGGATTAATCAACGAACCAATTGAGACCCTGCTTAACCTTATGCGAGAGTGGTACAACAACTACTGTTTTGCAGAAGAGCGTGTGGATCAAAAGATGTACAATTCCGATATGGCGTTGTATTTTGTGAAAAATTATCTGGAAAGTGGCTCAATACCTAAAGTGTTGATTGATAACAATATCAAAATCGACTACGGCAAATTGCGTCACCTTATTATTTTGGATAAAAAGATAAATGGCAATTTCTCGACCATCAAGCGCATTGCCGAAGAGGGCGAAATACGAACGTCGATTGTAACTTCTTTTCCTGCCGAAAAGCTGATAGCGAAAGAGAATTTCGTTTCGCTGCTTTACTATTTCGGTATTCTCACTATCGATAGAGTGGAAAGAGGAAGTACTATACTGAAAGTGCCCAATCTGGCAATTCGAACAGTGTTGTTCTCGTATTTGGTAGAAGGTTTTAGCGAGGCTGAAATTTTTCAGGTAGATATAATGACTCTTGCCGATATGGGCGAAAAAATGGCTTATGATGGTGATTGGAAACCGTTTTTCAACTACTTTTCGGAGCAAATTTACAAACAAACCTCTGTGCGCGATTTTATGGAAGGCGAAAAAACGGTGCAAATGTTTCATTTGGTTTATCTGAATTTGCTCAATTATTTCACCATCCACTCCGAAGCCGAAATGGGCAAAGGATTCGCTGACTTGTGGTTAACCCCCAATTTTATTGCCCATCCTCAAATACTACATTGCTACCTGGTAGAACTTAAATATGTGCCACGCGCTCAGGAAGCAGAAGCTAAAAATCCCGAATCGGCATTGGTGCAAAGACTCAATGCCGAAGCCGAAGCGCAACTCCAACGCTATGCTGCCGACCCACGGATTTTGGCATCGGTGGGCAAAACTACACTGCATTTGCTTCGGGTAATCTATTGCGGATGGGAAATGGTGAGCTGCGAAGAAGTTTTTTGAGAAGATTTGAACGGTTTTTCTGAAATGCGTTAAAATCAGATACTTCAACAACAAAAATATAGAAAAGAATGTCCGATATTCAGTACTGATTTTGGAACATTCTTTTTTATCATATTTATTTGCAGCAACAAAATATATGTACCTTTGCACATTATCAAACACATCCCGATTATGGCAAAAAAAATACCATACGGCATTAGCGATTATGCCGAGATTGCGAAACATAACTTTTACTATGTCGATAAAACCCGTTTTATCGAAACGGTAGAGGATGCTCCACGTTTTCTTTTTCTGATTCGTCCGCGCAGGTTTGGTAAGTCATTGTGGTTGAATACGATGATGACCTATTATGATGTGTTGGAAGCTCCCAATTTTGATACCCTGTTTGGCGAAACCTATATTGGACAGCACCCCACCGAAGAGAAAAACAGCTATCTGATTCTTAATTTCAATTTTTCGGGTGTTAATCCGGATTTAGCGAAACTCGAATCTTCGTTTGAGGATCATTGTAGCAGATCATTCGATAATTTCAACGCTGCATATTATTCGCTCTTGGGAGAAGATTACATGGCCAGTTATCCTAAAGCCGGTTTAGCTGAATCGAAAATGGAGTATGTGTCCGATTGGTGTAAGCGAAAAAATCTTTCCATTTACCTGTTTATCGACGAGTACGATAATTTTACCAATACCATTCTTAGCCAGCATGGCGAGCGAAAATATGCTGATATTACACACGGAAATGGCTTCTTTCGGTTGTTTTTTAATAAAATAAAACTGGCCACAACCGGCAAAAACGCCTCGTTGAAAAAGATTTTCATTACCGGTGTTTCGCCTGTCACGCTCGACGATGTGACGAGTGGATTTAATATTGCCAAAAATATTACCACAGATACTCAGTTTAATTCCATTATCGGATTTACTGAAGCTGAGGTCATTACCATGCTCAACCACTACAAAGAGGCCGGATTAATCAACGAACCCATCGGGAATTTACTTGCTACGATGCGAGAATGGTACAACAACTATTGTTTTGCCGAAGAGTGTGTATCGCAGAAGATGTATAATTCGGATATGACTCTTTACTTTTTGGATAATTATTTATCGCAGGGTTCAATACCGAAAATGCTTATTGATAACAACATCAAAATCGACTACGGCAAATTGCGTCACCTTATTATTTTGGATAAAAAGATAAATGGCAATTTCTCGACCATCAAGCGCATTGCCGAAGAGGGCGAAATACGAACGTCGATTGTAACTTCTTTTCCTGCCGAAAAGCTGATAGCGAAAGAGAATTTCGTTTCGCTGCTTTACTATTTCGGTATTCTCACTATCGATAGAGTGGAAAGAGGAAGTACTATACTGAAAGTGCCCAATCTGGCAATTCGAACAGTGTTGTTCTCGTATTTGGTAGAAGGTTTTAGCGAGGCTGAAATTTTTCAGGTAGATATAATGACTCTTGCCGATATGGGCGAAAAAATGGCTTATGATGGTGATTGGAAACCGTTTTTCAACTACTTTTCGGAGCAAATTTACAAACAAACCTCTGTGCGCGATTTTATGGAAGGCGAAAAAACGGTGCAAATGTTTCATTTGGTTTATCTGAATTTGCTCAATTATTTCACCATCCACTCCGAAGCCGAAATGGGCAAAGGATTCGCTGACTTGTGGTTAACCCCCAATTTTATTGCCCATCCCGAAATGCAACATTGCTACCTGGTAGAGCTAAAATATGTGCCACGCGCTCAGGAAGCAGAAGCCAAAAATCCCGAATCTGCTTTGGTGCAAAAGCTCAATGCGGAAGCCGAAGCGCAACTCCAACGCTATGCTGCCGACCCTCGGATATTGGCATCGGTGGGCAAAACTACACTGCATTTGCTGCGGGTAATCTATTGCGGATGGGAAATGGTGAGCTGCGAGGAGGTTTTTTGAGAAGATACTTTTCAAAAGACCCGTTTCTTGCTGCTCCCTGACCAATCAATTCTTCAAAAAAAATGTTTGCAACGGTAACAATCCGTTGGGTCCGACTGTTATGCATTCATGTATAACCAATAAAACAGACATTTTAATATATGAAGAGATTTGGAATTATTGTTGTAGCGGCTTTAGTCGTTGCATATCAATTGAGCGCACAGCAACATAAAACAGACAATCCGAAGATGGATTGGTGGAAAGAGGCTAAATTCGGGATGTTTATTCACTGGGGGCTCTATTCGATACCCGCCGGAGAATGGAATGGCAAGCGCACACACAACATTGCCGAGTGGATAATGATGGACCTTCAGATACCGGTAGCCGATTACAAGGCTTATGCCAAACAGTTTAACCCCGTTGCATTCAATGCCGAAGAGATTGTATTACTGGCCAAAGAGGCCGGAATGAAGTACATTGTTTTCACCGCGAAACACCACGAGGGTTTTGCCATGTATAAATCGGCCGACCCCTTCAATGTGGTAGATGCCACTCCTTACGGGAAAGATGTGGTGCAGCAACTGGCCGACGCGTGCAAAAAACACAACATGCCACTCGGACTCTATTACTCTCAGGATCAGGACTGGACACACCCCGGCGGTAGCTATTTCTATAAAAAAGGCTGGGACAAGCAGCAGGAGGGAGACTTTGCCAAATACATCGAAGATGTGTCACTACCTCAGGTAAAGGAGATTATGGAGAGATTCAATCCCCGTATAGTCTGGTGGGATACTCCTGTGAAAATGACACCTGAACTTGCCGGCAAATTCACCAAATATTTGGCCAAATACCCCAATCTGATTACCAACGACCGGCTGGGTGGAGGCGTTCACGGAGATCTGGAGACGCCGGAGCAATATATTCCGGCCACCGGCATTCCGGGTAAAAACTGGGAATCGTGTATGACGATGAACGGGACATGGGGTTTCAGCAAATTCGACCACAACTGGAAATCAACCGAAGTGCTGGTGCAAAATATGATAGATATTGCCTCGAAAGGGGGCAATTATCTGCTCAATATTGGCCCCGATGCGACGGGTAATGTGCCTGTTCCTTCGGTGGAGCGACTCAAAGAGGTGGGAGCCTGGATGCGCGAAAACGGCGAAGCGGTGTACGAAACACTGGCCAGTCCGTTTAGCCAACTCACATGGGGGCGCTGCACCCAAAAGGTTATCGGGAAAAACAGATTACTGTATCTGAGCGTTTTCGACTGGCCGGCAAATGGCCGCCTGGTACTGAACGGACTCGGGAACAAGATATTAAGAGCTTATCCACTAACCGAAAAAAGCCGCACACTTGCTATCGAAGCCAAAGAGGCCGAATACAGCATAGATGTGAGAGCTGTGAAACAATCGAAATATGCCACAGTGATTGTACTGGAGATTGCCGGACAACCCGTAGTATATGATGCGCCATCAATCACCTCTGAAAACGATATATTTACCGATGAAGTTCTCTTTTCGGCCACAACGAACAAAGAGTCGGTACAGATTCGATATACGACTGATGGTACGGTTCCGGAGGCATCATCTCCGCTTGTAGTCCCGCAAACGCGACTAACGGGCAAGAACGATATAACGGTAAAGGTGGCCGGATTTCTCAAAGGCAAAAGAGTGAGTGCAGTTTCCACAAAAGTATTTCGCAAAGAAACTCCTGCGTTGCCCTATTACAGCGGCGCACCGGGACTGAGATACCGCTACTACGAAGGCAGCTGGCTGAAGTTGCCCGACTTCGCGTCGCTCACCCCGCTGAAAACGGGCGTAACAGACGACTTTAATCTCAAAGAAAGAAATAGAGATTTGTACTACGGTTTCACCTTCGATGGTTTTATCAATGTGCCCGAGACGGATATTTATACCTTCTATCTGCAATCGGACGACGGTAGCCGACTGGTGATTGACGACACCCGCGTGCTCGACAACGACGGTACACACGGCATGGACGAGAGACGAATGGATGTGGCTCTGGCAAAAGGATTACACCGCATTTCGATGCAGTTTTTTCAGCAGGGTGGCGGCCAGGGCCTGAAACTGGAGTGGAAACAAAAGAAGGGACAACGCAAACCGGTGGATAAATCGGTGCTGAGCTTTTGAGTTCAGGCAGATCTAAAGCAGGAAATATATCAATGTGTTGATACATATACATAATATTTATATCAATGCATTGTTATAAATTAATCAAAAAAGCATCAATGTATTGATGTTTTTTTGATTTTATAGCTATCTTTGCAGGCAAATAAAGTCATCGTATGGAGAAACTGGCACGAAAATTTTACGATAAATACGCTTATATTCAAACTGATATAATTCGTGATTTCATTCATAAAATTGATTGGACAAACCGGGTTATTGGAATAAAAGGGAGTCGGGGTGTTGGAAAAACAACCCTTATTTTACAATATATCAAGCAAAATTATGCTCCCGACAATTCTGTGCTTTATGTCAGCTTAGATGATTTGTACTTTAGCGACAATAAACTATATGATCTGGCAGACTTGTTTTACAAAAAAGGAGGGAAGCTACTGGCAATAGACGAAGTACATCGATACACAAACTGGGCAATTGAACTGAAAAACATCTATGACGATATGCCACAATTGCAAATTATTTTCACCGGTTCATCGATGCTGCATTTACAACAGGCCAAGGCTGATTTAAGTCGCAGAGCGGTGGTATACGACATGCCCGGTCTCTCTTTCAGAGAGTTTTTGCTTTTTGAGACCAAACGTAGTTATCCCATATTCACCTTGGAAGATTTGCTCAAAAACCACATTGAAATCGCCATTCAGATTGTCGGTGAAACCAAACCACTTGCCTATTTTGAGAATTATTTGCAGTATGGTTATTACCCTTTTTATAAAGAAAATATAGCATCGTTTCATCAAAAACTGAGTGAAATAATACTTACGGTTCTGGAGGTTGATATCCCACAATTTGCGTCCATTCAGTCATCTAATATTATTTATTTGAAAAAGCTTCTGAAAATAATAAGCGCGTCTGTGCCTTTCAAACCAAATATGAACGCATTGAGTGTGCGCACGGGTATAAGCCTGAATACGATGAAGAATTATATCCAACTACTAAACGATGCCCGACTGCTTCAGCTGTTGTATGTTCCCGAACAAGGGATTAACAGCTTAAATAAGCCGGAAAAGATTTATCTGAACAACTCAAACTTAATGTATAACCAGGCCGATGAAAATGCAAATACAGGCAATATCAGAGAAACTTTTATCTATAATCAACTAAGTGTTGTTTATAAAACCAATGCTTCAAACGAATCAGATTTTCTGGTCTCGGATAAGTATACGTTGGAAGTCGGTGGTAAAAACAAACCCCAAAAACAGATTGAGAAGCTAAAAAATGCTTATGTCGTTAAAGATGACATCGAAATAGGCTCTGATAATATAATTCCGCTTTGGTTATTTGGATTCTTGTATTGACGAAAATACTGCAAAAGAGCATTATATTGACAAAAAAGAGGGTACCGCATATTTGCAATACCCTCTTTTTTTATCGTAATGATTAATAAATCAGAGTTCGAGATCAATATTGAACTGTTCGTGCCAGGGCAAACCGTGGATGTTGAGTTGTTCCATAAACGGATCGGGATTGAACTCTTCGACGTTGTACACGCCCGGTTTTTTCCAGATACCCTTCATAAACATCATGGCACCAATCATGGCCGGTACGCCGGTAGTGTAGCTAACACCCTGAGTACCGGTCTCTTTGAATGCCTCTTCGTGGCTGCAATTGTTGTAAACATAATATGTTTTTTCTTCGCCGCCTTTAATACCCTTGATGCGGCAACCGATAGAGGTCCAGCCGGTGTAGTTTTCGCCCAGATCGCCGGGGTTAGGCAATACGGCTTTGAGGAACTGGATGGGGACGATTTTCACGCCGTTGTATTCCACTTCGTCGATGCGGGCCATGCCAATATTCTGAATAACGCGCAGGTGAGTCAGGTACTCCTGACCGAAAGTCATCCAGAAGCGGGCGCGTTTGAGTGTGGGGAAGTTTTTCACCAGCGACTCCAGCTCTTCGTGGTAGATAACGTACGACTCTTTGGGGCCGATTTCGGGGTAATTGAGTGGTTTGTGAATTTCGTGTGGTTCAGTCTCCACCCATTGTCCGTTTTCCCAATACTTGCCGCGTTGCGAAACTTCGCGGATATTGATTTCGGGATTGAAATTTGTAGCGAAAGCTTTGCCGTGGTCTCCGGCATTGCAATCCACGATATCGAGGTAATGTATTTCGTCGAAATGATGTTTAGCCGCGTAAGCTGTATAAACGCTGGTAACACCCGGGTCGAATCCGCAACCGAGGATGGCCGTGAGGCCCGCTTTTTCGAAACGCTCTTTGTAGGCCCACTGCCAGCTATATTCGAATTTGGCTTCGTCTTTGGGTTCGTAGTTGGCTGTGTCGAGGTAGTTTACACCGGCTTCGAGACAGGCATCCATGATGGTGAGATCCTGATAAGGAAGAGCCACGTTGATCACCAGTTCGGGTTTGAAGCTGTTGAGCAAAGCCACCAGTTCGGGCACCACATCGGCATCGACCTGTGCGGTTTTAACCTCTGTGCCGTAACGCGCCTTAACATCGGCGGCAATAGCATCGCACTTCGATTTGGTGCGGCTGGCCAACATGATTTCGGTAAAAACGTCGGGGTTTTGAGCCACCTTATGAACTACAACCGTGCCGACACCACCGGCACCAATGATTAAAACTTTTCCCATTTCTGTTGTTTCGAGTTAACTTTTATTTATTTGGTTATTAATGACTGAACTACTTTCATACTACTCCGTCATTTCGGGCACAAAGTAACGAAATTTATTTCGAGTTGCCAAGAAAGAAGCGCCGTGTGACCCTTAAAACTGTTTTAAAAAAGAAATAATTGGGAATAATTAAAAAATCGGGTGCAGGGAGCGCCCTGTTTTCTGAAACGAATGATATCTTTGCAACGCTAATGCAAACAGATATAATCAATTAACTCAAACATTAAGAAAAAAAGATGAGACGCAACGTTATCGGTATTCACGACAAGATGCCTCTGCTGGAGAGCATTCCCCTGAGTTTTCAACATTTGACAGCCATGTTTGGTGCAACCATTTTAGTGCCCATATTGTTGGGCGTCAATCCGGCCATTGCGCTGCTGATGAACGGTATAGGCACGCTCATCTATTCGTGGGTAACCAAGGGCGGAATACCGGCCTATCTGGGTTCGAGTTTTGCGTTTATCTCGCCAACCCTGCTGATTGCGGGCACATACGGTGGATTTAGCCATGCCCAGACCGGATTTATTTTCTTCGGACTCTTCTTTATCGCCATCTCGTTTGTGGTAAAAAAGTGGGGAATCAGATGGATTGATGTAGTAATGCCCCCCGCGGTGATGGGTGCTGTGGTGGCGATAATCGGGCTGGAGCTGGCGCCGGTGGCGGCACAGCAGGCCGGACTGGCACCGTGGCCCACCGCAGTAGGAGAGGTGGTGCAACCATTTAGTCCCCCGGCAGATGTGGTGATGGTGTCGATGATAACGTTGCTGACAGGGATAATTGGCAGTGTGATGTTTCGGGGTTTTATGCAGGTAATACCTATTTTGTTTGCTGTGGTGGTGGGATATATAGCTGCGCTGTTTATGGGCATGGTGGATACCACGGCGATAGCGGGAGCGGCCTGGTTTGCTCTGCCTACATTCAGTGCGCCTACATTCGACCCCAACGCGATTATTATCATAGCGCCGGCATGCATTGTGGTGCTGGCGGAGCATATCAGTCACCTGATTGTGACCGGAAAAATAACGGAAACCGATTTGATGAAAGAGCCCGGGCTGCACCGTTCATTGCTGGGAGATGGTATCAGCAACCTGATATCGGGGGCCGCCGGTTCGCCACCCAATACCACCTATGGCGAAAACATCGGAGTGATGGCCATTACGCGGGTCTATTCGGTTTGGGTGATACGGGGAGCGGCCATTATGGCCATTGCTTTTTCGTGCATCGGTAAGGTCTCGGCGGTGATATCTACTATTCCGCCGGCGGTAATGGGTGGTATTACGATATTGCTGTATGGAGTGATAGCGGTACAGGGATTCAGGATGTTTGTGGAGCAGAAAGTTGATTTCAGCCAAAACAGCAATATGGTGCTGGGTGCAGTCACCTTTGTGGTGGGTGTGAGCGGTGCTGCTGTCACTATTGGGTCTGTGCAGGTGAAGGGTATGGCGTTGGCAGCGATAATTGGTATTGTGCTTTCGTTGTTTTTCTGGGGATTGTCGAAACTCCGATTGCTGAACCACAAAATATAGCGACGTGGTCGAAAAAAAAGGCTGAACGAAGCATCCGGCGGTGGTGTGGCGAAGCGAAAGGGATAGTAGCGGATAGCCCACAGCCGGCTGCATTAGTTTGAGAGTGAGCCGAAAGATAAACCGGCGAGGACTATGAGCGGATAGCCCGACCCGGAGAGTAACGGAGGGTTTCGCCCAAATAATTTCAGGGATTGGGCTTTGAGCAAACTTTATTTGTGCCAGATTGAACCTTTTTTGCTGCAAATCACTCTATATTTGTACCTGAAATATTATTACCTGAAAAAACAAAATGATGAAACAGAGATTTTTACTATTTATTTTGATGTTTGCCGCTTTGGGGGCGGCTGTGGATGCGCAGGTGGCGCGCGACTCGTCGCTGCTGTTGCCCAAAGAGAAGCTGAAAGTGTGGCAAAATGCGAAATTCGGGATGTTTATCCACTGGGGCCTCTACTCGATACAGGGCCGGGGCGAGTGGGCGATGTTTAACGAACGTCAGGATATAGACGAATACGCGAAACTGAAAGATCAGTTTACGGCAGAGAAATTTAATGCCGACGAGTGGGTGAAGATTGCCGCTGAGGCCGGTTGCAAATATATGGTTTTGACGGCAAAGCATCACGATGGTTTTGCGCTGTTCGACTCGAAAGCGGGCGGCTTCAATTCGATGATGAGCCCGGCAAAAAAGGATTTCATAAAAGAATATACGCTGGCCTGCCAAAAAATGGGTATGCTGACGGGGATCTATTACTCGCCGCTGGACTGGCGTTATCCGGGTTTTTTCTTCCCGACCATGTATCGCCGCAATGCGGAAGAGATGAAGCAACAGACCTACACGCAGGTGCGGGAGCTGATGAGCAACTACGGAAATATTGACATCCTGTGGTACGACGGCGGCGAGGATAGCTGGCTGGGACATGGCGGACTGGAGACGGGCAAAAACGGCTGGCAAAAACGACCCGCCGACAAGCCCTATACGGGAGCCTTCACCTGGGACCCTGTGAAGCTGAACCGGATGGTGCGAAGCCTGCAAAGTTCGATTGTTATCAATCCGCGCTCGGGCTGGATGGGCGACTTCGACACACACGAGGTGCGCATTCGCGAAAAGGATATCCGCAAAGATTTGCCGTGGGAGTATTGCACCATGATAGCCGGCGTGTGGGGCTGGCAAACACGTGGCACAGTGATGCCGCTGGATAGCTGCATTCGCACATTGGCCGGCGTGGTATGCCGGGGTGGAAATATGCTGCTGAACGTAGGACCAAACGCCAAAGGCGAAATAGAGCCGGCTCAGGTTGCCCGACTGCGTGAGATTGGCGCCTGGCTGAAGGTAAACGGCGAATCGGTGTACGGAACTGAAGAGGGACCATTTGAATATTCGCGCTCGTGGGGTGGCTCAACCAAAACGGATAAAAATGTCTATCTGCATATTACACGCATGCCGGAAGGCGGTTTGCTGGTTTTGCCTCCTGCGCTGACGAAGAAAATCCGCTCTGTGGTGGCTCTGGCTTCGGGGAAAAAGGTGAAATTCAAACAGACGAAAGAGGAAATCCGATTCGAAGGGCTGGATAAAATATCGTATGTCTCGGATTTGGTTTTGAAAATTGGCTTTTGATTTTTTGTTGTCGCCGAGGTTGTGAATCTGTTTGGGCAGTTGCAGCTGAAAACAATGACGGAAAGCGCGCTCGATATCAGTGCTCTGAATCCCGGTTTTTATATCTTGCGGTTAGATAACAAGCAAACATTCAATATCCTCAAAAAATAATTTAGATCAAAATTAAAATGAAATCAAAAACTCGTTTTTCCAGGCTGGTATTGCTATTCAGTGTCTTGGGATTCTTCTCTGTTTCTGCTCAGAAAAGGATTGAAAATCCTATCTTGCCCGGATATTTTGCCGACCCCACTCTTGTAAAACACAAGGGTTTGTACTACATCTACGCCACCATCGACCCCTGGGGTGCCGATGATCTGGCTGTGTTTGTGACCCGCGATTTTGTGACATTCGACCGCAAGAAGATTAACTGGCCAACCAAAGCGGCCTGTACAAGTTCAACCTCGAAAGCCGCCAAAGTGTGGGCGCCCTCGGTGGTGAAAGGTAAAGACGGGCTTTTCCACATGTTTGTGTCGGTAGGAAATGAAGTATGGGCCGGCGTGGCATCAGACCCGCTGGGACCGTGGAAAAATGCAAAAGCAGACAACTCTCCGCTGGTCAGGGAGAATGCCTTTCCCGGTTTTCACATGATAGATGCGGAGGCATTTATCGACACGTATGGCGTGGCTTATCTCTATTGGGGTTCGGGTTGGGACTGGGTAAACGGCCACTGTTTTGTGGGGAAACTTAACCAGGAGATGAATGGGTTTTCGGGTAAAATTGAAGACATAACGCCCCCGAACTATTTCGAAGGCCCCATTATGCTGAAACGAAACAACACCTATTACCTGATGTATTCCAACGGAAAAGCGATAGATGCGACCTACAATGTGCGTTATTCTACCTCTTCGAGCCCCTTTGGCCCGTGGAAAGAGGGTCCCGAAAGTCCGATATTAAAAACATCGGCAGATAGCACTACTTACGGCCCCGGTCATCATACTGTATTTCAGGAAAATGGCCAATACTACATATTGTATCACCGCATTTTTCCACAAAAGAACGATTATGTGTTGCGTCAGCTATGTCTGGATAGTCTCAATTTTGATAAGAAAGGGAATATCCGGAGAATCACGCCGCGCGGTGTGAGTCGGTTCAGGGTAAAGCCATAATCAATCAGGGACGGATATAGACCGCCCGCGTAACAGATCCGGTAGAGTCTTTGATGTCGAAGATAGCCTTGTAGTCGGCCAAATAAACAAGATTATAGGAGCAGCCGTTGGTGGCAAATACCTGAAGATGAGATCCATCAAAACTGTATTGCCCCACAGGCTGCAAATCCGTAAAGCACATATCAGAATAACCCTCAGAAAAAGTCCCGCCCAAAAACTCAAATGTTTTGGCGGGATTTTGCGTTCCTGCATCTACCTTATCAAAGGCCCATCGTCCCTCAACGGTAGGGTCTTGCTGACAGCTGCCTAACAGCACTGTGAGCAAAACGAAGATAAGGGATAAAGATCGGTACATACTGTCAGTTATTGGGGTTGTGAGAATGCCTGTTTCGGCGGGATTTCTTACCTGCAAATATAACACAAATTTCGCTGAATTATTTTTGCAAATAGCTGATAATTAACTATTTTAACATTCGCCACTTACTTTAAAGCGAACCCGGAGGCGTCCATCTTCAAAATCGTAGTTCAACAACCGGAACTGACCTATCTCAGAGGTATTTTCCACATGCATACCGATGCAGGCGCATGCATCGTAGTCGCCAATCCGCACAATCCGCACGCTCTCTTCGGCGTCGTCGGGCAACTTGCTCAAATCCACAATCTTAGCCGCCTCTTCTTTGAGTATAAATGCGGTGGTGACCGGCAGATGACGGGAGATAACCTCATTCACCTGCTGTTCCACCTGTTGCATTTGCTCGTCGGTGGGCGATTGGGGCAGAATGTAGTCGCATTTCGACTTTTTGCGTTCGATGTGCGACACCACAGAGCGGGTGCATCCAAACATTCGCACCATCGTCTGATTCAGAATATGCTCGGCTGTATGCATTGCCAGGTTTTTGTATTCTTTTGCCATAATGTTTTTTTAATTCATAATTTTTAATTCTTAATGCATGATTGAAATCAAGGCTTAAACAAGTCTGATTTTTGGTGTTATATTGCCTTCTGATAATAAATGATTTTTACAGGATACAAAACTACGAAAATAATGGGGTAAATCGAACAATGAAATCACTATAATATTTACCTGAGCCTGTACTCTTTTATTTCTTGAAGGCAGAAAGCAAGTCTTAAATATAATTTTGTGATTAAATATATGGAATTACTATATAATGCTAAATCTCCTCTTGGCTTGTTGTTAATATGCGTTAAATACATGTAGAGGTGTAGGTTTCGTAGGTGAAAACATGGGGAGATAGTTGTATTCAATTATTTTTTTAATAATTATTTTTTTACTTTTGCGCCATATACTTAATATTAGCTTTATTGTGTTAGTAGATGATAGTTTTATTAGAGTAAAAATTTAGACACTATACACTAAGCTATAGATTTCGTTTGGCGTGACTATTCACCCAAAACAACAATGCAAGGGACTTGCCATCCCGAAAAAAAGAAATGCCTTTCCCGCATTTCAAAACTTAAAACCATAGCGACTCGCAATTGCTAATAGTACTCACTTTAAAACTTGGAAAAGACAGGTAAAAAAATATTAACATGAGAAAGTTGACGTTCTTACTTTTTATCTTAATATCAAATTTTCTTATTGCTCAAACAGACAAGGGATATGACATCGAATTGAAATATATGGGCTACCGACAAATATCTCAACTCGACCTGGAAGCAAACTACAATATTTTTAAATATATTGGAATTGGATTAGGGGTCGGGCTTCAGTCCGATATACACCACTCAATATATGGCGGGAATCTGCCCGACAATAAAAATACGGCATGGGAAATAAGTGAAAATAGCGAACATGTCTCCAACCTCATTTTAAGGCCATCTGTCCGATTCAGAACTCCATCAATTAAATTTCTACGCAATACAATATCTCTATTTATAACACCTGGTTTGATAATTTACCCCTTTAACGGAGATAAAATTAATATTGAATACACTAGCGTTACTGGAAATAATCAACTCCAAACATTGACGAAAAGTTATAATACGAATTTCTTTCCAATGCGCTTTTACAGAAGTGTTCAATGTGGCTTTGAATATAGATTTGAAGACCTTTGTATCGTTGGTGGTTATGAGTTAAGCAATCAGGATATCTATAGTAGAAGAAGAAATATGGTTTTTGAGAACATAAAATTAAATGATTATCTCTCCGTCCACCGTAGCCTGACAAACCATCGGCGCGATACCGTTTAGATATTACAAAGCAGGAGCATTGCTTTTAGCAATGACATTGGGCGGAGCCTATGCCAAACAGCCGCGCTACGGTTTTTGCAGGCTACGGACGACAGGGGTGTTTTGGACGGCTAATCGAAGTGAATGCCGGTGGTGTGGCGAGCGCAAGGGATAGCAGCGGATAGCCCACAGCCGGCTGCCTGAGGTATGATTTCCCACAGAAAGCTGAACCGGCGAGGACTATGAGCGGATAGCCCGACCCGAGTGCGCGAGGGGTGCGCCCAAATTAAAAGAAAAAAAAGGGAGTTTACTTGTTTTATTTGTCGAATATTTTGCGGTAGATGTGGCAGTAAGGGGTGCCGTTTTTGTGCGAATAGTAGTTTTGATGATAATCTTCGGCCGGCCAGAAAGGGGCATCGGCACGCACTTCGGTGGCCACATGGTAGTTCATTTGCGCGAGCTGGCGGATGAGTGCCTGTATGGTCTCTTTTTGAGCGGGCGATTGCACAAAAACGGCAGACAGGTATTGGCTGCCGATGTCGGGACCCTGCCCGTCGGTTTGCGAGAAGTCGTGCGTTTCGAAAAAGAGCCGCGCCAGAGTGTCAAAGTCGGTTTTTCGGGTGTCGAAGATCACTTTTACGGTTTCGAGGTGACCGGTGGTGCCGGTGCAAACCTGCTTGTATGTGGGGTTTCGGGTAGTTCCGCCCATGTATCCCACATCGGTGAGTAGTACGCCGGGGGCTTTTTCGAAGTGATACTCTGTGCCCCAGAAGCAGCCGGATGCAAAGTAGGCCGTTTCGGTTGGCGCGAAGTCGAGGGAAATGGAATTTACGCAATGCCGGGTGTTTTTGGGCGTAAAACCCTCGCCGGTGAAAACATGACCGAGGTGTCCGCCACAACTGCGGCAGGTGATTTCGGTGCGGTGTCCGTCGGCATCGGGAATGCGGGCTACAGCCCCCTCAATTTCGTCGTCGAAAGAGGGCCATCCGCAATGCGACTGAAATTTTTGCGCCGAAGTGTAGAGCGGAGCACCACACTGTTTGCAAAGATAAATGCCCTCCGCTTTGTGGTCGCAATACTCACCGGTGAAGGGTTTTTCGGTGCCTTTGTGCAATATAACAAGCTCCTCTTCGGGCGTGAGAATTCTGAACTTTTTCATTTTATGGTCGTTTTTTGGGGAGGTTTGCAGGCAGCCCGAAAAGAGCAAAGCGGGCATCAAACACAAAAATGCGAGGCAAAACAGCGCTTTCGACTTCATAATCGGGTAGTTTATTTAAAATAATTCCGATTGGAATACAAAAAGAAAACAAAGCCTTCCGATTATTTGTTCAAAACACCCGACAGGAGGCCGGATAAAGCGATTTTTTTTTACCTTTGAGCCTTGAAAAGAAAACGGCCCGAATGGCAGAAAGTGAATTCGGGCACGCAGGAATTCTTCTTTGACAATAACCAACATTTAAAATATTGAGACTATGAAAATTACCATTATCGGCGGCGGCAACATGGGTGGCGCTATTGCCCGGGGATTGATAAAAGGAACTCTGGTAAAAGCAGAAGAGATAACCGTATCGGATCTCAACGAAGAGATACTGAGTCAGTTGAAAGCGGTGGATGCGCGACTGACTGTGACAACCAACAACCTGGAAGCGGTAAAAGAGGCCGACATAATTATGGTAGCCGTGAAGCCGTGGCTGGTAGAAAGCGTGCTGGAGCAGGTGAAGTTTTCGATAGACTACGAAAACCAGATGATTGTATCGATTGCTGCCGGGGTGACTTTTGATCAACTGACCGAATATCTGGCCAAAGAGGATTGCTATCCTCCCATATTATTCAGAGTAATACCCAATACAGCTATTTCGGTGCTGGAAAGTATGTCGATTATCGCATCGAGCAACTCGAACGAAGAGCAGGATGCGGTGGTGAAATCTATCTTCGACGAAATGGGGAAAGCCATTTTTGTGGAAGAGCGAATGATGACTGCGGGAACTGCACTGGCTTCGTGCGGTACAGCTTTTGCACTGCGGTATGTGCGCGCAGCCATGGAGGGCGGTGTAGAACTGGGCTTCTATCCGGATGTGGCACGCGACATTGTAGCGCAAACAGTGAAGGGAGCCGTAGAGTTGCTGCTGAGCAACGGCACTCACCCCGAAACCGAAATTGATAAGGTGACTACCCCGGGCGGAATAACCATAAAAGGACTCAACGAAATGGAGCACGCCGGATTTACGTCGGCGGTAATTCGTGGACTGAAAGCGAGCAAATAATCACTCTGATAAAAAATCAGACAATAAATACCGCCTACTGTAAACGTTTACATAGTTAAAAGGCTATTTTGGAAACGTTTACGGTGATTTTTTTCAAAAAAAACAATTTGTTTATACAGATTCAAATTACCTTTGTAACATCAAAACGAAATTGTGTGTAAGTTTTGTAATCACACGATACCTGATTTAGGTAAGTGAGATTTGTGTTTTCATTTGTTAATTGAGAGAGATTTAAACTGCCTGCGCTGTGAAGCGCGGGCAGTTTTGCGTTTAGGGTATGGGCTCTGCAAAAAGCAGGTTTGAACCTCCAGGATGCTTCGTATGTTGTATATTTCAGGAATAAGCGCAAAAACAGACCTAATCGTATTGAAATTCCGGATGGCCTGTGCTTGATTTGACATTGTCACCCTTCAATCCTTTTTGATTTATCGAAATTTATTTCTACATTTGAAAACTATTATACTAAATCAGAATTATGATATATTCGTTGCACCAATATACCCTCCCCAAAATTTGAATCAATACACAATCTCAATAATTTAAGACTTTTATAAATGATTGAATCATGATTAATAACAACTTAAACACATTATCGATTATTCGAGAAACTGCTAATAAAATCATCCCGAATAGCAAGATTGTTTTGTTCGGGTCACGTGCCAGAAGAGATAATAGCAGTGATAGTGATTATGATTTTCTCATTATTACGCAGGAAACAATTGACATTCGAAAGAAAAGAACATTACAATCAATAATCAGAAAAGAACTGGCTTTCCTAAAAATACCAGCAGACATTTTAATTCAAAGTGAAGAAGAAATAAATTCAAAAATAGAAATAACCAGTCATATTTTAAAACAAGTTATAAAGGAAGGTGTTTTTATATGAACAAAGCGACAGAAGATCAGGCTTTCATTGCCAACAAGCTGTCGAGAAATTCCTAAAAGCATTTCTAATTGCAAATGGTGTTGAAATAAAAAAACACATAACATTGAATTTCTACTTTCAGAATGCTCCGATTTTGATTCCGGCTTCATGGATATCGATCCAAAAGAACTTAGCGATTTTGGCGTCGATGCGCGATATCCGGGTGATATATACATACCGGATGAAACAGAAACATTAGAGTACAAAAATCTCGCTTATGAAATCAAGACATTTGTTGAAAGTAAGATTTATAAGATTATAGATCAGTGAGACTATTTACCCTATACCTCCAGACATCGCGTACAACGATGGTGTCCGTGGGTATATTCAGAAAATTTATAATCCGGTTAAAAGTTTTCTCATCTGCACGAATGGCTTAAATTTTCAATTATTCCCCGTGCACGCAAGCCTGCACAAAAGCTCAAATTTCCGCCAAAAATACTCAAACTTTCGAACAAAGGCCCTTCATGACTGTACAAATTTCTATTATTTCCGGGGGATAATGTTATTCTTAAGAGTGCTCCGACACAAAAAACAGGTGTAAAATGCAACAAAACAACTTACATCACGCAAAATCATCCCCGCTACAAACAAAAATAGCAGTGCATTGAGCATTTCCCCGGCAGAAATACAAAAAAAATCTGTACACAAGCAAAATCCTACCCGCTACAAACAAAAATGACAGTGCAATGAGCAATTTCCCGGCGGAAATACAAAAAAAAATCTGTACACAAGCAAAATCCTACCCGCTACGAACAA
>Ga0209398_1000386_pt1 | contig 27980 bp, 18 predicted proteins | sample AshMeaBigSpring_FD_184125 | JGI IMG/M metagenome (GOLD analysis project Ga0209398, IMG submission 184125) | Groundwater microbial communities from Big Spring, Nevada to study Microbial Dark Matter (Phase II) - Ash Meadows Big Spring (SPAdes)... | ecosystem: Environmental > Aquatic > Deep...
CTGTTAAACAATACGTTACCGAAATCACTCATCAGCCGCCGGGCGCTAGCCCACGGTTGGAGCACGAAAACCGCGGGCTAGCGCCCGGCGGCTGATCCACAAAACCGGTAGGTAATTGTCTTGCAGCGCCTTGGGGATCGTTGTCCATGGCTCGAAAAGGTTCCAGCTTTGCCGGTCTGTCGGTCGCTCTGGTCACGCCGTTCCGCGATGGGGCGATCGATCTGGCAACGCTTCGCGCGCAGGTGGAATTCCAGATCGAGGCAGGCACGAGCTGCCTCTGTCCCGTGGGGACGACTGGCGAGTCACCGACGCTCAGCCACGAGGAACACGAGCGGGTGATCTCGGAGGTGGTGCAGATCGTGGCCGGGCGGGTGAAGGTCATGCCGGGCACGGGCAGCAACAGCACGTCCGAGGCCCTGCGGCTGACCCGCTGGGCCGCCCGCGAGGGGGCCGACGCCGCGCTGCTCGTGGCCCCTTACTACAACAAGCCCACGCAGGAGGGGTTCTACCAGCACTTCCGAGCGATTGCCGAGGACGTCGGAATTCCGCTGTGCGTCTATAACATCCCGGGCCGCACGGGGAAGAACGTCGAGCCGGAGACGATCGTTCGCCTGGCGGAACTGGAGAACATCGCGCTGGTCAAGGAGGCAACCGGCTCGCTCGACCAGGCGTCCGAGGTTCTGGCGGCCACCGATCTGACGGTGCTCAGCGGCGACGACAGTCTGACCTTGCCGATCATGGCGGTCGGCGGTGAAGGCGTGATCTCCGTCGTGGGCAACATCGTGCCTCGCGACGTGATCGCCCTGGTGGGAGCCCTGGCCCGCCGCGATCTGGGCCAGGCCCAGGCCCTGCACTACAAGCTCTTCCCGCTCTGCCGGGACATGCTGTCGCTGGCCACGAATCCGATTCCGATCAAGGCGGCAATGAAGATGCTCGGGCGCGACACGGGCCAACTCCGGTTGCCGATGACCCCGCTCGACGCAGCCGGGGAGGGACGCCTGCGCAGGACGCTGACCGAGTACGGGCTGCTGTAGCCTGCCGGAGCGCACCTCGCGCCGGCCGCCAGGGTCCGTGGGGCGGGGGAGGGCAGGGGGGCAGCCTCACCTTCTTCGGATATGCTGCCGCCGGCCAACCTTGTCACATCATCGTCGCCTTTCGCTCCGCGAAGGAGCAGCCTTTCGCGGAGCGAAAGGCGACAATCCTGCGCGGGCTGCATTCGCGCGGCGTACCCGCCCTCGCGCAGCAGCCTTTCGCGGAGCGAAAGGCGACAATCCTGGGCGGGTGCGGTAGGGCTCTTGCGGCGAGGACCGTTCGGCGGGCAAGGCAAGAGCCGGTACCCAGGCATACGGGCGGCGACGCGGACGCCTGCAGGGAGCTGTGTGACGCCGATGCGCACGGTGCTGGTCTGCTTCGAGTATCCCTCGCTCAATGGCGGCGAAAACTCGTTCCTGGCGGCACTGCCGTCGCTCCGCGCCGCGGGCTGGATGGTCCGTGCCGCCGCCCCGCCGAGCGGGCCGCTGGCCGAGGCCCTGGGCCAGCACGGCGTGAGTGTGACGCCGCTGCTCTTGTGCGACCAGGCCGGGCGCCGGCTGCCTCAGGCCGAATGCCGCCGCCGACTGAGCCGTACGATCACGGCCGATCCGCCGGCCGTCGTGCACGCCAACAGCCTGGCGATGAGCCGCCTGGTCGGTCCCCTGGCCCGCCAGCTGGGCATCCCCAGCCTGGGACACCTGCGCGACATCGTCGGCCTGAGCCGACAGGCCGTCACCGACCTGAACGATAACTCGCGCCTGCTGGCCGTTTCTCATGCGACGGCCGAGTTTCACGTGCGCGCCGGACTGGATGGTGCCAGGACCTGGGTGCTGTACAACGGCGTGCAGTTGGATCGCTTTCACCCGGCCGAGCCCACGGGCTACCTGCACCGGGAACTGCAGCTGCCCGCGGCGTCCGTGTTGCTGGGCAGCATTGGTCAGGTCGGCGTCCGCAAGGGGCTGGATGTTGTGCTCCAGGCCTTCGCACGCCTGGCGGAGACGGATGCGGACCTGCATTGGCTGATCGTCGGCGAGCGGCACTCGAGCAAGGCGGAGGCGCGCGCTTACGAACTGAATCTGCGGCGCCAGACAGAGTCTTTGGGCTACCGGGACCGGGTTCACTTCCTCGGGCGGAGGGAGGACGTGGCGCGGCTGCTGGGCGAGCTGACGTTGCTTGTCCACGCGGCACGCCAGGAGCCGTTGGGGCGCGTCCTGCTCGAGGCGGCGGCGCGCCGAATCCCGGTGATTGCCACGCACGTGGGTGGTACCGCGGAGATCTTCCCATCCGGCCGGGCGGCGGCCTGGCTCGTGGCACCCGATGAACCGGCTGCGCTCGCCGCGGCGATCGCCACACTGCGGGCGGACCACGCCCGCCGGTCTGCCCTGGCGTCCGCCGGTGAGCATCTGGTACGCCGCCGCTTCTCCGCCACCCGCTGCGGCCAGTTGCTGGCGCTGCACTACGAATCGCTCTGCCGCTGAACGTGTTCGACGCCGCGCTCGCCAGCACCCGAGCCGGTTGCGCTCCGGCGCCGCGAACGCGTGCAAAGCTGTCCCGCCCTCCGGCCGTACTCAGTACCCCCGGGCGCGGACAAAGCCCTCGCCCTTCAGCTCCCACGCGACCTGGTCGTCGCGGTCCAGCAGCGTCACGCCCGCCGCATGGACCACCAGCGTGAACCCGTTGGGCAACCGCTGTGCGTCCCGCAGCTCGTCCGGGAACTCCCGCGACCAGACCCGTTGCCGCTGCGGGTTGAATTCGACCACCTTCCTTTCGCCGCGGATGGCTACCAGCGTGTGGCCGCTGGGCAGGCGCTGGGCGGACTGAGGTCCGGGCACTCCGTCCAGTTGCCAGACGACCGCGCCGCCGGCATCGATCTCCACGACCCGGTCGGTCTTGGAGAGCGCCACCAGCGTACGCCCGTCGGGCAGCCGCTGGGCGTCGCCCGGCCCGCCGTCGACCGTGGCCTGCCAGGCGACATCGCCATCCGGGCCGAGTTCCAGGATCCGCTGCGGGTCGGGACAGGCCACGAGCGTTCGTCCGTTGGCCAGCCGTTCGACGCTGGCCGGCGCCCCGGGCAGATCGGCGCGCTGCCATACCTGCTGGCCGCCGGCGTCAAATTCCCGCACAACCGGAGGCTCCTGCGAGGCAATCAACCGGTGTCCGTTTCCGAGTCCCTGGCAAGCGGAGGGACGCGCGACGGCGATCTGGCTCAGCTCCTGGCCGTCCAGCGCGTGTTCGCTCACGCGCTGCTCGCGCGACTGGCAGACCAGCAGGCGCTGGCGGAAATCGGCGATGGCCCGCAGCTGTCGCCGCAGCGCGACCTGCTCCGGCGTCGTGTCGGCCAGCTGGAACTCGTCCGCGGCACGGGCCAGGTAGACGCGGGCCAGCTGCGCCGACTGGCCGTCAGGCACGTGGACGAGCAGCGCCTGGAGTTCGATCTGGCCAAAATCGGCGTACAGGTCGCGCGTCAACACGATCCAGTCGTCCGGCAGATTCGTCAGCCAGGCCCGCTGAGCACCCGGAAACACGGGCCCGCCCGTGCCGGCGTCGTAACCGGGCTGGGGTTTTTTCGGATCCGGGCGGGTCACCTCCAGCTGCACCCCGATGCGGCCTTGCCCCTGCTTGCGAACGGCGAAGCGGAGATGCCGGAACTGTCCCGCGGCAGGCTCCGCGCGAATTTCGATCGGACGGTCCCAGGCCAGCCGGTAGACGGCCGGCGCGGCCAGCTGCCACACACGTGCGCCGGCGTCGGCATCGGCCGCAACCAAGGTTGCCTGCCCGGCGGCCGGCTCGCCGACGGCGAGCGGCGGCGGCGTCTCGTCCAGGACGCTCCGCAATGCCGGCAGATGGTCGCTCAGCCGCAGCCCGCGCCAAACGACGGGTGCTGCGGGTCCGCTGCCGACCGGATCGTGCACCAGTTCGATCTGCACGTCGCGTCCCAGAAGCGAGTCGAGCGGAACCCGCAGCGGCGCGGGCGGACGCTGATGGCGGCCCGCCACCGGCAGCTCGTAGCGGAGCACCGGCACATCGTTGACCAACAGCCGCAACGGGGGCGGCTGAGGTCCGTTTTCGGCGCGCGTCACACTGGCCACCAGCCAGCGTTCCCGGGGCGTCACCCGCACGCGGCGGCGCAAGACCAGCGGCTCATCGGCCGCGACGGCACCGGTGCGGAAACGGCTGCCGCCCGCCGTTTCCTCCAACACGTTGTTCACCCGCACCGTCTCCGCGCGGCCGATCACCTCCCAACCGTGCCAGGCGGGCACTTGCAGCCCGCGGCGCGCCGCCAGCTGTTCCGGCAGCCGGTCGCGGTCGAGCTCCAGCAGTGGCTCGAGCCAGTTCAGACAGTCGCGGATATCCAGAGGATCGGCACCCGTCGGCCGGTCCTCGTGTGCGGCCTGCACTTCCAGAAGCAGCGCCCGTGATCTACCCGCCGGGGCGGCGGGCAGCTTCACCATGCCGCTGTCGTGGGTCGCCTGCGAACCGACCAGCAGCGGGCTCTCAAACAACGGCCCTTGCGCGAGGCCGTCTGGCAGGATCCGCGCGCGGACGCAGCCGCCCTCGCCAACCAGGCGGTCCAGGCCCATCTCGACGCGGACCCCGCTGGCGATGCCCGGCAATTCCAGCCGGAGAAGACTCGGGGCATGCACGCCCAAGCCCCAGCCGTACAACTGGCCGCCGCACACCAACGGGCCGCCAGCCACGTTCCGGTTCACCTGGTGCGGCCGCTGGGTCGCCCCGTTGCCCGGGCGCGGCGCCGCGGCCCAGGCGACGCGATCCAGCGGCACCTCCCAGGGGGAGAAAACCCTCCGCAGCCAGACCGTCTCGCACCGCACCCACAGCAGGTCGGGACTCCAGGCCGGCTGGACGCCGTGAATCCAGCGATCCGGTTCGACCGGTCCGCCCGACGGGGCGACGTCAAACCGCTCCCGCGACGCCGTCGCGATCAGGCCATCGCGGGTCGACAGCTGGAGGACCGTCCCCGCGAGATCGGGGCAGAGCACGGCGACCTCGTCCAGGTACGCCTGCCACGGATCGCGCTGCGGCATGTGCAACTCCGCGATCCGGCTGAAGGGAACGCTTCGCAGGCCATCGTCCAGCAGCAGATCGACCTGCTGAGCTCCGAACCGTGCGCTGCGAAAACCCAACTCCGCCCCATCCCGCAGGAGGAGCGTGCCGGGGGCGTAGCGATCCGTCATCCGCCGCTGCCACACGATGCGGCGCACCGCGCGCAGCAGGACTCGTAGGGGTCCGGGGGACGCACCGCGCGGGTCGGCCAGCTCCAGCGGGCTGGCCACCAGCAGGTGCGCGGGCAACGCATCGTCCGGCTCCGGCCCCGCGGCCGCGAACCCAACCACCTCGCCGGGAAGCCGGTCGCCACCCAACATCTCGACAAACGCTGCGACCGTCCCCGACCCGGGCTCGGGCCGGGTCACCAGCCAGCGCAGGCTGCGGCCGGGCTCGAACAGCGGCTTGCCGTCCAGCCTGGGCTGGGACGGACGCTCATGCCAGTCGGTCAGCTGCTGGCCCTCGATCCGCGTTCCCTCTTGCAGCCGGCCCACGTATCGCGGCGGCTCGGCACCCGCGGCCGTCTGGCACAGCCCGACCAGCAGCAGCATGCACGGCGCCACGCGGGCGGGAACTCGCTGAGCGACGAACCTCATCGGCGCGGACGTCCTTGCAAGCTGAAGGCAAAGCCGGATAATGCGGCAGGCTACGCGGCTGGACGGCAAGGGGCAGGAGGGGTGCGGCAAATCCATCTCCCGCGGCGAATCGCGGCGCCGCCACCGTGTCGTGAGTCAACGCCCGGACCCGCCACAGGCAACCGCACAGGTCGGGGTCTGCTCCATTTTTCGGCCGATAGGCCTCACCGGGCCATTACGTACGGTCGCGTGTTTCTGGGAGGGCGAGGCTCCCGCCGAGCCGACGCGAAAACGGCTCCGCCCCCCAAGAGGGTGACTATCCATGGAGACACGCCGGCCGAAAAGAGGGGTTTGACCCCCTGGCGTCACCCTGTTCTCCCGCAGTGATAAAAGGACGCTGATCGATGCCGTTGCTGGTTGTCGGTTCCGTGGCCCTGGATAGCGTCGAGACCCCCACGGAGGCACGCGATGACGTGCTGGGGGGATCGGCGGTCTTCTTTTCCTACGCCGCCAGCTATTTTACCTCCGTTCGCCTGGTCGGCGTAGTTGGCGAGGACTGGCCGCACGAACACACGCAACTGTTGCAAGGCCGTCAGGTCGACACCCGCGGGCTGCAGGTCGTGCCGGGGGCCAAGACCTTCCGCTGGAAGGGCAAATACCTGCCCAACATGAACGACCGGGAGACCTTGGAGGTCCATCTGAATGTCTTTGGCCAGTTCGACCCGGTGCTGCCCGAAGCCTATCGTGCGTGTCCCTTCGTTTTCCTGGCCAACGGCTCGCCCCGCTTGCAGTTGAAGGTGCTCGACCAGGTGCCCGGAGCCCGGCTGGCGGTCGCCGACACGATGGACCTGTGGATCCGCGAGGAGCGGGACGAGCTGGCGGAACTGCTCCGCCGCATCGACGGGATCGTGCTGAACGACAGCGAGGCCCGGCTGCTGACCGACGACGAAAACCTGGTCCGTGCCGGACACAAGGTGCGCGAGATGGGCCCGAAGTTTGTGGTGATCAAGAAGGGCGAGCATGGAGCGATGTTCTTCTCGCGCTACGAGACCTACGTCATGCCGGCTTACCCCACGGAGGACGTGGTCGACCCGACCGGCGCCGGCGACAGCTTTGCCGGCGGGATGATGGGGTATCTCGCCGAGCGCGACGATTTCGAGCCCAAGACGCTCAAGGAGGCGATGGCCTACGGCGTGCTCGTGGCCAGCTTCGCCGTGGAACAGTTCAGCCTGGACCGCCTGCGCCAGATCGAGCGCGGCGACATCGAGCTGCGCATGGAAAAGTACCGGCAGATGCTCAGTTTCTGATCCCACCCGAAACCGCCGCGGCCATGAACTCGGCCCCTGGGCAAGCCGTTTCCACCCCGCGGCCTTAAATGCCTCCCGCGCATGGCCCGCATCCGCACGTTTATCGCCGTCGAGATGCCCGACGCGATCCGGATTCAAGCCCGCCGCCTGATCGGCAAGCTCGGATCGTCGCCAACGTCGGTCAGATGGGTCGACGTCAACAACATCCACCTGACACTGAAGTTCCTCGGCGACGTCGAGGATGTGGAGATCGCCGGGGTCTGCCAGGCGATCGCGTCCGCGGTCCGGGACCTGGAACCGTTTCAGCTGGATTGCCGCGGCGTGGGCGCCTTTCCCGACCTCGATCGCCCGCGGACCGTGTGGATCGGCACGCAAGGTGGTGAAGCCGAGATGGGAGTCCTCCACGAGGCGATCGAAAAGGCCCTCACCCCGCTCGGCTTTCCCAAGGAACCGCGACGTTTTCATCCCCATCTGACGATCGGCCGGGTGCGCCGCCCAGGCCCGGATTGGAAGCCTCTGAGCCAGGCGCTGCGTGCGCAGGCCGATCTGAATCTGGGTCCGCTGCCGGTGGACGAGGTGGTGGTCTTTTCCAGCCAGTTGAACCCGTCGGGGCCCGAGTACGCCGCCCTGAGCCACGCGCCGCTGAGCGGTCGCGGGGACAGATAACCCCAGGGCAGATCGATCGCCCCGTGCTTCCATCCCCCCGGATCGACCGCGCAGCGGGCCGGGGTCTGGCTCATTTTTCGGCGGGCAGATCGCTCGGCTTCGTGCGGCGCTGCCGCCGAACAATGTGCCTGACCCCTTGGGGTGCAGCAGATCCGGCGTCCACCCCGTGAACGGTTACGAGGGGAAACGTCGGCACCATCCCGGCGCCGACCGGCGCGACCAGGCCGGGGCCGCCTCGGCGCACCCAGCCCCCCCCGGAAAAAACTTTGCGCGACGAGGGACCAGACGTGTCACGCAGGTGGCGAATACTCTAATGCGGGGCGAGACGGCACCGATCCCGCGTCGGGGTCTGGTCCATTTTTCGGCCGACACACTCGACCTCGCGGATGCGCGCTGGCCGAAAACATGGACCTGACCCCCTGGAATCCACCGGCCAGTCGCCTTGCACCGGCCGGGCCGATGGTATACTGTTCAGACGTTCAGTTATCCGTGCCGCTTGCACGGTCCCGACATCTGGGGGATAAAGGAGGAGTTGCGTCATGGTGACCGCTGAAAAAATGAACGATCGTATGGCCAAGAAGACAGGAAGCACGACCAGGACCGGGGCCGACACGGGGCGCGGGACGGGGCGCGGGGCACCGCCCTCCGCGTCGCTCATCGAGCGGAACCCCAACCTCAAGACGGCCCTGCAGCAGATCGAGAAACAGTTCGGCGAGGGGGCGATCATGCCCCTGGGCTCCGGCGCCACGGGCGTGATCGAGGGGATTCCGACCGGCAGCTTGTCGCTGGACCTCGCCCTGGGCGGGCAGGGGATCCCGCGGGGGCGGATCGTGGAGATCTTCGGTCCTGAATCGAGCGGCAAGACCACGCTCGCCCTGCACGTCGTGGCCCAGGCTCAGCGGCGCGACGGGATCGCGGCGTTTATCGACGCCGAGCACGCCCTCGATCCCAACTGGGCGCGGAAGCTGGGCGTCCAGCTGGAGACGTTGCTCGTCAGCCAGCCGACCAGCGGCGAGGAGGCGATGCACATCGCCGAGATGCTGATCAAGTCCAACGCCGTCGACGCGATCGTGATCGACTCGGTAGCGGCCCTGATCCCCCGCCAGGAACTGGAGGGCGAGATCGGCGACTCGCACGTCGGTCTGCAGGCCCGCCTGATGAGCCAATCGATGCGCAAGCTGACCGGGGCGATCGCCAAGAGCAAGACGGCGGTGATCTTCATCAACCAGATTCGCGAGAAGATCGGCGTGATGTTCGGCAGCCCCGAGACGACGCCCGGCGGCCGGGCGCTGAAATTCTACAGCTCGTGCCGGATCGACGTGCGACGGATCGGCCAGCTGAAGGACGGCGAGGAGGTCGTAGGCCAGCGGGTGCGGGCCAAGGTGGTCAAGAACAAGGTCGCTCCACCGTTCCGCGTGGCCGAGTTCGACATGATGCACAACTGCGGCATCAGCCTGGAAGGCGACGTGCTCGACCTGGCCACCGCCCGCAAGATCGTCACCCGCAGCGGCGTCTGGTTCCGCTACGGGGACTCGCACCTGGGGCAGGGCAAGGAGAAGGCCCGCACCTTCCTCGTGGAGAATCCCCAGGTCACCGAGGAGATCATGAAGAAGGTCCTGGCCAGCGACGGTTACGCCGGGCTGGCCGTCGCCGACGGCGAGGGCGAGGGCGAGGGCGAGGGCGAATCGCAGGCGATCCAGGAGTAAGGCGCTGCACGACAATTACCTACCGGTTTTGTGGATCAGCCGCGGGGCGCTAGCCCGCGGTCTTTCGCGGATGAACCGCGGGCTAGCGCCCGGCGGCTGATGAGTGATTTCGGTAACTTATTGTTGAACAGCGCCTAACCCGGTTCGGCGTGTCGGAAGCCTTTCTCCCGCGAGCGGCCGGACGAATCTTCCCTCCGCCGATGCCACCTGTCAGGGGAGCCGCGCGGCATGAGCAACCCAGGTAAGCCAGCCGCGAACGCCACGCCTGATCGCTGCCCTCCTCGGTGGTCATGGGCGCAACGATCGGTGTGGCGCGCGGCGCGTCCATGGGTGTTGATCGCCCTCAGTTGCGGTCCGGCCGCCGCTCAGCCGGCTCCTTCCGATTCCCCCTTGCCGCCCGCGGATCAGGCCCCCGGCGGGGCCCCAGCGTCCGGCCTGCAGGCGGCCCTGGCGATCGAGCAGGCCATGGTCGCCGCCATCGCCAAGGCCGAGTTGTCCGTGGCGGCCATCGCCCGCGGCCGCAAGACCGAACCAGGCGAGCAGCTGGCCGATCCCGACTTCGTCCCCCGCGAGTACGGCACCGGTGTCGTCGTCGACCGGCGGGGGCTGATCCTGACGAACTACCACGTGCTGGGCGACGAGATGGAATCGGTCTACGCCGTCTGGATCGGCCGCAGGCCTTTCTACCCAGTGCGGGTCAAGGCGGCCGACCCGCACAGCGATCTGGCGATCCTGGAGGTCGACGCCGACGACCTCGTGCCGATCACCCTGGGCGACGCCAGTCAGGTCCGCAAGGGTCAGCTCGTGATCTCGCTGGGGAACCCCCTGGCTATCGCGCGGGACGGCAACGTCAGTGCCAGCTGGGGGATCGTGTCCAACCTCGGCCGCAAGGCCCCCACGGAGAACGGCGCGGCAGGCCCGGCGGAGAAGGAAACCCTGCACCACTATGGGACGTTGATCCAGACCGACGTCCGCTTGAATCAGGGGACCAGCGGGGGAGCCCTGATCAACCTGCGCGGCGAGATGATCGGCTTGACCACCTCCCTGGCCGCCCTGCCGGGCTACGAGCGCTCGGCCGGCTTTGCGATCCCCATGGACGAGACTGTCAAGCGGATCATCGAACAGCTGAAGGCCGGCCAGCGGGTCGCTTACGGGTTTCTCGGGGTGGCGCCGGCGCAACTGAGCCTGCGGCAGCGCACGCGCGGCGAGTCGGGCGTGCTGCTGGAGCAGATCGTCCCCGGCACTCCCGCCGCCCGCTACGGCCTGGAGCAGAATGACCTGGTGACCCACATCGACGGGGCCCCTGTGCACGACCTGGACAGCCTATTCCTCCGCGTCGCCTCGCTGCCGGCCGACCATGTGGCCCGCATCACCGTGCGACGGACCGACCCGCGGCTGCCGCGGGCGCGGGTCGTGCAGAGGGACGTCACGCTCTCCAAGAAGTATGTGCCCCCCGATCCCCCCACGATCGCCACGGAGGTCACGCCACCCTGGCGCGGACTGGTGATCGACTACGCGACCGCCGTGCCGCGCTTCTCGCAACAGGTCGCTCTGATCGACCCCGCCGGATGTGTCGCCGTGGTGGACGTCCAGCGGGATTCGCCCGCCTGGCGGGCTGGACTGCGGCCCGGCATGTTCATCAGCCGCGTGAACGGCCAGCGAGTCGAGACACCGGGACAGTTCCAGCAACTCGTCGCGGATCACGATCAGCCGGTGCCGTTGCAGTACTCCTCGGCGGCGGGCCCGGGGCAGGTCGGCACTGTCTTGCCCTGATCGACTGGCCCGGTTGCTGCCCGGTCGCTATCATGGCCGGGATTCTTCCCGCACCCGACTGGGCAGGTAAGCTCGATGAAGGCCGACGAACTGCGCGAAAAGTATCTCTCGTTCTTCGAATCCAAGGGGCATAAGCGCTGCGCGAGCGACGTGCTGGTCCCCACCTGGGACCCGTCGGTGCTGTTCACCCCCGCCGGGATGAACCAGTTCAAACCGCACTTCCTGGGGCGCGTGAAGCTGGAATTCACCCGGGCCACGACCTGCCAGAAATGCCTGCGCACGGGCGATATCGACAACGTGGGGCGGACCGCCTACCACCACACGTTTTTCGAGATGCTGGGAAACTTCAGCTTCGGGGACTATTTCAAGCGCGAGGCGATCCACTGGGCCTGGGAGTTCCTGACCAGCCCCCGGTGGCTGAAGCTGGACCCCCAGCGGCTGTCGGTGTCCGTCTACGTCGACGACCGGGAGGCGGCGGACATCTGGGCCACCCAGATCGGTCTGCCGTCCAGCCGCATCGAGCGGATGGGCGAGAACGATAACTTCTGGCCAGCCGGCGCGCCCAGCCAGGGGCCGGACGGCGTCTGCGGCCCCTGCAGCGAAATCTTCTATCACGGCGACGCGGGCAGCGCGGTGGAAATCTGGAACCTCGTCTTCACCCAGTACAACCGCGTCGGCGAGCCGCCCGACAACTTGCGGCTGCTGCCCAGCAAGAACATCGACACCGGCATGGGATTGGAACGGACCGCCGCCGTGCTGCAGGGAGTCGAAACCAACTTCCATATCGATATCCTGCGGCCAATCGTCGACGCGGCCGCGGAGGCTTGTCAGATCCTGTACGACCCGGCCAGCGACGACGGCCGGCGGCTGCGACGGATCACCGACCACATTCGCGCCTGCACGTTCGCGATCCACGAGAACGTCTACCCCGGTTCGAACAAGGAAAAGTACGTCGTGCGGCGGTTGCTGCGGCGAGCCGTCCTGGACGGCCACCAGATGGGGCGCCGCGAACCGTTCCTGCATCACCTGGTACCCGTCGTGGCCGAGGTCATGGCCGGACCGTACCCGGAACTGGCGGAGACGGTGGACCGCGTCCGCCAGGTGGTGGCCCAGGAGGAGAGCACCTTCTTCGCCACGATCGACGATGGACTGGCCCGCATCGACAGGATGTTCCAGGAAATGCAGCAGCAGCGGCGCGTGGTCATCGACGGGCAATCCGCCGGAGAACTCTATGCCACCTACGGCGTGCCCCCGGAGTTGCTGGAGTCGATGGCGGCCGAGCGGAACCTGACCTTCGATTGGACCGGGTTCCGCAGCTGGATGGAGGGCCACGGCCAGCGTTCGGGCAAGGCCCAGATCGAGCTGTTCCCAACCGGACCGGTGGAGGCCTTGAAGAAGGCGCTCCACGCCACGGAGTTCCTGGGATACGAGACGGTCCAGGCGACGGCCGAGGTGAAAGGCATCATTGCCCAGAACCAGTTGTGCGACCAGGTGGCGGAAGTCGGCCACGAAAGACCGATCGTGCTGGTTCTGGACCGGTCTCCCTTTTACGCCGAATCGGGGGGACAGGTCGGCGACGTGGGCGAGATTGTCGGCCCCGGGTTCCGCATGCACGTGACCGACACGCAGAAAGATGGCGAGCTGATCCTGCACCAGGGACACCTGGTGGAGGGAACCGCCAAGGCGGGTACGACGGTAACCGCCCGCGTGGACGCCGCCCGCCGCCAGGCGATCCGCCGCGCCCACTCGGCCACACACATCCTGCACCACGCCCTGCAACGGACGTTGGGCCGCCATGCCCAGCAGCAGGGCTCGAAGGTCGACGACGATTGGCTGCGGTTCGACTTTACCCACCTCGCGGCCGTCGGCCAGGAGGAACTGGACACGGTGCAGCGCGTGGTGCGAGAGCGCGTGGCGGACGACGCCCCCGTGGCCTGGCGGACCGTCCCGCTGGCCGAGGCCCGCTCGGCCGGGGCGATGATGCTGTTCGGCGAAAAATACCCGGACCCGGTTCGCATGGTCACGATGGGCGATTTCAGCAAGGAACTCTGCGGCGGCACGCACGTGGAGCGGACCGGTGAGATCGGCGAGTTTGAAATCACCAGCGAGGAAGCCGTCTCGTCCGGCACGCGGCGGATCACGGCCGTTACCGGCCAGAAGGCGCGCCAACATCTGGAGCGGACACGGACCGCCCTGGAGGAGGCAGCCCAGGTGCTGGGCGTGCCGCCGGCCGCGGTCCCGGCCACCGCCCGCGGCCTGGCAGACCAGGTCCGACAACTGAGAAAGCAACTGAGCACCGGCGCGGCCGCCGGGGGCGTGGAGCCCTCTCCACTTCCCCACGAGGCAGCGCCGGCCCCCCTGGACGACCTGGCCGGTAAGACGGCGTTGCGTGAGACGGCGCGGGCGTTGAATGTCTCCGCCTTCGACGTTCCCGCCCGCCTCCGCGCGCTCCGCTCCGACGTGCAACAACTGCAACAGCAGCTCCAGCAGCGGGTTGCGGCCGGACCGCTCACTGCGGCGGCCCTGTTGTCCGCCGCCGAGAACATGGGCGGGACCCGAATCGTGGTGGCCGAGGCCCCGGCCGCGGGACCGGGATTGATGCGGCAGCTGATTGACCAGCTGCGCAAGACGGCCGCCCCGTGTGCCGTCCTGCTCGCTGCCTGCGAGGGTGACGATAAGGTCACGCTGGTGGCGGGTGTCAGCCAGGAACTGGTTCAGCGCGGCGTCAGCGCAGGCGACTGGGTCCGGCAGGTGGCCCCCGTCGTCGGCGGCGGCGGTGGCGGTCGAGCCGACATGGCCCAGGCCGGCGGCAAGGATCCCCAACAGCTCCCGGCGGCCCTGGAAAAGGCCCGCCAGGTAATGCGCGATGCGCTCTGAAAAGGTGTCAGGTACCGTTTTGGCTATTTAGGAAACCTTCTTGGCCTTCCCTGATTGCGTCGGGTTGATTCCAGTCCCAGGCGTCGAGCGGTTGCACTCACCCAATCGTCGTCGCCAAACGGCACGCCTCGCGAAATCGATCGTCGCATCTGGTTCTGTTCTCTGTCGCTGAGTGGGGCCGCTACGAAATCCAACCAGTCTTCCTGTCGCGGAATGGGCCAAATGCTCAGGAGCGATTCTTCCCGGACCTTGCCGTGCACCCATCGCCACAGACTGCCAAAACGCCATTGGTCCGGCGATTCACAAAGCCCTGCCGTGTAGGCATTTCGCTCGACATACCGGCAGACCGAGAGAAAGTGTGCATCGTCCTGAACAGGAAAGGACTTGAACCGGCCTTGATAAAGGTGCCCTTCCCCGGTCGTGTGATAATGGGCATGGTGGCGTTGCGTGTGCGTGAGCCCCAGCCAGTGACCGAATCGCCCCATTTCGCCGTCAACCTCCGGGCTGACTACCAGATGCCAGTGGTTGGGTAGCAGGCAATACGCAAAGAGTTTGATTCTCGACCGTTCCAATCCCGCGGACAGGATCCGCTCAAACGCTTCGTAGTCTTCCGGCTTCACAAAGAATGGAACCCGCCGATTGGCGCGGTTGAGCATATGGTAAATGCCATTGGCCTCGTCCGCTCTCGGTGGTCTTCCCATGTCGCACTTCTCCGAAAACCCAACCGTACCCGGTGACAATTGCCCAGTCAACCAAAACGGTACCTGACACCTTTTTCGTTGATGCGGCGCGGCAGCCGGCTGGCAGACCCGACTGAGCAGGTGCGGACGCTGGAGCAGGTGGCGGGATTGGCGGAGTTCCAGCAGTTCGTAATCGCTGCGTGCGGATCGCCGCTGGCGGCCGAGCGTCTGGAGACGCTGCAGGTCAACGTGGGCAAGGTCTGCAATCAGACTTGCCGGCATTGCCATGTTGACGCCGGGCCCGATCGACGCGAAAGCATGTCGCGGGAGGTGATCGAGGCGTGTCTGAACGTGCTGCGGTGGGCCGGGATGACGACGCTGGACATTACGGGCGGGGCTCCCGAGCTGCATCCTGACTTTCGCTGGCTGGTTTGCCAGGCCCGGGGGCTTGGTCGGCATGTGATCGACCGCTGCAACCTCACGATCCTGGTCGCTCCCGGGTTTGAGGATCTGCCGGAGTTCCTGGCGGAGCACCAGGTTGAGGTGGTGGCGTCGTTGCCGTGTTACCTGGAGGAGAATGTCGACCGCCAGCGCGGAGAGGGGGTGTTTCAACGGTCGCTCGAGGCCCTGGGGCGGCTGAACCGGCTCGGTTACGGCCGACCTTCGTCGGCATTGAAGCTCACGCTGGTCTACAACCCGATCGGCGCGTCGCTGCCGCCCCCGCAGCTGCGGCTGGAGGCCGATTACCGGCGCGAGTTGCGGCAGCGCTACGGCATCGAGTTCACGCGGCTGATCACGATCACGAACATGCCGATCAGCCGGTTCCTCGACGATCTGCTGCAGACGGGACGGCTTGAACCGTACCTGCAACAGCTGCTGGCGGCCTTCAACCCGGCCACGGTCCCCGGGCTGATGTGCCGCAGCATGTTATCGGTTGACTGGCAGGGGAACCTGTTTGACTGCGATTTCAATCAGATGCTGGGACTGGCCGCCAACGTGCCGCTCAAGATCGGCGATCTGGACGAGTCGGCTTGTGCCGCATTGCGGAGGCGGACGATTGTCACGGGGCGGCACTGTTTTGGCTGCACGGCCGGCGCCGGATCGGGCTGTGGCGGCCAGCTAAGCGAGCTGCCGGTTGGGGGCGGCGTGAGGTAAAATCCAGGTACGCCCCCAGTCGCCCGGCGCGGGGACGGGACGTTCACGATCCTGGGGTGCGCGAGCGGATGCAAGCGGGCCGATGGAGCGGGCGTCAGGCACGCATCCCTGATTCCAGGGGGTCAGGTCCATGTTTTCGGCCAGCGCGTATCCGCGAGGTCGAGTCGATCGGCCGAAAAATGGATCAGACCCCGGCCGGTGAACGGTTAGACGCGGCGGGTGTGAACGTGGCGTGCGTTGGAAAAGGGGGAGCCAGACCCCGGTACCTCGCATGTTGGAATCTCACTGGATCACGCAAGGCGATCTGGCCGCCCCGGCGCCGGCCGGCGGGGCGCAACGCCAGATGCAGCGGGTTGTGGCCGGGTAGGTGCTGGGCGATCGCGGGGGTCGGACTGGCAGGCGAGGACGGGCGGAACATGGACCACGTGGTACTGCAGAGGGTTCGCGCTGTCGGCCGCCGCGCGCGTCACTTGCAGCTGTTGTACGGCCTGTCGTGGCTGGTCGTTGCGGCCACGGCCGGCGCGCTCTTGCTGGGGCTGGTCGACTACTGGCTGCGAATCCAGGATTTCGGCCTGCGCTGGATGATCTCCGCCGCGCTCCTGCTGCTGGTTGGCGGGAGTTTCCTTCGATTTGCCTGGCCGGCGCTGGCGCGTCGCTATTCCGATCTGGAGTTGGCCCGGCGGATCGAGCTTTTTTATCCGCGGCTCGAGGACCGGCTGTCCAGCGCGGTGGCGTTTCTGGGGCAGCACGAACAGGATCCGACGGCGGGCGCCCCCGGATTGCGGCGGGCGGTGATCCATCAGGCCGCGTCGTTGCTGGAGCAGATCGATCTGGACAACGTGACCGATTCACGGGTCACGCGGCGCGGCCTGCTGGTTGCGGGCGGGGCGCTGCTGGTGTCCCTGGCGGTCTGTCTGGGCGACCTGTCGTCGGCCGCGCTGGCAGCCCGTCGCCTGGTTCAACCCTGGCGCGAGCTGCCTTGGCCGCGGGTGAACGACCTGGCATTCGAGAATCCGCCAACTCGAATGGCTATCGGCGAGGACTTTGAAGTTACGCTCTACGATCGCCATGGGCGGTTGCCCGACGCGGCGCGGATTTACTACTGGATGGAGGGGGACGCTGAGCAGGACGCCCGCGTGCGGGAGATGAAGTATGGGAACGGCAGGCTCGTGCATCGAATGGCCAACGTCAGCCGTTCCTTCCGGTACCGGGCGGTGGGGGGCGACGACGACCGGATGCCCTGGCAGATGCTGGAGGTGGTCGAGCCGCCGCGGGTGACGGCGGTACGACTGACGGTGATTCCCCCGGCGTACACCGGCTGGCCGGCGGAGGATGTGCGGGGACAGATCCGAGCGATCGAGGGCAGCCGGGTGGCCGTGCGGGCCCTGGCCAACAAGCCGTTGCGCTCGGCGCTGGTCCGGGTCAAGGATCCGGACGTCGAGTCGGCGGTGCGGGGTCGGGTCACCGAGAATCGCCGCGGTTTCATCCTGGCGTCCGACGCCGCCGAGCCGTGGACCGTGCGGCATTCGGGCAGCTGGTGGTTTCAGCTGCAGGACACGGACGGGCTGGCGGGCGGCGGCAGCGATCGCTGGGAGCTGCGGGCCGTCGCGGACCGACCGCCGGCGATCTCCCAGGAGCGGCCGGTGGAGCACACGTTCGCCACCCACGCGGCCGTGGTACTGTTGCGAATCGTGGTCAAGGACGATCTGGCAATTCACACGATCGAGTTGCGTTACAGCCGCTCGGATCGCAGCCAGCAGGAGGCGGTTTCGATCCCGCTCCATCGCGGTCCCGACGAGGTGCCGACGGCGGAGGTGGGGGGGCTGAGTCGCGACCAGCCGCTCGGCGAGAGCCGGGTGGTGCAATATGCCTGGGATCTGGCCACGCTGGAGGACCTGGCCCCTGGCACGCAGCTGACCTATCACATCGTGGCAGCCGACTACAAGCCGCAGGACAGTCAGAGCCTGGCGCGGCGGCTGACCGTAATCACCCCGGATGAGTTGCAGGAGCGGTTTGCTCAGCGCCAGTCGACGATTGTCGCGCGGCTGGCCGAGGGGCTCCAGGCCCAACAGGTGGCGCGGACGCAGACGGCGGCCCTGCAGATTCAGTTGCAGCAGGGCGGGGCGGTGGACAAACAGGAGATGGATCAACTGCGCAGCGTCGAACTGAATCAGCGTCATGTCCAGCAGCGGCTGGTGGGAGAAGGCGATTCGGTGCTGGCCTTGATCGCCGGACTGCTGGACGAGCTCGAGAGCAACCGCGTCGGATCGATGGAGGTCGAGCGGCGGATGCGGCAGTTGGGTGAACTGCTGCAGCGGTTGGGCCGCGAACATCTGCCGACGATCGGCGCGCAGCTGGTCGCCGCGCGGAAGGCCGCGCAGGGGACACTGCCGCCGGAGGCGACCTTCGGGGACGGTGATGCGCCGCCAGCCGCGCCGCGTCCGTCCAGGCACGGGCCGGCGGAGCAGGCCGAAGCGCTGGCCGCCCTGACCGCCGCGGGAACCGATCAGGAGGCCGTCATCGCCGCGTTGGAGGAGGCCCTGGGCGAGTTGGCGCAATGGGACAGCTATCGGCGTTTCGCCCGCGAGATCGCCCAGCTGCGCCGCGCACAACTGCAGCTGCAACAGGACAGCGAGGAACTCGCGGGCCGGACGCGGGCGGTCGAGTTTCGTGACCTGCCCGCGCAGGAGCGGGCGGATTTGTTGAAGGGCGCCCGCCAGCAGCGGGAACTGGCGCGGCAGCTGGACCGTCTACAGGGCCAGATGCAGGTAGTGCGCGACCAGCTGGAAGAGGACGAGCCGCTGGCCGCGGCCACGTTGAACGAGGCGCTGGACGCGGCCCAGCGCAGTGCGGTCAGCGGCCAGATGCGCCAAAGCGCAAGCGGACTGGAGCAGAACCAGGTCGGGCGGGCGCTGGACGCCCAGCACGAGGTGCAGCGTGGGCTGGCGGAGATGCTGGACCTGCTGGCCGGCCGCCGGGATCAGCAGCTGCAGCGGCTGGTCGACAAACAGCGCGAGTCCGCGGTCGAGCTGGACAGGCTGCTGCGCGAACAGCGGGAACTGCGTCGCGATTTGAAGGACGCCGGCCGCATCCAGGACGACCAGCGGCGGCGCCGCGAACTGAAGCGGCTCGGTCGTCAGCAGGAAGACGTGGCACTGCGCGCCGAGCGCGAGGCCCGGCGGCTGAAACGGCTGGAGGCCCCGCAGACCAGCCGGCACACCGCCCGCGCCGCCGAGGCCGCGTCCGACGCGGCCAAGGCGGCAGGGCAGGACGACCACGCCCAGGCCGCACGCCAGGCCGAACGTGCGGAAAAGGAACTGGACCAGGCCCAGCAGGCGCTGGCCAAGGAGATCGAGGAGACCGAGGAGGACCTGGTCCGGCAGCAGCTGGCCCGACTCGAACAGACGCTCGGCGGACTGCTCGACCAGCAGCAATCGATCCTGGAGGAGACACGCCGCTTGGACGCCTTGCGCGCCGTCCCGGCGGCCGACAACCCGGCAACGTCGCCCGACGATCGGGCCGACAAGCCCCCCGGCACGGAGGAACGATCCGGTGCGCTGGCCCTGGTGGCGGACCTGGGTCCCCGGCAGCGGCTGTTGGTGACGGAGACTTCAGCCCTGGCCCGCCAGTTGAGCTCCGCCGCTTCCTTCGCCCTCGCCTTGGACGGCGCCGCCGGGGACATGCGGCGGGCCGCGGACTACCTCGACCGCCACGAGACGGGACCGCCGGCACAGCAGGCACAGGCCGACGCCCTCGATCAGCTGGCACAAGTCCGAGATGCCCTGAAGCCGGCGGCCAATCCGAGCCGCCCCGAGGGCGGCTCCGGCGACAACGAGGGAGACAACCAGGAGAACGGCGGGAACGACGACGACGGGCTGCGCAGTGTGGCCGAACTCCGGCTGCTAAGATTGATGCAGCAGTCGCTCAACCGCCGCACCGAGCTGATCGAGCAGAGCCGCTCGACCGACGGGGTCCTGCCGGCCCAGCAACTGCAGTTGCTGGATCAGCTGGCCGTGCAGCAGGGACAGCTGGCCGAGTTGTTGTTCCGCATGAGCCAGCCGCCCGACGAAGGACCAGAGGACCAGTTGCGAGGACTGCCCGAGACACCCGGCGATGACGTCAACGATGCGGCCGATGACCTGGACGCGGCCCTGAAAGGTTCCCTGGAGATTGTTCCTCCGCCAGACGGTCGCCTGCCGGCCCCGGCCGAAGAGGTCACGCCATGATCCGCCAATCACGATGGCTCCCGTTGCTGATTATGCTCGCCCTGGTCGGCGGCGGACTCTCCCGGGCGGACGACCAGCCGCCGGCGGACGCCGCGCCGTCGCAGCGGCCACCGGCATCGCTCGACCAACAGCTGCTGGAGGACCTGGATCGCGAGCTGCTGGAGGACCTGCGGGACGACCCGTCGCGACCCGGATCGACCCTGCCCGCGGGCGCAGGCCGCTCGGCGGAGCCGCGCGGACCCAGTCCCGCCGGCGAGGATATCGCTCAGGAGCTTTCCGCGCAGCCGCTGACGCGGCTCGGCCAGCGGATGCTGCTGGTTCAGCAACGGATGGAGGAGCGCGACACCGCGTCCGGCACGCAGGCCCTGCAGCGGCAGATCGTGGACGAATTCGCAGCGCTGATCGAGGATCTGCAACAACAGCAGCACAAGCGGACGGGCGCGGCACAGTCCGACCCGCGGGCGACGGCGCGCGCCGGTTCTGCCGCGCAGCGGGCCGGCGCATTGCCCGCCACGGCGGAAGGGCCGGCTCGGCAGAGCTCCGACCGCGTGGACCCTGCCCAGGCCGCCCGCTTGACGCCCGAAGACCGGCAGTCGCTGGTCCGGTCGGCGTGGGGCCACCTGCCCGCCACCGTCCGCCAGCAGGTGCAGGGGCCCGGGGTCGAGCGGTTTCTGCCCAAGTACGAACGATTGATCGAGGAGTATTACCGGCGTCTCGCCGAGAACCCCGCCGACGCGCCGTAGCCGGGCAAGCCGTGCGCCGCGCAGCGCTGCGCACGAACCGCCGGACAAGGGCCCGTCATGGGCATGGCCTGGGGCAGGGACATGTGGGAGCCGAACCTGCGCGGTAACCGCTCGTCCGGGCGGGAATCTTACGGTCGGCAGTTTCGATGGCCTCTCAACGTTCACACCCTGGTGGCGTGTTTGCCCGGAGTCGAGGGGGTCAGGTACATGTTTTCGGCCTGCGCGTCTTCGCTGGGCCGGGCATAGGGGCCGAAAAATGTACCAGACCCCGGCCGGTCAACATTGATGATGGCCTTCACAACAACCGGCCCCGGAGACCTGCGGCCGCTGGTCGCAGCGGCGTCAGAGACGCGCGCCAAACGATGATGTTGGTGTGTTCAGCCAGCCGGCACGCGCGACGCTCCGGGTTGCCCGCAGCCGAGGGTGAGCGCCCCATGCGACTTAGTTGGAGCGGAACGGCGTTAGATGGGGTGTCGTGTTCCCGGGAGGGCGAGGCTCCTGCCGAGCCGAAGACCCGCTTAACGCACCGGCTCGGCAGGAGCCTCGCCCTCCCAAGTTCGTGCAACTCTGGTCATCGCGTGCCATTTTCCGAGGATCACGCACGATGATTCAGCACCCCATGGCGGATGTCTCGCAACTTCGGATATCCCAGCCTCGCGCGCGGCAAGCGCGTGCCGATTCCACATCTCACGCCTGGCCGGGCGAGGCCTGGACAGACCAGAAGCGAAGGGCGTCAACCATGAGCAGAGCCAGCCGCCGCGTGTTTTTGACCGGTCTTGCCGCGGGGACCTTCCGGGCGATCGGCGGGCACTCGCGGGCCCAGGCGCAGCACGCGCCGTGGAGCCACGAGGCGGCCGTGGCGGACCTGGTACCGCCGGCCGCGCAGCGGGCCATCGACCGCGGACTGGCCTGGTTGGCTTCCCGGCAGAACGACGACGGGTCGTTTGGTACCGGCGGGTACAGCCGGAACGTGGCGGTCTGCGGCCTGGCGGGAATGGCCTTCATGTCGGCCGGCAGCACGCCGGGAAGGGGGCTTTACGGGCCGCACGTCGATCGCTGCCTGGATTACATCCTCAGCAACGCGCAGGAGAGCGGCTTCATTATCTATCCGCCCGCGGCCAGCCACGGCCCGATGTACGGGCACGGTTTCGCGACCTTGTTCCTGGCCGAGGTCTACGGCATGTCGCCGCGTCCCGACCTGCGGGAGAAGCTCGCGCGGGCCGTCAAGCTGATCATCAACACGCAGAACGACGAAGGCGGGTGGCGCTACCAGCCGCAGCGGCAGGACGCCGACATCTCGGTCACCATCTGCCAGGTGATGGCCCTGCGGGCGGCCCGGAATGCGGGTTTGTATGTCCCCAACGAAACGATCGACCGCTGCATCGAGTATGTGAAGCGCAGCCAGAACGCGGACGGTGGCTTCATGTACATGCTGCAGGGCGGCGAAAGCGCCTTTCCCCGCTCGGCCGCGGGACTGGTGGCCCTCTACAGCGCCGGCGTTTACGAGGGTGAGGAGATCCGCAAGGGCCTGGAGTACCTGATGCAGCACATGCCCGAGCCGGGCCTGGGAAGCCGCGCCAGTCACTTCTTCTACGGTCACTATTACGCGGTGCAGGCGACGTGGCACGCCGGCGGGCAGTACTGGCTGCGCTGGTATCCCGCCGTCCGCGACGTGCTGGTCGCGCTGCAGCAGGACGACGGGGCCTGGATGGATTCGATCTGCCCCGAGTACGGCACGGCCATGGCCACGTTGATCCTGCAGATGCCGAACAATTACCTGCCGATCTTTCAGCGCTAACCCGGATCCGCTCGCGGCGCGGGGTCGCCTGCCATGCCCTGCATCCCAAATGTTCTCACGGCGGCAGTGCCCGCTGCGGCGGCCGTGGGCGGCCGCACCGGTCCGCGGAAGGCAGGGCTGGCGGGGGGCCTGAGCGCGTGGCTGCTGGCCAGCCTGCTCGCGCCCGTCCTGGCGACGGCCGGCCCGCCCCAGCTGGTCCTGGTCGACGACTCCCCGCGGCCCGCCGAGTTGACGGCGATCGCGGAAGGCTGGCGGCTCTCGTTTCTCGACGCGGGACACCCCGCCGTGCGGTCCGCTGCGGACATCGTGCGGTGGGGACAACGGGTCGAGGCCGTGCAAGGCCCGCAGGTGATCCTTTCCGGCGGCAGCCTGCTGGTGGTCGATCGCGTGGAGGTGCGCGATGGCCGTCTGTGGATCGAGAGTCCGACCTGGGGCCAGGTCGACATGCCATTGGAAGCCGTGCGGGGCATCGTCCTGCACCCGCCGCACGACGCGACGGTACGTGACCGCTTGATCGACCGCGTTCGCCGTGCAACGGGGGAACACGACCAGCTGTGGCTGGAGAATGAGGACACGGCCGGCGGACAGTTGACGGCCATCAACGGTCGCCAGGTGCTGTTGCGGACCGACACGGACGACGTGGCCGTGGCAATTTCCGACGTCTTGGCCGTGGTGCGACGGCCTGAGCGGCCGACCGCCACGCCGCGCCCCGCCGGGTTGGAGGTGCTGATCGGCCTGCGCGACGGCAGCCTGCTTCACTGCCAGGGGGCCGTGTTGGCCGAAGGCCGGCTGCGGGTCCAGTTGGTCGACGGGCCTGAGTTGGCGAGTGTCGATCCGCTGCTGCCGGACGACGCGCCGGCGGTTGTCTCGCTGGAGGTGCTGGGCGGACGCGTGACTTATCTGCCGGACATCCAGCCGATCAGTTACCGCCACATTCCCTACCTGGACCTGGCCTGGCCCTGGCATGCCGACCGCAACGTGCTGGGCGGTCAGCTGCGCGACCAGGGCGGCTTGTACAGCAAGGGGCTGGGCATGCACAGCGCCGCACGGCTGGCCTACAGTCTGGAAGGCAACCCGCGCCGCTTCGACGCAGCGGTGGCCCTCGACCAGGCCGCAGGGCAGGGGGGGAGCGTGGTCTTCCGCGTGTTCCTGGATGCGGGACCGGAAGGCTGGCGCAAGGCGTGGGAGAGCCCCGTGGTGCGCGGCGGTCAGCCGCCGCTGCCCCTCTCGGTCGAACTGGGCGGGGCCCGCCGTCTGGCCTTGTTGGTCGACTTCGCCGACCGCGCGGATGTGCTGGACTACGCCAACTGGCTTGACCCACGGCTGGTCGGTCCGTGAGTTGGCTGGCGTCCCGGCGCACCTTGCCCCACCACGTGATCGCCTTGCGTGCGCCTGCGACAGGATTTCAGCCGGCACGCCCTGGCGTCCCGATGCGACTCAACCCGCGGGATGATTTCTTGCAACTGCCGCTGCCCCAGAATCACGCAGGGCAAGGACTGCTCTCGACCTGGAGTTGCACGATCTTCGGCGGGCGAAGTATGTACCGAGTCGGGTAGGGGACGGCCCGGCCGAAGACTTGCCCTCCCGGAGCCCCGCACGGCTGTGCAGGTTGGTCCGCGGGTGCTCGACCCGTCGGCCGGCTCGCGGCACGAGGCGGCAGGCGAGGGAGCAGCCGAGCGCTGCGCGCGCGCCTGGTCAAGCGCCGTACTTGCCCAGCCGGCGGGCATTGGCCAGGGCCAACAGCATCAGGTAGCGGGCCTCGAACTGGCCCAGCCCCCCGCGGATGCTCGCCCGCTCGCTGAACTCGTTGTTGCCGTCGGGTCGGCAGCAGTCCGAGACCAGCAGCGTGGGGACCGGGTGCCAGCTGTGGCTGCGCAGGAAGCTGGGCGTGCTATGGTCGCCCGTCACGATCAGCACGGTGGGCTCCAGCGCGGTCACGCGCGGCAGGCAGGCGTCGAACTGTTCGATCCGCTCGACCTTGGCGTCGAAGGCCCCGTCCTCGCCGGTGCTGTCGGTGTACTTGAAATGGAGGAAGAAGAAATCGAACTGGTCGTAACAGCCTTCCAGCACGTCGACCTGTTCGTCCAGCGTGTGGGCATCGCCGACGATCTCCATGCCGACCAACCGGGCGAGTCCCTTGTACATCGGGTAGACCGCGATCGCGGCCGCCCGCAGTCCATAGACCTCCTGGTAGGAGGGCAGGGCGGGCCGCTCGGCGAAGCCCCGCAGGGTCAGCCCGTTGGCGTGCGGCTGGTCGGCCAGCAAACGCGCGGCCTGCTCCACGAACCGGGCCGCCACCTCCGCCGTCCGCCGGCTGGCCGGGTCGGCCGCGACGGGGGCCAGCGGCGGCGCGCCGGTCACTTGCGGATCGGTATCGAGCACATTGTCGCCCAGTCCCGGGCCGCGGAAGACCACCACGAAACGGTGCTCCCGCACCGGCTCGACAAAGACCTCCACCCCCGCGACCCGGACTGCCCGCAATCGGTCCACCAGGGCGGCACTCTGCTCGCTGGCGATGCGGCCGGCGCGGCGATCGGAGATGTTGCCCTCTCGGTCCAGCGTGCAGAAATTGCAGCGTACCGCGACGTCGCCCGGCTGGAGCGCAAAGCCGATCCCGGTCGCCTCCAGCGCCCCGCGTCCAATCACGTACTGGAGTGGGTCGTAGCCGAACAGGGCCAGGTGCCCGGGGCCGCTGCCGGGGCTGATGCCCGGCTTGACCGGGATGCTGCCCCCCTGCACACCGCGTCGCGCCAGCTGGTCCAGGTTGGGCGTCCGCGCCGTTTCCAACTCGGTCCGTCCCCCGGGGCCCAGCGGCAATCCGCCCAGGCCGTCGGCAACCAGCATGACGATCTTCGAATCGTTGCTGGTGACCAGCTTCCGCGTGATTATATGCATGTCCATGGCCTGCATTGGTAGCAGAAATCCGGCCGTCCGCAAGCACCGATGCGGCGGGTGGTCTCGTTGCCCGACGTGTGTGCCGCGCGGCGTGTGGCCGGCCGAGCGGGAGGGCCGGTCTCGTCGGGTTGCTCCGAAGTAACCGTTCACGGGTCGGGGTCTGGTCCATTTTTCGGCCGACCAACTCGACCTCGCAGATACGCGCTGGCCGAAAACATGAACCTGACCCCCTGGAATCAGGCAAAATCCTCCACCGGGCTGTGAACGGTTACGCTCCGAAAACGGTGCCTGACCCATCGGGGTGCCGCAGCTCTGGCGTCCACCCCGTGAACCGGTGCGAAAATTCGTGTGGACGCGCCGGCCCGCCGCGACCATAATCGCCACGCCGGGGGTGATTCCGGCCCGTGGGTCCGGGATGTGGACGCCCGGGCCGTCCTGCTGCTCTTCTTCTTCTTCTTCTTCGCCTCTCGTCATGTTCAAGGATCTGCGCATGCGCTGCGGGGTCAGGATTCGTCCGCGTTTCGTGCTGGCCTCGCTCGGTCTGGCCATCTCGTGCTCCTCCACCACCGCCGTGCCCGCACAGCAGCTGATGCGCTGGAAATTCCAGCCGGGGCAGCAGTTCGACGTCCAGGTGACGCAGCGGATGGAGATGGAGGCCACGCTGCTGGACCGTCCGATCCGCTCGGTTTCGGAAACCACGATGCACCTTGAGTGGGCCGTGCAGGCAGTCGACCAGGCCGGTACGGCCGACGTGAGGCAGACGTTTCGCCGCGTGAAGATGACGATGGACATGCCGGGCGTACCCGCCGTGGAGTACGATTCGGCTTCGCCCGCGAAACCGACCGGCATGGCGCGAAGCCTGGCCGATCAGGTCGGACCGATGATCGGGGCGGCCTTCGAGCAGACGATGACCACCCGCGGCGAGGTGTTGAGCGTCACGCCGACCGCGGAAACACTGGCCCGGTTCGAGAAGGCGGCGGGCGGCGGTTCCGCGCCAGGTGGGCTTTCCGAGGAGAGCCTCAAGGGGCTGCTGAACCAGACCGCGGCGGCTCTGCCCGAACACGCGGTAAAGCCCGGCGATACGTGGCAGGGCCAGGCGGTCACGCAAAGCCCGGTCGGAGCCCTGAAGATGGATGTGACCTACACGCTTGCCGGCCAGGAGGTGCGGGACGGCCGCCCGCTGGAAAGGATCGACGTCGAGGTCAAGCTGTCGATCGAGCCCGGCGAGGACCCGGCGACGATCAAGGTGGCGGTGGCCGCGCAGGAGAGTAAGGGTGTGATGCTGTTCGACGCCCAGGCGGGGCGGTTCGTGGAAACCAACATGCACCAGAAGATGACGCTCGCCACCACCGTGGGCGACCAGGAGATGCGGCAGAAGGTGGCCCACGCCACGCGGATGACCGTCACCCCGTCCGTCGCGGAGGCCGCCCAGCCCCCGGCGAAGGCCGCGCCGCCGGCCGATCCCGCCGGCAAGTAACGGTGCAAAAGAAGGGGACGGGGGGTTCGGCTGCGGAGCAACGCCCGATTCAAGTTTTGTGGTGCAGGCGTCCCGCCGAGCCGAGAACCGGCTCGGCGGGAGCCTCGCCCTCCCAAGTTTGTGCAGCTCTGGTTCGCTGGTCCCGTACCTCCCAGGATCACGCAAGGCGATTTACCAGACCCCGGCCTGGGAACGGTTAGCCCAATCCGAGCCAAAGCGGAACACCCGATCGGCTGTCGTCAGAAACGACCCCGTCCCCTCTGGGTTTGCCCGCCTAAGATGCGTCGGGAACGCGGACCTGGATCTCATCTCCCACCACGCGGACCTCGAACGCGGGAATCGTGATCCGCGGGTTGTCGCACCAGGTCCCGTCACAGACGCGGAAGCGCCACGCGTGCCAGGGACAGGTGACGACTCCCTGTTCCAGGTGTCCCGCGGCCAACGAGGCCCCCATGTGCGGGCAGAAGTCGTCGATCGCGTGGTATTGTCCGCCCTCGTGGAAGATGGCCACCATCCGGCCGTCGACCGGGAACGCGGCGCCTTGGCCTTCGGGGATGTCACCCACCCGGGCAACGGTCTGATACGGCGCCATGGTCTCAGGAATGACGGGGGTGTGACACCTTCTGGGACGACAACCTGGGAGTGTAGCATGTGGGGCAGCGAGCCAGAAACGGTACGACGAGACCCCTGTTCGACTCCAGCAGCGATTGCCACAAGCGCCGTGAGTTTCTAGCATCATTCAGGGTGTGCTTCCTGGTGCCAGGCTGGGGGTCAGGTCGATCGGGTCGTTCGACCAGGGGCGGGCGAGGCTCTGGGCCGAGTCCTGGACCTGGCGGCCCGCGGCTCGGCGGGAGCCTCGCCCTCCCGGAGCGTTGCCCTCCCGGAGCGTTGCCCTCCCGGAGCGTTGCCTTCCCGGAGCGTTGCCTTCCCGGAGCGTTGCCTTCCCGGAGCGTTGCCTTCCCGGAGCGTTGCCTTCCCGGAGCGTTGCCCTCCCGGAGCGTTGCCTTC
>Ga0209398_1000388_pt1 | contig 27809 bp, 10 predicted proteins | sample AshMeaBigSpring_FD_184125 | JGI IMG/M metagenome (GOLD analysis project Ga0209398, IMG submission 184125) | Groundwater microbial communities from Big Spring, Nevada to study Microbial Dark Matter (Phase II) - Ash Meadows Big Spring (SPAdes)... | ecosystem: Environmental > Aquatic > Deep...
CGGAAGCGGACGGTTTTCGGGGCGATCAGCTCGCCCTTGTAGTGGACGAGCCACATCTTCGGCTGGACTTTCTTTTCAAGCCCGAAAGCCTTCGGCCCTTCATCCGCCATCATGAAGGGAATATAGAGCTGTGCGAGCGCCAGCTGGTCAGGACCCTTGAAATATTTCGACAGGTGGGTTGTGTTCCAGTTTTTTGTGAACTCGTAAACGACCTCGGACCACTTCGCCGGAGTCATCCCGGTGTCCCTCCCGCCCTGGGTCTGCTTGAGATCATAAAACGTTCCGTTGAAACCGTCATTTTTTCCGCCGGTGTTCAGTCCGAAGAACGTGATTTTCGAGAACCCGCTTCCCCTGCCGCCGCCCGAGCCTCCACCGCCGCCGCCGCCACCCCCCTTCAGTGTCTGGATGGCCGCGAGCAGTGTCTTCCGGTGCCCCATCGATACAACCCCGCATTCCTTCAGGTCGTCCTGGGTCAGCTCGGCCAGCGTCTCGAAAGTGATGTCATGAGACTCGAATGGCTCAACATACTGTCCGAGACCGAGCGACTCCAACCAGCTTCGGAGATCGGGAGAAGGGGGAATGTTCATCTTTGAGGGGAAAGTGGGGGTAGGAAAATCCTGCAGGGCTCCGGTAAATTATTCCAGACGGGTTGGGGCAAAAAGAAAACCCTTTCTGCATAGGACATTCGTGAGACTATTTTTCATTCAGCAACTGAACTGGTCCCAGAAGTCCGGCAGTCTGGAGCGGACTTTGGGGAGTGATTTTGTTGTATGGCGCTGAGGTCCGGCGCTGAGCCGGTGGCAGCGCGGCATCGCCGACGAGGCGGTTGTTCCAGGTGTTGACCACTTCGATGTTAAGTTCATTTTTTCCGGGACGGAGGGCGGACGAGACATCCAGCCGGTAAGGATATTTCCACAAGGTCGGGAAGATTTTTCCGTTGATGGTGACGGTTGCCAGGCTTTCCACGCGTCCGAGGTCGAGGTGCATGGGGGATTTCACATCGGATATTTCGAAGGAGGACGAATAGGTGGCGCAACCGGAGTGGAACTTGATTTCCTGATCGGTGGATTCTGTCCACGAGGTCAACTGATCAAAGACAACCGTCCGGCTGGCAATGGTCACGTTCCAAGGGCCGGTGATTTTTTGCACGGGCAAAAGCGTGCGTGCTTCCTGGCAATTGGCGGGAGCCTCGTTGCCGATCATCACAAAGACGGAGCCGGCCGGAGGCAGATCGAGCGTCAGGACGGTCCGCCCGTCTGCGGTCTTCGCGTCCGCTTTTTCGATGCGGCCGGAATCGGGATGCCAGAGCGAAACATGTTTGCCGGCGGCGCGGAAGCTGACGGTTTCCTTTCGCGCCTCGTTTTTGGGATTGGCGATGAAGAACAACTCACCGTCGGGTGTCGTTCGCTGTTTCCAGCGGATGTCGTCGGAGGCGGTGACGGCCGGTGGGGCTCCGATTTGGCCGAGGACGGCGGCAAGGCTGGTGCCGGACAGGATCTTTCCGGATCCCCAGATTGCGCTGGCAAGCTGCTTCACTTCCCCGTCGCACGCCGGGTAGTTGGCCAGGCTGGGCGAGCGTTCGGGAGCCGGCCCGAAGACCTTCCCGCCCGCCGCTACCAGCTCCCCGATTTTTTTCAAAACGGCCGGGCGCATTTCTTTGGAATCCGGCAAAACCATGAGCGCGTAGTTTGTGCCATCGGGAAGGTAAAAGCGGCCGTCTTTCACGGTCAGGCGGTTCAAGATGGCATCCGAGTTGATGCAATCGTAGTCGTAGCCCTTCGGCAGTTCGGGTTTATCCGGGCCGACCATTTTCGGGGAATCCTCTCCGATGTAGCGGAGGACGTCAGCGGCGGGATGCCCGGCTTGGAGCATGACGCTGCAGCGGCGGAGATAATCGATCCACGATTTGGATTGCCCGAACCACGTGTTGTTCCGGTTGAACTCCGCGCCGAACCATGCGTTGATCCCGGGCTTTTGGTCATCCCTCGGCTGGTGGATATAGACGTGGAGGATGAACTGGTTGATCCCTTCGCTAAATGCCCAGTCGCCCATGGCTTTCAATTCCCTGGGCGTGTCCCGAAAGGTCCGGTTCCGCGAGGTGAACGCCTCCGCCCAGGCGACCGGCTTGCCGTAGATGTGAGCTGCCGACGATGCCGCACGGACCTCGACTCCCCCGAGAGCGCTTCCGAGCCAGAACTCCCCACCAATCTCATCCGAGAATCCGCCGTAAAGAAGAAACTCCGAGGGAAACCCGAAGTGCCCATAGTTTTCGAGCCAGAGCTTGAGTCCATTTTCGTGGCAGAGATCCCGGAGCGCCCCGACATAATCTCTGGCGATCCGCTCGGCGACCAGGCGCCTGAGGTCCCAAAGAAACCGGTCCGATGCGTCCGCGCTCTGGACGATCCGTCCGCTGAGAACCGGGAAGAACGGCAGGGGATCGTAGCCGTAATGCTTTTGGAAATCGCGCTGGCAATCATCCGTCCAATTCTGAAATCCGGTCTCATAGCTGTCCGCGACCACATATTTCCACGAGCGTCGTTCCCCGGAAGAAACACGCTTGAGGAGGTCCCCGACGTAGGCGTCAAAGTGGGACTTCAAGTGGACGCGGTTCATCTTGTCCACTTCCGGGCCGGTTGCTTCGGCCGGTGCAGGCTTGTTTTTGGTTCCGGTCGGGATCATTCCCGTGCGCTGGATGAGCCATTCCCCGGGCGGGACGTCCCATGTCAGCGTGCCGTCGGGAGAGGTTTTTGCAGTCAGATCCAGCACGGTTTTTGGCGCGATGATCTGGTCCGGGCGGTCGGGTTCCTCCGGGCGCGCCCAGGTGAAGGCATCAAACGGCGGGTTGCCGCTGTCACATGCCTTGATCATCGACTTCCCTGCGAAATCGCTGACCATCGGAGCTGAGCTGAGCTGGACGTTTCCCAGCGAGGTCTTGGCGGAGAATTCGATGGCGGGATCCGGCGTGAAATCGATCCGGAAGAAGCGGGCGGTGGTCGCCGGAAAGGAAATCGTGACCGGAGCCAGAAAAACCGGCCCGAGTCCGTGCTTGAGCGTGGTTCGTGCCACCGGAAATTTGGCAACCGTCCGGAAATTCACACCGTCATCGGAGGCTTTGAGTTCGGCCCAGGCATTCACCAGCCTGGCCGGACGGATCGTCAGGCTGCGGGCGGTGAACGGCTCCGGCATCTCAAAGCGGATCGCCAAATCCGTCCGTTCGGCAATCGTGGCGTCCCCCCAGCTGGCGGGAACCGGGAACGCCTGGACGGCGACCTGCTGGAAGTCTTCCCCCGGAACCGGCAGCTTCCTCTGGAATTTTTGCGGACCGCTCACCCGGATTTCCGACTGCGCCAGGTAGCGCATCGATTGATCCGGCTTGATCCAGGGACCGCCGGACTGGCTCCAGCCGGGGCAGTTGAACAATCCGATATCGACCCCGAGGCGGGTTCCCTCCTTCACCGCATGGGCAACATTCCCCCACCAGGCATCGCTGAGCGGCCTGGGATCCAGGTTCGCTTTTTTCCCGTTCGCACCGCCGATGATCCCGATCATCGCCGTCCCGATCCCGACCCGCTTCATCGCCTCCAGATCACGGGTGATCCCCTCTTTACTGACATCGTCATCAAACCAATACCAGTAGCAGCCGGGCCGGGTGGACTCCGGCGGACTGGCAAATTCGCGAGCAAGATCCGCCCTGGCCGGGAGGACTGCCAGGAGATTTATGAGGATCAGAAGCAGCGGGATTTTTTTCATTGGCCAGAGCGGTTGAATGGAGATTCGGGGAACTGTCATGGGATCAGGCGGCTCATCCGCAGGATCATAAGCGAGACCGGTCCGGGGCCCTTCACATCCCCGGACCGGCTCTGAGGTTGAACCGGCGCGGACGCCTTACTTCCCGCACCGGTTCTGAGTTGGCACCTCCACCCATAAGGCGGACCTTCAAACCGCCTTTCATAGAGGTGCCAAAGTGGCATGGTTGCAATGGTGTTGAGAAGAGGAGGAGTTGAGGGGGAGGAAACGTTCTTCGTTTTTGGTTGCAGGATAGCGGAAGACCGGGCGCGCAGGGGTCGAAGCGGCGGCGGGTCTTCCGGTGGTGGAAAATGGAAAGCTAGAAGTGATGGCGGGTAGCGGGTATTGTTTCGACATCCTGGGGCAGATGTTCCATCCCGTACATTGGGATGCAACTATTCTTTAATTCTCAGCCAGGCTCATTTTGGGGCTGGTTTTGAATGCAAATCGACTCACAAGCCCCCCCCTCGCGCGACAGCTCACGCACGGGCAGGCATGCCCTCTGCGACGGCGGGATTTTTCAAGCGCAGATCAGCGCGCCGTCAGTGCCCATGAATTGCGGACGACACGGCACCCGTCCCTGCAGCGGGAAGCCGGGTTTTGAAGTGGTGCTGTCCCGAACCGACCTGGCGCGGCGGCTGCCCCGGCACATGGATGGTGGCGGTGGAGTTGGGAGGAATGGAAACATCGAGGACGAGATCGTCGCCTGTCCTCTTCCATTCGCTGGCGATGCGTCCGTACGGGCCGTCGTGGTGGGCCTTGACCCAGGCAATGTCGCCGACGACGGCCGGCTGGATGATGACGTTCTTGAAGCCGGGCTTCGCCGGATCCGGGCGGATCCCGGCGAGGCCCTCGTAGAGCCAGTTGTCGGCCGACGTGAAACACGAGTGGATCTGCGACCAGTAGCCGTTCCACTGCTCCCACAGGGTGGTGGCCCCCTGTTCGAGCATGTAGCCCCAGCCGGGATAATCCTTTTTCTGATAGATCCCGAGGATGAGGTCGTCGCGGCCGATTGCCTGGAGGTAATCGATGAGCAGCATGGTTCCCAGCATGCCGGTGTCGAGGTGGCCCTTGTTTTTCTCCACGATGCAACGGGTCAGGTTATCCAGCACCGCCTTGCGCTCCGGTTCGGGGGTGACACCCGTGAGCAGCGGGAATGCGTAGTAGATCTGCTCGTCGATGACATAGCGTTTTTTTGCGACATCGAAGAAGGCGGCATGGGTGGCCTTGCCGATGGCATTGGCGCGTTTGTTGGCTTGTTCCGCTTCGCTGGTGTGCCCGAGGGCGGCGGCCATTTTTCCGACAGTCTGCCAGAGGTGGACGCGGTAGCAGTTGCAGAAGAACTCGGCCATCTGCCGGTTCGGCCAGTTTTGGGTGTCCATGCCACGGCCGGGCGGGACCCAGTCGCCGATAAACGAAAATCCCTCGCCCCAGGCGCGCAGGACATCATCGGTCGAGCGGCCGTCGAGGTATTCGCAGTAGTCCCGCGCGGCGACGAGGTTTTCCTCCAGGATGGCGGGATCGCCGTAGTGGAGATAATGCTGCCAGGGAATGCGCGCGATGCCTCCGGGCCAAGGCGGACCGCCGCCTGTCCCTGTAAACGGCGGCGCGATATAAGGCAGATGTTCGCGCTTCCGGTCGAGCGCCAGCCGCCAGTCGCGCACCCACTTCGTGTAGAAATTCGCGGCATCGAAATTATTCATCATTCCCTGGACCGCGACCTGGCCGTCGCCGTAGCCCATGCGCTCGCGGTGCGGGCAATCGACGTAATAGCCGCCGAGGTTCAGGCAGCGCTGGGTCCAGCGGTTCACCTGATGGATCCGGTTGAGCAGCGGATCCGAGCACTCGAAGCCGCCCGCGTCCGCCATCGCGCTCTCGACAAGCAGGGCGGTGGCATCCTCCTTGAGCGGGGCGGTGTCCAGACCTTCGACGACCACATAGCGGAAGCCGGCGTAGTTGAACTTGTGCTGGAATTCCTCTCCGGGCTTTCCGGCCGAAACGAACTCGCTGGTTTGCTTGTAGGTTTGATAGAGATCGGTGCCGCCACCGACCCGCCGGAACGCTACGCAACTGGGTTTGTGGACAGAGATATTTCCAATCGGCGAGGCCTGGACTCCGTCGGGAAACACGCGGTCGGCAAAGTGCATGCGGACGACCTGCCCGGCCTTCAGCGCCGGAAATTTCAACTGCAGCCAGCCGGTGAGATTGGTACCGAAGTCGATTTCGTAGCGACCGTCGGCCAGCGGGGTGATTTTTTTTGCAGGGATCCGCTCGCCGATGCGGTTGAGCGGGTCTGTGACATTGACGGGCGGTCCCTGCGGAGCGGGAGCTTCCACGGCATTCGCCCACGAAGCCGCATCGAAGCCGGGATCACGCCAACCGGACTGGTGAGCCGCGGCATCGATACGCTCACCGCCGAAATCCCCCCACCCCCACCTGCCAATATGGCTGTAGCCGCTCGGGCGGGTTTTCCAGTCCGGGCCGGTGCCGAAGGTGATCTTCCGACCACCGACCACCGCGTCGAGTTGGGCGCGTACCGCGATGCCTTTCGCCCAGCCTTTCGACATCCACAGTCCGATGCAGTTTTTGCCCGGCTTGAGCAGGCGGGCGACGTTGTAGGTGATCGTGAAGGTTTGGGATCTTGAGTCGGAAACCGGCGGCGACAGCACGTCGTCGCCGGCCTTCACGCCGTTGACGTAGAGCTCGAAATAGGCCGACGAATGAACTGACACCGTCGCGGACCCGGGCCTGTCCGGCAAATCAAACTCGCCGCGGAACCACGGCGCGTCAATCCGTGGCTGCGGCGGGGGCAGCGCAAGCCTGGCAAAATCTTTAGCCCGGGCGACAAGAGGCTTCCCGTCCATCGTGTATTCGACCACCAGTTCCTTGACGATGTCCGGAGCGGGGTCGCCGCCGAGCGCGTTGAAATCGACCGGGAACGGCAGCCGCTTTTCCTCGACCGCCCGCCGCAGGATCGGGGTCACGTCTTTTTCCACCCGTCCATCCAGCGTGCGGTAGGTGGCTCTGGTAACCGCCATGGTTCCCGGACCGGCGGGGACCTCCGGCGCACCGATCCAGCGGGCCGACCAGTCGTCGGGCTTGAACTTGCCCATCGTCCAGCGCGCGCTCTCGCTCCAAGGGGAAACTGCCCCCTTGCCGTCCCAAACCCGCACCCGCCAATGGTACGTCCTGCCGGAATCGAGGGCCGGGCCGCCGTAGGGAATCGCAACCGAGCGGTCGGAGACGACCTTGCCGCTGTCCCAAACTCCTGCGACCTCGATCTGGTAGGCGGTCTGCAAATCGCCGGGCCGCTTCGAAGTGGAATTCCAGCTCAGGCGCGGCTTGGAAACGTCGAGACCGACCGGGTCGCGGACGGATTCGCAACGGAGGTTCCCGGGCTCGAGCGCGACGGCGGTCCAGGCGAAACCGAGAAGAGCGGTGAAAATGTAAAACCAATGGCGCCTCATAGAAAAAGGGGGGTGTGATTGAATGTGGGTGCAGTTGAATGCGTCTGGTCAGGGGGTATGGGCGTCCCGCCTGTGCGGGCGCTGGCTCAGCTCTCCGGAGCCGGAGGCTGCGAAAATCGAACCCCAAACGGGCGGGACGCCCGTTCCCCCTGGCTCACCCATATTTTATCATGCCCGAAAAAGGGCTTTTCAAGATTCAACGAACCATGCTGGCTGAGCGCTGGCATACCATCAAGGAAATGGAATCCCGAGAATGCGAGAAATCCGAACAGCGCAGGGATCGGCCTGCCGCCTGGATCCCTTGCCATCGGGCGACTCCTCGTTGAAATAGCCGGACTCCTTCACCAGAGGGAGCAGCAACTCCGCCCAGGCTTTCGTTTTGGCGGGATCGGGCTCGGCTTTCACCAGCGCCTCGAGCCGAAGGTCGAGGGCGCGGGCGGTATCGGACGTGCGTTGCCCTTCGACGGCCGCCTTCCAATCTGCCGCGAACCGCTCGCGAGCCGGGCCGAGGTCGCCGCCGAGCGCGTAGATCTCGACGACCACCGGGTCGAGCTTGGGCTTGGTCGGTTCGTCTGCCGTCACATACGTTTCGTTGCCAAGCACGATCGCATGCAGGACGTTTGCCCACGCCTGCTTTTCTTTTCCGTTCTTCAAGCCCTTGCCGATCGTGGCCAGCCGTCCGGCCAGAACAGCCGTGCGGGATGGCGAGCGCGATCCGGACACAGAGGCGCGGAGGTCGCGCTCGAAGGCCGCGCGGGCATCAGGCGCGGTGCCGGCAAGCGCCTGCACGGCCAGAACGGCCGGATCGATCTGCTCTCGCTGTCCTTTGCCAGAGCCGGACACAAACGTTTCCTTGCCGGCCAGAACCTCCCGGAGGCGGCCCGTCCAGACCTTCCGCTGCGCATCATCTTTCATCGCAGCACCTGCGGTGGCAATGCGCCCCGCGAGGAGCTCCGCCGCCTGCAGGTCGCGGTTGCCTGACACAGAGGCGCGGAGGTTTGCCAGGAGAGCATCCTGGAGAGCGGGCAGCGTCGAGCCCGCCAGCGCGTATTTCAGCCAGAGATCGTCAGAGCGGTCGGCCAGAGCGGCGCGGACGATTTCGAGGCGGGCCGGATCTGCCGGCACTGGGCGGTTTCGGAGCTCGCGATCGAACATCGCCTTGACGGTGAACCCGGTGTAGGTGCCGGACTTCGGGCATCCGGGCCGGTCGACCGCAGCCAGCTTCTCCTGAAGATTCTTCCAGAACACCGCAGCATCCGCCGCATCGTCGCACTGCTGGAAAACCGCCTCGACCGTCGCAGGGTGGTAGGGGTTGAGCTGAAAGGCTGAGAGGAGAAGCGACCGCCGCGATGCGGGGGGCGTTCCCTCCGGCAAATTCCGCAGGAGGACCATGGCCGTCTGGACGTCGAGCAACGGGAGGAAGCCGTAGTTGAGAGGGTAGATGAGGCGTGCCCACTCATTTTCGATGCGCACCCCGCCGCGGGTGATCCACGTGGGAGGATGCACGCTCTGCTCCGCCTGCAGCGCAAATCCCTTCTTAGGCGAACCGGCGACGACGACCAGACAGAAATGGTTCGGCTGGAATGCATGGGCGGCCGGAATCGAAAGCCCGTAATTCGCGCCGAGGCCGATGCGCGCCATTTCGCGGCAGGCCCCGTTGTCTTTGACATCCATCGGGTAGGTGCCGTAGGCGAATTCAAACGGCTGGAGCTTGCGGGCGCGCACAATCGGAGTGTTCAGGCCGAGCTTGGCGCCCAGGTGCCAGCCCATCTTGCGCACCGATCCGGTATCGCGGAATCGCGTCCACACATACTCCCGGTCGCGCAGCGGCATGTCGGACGCCACCAGATACTCGAGCAGCGGCCAGGGAGCGTTGAGGTCGAACCGCGGCCACGTGCGCTTGACCCCCGCCGGAAACCGCCACTTGTCGTTGCGCAGCAGGTAGGCCATTTTCTCAGCCGGAGTCGGAGGGGCATCTGGCGCTTTGGGGATGCGGCCCTTTTCGAGATAGGCCTTGAGAAACATTTCGTAAGCGGACTTCGACTGGGCCGCCCGCTTGGCCGGAATGTCAAATCCGCGCGCTTTCATGTAGGCGCTGAATTCCTCCTGGAGCCCGGGATCGGTCATCAGCTCGCTCGCGAAAAGCGGCCGCGTTTTTGCGGATGCCGCGGCATCCGGCGCCCCCCCACCCTTCGGCTGTTCGACCGGCACCGGGTGATCCTCGAGGAAGTTGATGATGTGGTCTTCCCGGTCGAGCGGACGATCCTTCGCACGCGTGTCGACCGGCACCAGGCCCGACGGGGGGATCACAAGCTTGAGCTGCGGGCGAGGCCTGAGGCTCACGCCAAGGCGTGCGCACTCCAGCGACTTGCGGTCGACATTCCCCGCGTAGCAATGAGTGAGCGCCAAAGCCAGTTGCGGATTGCGTTTCCGCACGTCCTCCGCACCGATATCGATCTCCAGCGAGCGGAGGAAAACCAGGCGCTGAACCGGACTGTCGCCGGTCTCCACCGGCTTGCCGTCCACCTTGTCGGGCATTCCGTAGGCGCGCGGATTTTCAACCCCGTAGATTGTTGTCGCGACGACCGGGTCCGAGTCGATCCATGCCAGGAAGTCCGGCGGCAACGACTTTCCCGCCGCCGCCAGCTCGCGCAATGCCGCAGCCTTGCGGGCTGCGAGAAAGGCCGCCTTAACCTCCGGCGTAAACGCAAACCCCGAGCGCTGCAGCGCCGCCGACAGTTTCGGATCCCCAGGCACCTGCGCCCGGGCCGGCAGAGCAGCCAGCACAACGGCTGCGGCGCACAAGCCCAACCTCCTCATTGGCATCCTCCGGCCACTTCCTTTGGTCCTATTCATCCCTTTGGTCCCTTCGGTCTCTTGCCCCCGAATCATCATGGGGCAACGATCCTCACACGGACGAAGCGCTTCGAACCGCTCCCCGCCGGGACTGATGCCTGAACGGATTCGACGGTGGCGTTGCCGGAAATCACGCGCTCGCTCACTCCTGTGCTGCTCCACGATCCGGCCAGCAGGGAATCGCTCCATTCCACGATGAAGCCGAACCCGTCGGCGCTGGCCTGCTTGCCGCGGGGGTAAACGAATTCCAAGACGCTCCCGCTGATCGCCAGGCTTGGCCGGAATAGCGTGTCGGCATTGGGATCCTGGCCGGCCGCAAATTCGAGGAGATTGGACTCTCCGTCCGAGTTGGCATCGAAGCCGTCGGCAGCGGTGCCGGTGTTGGCGGTCGTGCCGAAGCTCGCCTTCCTCCACGCCTCCTGTCCGGTCAGAAGCGTGACGGCCACATCGTTGCCGTCGCCGCCGGCGTAGGTGATTTTCCACGGGTGCCCGCCCGCGACAAAGACGCTTCCTTCCGGCAATCCCGCAAACGTGCCGGCGACCGCGGCCACGCCGGTCTTGGCAACAAGGATAAACGTGTCGCCGACCGACAGTCCGTCCGGCGGGATGAGATCGAGCGCGCCGGCAAGCGTCACGTTGCCGCCGGCCGCGAGGGTGATGCCGGGAACGGCTTCGAGACGCCCGCCGGACGGGATGTCGAGCGTCCCGTTGATCGACGATGCGCCTGCGGGGACAAACGTGCCGCCGGAAGCCGTCAGGTTGCCCGCAAGCGCACCGTCGAGCACGAGCCTGCCGGCGGCGATCACCGTCGGGCCGGTAAACGTGTGGTTACCGGCGAGGGTGAGCGTGCCGGCGGTCGATTTCGTGAGGCCCGCCGCGCCGCCGTTGATTTCGGCGACATTCTTAAGCGTGCCGCTGCGGAAGTTGAGATTTTTGATCGCGAGGTTGCCCGGCGTGCCGTCGCCGCCGATCGGATTCCCCTTCATGTCGAGCGTTCCGCCATCGAGAGTCAGCGTGGTATTGCTGGTGCCGACGGTCGTCGTGCTCGTATCCCTGACCGTCCCCGAGATGCTCGCGGTGCCGCCATTGATAATAAACGTGCCGCTCGCAGCCTGCGCGTTTGTGGAGTTTGTATTCGAGGCGAGGATGAAATTCCCGCTCACCGTGAGGTTGCCGGTCGACGTGGCATTCGCGCCGAGGGTGAACGTGCCGGAGGCGGTCGTGCCATTGCTGCCTGCGGCAGCGATGCCGATCTGGATCTCATCCGCCGTAAACGTGCCGGTGTCGAATGTGAGGAGCGCGGCAATATTTCCGCCGGAGGAGCCCGAACCCTTGCGCCCGACGACCACCGTGCCAGCGGCCACCGTCGCGTCGTGGCCGGCGAGGAGGAGGCTGTTCGTGCCGGCGCCTCCGTAGGTGCCGCCAGTGGCGCTGCCGACGGTGATCGCCGCCTTGCCCGCCCCGCCGACGCCTGCAATAGAAACGCTGCCGGCCGGTCCGGCAAACTGCACGACGCCGGCCGTCTTTTCAAATCCGATCCGCAGGTCGTTTGTCTGAATGACGGTCGATCCGCTGCCGAGGCTGAGCGTGCTGAACTGGCCGCTGTTCCCGGAACTGACCGTCTCGCCGACCGAGATCGAGGCGGCGTTGAGCGTGCTGGCCGCGGGAAGGGTAAGCATGCCCTTGGTGAGCGCGCCGTAGCCGATGCGAAGCCAACCGGATGGCGCGTTGAGGACGAACCCGCTCAGGCCGGAGAGATCGACCGACGTGATTGTCGTGCCAGTCGACCCCGACGCGCCGACGAGCACATTACCGTTAACTGCGAGCGTCCCGCCAGTGCCCGCGGCCCCGGTGGCCAGCGCGGTACGGGTGCTGCCGGCAGAGGACGAGGCGACGCCGGCAGTGAGCCCCGAGGCGGTGAGCCTGGTTCCGGCCGCAACGGTAAGCTGGCCGATATTCGATGGCGTGGTGGTATCCGTGGTATTCGAAACCACGCTGATCACGCCGACCGTGGCACTGGTGTTGAATATCAGGTTACCCACCGTGCCGACCGCTCCCGCCGCGCCGGTGCCGAGGGTGACGTTCGCTGTGACTCCGCCCAATGTACCGCCTGCATTCACCTGGACGAGCCCCTGCTGGATGAACGTGGCCCCGTAGCTGTTTGACCCGCTCAGGACGAGCGATCCGGGGCCGGACTTCGTGAGCCCGGCGGAACCGCTGATCGGCGAGGCGATTTCCGCCGTCACGCCGCTTGCCGTGAAGACTCCGGGCGATGTGCCGTTGAACGTGAGCGAGCCGTTGCGCAAAAAATATCCGTTCGTATTGAATGTGAGGCGGTTGGCGGCCACGCCAAGAGGATCAAGGCCGACAACGCCGGCGGCACCGCCAAAGACCGCCTCGTTCGTCGGGCCGGTGACGGGCCATGCGGCGTCGGCAAACCCGTTCCACCAAAGCGCGGCCGAACTCCACGTTCCGTTGCCGCCCTGCGCGCCGGCCGTGGCGGTGTCCGCTGCGTCCCACTGCAAGGCCGCCAGCGGCGTGGCGGTCACCTCGCCTGAATCCGCGCCGACACTGCCGGAATTCTCGGCAGCGATCTGGTAGAAGACCGGCACACCGGGGGTGAGGCCGGCATCGATGAAGCTGGTCGCAGACGTGGTGCCGACCTGCGTGAACACGCCGCCTGAGGTGCTCGAGCGCTTGATCCGGTAGCCGGTGGCATTGGCAGCAGCCGCCCATTCCAGACGCACGGTGAAGCCGCCGGCTGTGGCCGTCGGGCTTGTTGGCGCGGGCGGCGGCGTCGGCAGCGTGGTCGCGGAGGCCACGTTCGAGTAGGTCGAGTTGCCCGATCCGCCGGTCGCACGGACGCGGTAGAACCACGTGGCATTTGCCGAAAGACCGGTATCCGCGTAAGCGGTGGAATTTGCGGAGAGCGAGGCAATCTGCGAAAACCCGCTGCCGGATGTGGACGATCGCTCGACGAGGTAGGCGGATTCCCCGCCATCGTTGTCGGCCCAGGTGAGGTTGATCGTGCTGGATGAGACCGCGGTGGCGGAAAGCGTGGCGGGTGCAACCGGAAGGCCGGTCGTCACAATCAGGCTGCCGGAGTCGGAGATCAGCGCGGGGTGGCTCGCGGCGGTATACGTGCCGCCGGGCTGAATGGCACTATTCACGTAGAGCCGGGCGACCGTTTCGGCGACGCCGGCGGCAATGATCAGTTTGCCGGTGCCGTTGAGGGAGATCGTGGCGTTATCCGAGATCGCACCGGCGGTGTTGCGGAGGTCGCAGGTCGCGCCGGCGTTCACTGTGAGCGGGCCGGTGCCGGGCTTGCCGGCCGCGCCGATAACAAGCGAACCGGCATTGACCACGGTGCCGCCATTGTAGGTGTTCGCGGCGCTCAGCGTCAGGTTGCCCGCGCCATTCTTGGTAAGGACGCCGCCGGACGAAGCAGCGTGCGCCTGGAGGATCTGGGCCACCGTGATATCGAGACCGGACGGCACATCAAACGTCGCGCCGCCGGAACGGACCCAGGTGTTCGTCAGGCCGCCGAGGAAGGCCGTGCTGGCGGCAAGCGGGCGGAGCGTGCCGCCATCGAATGTGAGCGTGGCGGTCGAGCCGGTGCCTCGCGCGGTCGGAAATGCGGGCAACGTGACATCCGCCGTGCCGCCGATCGTCATGCTGACGGTGTTGGTATTTCCGGCGGCGAGGCGCGGGAACTGGTTGGCGGAAAAGATGCCGCCCGTGAGCGTGAGCGTCGCGTTCGACGCGCTGCCGGATGCGCCATTGCCGCCGACCGAGAGGATGCCCACATTCGCGGTGCCCCCGGTCTGAGTGAACGTGGCGGTCGTCGCGGTCGTGCCCGAGGAATCGTAGCGGCCGACCTGCAGGACACCGTCGCCCGAGGCGCCGGAGGCGGCGGTCAGGTTGAGCGATCCGTTGCCGCTGAGCGTGAAGGCGGCGATCGAGTTCGTATTCGTGCCGAGGATGATCCCGCGCGCCGTGCTGGCAAACGTCGTGATGCTGCCGCCGCTGAGGTTGTAGCTGGCGGTGTTCGCGATGTTGCCGTTGCCGAGCAGGAGGGCGTTGCCCCCGGTGAACGACACCTCGCCGCCGCTCTGGTTGACGGTCCCGGCGGCCGGCGTGGTCGGCGCCGAGGCAACGGAAAACGCGTTGGCTCCGAGCGCGTGGGTGCCGGCCTGGATGTTGAGCGTCGCATTGGTCGAGGCGACGTTCGACACCGTGATTGCCCCCGAGGTGCCGGTGCGGTTGCCCGAAAGTGTGAGCGTGCCGGCGGAGACCGCCGTCGTGCCATTGTAAGAATTCGCGCCGCTCAGCACCCATGTGCCCGGACCGGTCTTGAGCACGGAAGGAGTATTGGTGCTTTCGATTGCGCCGCTGACCGTGTTGTTGCCGGCGGACGTGCCGCCGAGGTCAAGGACTCGGCCGGTGGTGGTGGCGGTGATGTTGCCGCCGAGCGTGAGCATGCCACCGTCGCTGATGATCCGGGTGTTCCCGTTGGTGGAATCCATCGTGATCGCCCCGGCGATCGTGTTGTTGCCCGCAAGGTTACGGATCACGCCGTTGGAGCCGCTCGTCCGGTAGCTGATCCCGGCGGCCACGGCGATATTGCCGCCCGATCCGTCAAGCTCAAGCATCTTGTCCGCGGCGGCGTTAAGACTGACCGTCTTGTTGCCGGTGCCGAGCCCGCCCGAGCGGGTGATCCGGAGCGTGCCGGCACTGACCGCGACCGCACCCGTGAACGTGTTGCTCCCGGCGAGCGTAATCGTGCCATTGCCGGCCTTCGTCAGGTTGCCGGTGCTCGAGCTGTTGGCGATGACGCCGCCAAACGTCGAACTACCGTTGTCCACGCCGATCGTGAGTCCGGTGTATGAGCCTCCGCTGTAGCCGGTCTTGATCGTGCCATTCCCGCTGATGCCATCGACACGGACGTTCGCCTCGACGCCGTCGAAAACCGCACCGGCCGCGACGTTCAGGTCGGCGCGGTTGTTCGTCCAGACCTCGTTGGCATTCGAGCCGCCGGTGAACGTGCCGCCCTGGACGTCGATCAGCGCGCCGGAAGCGAGGCTGAAATTGGCGGACGCGGTCCCCCAGTTGATCCGGTTCGCGCCGGATTTGCGCAGCGTACCGGCACCGGTGAACGTCGTGGCCGCATGGTCCATCGATCCGGCCGTCGAGTCGATCTCGAAGACCGCACCCGCCGCGATGTCGAACGCGTTCGATGCGTGGAATCCCCGGTGGGTGAGCGTTCCAGCGGACACCGTCGTATTGCCCGCAATCCCGCTATCGGCCGTCAGGATCAGGCGGCCGGCTCCGGTTTTTTGAAGTCCGTCGGCACCGGAAACCGGCGCGGAGACCGTCGCGGTCGCACCCGCTCCGACCGAGACAACCGGAACGGCAGACGCCGCATCAAGCGTGAGCGCGCCGCCGGTGATCGCATAGTTCCCGCCGGAGAAAGCCACGCCGCCAAGCGTGCGGAGCGCCGTGTCGATCGTCACCACGCCTCCTCCCGGCTGCGCGAAGGTGGCGGAGTTGCCCGCGCCGTCGGCGACGGTGTAGTCCTGCCAGTTTTCCGCCGCGCTCCAGTTTCCGCCAGAGTCGGCCGTCCACGTCCCGTTGCCCGCGGGCGGGATCGGGCGCGCGGCGACTTCGTCCGAGGGATCGCTCTCGGCTCCGGATGCGGTCGCTGTGACGATGTAGAAATATTCGGTGCCATTAGCCACCGTGGTGTCGCTGAATGACGCCGCTGTCGGTGTGCCAAGCTGGGTGTAAGGTCCGCCGGAAACCGTGCCGCGCTTCACAAGATAGCCAGCGGCGTCCGGGTTGAGCGTCCACGTCAGATCAACCCGGCCGGACGAAACGGCCGTGGCCAGTCCGGTCGGCCGGTCGACCGCGCGGGTCGTGATCTGGACCACGCCGGAGTAGGGAGAAAAGCCGAGCGCATTTTTTACGCGGATGCGGTAGAAGAATGTCGTGAGCGGCGCGAGTCCGGCATCGACATAGTTCGAGGTACCGGGCGTCAGGGTCGCGATCTCGACAAACCCGCCGGTCGCCGAGAGCGAGCGCTCGATGCGCAGGTCGGTCTCGTTCACCGAGAGGTGAGACCAGGTGAGGAGTACGGAATTCCAGGATGCGAGGCTTGTTGCAAGGGTGGTTGGAACCTCCGGAAGGCTCTCGCCAACAACGAGGCTGCCGGCGCCGCTGATGCTGGCCGGAAGGTTGGCTGCGCTGTAGGTGCCGGCGGGCTTGAGCACGCCGTCGATATAAAGGCGGGCGACCGATTCGGCGACGCCGGCGGCGAGTTCAAGCTTGCCGGTTCCGTTGAGGCGCACAAATGCCTGCCGGCCGAGCGCCTTGCCGGCGTGCAGGATCCGGGCAGTCGCGCCGCTGGCAACATTCAGATCGCCGGAGCCGAACGTCCCGGAGGCAGCGCCGGTCTGGAGCGTGCCGCTGGCGACCGTGGTGCCGCCGGTGTACGTGTTGGCGGCAGTAACCACGAGAATACCGGGCTGGTTTTTCGTCAACCCGAAGCTACCCCCGCTTTCGGTGATCGCTCCGGTGACGGTGGCTGTGCGGCTGCTGTCCACCGCGATCGTCGTCCCGGCGAGGAGCGTGATCCCGCCGGTGAGCGTGGCGCTGGCGGTTCCGATGCGGAGCTGGCCGTAGGTTGGCTCGCCGATGCTGCCGCCCCGCATGAGAATCCGGCTGGCCAGCGTTCCTCCGCCGGTGATGTAGGCGGTCGTGTTGGCGGCGAGATCGAGCGACGAGCCGGCCGCCGGGTATTTTGCGGCGGTGGCAAGCTGGATCTTCCCTCCGCCGGTGGCGACTTCGAGAGCTCCGGTGAACCCGCTGTAGTCGCCGGCGAGCACGGTCGTCTGGCTGCCGGTGCCGGTGGCGACCTGCCAGCGGCCGGAGCCGGTGACATTCTGGCTCCAGGTCGTGGCGCCCGCATTCATGACCAGCGTGCCGACGAGCGACTCGTTGTTGGAATTCGATTCGATCGTGACCGCGCCGGGCAGGCTGGCCGGGCTGTTGAACCGGAGCGTGCCGGTCCGCACGATCGTTCCGCCGTCGTAGGTGTTCGCCGCCGACAGCGTCCATGCTCCTGTGCCGGTCTTGATGAGCTGCGCTCCAACACCGGGGATGACCTTCGTGATCTCGCCGTCGCCCGCGCCTGTGAGCGTGATATCCCCGCCATTGTTGACCAGCACGAAATTGCTCCGGGCGTCGAGCAGGATGCGCCAGGTCTGGCCGGCCGTTGCGGACTCAAGCGTGGCGCCGCCGACGCCGATCGTGAACGCAGGGCCGTTGTTTGTTTCGACCGGGTTCGTGAGCCCGGTATAGCGAAGCGTTCCCCCGTCGATGACGAGATTCTGGGGTCCGTAGCCAAGCTGGCCGAGGCTGCGGTTGGCGCTCGCCCAGCGGTCAACCTCCAGCGAGGCACCGGAGTTGAGCAAAACCGTCTGGTTTCCCCAGGCGAGCGTGGCGTAGAGCGTGCCGCTGCCGCGAAGCGCGAGCGTGCCGCCGTTGATCGTCGTCGAGCCGGTGTAGATGTTCGCGGCGTTGAGCGTGAGGTTCCCGCCGGCGACGACGACGTTGCCGGAGTTGCCCATCCCGCAGGTGTTGAACGTCACATCGCCGTCAAACGTCGCCGTATTGCCGTTCAGGTTGAATGCCTGCAGGGCCGCGCTTGTGCGTGTGTGGTTGAAAACAATCGAGGAACCCCCGGCCGCCGCCACAACCAGCGGACCGGTCAGATAGAAGTTGTCCACATTTCCGGTGAACCGGACGGTGCCGGCCAGCGAGCGGATCGCGCTGAAACCGCCGTGGCTTCCGGAGTTGTAGCTCGCGATATCGATGTCGTAGGCAAGCGGACCGGTCGGCGAGGTGGCCGAGAAAAATGCCTGGGCATTCGAGATCCAGGCCTGGACGGCCCGCGTGCCGCCGGTGCCGGCCGCCCACGATGTCGTGCGCCACGCGTAGCTGCCCCCGTCGGCCACCGATCCGGCCGCAGTGCCGTTGGGATCGAAGTAGAGCTGGTTCGGCTCGATGGTGACCCGGACCACTCCCGTGCCGACGAGCGGCGGCGTGCCGTCGTCGGTCACGCTGATCGTCAGATCGTAATACGGCTTCGTCAACACGTTGAACTGCCCGGCCGCCGCCAGCGTAATGTCGCCCGTAGTGGGATTGATCGCGAAGAGCCCGGCAGAATTGCCGCCGGTGATCGCGTAGGAACCGAAGGCGTCCGGTTTATTGACGTCGGTGACCGTCGGCCTGCCGATGACAGTTCCGGCGGCGGCGGTTTCCCCGACTTTGAACGAACCGGTCAGCTTCGGCGCGTAGTTCTGGTAGAACGGTGCGAGAAAGAGCCCGGGAATGATCTGGCGGCTGATGCCCGGGCCGCTCCAGGCCACGGCCGCGTGGTCGCCGCCGGAGCCCTCTTTCTGGCGGAGTTCGATATAATACGGCTGCCCGACGGTGAGCGGGATGACCGCCGATGCGGCGGAGGCCTGGGCGTCCCAGGCGTATTGCGACGTGGAGCCGGTGACGGAAGCGATGACCGGCGTCGAGACCTGCGCAGGTCCGCTGCCGAGGATGAGCTGCGAGGCATCGTCCGAGGAAACCCAGAACTGGTAGTCGCCGGTGGCGGGCGGGATGAGCCAGCCCCGGATCGTGCTCCCGTAGTTGTCCCCCTGGCTTGCCCCGCCGTCGAACGAGGTCAGGAAAACTTCCTCATCCGGCTTGTTGGGAAAGTTCGCGCTGGCGGTGAGGTCGGCCACCGTCGCGCCGGTGACGTTGCGGAAGAACGTGCGCACGATCGATCCCGGCGTGCCGGGCAGGGTACCGGAGACGGCGGCGACCGTGATCGTGATGTTCCGGGTGGCGGAATACATCGGCGTCGCGTTCTGGTCCCGCGAGCGGACCGTGAGCGTCACGCTGGGTGTTGCGAGGGGGTCCGGCGGGTTGGCCACGGTGATCCAGCCGGTGGAGGCGTTGATCGCAAAGACGCCCGCGGAGTTGCCCGAAACAATCTCGAACGTCGCCAAATCGAAGCGGTCGGCATCGGTGCCGGCAAGCTGGACGACCGGCGTGCCGGCGGCCGTGCCCTCGAGGATCGTCATGTCGGTGGCGAAGGCGTCGAGCGTGGGCGCCTCGTTGATGTCGCTGACGGTGACCAGCGCGCGGACGGCCTCGGTGGCCGACGTGGCAGGGTTGGTGATGTTCACGGTCAGCTCGAGGAGGGCGGGCACGTCGTAGCGGGTCGAAAGCGTCTCGTAGTTGAGCGCGGACGCGCTCGCCACGGTGAGCACGCCGGTCGTGGCATCGAGGGTGAGCGCGCCGCCGGTATTGCCGCTGGCGATCGCGTAGGTGAGCGGACCGCCGGTCACAGTTCGCGGGGCGATCGTGCCGACGACCGTCCCGGCGGCGCTGTGCTCAGGAATGATGAACGCCTGATGCGTCTCGGCATTGGCGACCGTGCCGCTGATCGAATACGACCCGATGCTGCCGTAATTCGAGTATCCGGTCAGGTTGGCCGGGTCGCCGTAGCCGGTACCGGTGATGGTGAAAAGATACTCGCCCGCAGGCAGCGTGGTGGAAATGTTTGCGCTGAGCGTGCTGGCAACATCAGCTGTGGCGACGACCGCGCCGGTCGAGGCATCGGTAAGCTGCGCGAGGATGTCGAGGTTCGAACCGGGCGAGGAGGTGATGGCTGTGAGGTTCACCGCTCCGCCCGATGTCTTGAAGCGGAAGGCGTCCACATCGCCGGTCGTTTCAATGATCCCCTCCTGATCGGTGACCGTCGCGTTTGGAGCGATCCAGAGGTGGCGGGCGGCGGCCAGCGTGCTGCCGCAGTCGTCCGTGCGGAAATCGATTCCGTTCCGGCTGGAGATCGTGGCGAGGTCGTTCTGGCCCGGACGCGTGGCCAGGTAGTAGTCGCCGCGCGACCAGTGCTTGAGATTTCTGCCGTAACCCGCGCCCATGATCGGCGCCCACGCGGTGACGCCGCTGCCCTGGCCGCCGTAGTATTCGGCGCTGCCCTGGCCGTGGTGGCGGAGGCCGAACGTGTGCCCGACCTCGTGCGAGATCACGGTCACCGCGCCGTCGCCGGTGTAGTTGCTCGCCCAGCAAACCGGGTCGCCCCCCCAGCCATATGAGCCCACGAACGCGATACCGCCGGCTCCGTAAAAATTCGTCGGCGTGACGATGCACCGGATCCGCCGCCCCTGCGGCGCTTTTTCATAGACCTTGGCGTCGGTGGTGACGTTGATGTTGAACGGAATCCAGTCCTCGGCAACCCGGATCCAGATGTCCCGGATCGTCGAGTTACTCAGGCCGGAGTGCGAAGCGTTCCCGCTGTAGGACCAACCGGCATACGGCGGCTTCGAGCCGTCGAAATCCAGGTAGATCGTGCCGCCGGCCCCGACGGGCAGGCTCTGGAGAGGGATGACTGCCTGGTAGGACGGCAGCGGCACGCTGGCTGTGTGGTCTTGCGGCATCTCCTCCGCCCCCGTCGGCTGCGGCATAAACTTCACGCAGACAACCTCGCCGATCGGCACTTCCTTCAAAACCGGGTCGCCATTGTTGCCCTCGGGCAGAACTTTCCATGCGGTCTCCTGTCCGTCGAAAATCACATGCCCGACGAGCTTGCCTGCCGTGCCTTCAAAGTCCTGCCGCCGGAAAAAGAACGAGCCCGGCGACGGCTGCTCGAACGTGCCGGAGACCTGCACCACGCCCTTGGCGTCGGTCTCGAGCTGCTGTGCCTCGCACGCGATCTTCCGGCCATCCGGCAGATCGAACGCCACCGCGCTGCCTTTGACAATGCGGGCGAGGAAATCCTCCGGCAGGTCGATCCGGCGGGGCATTCCGCCACCGGCGGTTGCGCCGGGCGCAGCGTGGCCGGCATGGCTGCAGCCACTGGAACAGTCGGTCTTGCCCGCAGGCGCGGGCGACGGGGCCTGATGCCCCGGCGAGGCGGCCGGACTGGACATGGCAGGGGTGAGCCGTGCTGCCGGGATCACTTGCGCGCCGGATGCGGGTGCCGCGGGGGCAGGTCGCGCCGGACGCCCGTCCGACACCAGCCAGCCGACAAAGCCGGCGATGCCAAGGCAGATCAGGCCCGCTAAAAGAAAAGCAGCCCGGATGAAGGACTTGGAGGGGGGTGTTTGCACCATAAGCTGCCCCAAACAAGCACTGCCGGCGAACCGTTGCAAAGGGCTTTTTATTTTCAGCCAGGCTCATTTTGGGGCTGGTTTTTACGGACCGGGACATTTTGTTTTCCCACCCGTGTGGAAAGCTGGCAGAATCACTCCATGCCAAAGAAAATGCGGCGGCTGACCCTGGCCGAGCAAACTGCCGGTCACCTGCGGGAGGAGTTGCGGGAGTGCGGGCGGAAATTGCCCGGAGTGAACGCGCTGGCGGCGGAGTATGATGTGTCGCGCCGGACCATGCGGAGCGCGCTGCTCCTCCTTGAAGGCGAAGGACTGGTATCCGCGGGGGGGAACGGCCGCCCGCGCACGGCCTGCATTGGACCGGAAAGCCAGGCGGTCGACAGCGAGCGCAAGCTGAGGGTCGGGGTTCTCCTTGCGGCGGGCATGGAGGGGGAGGATCCCGCCTTCCGAAGCATCCTTTACAAGCTCCAACTCGATCTCGAAAAGCGGGGGCACGAGTTTTTTATTGCGGGCAAGAACATGCGGGAAATGAAAGGTGACGTGAGGCGCATCTCAAAGTATGTCGCGCAGCTGTCGGCGGACGCCTGGCTGGTGACGTCGGGTTCGCGGCCAGTGCTGGAGTGGTTTGCGAGCGGTCCGGTGCCTGCCTTTGCGTGCGGCGGACGCAGCAGCGGCCTGAGGATTGCCTCGGCCGGGGCGCTTGCGGATACGGTTCTGCGGGACGCGGCGGCGCGGCTGGTTGCCATTGGCCACCGGAGAATCACCATCCTGAGCCCGCGCATCTGGCGGGATCCAGCGCCCGCGAAAATGGTGAGGGACGCCCTGCTGGAGATGGAGGAGCACGGCATCCGGACAGGGACGTTTAACCTGCCGGATTGGGACGAGACCCCCGGCGGGCTCTACGCGCTCCTGGATGCCCTCTTCGCAACGACTCCCCCGACAGCGCTCCTGGTTGGAAGAACGATTTGGCTGGAGGCGGTAAAGGACTTTCTCCTGATGCGCCGGCTGAGCGTGCCGGACCAGGTCTCGCTGGTCTCCCTCCATCCCTGCCACGAGGACGCCCACTGGCAGAGGCCGCTCATCGCGCACGGCCTAGCCGATGACGCGGCGGTCCACAGAAGGATCAGGCACTGGCTGCGCTCGCTGGAACAAGGAAAGGACAACCGGAAACAGTATCAAATCCCCATGCACTTCGTGGAAACCGGATCGATCGGGCCGATCCATCCGGACGCGCAGTAAGCAATTCGCGACGGGTGAGCCCCCGGAACTTTCCGATTGCGCCAATCGCTGGCGGGGATAGACTCCCCGCAGTGATCGCTTTTCATTTCACGTGCCTTGCACGGCCCGGCTCTTGCACAGACGCCTGTTTTTGCCGGGCGTAAAATCGTAAGTGATCGGCAATCAGACAGGCCGGCGTGGCGGAATTGGCAGACGCGCACGACTCAAAATTACTCCGCCCGACGATTTCACTTAATGCCGCTATTTTTCATTACGGCTTAAAAACCCAAGCGTTTAACAGGCTTGGCGGGGCGATTCGCCCGCAGATCAAGTTTTCAAGCGGGCCGGCAGACTTGCGGTCGGTCTATCACAGCTCTATCACAGGCGGATTTTACGACTAAATATCGTGCGCGTCCCGCCCCTCCTCTTAGGGGGAAAGCGGGCGACCGTGCCGGTTGTGCTAGAGATTGTGCTAGATTGCTTTGCAATCTGCCCCGTTCCCTCAGTTTTCTTTTTCGCTCGATGGCTCGTCATTTCTGGCGGAATCGGAGCGAACGTCGGAAGCGCAAACGCCGGCCGCGATCGAGATCGGCCAGGCTGAGCCCTCGCAAACCGACCTTCAGCAATCCTGAAGCTCGAGCCGGCCGGTGACCGCGCCCCCGCCAGATCTGGCCGACTTTCCAGATCGGACCGCCCCAGATCGGGCGAAACGTGGCCGAATTGTCATGCTTTTCTGTCAGGAAATTTCCGGCGAATTGCCAAGAACCTGAGCGAAGGGACGCATCAACCGATGGGGTGTGCCCCTTTTTCAAAAAGATTCCTTACCGGGGGGCAATGACTGTCAAAACCTATCCTAACCCGTCATACCCGTCATCCCGTCATTTTCTCCCCGCAGATCCTCTATTGACCATAGGTCCCACAATGACGGGTTTCCCGCTGCCTGTCATCTGCCGTCATTGCAGGCCAATGACGGGACCGCGCAAGCGGAAGCACACAGGGAAGGCGGGAGCGGTCGGCAGAGGGCATGATGCAGGCTGCCAGGGCGAAGGCAGGGCCAAAGGTAATCCCGAGGGGCGGGCAGGTGCCCAAGGTAGAGCGAAGGGCGTCAGCGAAGTTGACGCCCTTCAACCTGACTTCAGCACGCCTGAAGGCAGGGGGGGGCACGCCGGCTAGGATGTCGGCATTACCGACATCCTAGCGCGGGAAGGGGCGTCACAGTGTGACTACCCTTCCCTTGGGTGAATGATCCAGTCACGTTTATCGGCGGTCCGATGCTTCACGACTCGGGAGGGAAACTTTGATGCAAGGTGGCTCAGCCAGATCCCGACCGTTGAAAGCTGAATGTTTCCCATGAGACGGGAGGCAGATCCGCGCACTGGCGACAGCTCAGCGCAGAGGGCCTGCTTCAAGTCCTCTGCATCCCCGCGCCAAGGGGTCGGGGCGTCTTCCTCTGCAAACAGCCCCTTGTCGATCAAGAGCAAGAGGTGGTGTTCCTGCTCTCCCTCAAAGATCGTAAGCCCAAGTTCCTCCGGGATGTAGGACTGTACCCCGTAACGGCGGCCCTGCAGGTCGGGCGGGACGGCGAGCCCAAGCAGCCAGTGAGCGAAGGCGGGCAACTCCCGGTCAATGGCATCTCTGAACGCCTTGCGCGGATCGGGCTCATTCGCGAACCGCTGCCAGAACTCAGGGGCCTGCTTGGCCTGCAGCATGATGATTTTCTCGGCCAGGTCATCCGAAAGCGGGGGCAGGCAACGGAGCTTCTCCGGGTTGTCGTTCAGCGTTATTGAGAGCCGCCAGAACGGCGAGACGGTAACGGCGGTGCGTTGCTTATCGTGAAGGCGGGCGGTATCGTTGGCGACGATTTCCTTGATGCGCTCTCCGAAAAACAACCGTTCGTCATGCTTCGAAGACGAGGGAACTTCCTCGATCAGCAGATGTTCCGCGCCGACCAACTCAGCGTTAAAATCCGTGCGCCCGAAGAAAAACGACTTCGGGTCAGCGGATCGGCCGGCAAGGATCGGCGTGATGATTTGATGCTGAATTCGGCTTTTCCCGCAGTCGGGCGGCCCCACAATGATGAGAGCCTGCCCAGGGCGGCGCGCTCCGGCCCGTAATGCCTCATAGGCCACCTTGAGCCAGCAACAAAAGCGCAGCGTATCAGCCCCAAGCAACGCGGTCAGGAACGCGTCGATAGTGGGGAAATCGCCCGCAACTGGCTCCAAGAGCCGGGGGGATTCCCGGACGATTACGCGCCCGCCAGGCAGATCATAAACGCCAGCTGGCGTCCCGCCAATGCACAGCGCATAATCTGCCACACGCGATTCCGTAGCCTCGTCCAATACCCGGTCGATTTGTGACACGCTCTCGCCCGAGTCAGGGTCAGGGCGTGAGCGAAGGCCGCGCACGCGAAGCTTGCGCTTTACAGAGTCGGCCCCCATCCCGACGAACCTCAACCGCCCATTATCATCTTTGCCGCGGACGAAATACGAAGAAGTGATGTTCAGCCAATACAGCCCGAGGTCATCAAGGACTTTTCCGGGGTCAAACGGCGGGCGGGCCGGCGGTTCTTCTTTCACCGCCTTGCCCACCTTGCCGGCGTTGTCTGCGGGAGCCTCAAGAGAAGCCGCCTCGATCGCGGCCCAGGCATCCACGGGACGCGCGCGGGTCCAATCGTTCGCGTCTGCAAATTCTGGCGGGGTCGGGACGCGATAGACCGGACCACTTGCGGCCACCAAGACATCGGACAGCCAGACTTCCCCGGCTTTCTTGCCGTCTTTTTCCTCGTCATTCTGGGGCCAGGCATAGATTGCCCCCGATGCCTTTCCGGCAAACTTCCCATTGGACGCCCCACGGGTGACCAAGACTGCCCACCCCTCGGGCGGGGACTCATGCCAGCGGGCGGCATCCATGATCGCGAAGGCATCCCATTGCGACTCGAAAACCATGACCTTGGCGGCGGTGCTGATCGGGCCGACGGTCAGCGGGTGAACACCCTTCCGCTTGGGCGTGTAGAACCATTTGCCCGACTTTGGGCGGATATGAGCGGAAAGGAACTCTCCCGCCCCATTGCGAACGGGAAGCGCGATCCCATCGCGAACCGCGCCAACAAGAGATTGCGATTTCAGCCAGGCCACAAACTCCGGCGAGTAGCCCCGCCAAGCGCAGAGGCGGGCGGAATGCTCCGGACCGAAGCTTTCCACGGCGGCCGGCCAGTCGAACGCTTCATCCGGAAGGGCCGCCTTGCGCGCAGGGACCGCAGGGCGGGCCGATTCCACGCCGGCAAGGGCAACATAGCGGCGAATGGCATCCGCACTGCTCAGTCCCTCGATTTTTTCCAGCAACGTGATTTCGTCCCCACCTATATCTTGCCCGCCGGTCCTGTCTTTCCACCCCCAGGAATCGCCGATCCGGAAAATGGAAAAGGATGGCGTCTTTTGCTTCCTTCCCTTGGAAAACGGGGACTGCATGTTGCCGCCTTCCGTGCCGCCTGGAGGCGTGAAGCCCAAGCGTTCCAGTAATGCCGGCAGCGGCAGATTCCTCTTGGCTTCCTCGATGTTTGTTCTGTCTGTGCTCATGGAAAAATTACAACCCCCTTTCCGCGATACTCGAAACCAAGGGCCACAGTGCGGCCGTTGGTTGTTGCCACTACCCGGATCCCGCGCGGATCGGGGTCGAGCTTGCGGAATATGCCTGCGGACCATCGTTGAATGAATCGGCGGTTTTTCCGATTCAGGCCGGCCGGCAGATCCACGGCGGCCACGATTTCATGAGGGGCGAAGGTTAGCTTGATTGCCGCTGCCCCGGCGGATCCCATCTCAAGCTTGTGCGTTTGGGTGTCTGCGCTCATGGACGGTGAGCCAGGGCGGCGATGCGCGCGCTCGCACGCTCCAATCCTTCAGCGATCGGGCCGGCCAGCCGCGCCTGCTCCCGCTCCACCTCTGCCTCGTCTTGTTGAAGATTTGCGGGAAGGCTGCACTGTGGATACAACTCGGCGGCCAGCCCGTATGCCTTGCGCGCGTTGTTGCAGAATTCTCCGCCAAGCAGCCGTGTCGCGTCAACGAGGGCCGCATCCCCGATCGGCTTCCCGTCTGCGCGTAGCTCCTCTGCCATAATTTCCGCGATCCTGATAAGCGCAATTTGCCGCGCGCATAACGGGGACAGCGGCGCGCGGACGCCACTATCCTGTGGCAGCATCTCCGGAAATAGGCCCGCCTGATCGGCGTTCATTGCCGGGGCTCTCCCTTCTTTGCTCTGGGGTCCCGCACTGTGCCGGCGAACTCGCCACGGGAGGCCCGCTCGTTGAATTCCGCGATCGCTTCGCGGGTGACATAGTGCCGGCCGGCAATCACGATGGTTTTCAGCCAGCCTTTTTTTCGGACGCGCCAGCAGGTCGTTGCCGACCAGCCGGATTGCTCCATGAAGAACTCAAGCGAAATCGGCGGTAGCGCGTTCAGCGGGATTGGGTCGGAGGGTGTCATTCCTTCGACGCGTTGGTGCTCGAGTGTTGCGCCGCTTCAAGGCTGGCCAGGTAATGAATCAGACTCGGCAGATTGACCAAGCGGCAACCCCTCGCCTTGCCGGGGTCTTTTAGTGAAATGGATTTCACTTTGCCCTCGATGCAAAGCCGGGTCAGAACGGATCTAGTAAGACCAGTGTTTCGCTCATGCTCGCCAGGCCTCGGAAGGCGAATCCAAATGTTCAGGCCTTTTGAGGCGAGATAAGCGTCCTGTGTCCGGAATAGTGCTCTGCTCTCCTCATCACCGCATTGCGAACAAATCTCCGTTGAAAGATCAATTCGACTGATTGCTCCGGGGTATGCTCCGGGGGATTCATCACATGGAATCACCCCCCCGCATTTCGGACAGACGGGGCTGGTCGCTTTTTTCTCGGCTTGTTTCGGAAGGCGATGCTTTGCGCCGCGCACGCCGCGCGAGACTGTGCCGCGTGCTTCCTTTGTGTTGTTTGTGTTGTTTACGTTCACAATGCAGCGCGGTGTCAAAAATGGGCTGCAGCAAATAGCGGCGGATCCGGGATTACCGTCGCTATTCACGACGGTAATCTTTTCGTGTTCCCCGGCAGCTAAGCGGCAGGGAGCCAGGGGGGGAGTAGACACCGGCGATACCCCCATTGTCGGGCGGCTACAGTGCGGGAATTACCCCGCTCATTATGCCGGGTAATCTTTTCGCCACCCCACGGAGCCAAGGGTGTAACCAAAGGTTACGCCCTCGCGCCAGCCGGACCGCCAGCGGGGCCAAGTGGCGGCGGGAGTGCGGCGACAGCGGGACAAGAACCTCGC
>Ga0209398_1000390_pt1 | contig 27786 bp, 28 predicted proteins | sample AshMeaBigSpring_FD_184125 | JGI IMG/M metagenome (GOLD analysis project Ga0209398, IMG submission 184125) | Groundwater microbial communities from Big Spring, Nevada to study Microbial Dark Matter (Phase II) - Ash Meadows Big Spring (SPAdes)... | ecosystem: Environmental > Aquatic > Deep...
ATCCGTGCTGCCATCGTCCACAACGATCACCTCGAGCGGGCGGGGCGAGGCTCCAAGACAGCTTCGCACCGCCTCACCAATGAAGGCGGCGCTGTTGTAAGCCGGGATGATGATGCTGACCGGGAGATTCGTCATTTGACCCATCGAAGCACAGAAAAATACTTACCTCGTGCGGTCATTCGTGTATAAATGAGGCAATGAAGACGATCACGCTGGACGATACGGCTTACGAGCGTCTCAAGGTCTGGAAGCGCAGTCCAAAGGAATCTTTTTCTCATGTGGTCAAACGATTGGTTCCGCAGCCGGGAACACTGGGGGCATTCGTCAATTTTGTGGAAGCCAACGATTCGCGCCATCTTCCGGGCAACGAGCTGCTTGAAAGTGCGGTGGAACTTCGGTCTTCGATCAAAGCCGATTCATGGATCTGATTGCGGACACGAGTTTTCTCGTCCGCCTCTGGCGGGGGCAACCATGGGCGCAATCGTTCGGGAGAAGGAATTCCTCCAAATCTCTGGGCCTGCCTTGGATCCTGCTTGAAACCCCATGAAATTCCTGCTCCCACTAAGTCTCCGTCGAACCATTGGCGGATGGTGGCATGACCGCCGGGTGCGCTCGAAAAAGAACGCCCTTCTCCAAAGCCTTGCTGGAACCGGCGCGGCGTGCAACGTCTGCGCCTGGGAGGGCCGGGCGTTTGCGGATGACCACTGGCACCTCAATTCGGTGTGTCCGGTCTGCGGGAGCCAGGTGCGGCACCGCATGCTCGCGGCCCTTTTCAACGGTTGGGCGCCCGGCTTTGACGAGGCCACCCTCCTGCGGGGGAAGGAGATCCTGCATTTTGCTCCGGAAAGGCAGTTGCGCGAACGCGTCCGCAAGGCCGCTGCGAGGCATGTCACGGCAGACTTCGACCGCGGCGACTGCGACCTGCGGCTCGACATGGGCGCGATGCCCATGGTGCCCGATGCGGGTTTTGACGTGGTGATCGCCTGCGATGTTCTCGAGCACGTTCCCGACGATCGGGCCGCCTTCCGGGAGCTTCGCCGGATTCTGCGTCCTGGGGGCCTGGCCATCCTGACCGTTCCCCAAGTGGATCCGCCTTCGCAGACCGACGAGGATCCCGCCGTCACAGATACCTTTGAGCGCGAGCGGCGGTTCGGCCAGAAAGATCACGTCCGCATGTATGGGGAAGATTTCTGCCTGAGGCTGGAAACATCCGGCTCTCGGTCGAGACGATCCGTTCAGAGAGCTTTCCTGCTGAAAAAATTCAGCGTCATAGACTTGCCCCGGTCGGGAAGAGCCCGCGCCCACTTGCCACCAATATTCAGCGCATCTACCTCTGCACCTCCCCAGCCTCCCGGAGCGCGGCAATGTAGGCCTCATCGCAGGGAAGATTTTTTTCGAGTCGGGAAAGCATGTCGAGGATCCGGGCGCGCGATTCGCCTTCGGTGCTCTTGTAGAGGCTGCCTGGATCGAGCCGGTGGACATAGGAAGTGCCGGGCAGGACTTCGATAGCCCCACCACAGGTCATCCATCGGTAGTTCACCAGCATCACATCGGCCCCGTCGCGGCCGGTTCCGGCAAGGCTTTGAACGATCGACACATATTTTTCCCGGGGAACAAAGTAGTTACCGTCGTTCAAGATATACGTGCTCCGGAGCAAACCCGAGCGGGTCGCCTGGGCGCAAGCCGGAAGATCGAGCCGGCACCCTTCGAGGGCATGAAATGCGAAAAACGGAAACGCCCATGCGGCACAGAAGAAGGAATCGGCAGACGGCTCCTGCATCGCAGCGAAGCTGTTGAGGTAGCCACGGAAGGCCGTATTGTCGCTGTCGAGCACGAGCACCCAGTCGGAGGCTGCCCGCTCGACGGCCTCGCCCTTGCTCACCAGCGCACCACAATTATTCTCCCGCCGGTGCAGGCGGATGCGTTCCCGGCCGGGGATCTTTGCGACCGCGTGTTCCAGAGCGGAATACTGGGCCGTAGCCGAACCGTCATCCACGATCACAACCTCGGCAACAGCCGGGTGGTCAAGCAGGTTGAAGAGGGCCCGGTGGATGAGTGCTCCCCGGTTGTAATGTGCGATGGCCACACTGAACTGCCGTTGGCTGGCGCGCACCGACCGGACCGACTGCCGGCACACGTTCCCACCGGTGCAGACCAAGCTGTCAAAACAGGACACGCCCTGGCAGAGGATGGACTTCCCCCATTTGCGCAGCGCCAGAGATTTGAGCAGGGAATCGATCACCATGCGATGGATAGCCAGCAACTGAGTGGCAGGCGAAACGATTCTCCGACCGGGGCTGGAGGAATGCCGTCGGCCAGGCGCCTCACGGCAGCCTCTGTCTTGATGTAGTGGTAGGAAACCGCCTCCGTCACCCCGGCCGGGCCATGCCCGAAATGCTCGGGCGTCTGCGCAAAGAACCGATCATCCCGATCCACGAGACCAACCCCCTGCGCCGCCAAGTTCAGGCCCAGGGAGACATCCGAGTATCCGGTGCCAAAGTTTTTCAATGGGTGAATCCTGTCCACGACCTCGCGCGAGATGAGATACCCGCACCCTCCGGCCGGGTATCGCAGCGAACGGTCCACACGGTTGAATATCGGGTTGCCGGGACACTTTTCAAAGTCGTCCACCGATCCATGGACGCTCGAGGGATCGGGATCCGACTCCAGGAACTTGATGAGATTTTGCGGCAGGATAAATGTGTCGTCGTCGCAGCAGAAGATCCACTCGTAGCGTGCAGCCAGGAACGGGCCGAACATGTTGAGGAAATTAATATGCTTTTCCTCGTTGCTTTTGTAGTGGGTGGCCCGGGAAACCCTCACGATATTCTCCCAGGGTGCCCAGTGGTCGGAGTAGAACAGGTGCGGAAAATGGGCTCCCCAAGTCGAACGGATCCAGCGCCGCCGGTCACGGGCACGTCGGGTTGTCATAACTCCAATGACGAGACGGCTCATGAGCGGAGATCCAGCCCGGCAGCAAATTCGCGGTATTCCCGGCGGAAGCGATCCCGCGTGTGCTCGGCGCGCACGAATTCCCACGCCGCTCGGCAGCGGGCCTCGACCTGCGCGGGCGACTCCTCGGCAAAAGCGCGGACCGCCTCGCAGACCGCTTCGACGCTGCCCTCGCGGACGCGCATTCCGAAGTCCCCGATGTCAAATCCGGTCTCGCGCGTGACCAGAGGAACCAGCCCCGCATGCGCGCAATGGACGATGCTGCCGGCGCAGCCTTCGGACGACGAGGGATAGATCATGCCAGCATGCGTTTGACGGATCCTTTCAAACTCCGCGGAGGAAAGGTCCATCCAACTCGCATGGGTGATATTCGGGCACCCGGTCAGCTCATGGCGGTAGGCTTCGAAGAAGTCGGCTTCCTTCTCCGGGCGCCCGCATACGGTCAGACGGTATTCCGGCATGCGGGCGAAGGCCTCGAGCGCGAGGTCGAGCCCCTTGTGGACCATTCCGAAGCTGCCGAGCCAGACGAACGACCGCCGGGAGGACTCAAAATCCCGGCTGGAGGCCCAGTCGTAGGTGTAAGCGGATGACAGCCGCACGCGGTGAAGCGGTTTCCTGGCGGCAGCAAAGGTTCCCATCGTCCACTCGTTGCCGATCACCGTCGCAAGATCGCAGACCTCGATCCCCCGCGATGGCTCGGCGGTGCGGCGGGGTGCCAGACAGATCCCTCGCCTTTGGAAGAGTGCCAGCAGGCGGCTTGCCTCGGCTTTGTTCCAAGTGAGCCAATGAGCTCCCGTCGCGTGGAGCAGGCGGATGCATCCCTCCGGCAGGCCGGGATGCCATCGTTCAAGGTTGCCATGGATATCGATCGCCAGTCGGGTATCCTTGGGCGGCACGTATTCCCGGTCCCGGTAGTCCACCACCTCCACCCGATACCCGAGGTCACGGAAGGCTTGTGCGATTTCCGCGCACTCATAAGCATTCGTATGCCCGCGAAGGTCGGCTCCAGGCATGAAGGGCACAGTAATATAAGACAGCGCAACAGTTCCGCGGGATTGCCCGGCAGGTTCCAGGCGAAAGACCGGGCTCCTGCGAAAACGGCGGAGGATTTTTTCGATTATCATACAAATCGGTGGCGCAGGCGGCGGGAGAGCATTCCTGCCGAGTATTTCAGCGATTCAGCAAAAAAGGATTTCCAAGGAAGCAACGGGCACAGGGCGATTCTCGAACGGGCTTCTGCAATCTTCCGCTGCCAATGGGCGGCATGCAATTCATCGGGAAACGTCCAGCCCCCGGCGAGTTCGGGCCAGGAAGCTTCCAACATCTCCTGGCTGACCCGGGTGAGATCATCCACCAGCAAGACCGGAAGATGTGCAAACGGCTCCATCGCCGCCGAACGGAGAACAACGGGGATCGCTCCGGTAGCCAGCGCTTCCCACATCCGGTGCGTATCCACGCCGTTTCCCGGCGGACACAGGACAAACCGGTGATCGCCCATCTCTTCAAGAAACCGGCCGGCCTGCCCGCGGGATGCCGGCTCACGAAAGGTCACCCATGGCTCACCGGCAAGCCGACGGAAGCTCTCGAAGACCGGTCGCCGCGCGGCGGGATTCGTCTCCGGACGAAAGTTCACATACAGCCACTTCGGGCGGGCCGGCTGCGGGCGGAATGCCTGAGCCAGTGCTGCTGCCCCTGCTGTGATCGGGTCCTGCGATGGCCCGATCCCAAGCGGTAGCGCGCTCACCCGAGGATGCGGACGGGTGACATTTGTAGAAAACCACAGAGCAACTTGGGGAGGCAGAAACGCCTGCCGGCGATCATCGCAAGGAAGATCGCTCTGCCCGGTGACAAGAACGATCACCCGGCGAGTGAGACGCAGTCGCTCGAAAAGCCTCCAGGTTTCCTCGACCTTGCAGAAGACAACCTCCCCGCCGCGAAACCCCATATCCTCCGAAGGACGCTCATCACGGTAGTAGGCATGGTCGCAAAAGCCGGGGTAGCACTCGCTTGAGATGTACCCGCCCATCACCAGTAGCAGCCATTTTCCGCAGCCTGCCAGCCGGGCGGTCGCTCATCCACCGAAGGCCGGCACCAGGATTCATTGCACAAGAGGCGGAAGGCCCCCATCGCATCCCACCTTCCGCCTGTGACGCCAAAGAGCATCTGGGTCGCCCCGCCCAGGTGGATGCAGACTTTCCCGAGTTCCTCTTTGATGAAGGCCCCGGTGGGCAACCCATAGGCTCCACACCCGATGACGGCGACATCGAAGGTCTGCGCAGCCACCTTTTCCTTGAGGAAAGCCAAGGCATCACACCAGGAGGCGAATCCCCCCGTATTCCCGCACAGGGTCTGCGGCGGCATAATTGTCACAAGGTCAAATTCAGGCAGCACCTCGGGATTAAGAAAGAGCTTCGTGCGGGCGTGCAGGTATTGCGACGCGATCGATGCGGCGAAGGGATGGATGACGAGCACGCGCAACCCGGCCAGATATCTCGACCAGGGGACCGGGTGGTAATAGGGCTCCAGATCGCCCAGCTCGCACAGCAATGCCTGGGGAGCATGGTTCGTGATGACCGATTTTTCATATGGACACCGCATCAGCCCGAAAATATCGGCCAGAGGCATCGCCTGAAGATATGCGCCGCGAAAACGCACGAAGGATTCCTCGGTGGCGGGGAAGATGCCGGGGGTATTCCACATTTTCTCCCGCAGCGCATCGCTCAGTCTTCCCTCGGCCTCGTAAGAACCGATGGAGTAGGCCTCAAACCAGCCGAGCCGCGAAACCAGAAACGGTCGCTTGTCGCGAATCGCCCCGCCAATCCCGCAGCAAACGAGATATGCGGACAGGTTGGGGGTCAGACATTCCTTGGTCGCCACCGGTGGGGCCGGGCGGAACAGCCGGGCGGGAATTTGCAGGAGGTTCATGCCATGCAAAACTCAGAGAAGCCCGTCCGCCTTTTCCCCAGGGCAGGCCACGATGTGTCCATAACCACGAGTTTCAAAATCCGGGTCAGCCAACTCCTGCCCGGAGATGTCAAAAATCCGATAGGAATTTTCCAGAAACTTCTGGCAGATCCGCCACTCCGCCGAGCCATGCATCTCAAACAGCCAGATCGGGCGCACCTTTGCGATGACCTCTGTCGCCCCCGCAACCAACCCAACCTCTGCCCCCTCGATATCGACCTTTACCAGGTCGATTCTTGGAAGGCTTGCAAAGAGCGCGTCAAACGTCCGGCACTCCACCGTGCGAACCTCGGCGGAGGTGGCTCCGGCATCGCTCGTGAAATGCCAGGTGGTCGAGTGATCCCCTCGCAGCATTTGCACCGTGCAGTCGCCTGCCCCGATGGCGATGGGATGGATCTCGCACCGTCCGGTCAACCCCTCCACCCGCAAGCGGGCCTCGAGCAGCGTTCGATTATCCGGGATCGGCTCCACCGCATGCACGCGTCCGGCTGCCCCAACCTTTTGGGCCATGCGAAAAGCTATAGTCCCACAGTGCGCCCCCACATCCACACAGACCCATCCGGGTTTCACCACATTGAGGATGAACCGAATCACGTCGGGCTCGACAAAACGAATGTCATCGAGGCTCCTGGCCACCGCGTGAGGCAGACCGGGCACTCGCAGCAGCCCCCTCCGTATGGGGCGGGTCAGCATCCGCCTTTTCAAGCGGAGGAGGGAAATCTCGAAGGTATCGTGAAATGCTTTCATGTTGTCCTTGCGGCAGCAAAGGCACCATGCCGCCATCATTCCAAGCCGTCAATTCTTCAGGAAAACCTTCCGCATGGCGTCGCGGATTCCCCACACATGTCCGACGCGGGGGATCAGGAACGGGGGCGCGGGGATCGGATCAAGGCCGTTGCGCCTCGCCCACCGGTTGTATTCGCGGAAGTTGTGCTGGTAACCCGGGCTGGCATCCGACGTGGCGGCGGAAGAACGCTCGTGGGTCACATGGTCGATGTAGCCGCTGAGATCCTCGTAAATCCCCCGCTTGCTCATGCAGCGGGGTATCCACCAGTCCACAAAAGAAGCCCCAAGGAGGAGCTTCGGGATATCCTTGGAAAGCACTTCGTCCCACACCTTCACCGGAATATAAAGCATGTCCACGCCGAGCGTGATTTCGCCGGACGGGACCTCGCGGCGGAGAAAACCATAGACATGCCCGGGATCCGGAACGGAAAACGGATCGCGGGTCAACTCGACATCGGAGTTGCACCACAGAAACGCGTCGCCGGAACAGCGTCGGCGCGCCTCAAGAAGGACGTCGCCGATCGGCACAAGACGCCGCCCGCACGGCACACGCACGGGATCCGCGCCAAAGCGCTGCAGGCTCTGCTCAAGCACCTCTTGCGCGCGCGAGAGGCGGTCCCCCGCGTTTTGCACCCAAAGAAAAGCCGCCGGCCTCTTCATGTCCTCAACGCGGCATCCATTTGTTGGAATCCGCCCGGAACTCAAAGATCCGCGACGGCGATGGAGGCAGGACAAAATTGCTCGCCGGCCCGCGGAGAAATTGCGGGCAGGAAAACTCCCACCACGCGGTGAACCGCTCGCGGCGGGTGGGCGGGCGGAGCGAGGGGGCGATTTCCGCGAGGTAGGCACCCATATTCTCGCTGATCTGTCCGGAATGGATGCGGAAGGCGCCGAGCACTCCCCAGATCGATTGCAGCGGAGCCTTGTCGCAAAACTGGAGCCACAGGTCGTAGTCGCCGGCCGCTCGGAACTTCCGAAGGCGGACCAGATCGATCTGCCCGTGCAGCCGGCGCGACCAAAACGTCGATTCCTGCATGATGCCGGGAATCCGGTTGCCGCTGAGATACGTGCCGTTTTCGATGAATTCGCGCCGGTAGCGCGGCGGCTTCCATGCGGAGACCATCTGCTGGCGGTCGTTGACGATCACGCTGTAGCCTGTCGCCCAGTCCACGCCGGGTGCGGCAAAAACCTCGCAGAGAATCTCGAAGGCCCGCGGGTGGTAGATGTCGCCGGCGTTCAGGTAGCCGACCACATCACCCCGCGCGCGGACGAAGCCTTTGGCAAGGGCGTCATACATCCCGCTGTCGGGCTCGGAGAGCAACTCAACATCCGGGCAGGCCGCGACCACCTCCCGCGTATTGTCGGTCGAAGCTCCATCGACCACGATGTGCTGCAATTCCACCTCCCCGCACTGGACGGCCGACTGCCCGCGCAGCGATGCCAGCGTATCCGCAAGAAGCGCTGCGGCATTCCGGCAAGGCGTGACGATGCTGATCGTCATGCTCGAATTTGCCGTCCCCCTCCGGCGAACTCCGAAGCCATCATGGATTCGACAAATTCTCTGTCATGCTTCCACCATGCGTGGCACCCGAACGGCACACGACCGCCATTCAACTCCACACACAGCCGGGGATTCAACTCCAATGAAAATTCGAGCGCCGCTTCCAACCCGGCCTTTCGATAGGATGGATATATCTTTGGTGCAATAAAGGACCAAAAGACATCCTCATTTTCGAAGTAGTTCTCCAGTTCATCCTGCACTCTCCAAAGGCCCAGGTGCTGGCGCGATCTTCGCAGAAGGTTCCACTTGAACCACTTCATCCCTCGAGGTTGCGGGACGTTCGCCGGGGGCTTAGGGAAGTAGGTCCCGCGCTTCATCGGCATCGTCAGGACATGCCTCGCCGTTGACACCTTCCGCAAAGAAAATCCCCCGTTGCCGACACTCACAGGAGCTTGCACCAGCTCCAACGCCTCATTCATAAACCATGGGGAACCAATATAATCAAAACCCATGTCAACAAAGCGCTCCAACTCATCCCGGAAAACGAGACAGTCGAGCTGATACACTAACATAAACCGATAACCGCTGAAAAAACGATAAAACAAATGCCGCAGCAACAATCTATTATAGCCGTATGGATAGTTATTGAAGAAATGATCTGAAATCCGCAGCACACGCGCCCCATGAACGATCTCATCCGGCAAAATGAGACTTTTTGGACAAACGATGAACCGATCACGCCCCCTGATGACTTTATTCAAACACCGAAAGGATATCTCCTCCTCACGAGTCAATGGAAATTGATAGACCGGGACAATGACACATGCATCCCTCATTATCCTAGAGATCAAACTTGAAAAGACAATAATGCAAACGAGGATACCCTCTCCAAAACTCCCCCATCTTTTCGCCGTGCATCCTTAGATATTTTTCACACGACCACTTATCACCCGGATGACCGGATATAAATAGCAATAAGGCATCCAATATTTTTTCCACTCCGAATTCGCGCATCCTCTCGATGGCTCTGAACGGAAACAAGAGCTTCCAGATCGCAGTGCCGTGCATGCGGGCCACCTCGGCCTGCATCGCATCATGGCGAGCCTGCATTCGATGGAGTTCCTGGGTATTTTTCTGCCTTTCATTTTCCCATTGCGCGAGGATCTGGCCGGCCGATTGGAAATAAAGCTGCACGTCTTTCCTTGCCGTCTCATCCATCGACAGCCCCTCCGGCATCGACAAAAACAAGCAACCCACCCCATGACAATGCAGAAACTCAAAATAATATGGGTATTTCTGCTTTAATTCATCCCAAAACCTCCATACTCCAAACTCCCGAGCATGCACGTTGATATCGTGAAACAAAACAACCCCGTTTTCAGACATCTTCGGCAGCCACGTTTCGAAATCATGCTTCACCGCCTCGTAGGAATGAAATCCATCAATGTGGAGCAAATCGACGCTTCGATCTTCAAACTGATGCGAAGCCTCGTCAAACGTGGAACGAATAACTTTGGAAAACGAGGCAAAGTGCTTTTCGTTATGAGCATTTAATTTCTCATAAATATCTTCCGGGTAGAACCCTGCATGCGGATCACCAGCCCACGTATCGACACAGAAACATTTGCTGCCCGTCTGGAAATCATGAACAGCCTGGCAAAAAACGAAATACGAATACCCATGATACGTCCCAAGTTCGACCAGCGTCCTGGGTTTAAAATTCTTGACGAGCCAAACAGCAAATGGCGCATGCTCGAACCATCCGGTCGGAACAATGCGGTTTGCCATCCAGATTTCCGGCCCCCACCCGAGGCGAGCCTTCATTTCACCCGGAGTTATTTTTTTATCAAATCCTATTTCACTTTGTGCCCATGCCGTGTGTTCATTTGCATCTTTTGGTTCGCAAAATAGAAATGGAAACCTTTCAACAAACCATGCCTTTTTATTTCTCTTAACAACGTTTTCAACGCACTGAGGGTTCTCCCTGTAAAAGACAACATTCCGAATCGCATCCTCTGAGATGTCATGCCATGGCCCGGCTACACATACCTTTAAGCCAAGCGATGCCGCATAGACGATGTGGGACCCCATGCGATCTGTTGTAAAATGGCTGAACCCGCTCATGTAATTCGCCTGCGCCTGCAGGCAATCCAAACCGTCGGAACCTCTTTTTGCATCAAATCCTCGCTTTTGAAATGCATCTTTCCAACGCCCTTGATCATAGTCGAAGGCATTGATCCAGACAGAAATCGTTTTGAAATCCTTCTTTAAGGAAAGAATGTATTCTGCATAGCTCTCCTCGTGGTCGGTTTCTCTTTCTGCGCCCGGCACCAGATGGCTTGGAAATACCAACAACGATTCGTTCGCCCGATCGCACACTGGCGTGTTGATATAAACGAACGGCAAACCGATGGCCCGAACATTTCCATATCCATTTTCTTTGAGGCAATCAGCAATCTTGTTATTTGCCACAAAGCAAGGAGTATCAAGGCTTTCGATTTTTGCCCCAAAGATTTGAAACGGATATTCGATGCCTCCGCTAATCCAGCCATGCTGCCAAATGCCGATCGGACGCCTGGGCGGGTTGTCCAGCGCGCAATATTGTGCCGCAATGTGCGAAGACCCGTAGAGATTGGTATACATAAAAACACTAATGCTGCTCCTTGCAAGGTGCGCTCATCCAGTCAACTGCCGCACAAGTGAGACGCCATCACGGCGTGCTCGACCCGAAGCAGCGGGATTCCGCGCAGAACCGGATAGGCGAGTCCTGACGCGGCGGAGAAAAAGGCGTCCCCTAAATCACGAAGTTCGCCATGCGTGTGCGGGCACTGCCACTGCGGGCCGGTTGATCGATTCGGGCCATGCGTTTCGCCGGCTGGCTTCCGCAGGATGAGGACTCCGCTGGGATTCAGCGGATTTGGCGAGTAGGGGAGCAGGCGGTGATCCAGGATCTCGGCACCCAGAGATTCTGCAACAGCCCTCAGCCCACGAACATAGCCGTGCTGCCGCATGCGATCCTGCGCTTCCGCCGAGGCAAGTTCATAGATCGGTTCAACGAGGACCACCGTCCTGCGGGCAATGCGGAGCAGCTCGGCAATGGCGGCCGCCTCGCGGCCGCCATTGGGTTCGAGCGCATGGGAGGAAAAAACAACATCCACGGACGCATCGGCAAGCGGCACCGCAAAAAGGTCCGCCAAGAAGAGCCGGGCAGCCACATTCAGCCCCAAAAGCCACCTGGTGGCAACCGAGCAGCGCGACCAGCTAATATCAAAGCCCAGTAATTGGGAGGGTTTCTCGCTGAGCGCCTGCACCACGCCTCCGAGGGTTGTCGCCTCGCCGCATCCAGCCTCGAGCAATACATCCCCTGCCCGCACATACGGATCAAGAATCCCCGCGATCTGGCTGCACCACTTCTGATTCCCCTCGGGATCCCGCCCGACCCGACGCACATAGCCGCCGGCAAGCAAATCGTAAGCCAGAAGAGTGGCATCCTTTTCATTCACTTGGGCACCGAGACGCTCCCGTGCACACGCCATCATATTCTCGCCTCGATCGAAGGCGGCACGCATGGCAAAAATGAGATCCCGGTCGATCATCGGCTCAGAGGACCAAATCCCATGTGAGCGGAGTTCCCGCTTTGGCCGCGCGGGTCACGCGCTTTCCCTGGAGCAGTTCGTAAAACTCAGGCGCGAGCCCGTGCCCCGGCCGCACGCAGCGCAGGCTGTCGGGCGTAAGGATGTCACCGGATTCCAGATCGCGGGCGACGTAGAGCGAGCGCCTGCGCCGGACGGCATTTTCCTCGGCTTTCGTCGGGCCGTAGTGGATCGATCCCAGAGCGAGCCAGGCGCGCCCGGTTTCCTCAATGAGCGCATTCATCTCGGCCGGCTCCATCGAGAACGCCGCATCCACGCCGCCATCCGCGCGCGAAAGCGTGAAGTGCTTCTCGATGATGCTCGCGCCAAGGGCAACCGAGGCCACGGCGACGCCGATGCCATGCGTGTGGTCGGAGAGCCCGACCTCGCACCCGAAGAGATCGCGCAGGTGCGGCAGGGTGAGGAGGTTCGAATTTTCGGGGGTGCTCGGGTAGCTGCTCGTGCATTTCAACAGCGCGATCTGGGTGCAGCCGTTTGATCTCAGCGTTCGCACGGCGTGGTCGATCTCGGCGGCGGTCGCCATGCCGGTCGAGAGGATGACCGGCCTGCCGGTCGCGGCGACTTTCCGAAGCAGCGGAATGTGGGTGCATTCAAACGAGCCGATCTTGTAGGCGGGCACCTCGAGGCCCTCGAGAAAATCCACCGCGCTCTCGTCGAACGGGCTGCTGAAACAGACCAGCCCAAGCTCGCGGGCGCGCGCCATGATCGGCGCGTGCCATTCCCACGGCGTGTGCGCCTCCTCGTAAAGGTCGTGCAGCGACCGGCCCTTCCAGAGCGAACGGGCATCGGAAATCACAAACTCGCGCTCCCGCACATCGAGCGTGAGCGTGTCCGCGCGGTAGGTCTGCAGCTTGATGCACGGCACGCCGGCGGCGGCGGCGGCCTCAACGAGCTCGAGCGCCCGCGGGAGCGAGCCGTTGTGGTTGCCCGACATCTCGGCGATCACAAACGGACGGCTCCCGCGGCCGATCTCGATTCCTTCAATCGTCATCATGATTTTTCCACCGGGTCACCGGCCTCAAATTGGAGACGGATTTCGCGTGCGGCGGCGGCTGACCTCTCGCACGCCTCGTCGCGCCCGGCTCCCGCGGCGATGATCGCACCGAAGCGGGCGGCCGAGCTGTCGAGCGCCGGGAGCGGCTGTCCGGCGGCGAGATACATCCGAGCGAGCCGCACGCCCGGGCATTGGCGGGATTCTTCCAACCCTTCAATCCCTTTGAGCGGCCGCCCCGCATGTTCGGGAAAATCCAGCTCGGTGATGAACTTGACCGATAGACCGGCATCCACCTTGTTGCGGCGGCACACCGAAAGCGGGTCGGGGTGCCCGAGCGCCTGGAGAATCGCGATTTCGATCATGTCGATGCCGCTCCGGTAAAGCGCGACCTCCCGCATGTGGCCGCCTGGGATGCGGGCGGCAATTTCGATCACCTGCGGGCCGTTGGGACCGGCAATCACCTGCGGATAGGCGATGCCATCACGCAGGCCGATCGCCTTGATCGCGCGGACAGACGCCTGCTGGATCGCCTCCGCCATTTCCGCTCCCACACACGGCGGGGAAATGTGTTCGATCGCGATCCCGAAATGCGGGGGAGCAGCGGTCACGCGGTCGGAAAGCGAGAGAAAATGGACCTCACCGGAAGACACAGCGGCAGTCACGTTGATCTCCGGGCCTTCGCAAAACGTCTCCACGATCGCGCGGCCATCGGTGGCAAAGCGCAGGGCATCCCCGATGGCGGCAGGCAGGGCGCCTTCCTTATCGACGCGGGTCGTGCCGCGCTGCCCGGAGCAGTCGCTCGGCTTCACAACAACCGGAAGCCCGTGGGCCGCGGTAAATTCCACAGCCTCCGGCAGGCTGCCGACCGGCCGGCTCGTGGGCGTCGGAACGCCGTGCCGCACGAACGCCTCGCGCATCGCATTCTTATTTGTCGCCTTGAATGCCGTGTCCTCCGAGATGCCCGGCAGGCCAAGGGCGGAGGCGATGCGGGCGACAACCGGAACGGCGGTCTCCGAGCCGAGAGTCATGACGGCCTGCACGCCATGCCTGCGGGCGGCTTCCAGATTACCCTCCTTGTCGGCAGTGCTCACCGGCTCGAACAAGTCGGCTTCGGCGACGCCCGGGGCCCCGGGGTTGCGGTCGGTCACGAGCACCCGGCAGCCCATTTCGCGGGCCATCCGGATCGCGGGCACCTGCTCGTGGCCGGCCCCGATGATGTGAACTAGTCGCGTCATCAGGCCTGTGCGCCCTGATACCGGGTGATGCATTCCCCGTCAAAAATCGGAACGGCCCCGGAGAGGTCGACCTTCGAGCACCAGATCACATCTTCGGCATAGCCAAGGGAAACGAGGTTGACCCCGCTGTCGCTCTCGAGAAAGTCGCGCTCCAGATTGTCGCTGAAGCATGGTTCAAGCGTGCCGCAGGCGGTCACGTTGCCGATCCGCTTCATGATCTCGGTGACGGCGGCGCGGTCCTCGATGGCGGGCAGGTTGTTGCGTCCGGCGGCCACCAGCGAGATATTTGAGCCGCGCAGAGCAGCCAGCTCGACGGCCGCCTGTGCGACGGCGGTGCAGTTGGTGACCGTCCCGACCAGCACCACGCTTTTCGGTCCCTTGGCGGTCCGGAAACACTCGGTGCCGTTGGTGGTGGAAATCACAACCGACTTTCCGCGGATGACGGCCTCCGTGATTTCCAGCGGGCTGTTGCCAAAGTCCGCGTTGGGGAGCTTCGCTCCGCCACGCTCGCCAATCGTCACCTCACCCTGCAGGTCCTGGGCGCTGACGACCGGGATGATCTCGCGCGCGCCTTTTTCCAAGCACTGCACGATCGTGGCGCTGGCCCGGAGCGCATCGACAACAACGATGACATCGCCCCGCCGCTGCGCCCGGAGAGCCCCCCCGACTCCCAGCTCGAGAAACACGCGGCGCGTGTCCTTGCAATGGTCGCGGAACGTGTCGGCCCGGAGCCCGTGCCTCATCGATTCGAGGCTGAACACATCGGACGGCGGAACGTTGCCGATGTTCACCTCTGGCCCGAGCTGGCGGAGGAGCCAGACCTGCTGCTCCTTGAGCGGAGCCTCCCACAGAATCGAATCCGGATCCACGTGCTGGAACAGTTCGTAGGCCAGGGCGGAATTGATTTTCCCGTCCGGCTTGAAAATCCCGACGGTCCCGGATTCCCGCGCCTCCATGATGACCTTGCGCGCTCCGGCGGCCAGGTCTTCGCGGATCTCGGCGATCCGCTGCGAATAGCTCATCGCCCCATCCTCCTGCGGCAGCTTCTTGCCGACCTCCGATGTCGTGTGAAAGCCGAGAGACGCGGCGGTGCGGATCATCTCCAGCTTGTCCTGCCGGGTCATGCGGGGATGGATCCCGTTCGAGATCTCGATGGCGTTGAACCCGGCCTCGCGGGCGAGCCGGAACGTTCCGGGAACATCCCCTCGCTCAAACGCAATCTCGAAAAATGTTCCCCCGGGACACACATCGATACCCGCGTCGCGCAGCATCTTTATTTTGCGGCGCAGCACGTCCTCCGGGTAAAGCGCGCACGTCCCCCAGCCCAGCTTGACCACATCCACATAGCCGGCCGCCGTCTCGATGAGGTCTTGCGTGCCAGTGAGTCCGAGACATTTGTCCAAAACCATCGTAAGCCCGGAATACCGGGGCTTCTTTGAGCGTTCGGGCAAACCAAGATGTTCAAAAATCGGGTTCATAGGTGGTTCGGTTGAATTGCTTAACGGGAGGGAAACCGTGACAGGGATAGACGGTCGGGCGAATTATTGAAAGCCTCGTTGAGGTAAGATGTGTGCCCCCGCTACCCCCACGACTCCACGCGCAGGCCGGGGACGCGCTGAAACTCCCGTAGGTTGCGACTGACCAGCACGACGTCTAGGACAAGCGATTGGCCTGCCAGAAGCACATCATAAGGACCGATCATCATTCCCTGCCTTTCCAGCACCCACCGGATTTTCGCGGCTTCCTCCGAGGCGAATCGGTCAAAGGGAAGATGGTGAAGGGGAGCCAAAAATAACTCCACTTTCCTCCTCTCCGCAACAGGGTCTTTGCAGCGTTCAACACCCGTCAGCAGCTCATAGATCGTGACTACAGAAACACCGCATTCATCGGGGCTCCGTCCGGCCATGCGCCGCCCAACCTCCACCCCACCCCGCATGACTGCGATACAGGTGTTGGTATCCAGCAAAAAGTTCATGCGTCAATATCCGGAACCGGCGGCATGCCCCCTTGATCTGGACGGCAAAAGGCATCGTCTCTGATCAGGATGGCATGGAAGTAGCCGCCCGGCCAGGTAGCCGCCTTGATCGGTTCCAATAGAACCCCGTCGCCAAGACGCCGGATCGCCACACGCTTGCCCTCGACTCGAAATTCCTTCGGAATCCGAACCGCCTGCGAACGGCCGTTCATAAAAATCGCAGTTGTCATATATGGTATATATCAACCTTTAAGATCCGCATGTCAAGATGCCGTCCAGCAGCTCGATGGGTTTCATTTTAGACACCGGCCGGAGCAGGCTGAAAAAATCCGACGATCTGGCGGCCAAGGCCGAGGTTTCCGAGAGCCTCATACAAATCATTGGCCCGTTCGGGCGAAATCCGGTGGATGAGGTTGTCGATCTCGACACGCATGCGGTGGCAGGCTTTGCCGAGGGATTTGTCGGCCGCGTAGTTAGTGTTTTCGTTGCAGAGGGCGAAGTCGATCGGAAAATCTCCGAGCACCGCCCGCTGATCAAGCCCGGCGGCGGCGGCCAGCGCGCGGAGGCCGCTGTGGTTGAAATAGGAAATGTGGTCCGGCGCGACGACCCAGAACGGTCGAGGCAGGCGGCCGGATTCGAGCAGGTGCATCTGAAGGACCGAGAAGTCGTTGGGCACCTCAATGATGAGCACGGAATGAGGCCGCATGAGACGCCTGACGGTCGTGAGGAGCGCCAGCGGATCGGGCACATGTTCGAGGACGTTGTCGAGAAGGATCAGATCGAACCGCGCACCCTCCGCCGCGAGCCGGGTGAGCGAGTCGCTGATGTCCCCGACAATCATGCGATCGAGAAGCCGGGGGTGGTGCGTCCCGCAGCCGAAGCTGCTGAAATCCATCCCGATGACATCCCAGCCGGCCGCTTCAAAGTGGGCGAGAGCAAAGCCCTCGCCGGCTCCCACATCCAGGAATCGCGGGCGGTCGGGCAGGCTGTCGCCGATGAGGCTCTTCACCTTGATCCGCTTCTGCTCGAGCTTGGCACTCCGGAAAGCAAGTTCATCCTCCTCGTAGCTGTGCTGGTGGGTGCGCACCGACTGCTGGTAATATTTTGCGGCATAATACTCGCGCAGCTCATCGGGTCCGGGTTTTTCGGACAGCTCGTAGTAACCGAACGGGGTTAGGCGGACCTTGTCGTAGGCGGGGGAGCTCATGGTTGGCTCGGTGGAGTGGCGGGCGGCGGAGTGCGCCTGGTGAATTCCCAGATCGCCTCGGCGAACTGCCAGTCTTCTTCGTTGTCGATATCCAGCCCGCGGAGGGGCGGGAGCACGACCGCCGCCGTGCCTTCGCTCAGCAGCGGTGGCAAACCGCTCAAAAACGCCCCGGGGCTTCCCCAACAAAACTGGCCGGGATCGTAATACGTGGCCGGCTGGTCCTGCGTGCGTCCGGAAAATTTTTCGCGATGGAGCATGTGAACGTTCCCGCGTTCGTCGAGGCGGATCGCCCGCTCGATCGGATGGGGAAAACTTTTCACACCCATCGAGAACCGCGCGCCGCCGCGCATCAGGTCGTAGCCCTGCCGCAGATCTTCGGGCGCGATCAGCACGGCCGTGGCGAAGATCCGGCAAAGGAAATCAAACCCGCAGCCCTGCCCTTGCAGCGTGCGGATGGCATGCCTCACAACCTCGACGACCGGCGTGTGGTCGTCCGCCAATGCGGCCGGCCGCAGAAACGGGACTTCGGCTCCGTATTTGCGGGCGACGGCTGCGGTCTCCTCGTCGTCAGTCGAGACGATGACGCGGTCAAAGAGGCCGGTTTCCCGGGCGGTGCGGATCGGGTGGGCCAGCATCGGCAGCCCGCAAAAATCGCGGATGCACTTGCGCGGGATCCGGCGGCTGTTGCTCCGGGCGGGGATGAGGGCGATCGACGACATGGATCAGTTCAGCAGTTCGGCGGCTGTCCGCGATGCGCCGCCGCCATCCTGGCAGGCCATGCATCGCTCCGACATTTCCCGCCTGATTTTGTGATCGTTCAAAAGTGTGCCGATGGTTCCGGCTGCGGCACCGGACGGGATATCGGCAATATTCCCCAGAAGCACCCCCAGCCCGGCACGGTGCCAGGCGCGGGCGGGCGCGACCTGGTTTTCGGCGATGCAGGCAATGAGCGCCGGGACACCCAGACAGGCCAGTTCGTGCAGCGATGTCCCGCCCGCGCTGATCGCGAGCTGGCACGCTGCCATTTGCGGCGCAGGGTTCCAATCATCCACCCTCAGCGAAACTGACGTCGAAGCGGCCGACCGTGCCCGGATCGCCGGCAGCGATGGGTTCATGCGGGTGGTGAGGATCACCGCTTCCCCCCGATAGCCTGCGGCCTCGAGCCAATCCAGCGAAGCGAGCGTTGCCCCGTGATCGTCGCCGCCGCCGAACGTCAGCAGAACCCGTCGCACTTCATCCTGCGACCCGCGGGAATGGTCACCTCGCGCCGCCCGAAATGGCTCGCCGACGAGCGCGTAGGACGGACCGGCGAGAAAGCGGGTTCGCGGATTCACCGCGCGCGCCGCGTAGTCCGACGGCTTCGCGCCGGGGCTGGCATCATGAACAAGGTCGCCCTCCAATGCGTGGCAGTGCATCAGATTGCCGAACTGCATCCACCGAAGCCCGCCGTCTCTCAGAATCTTCTGGTAGCCGTCCGCAAACCGGTAGTGGTCGAGCACACCGGCATCGACTCCCGCATCCGCGCAGTAACGCACGATCAGGGCCGCATCATCCGCCGGTTCCGCATCCCACGGAATCGCGGAAACGATTCCGCCCTCCGGAATATCAAGCCGCTCTGGATCCAGCGAACAGCTGCGGATCAAAAAGTGCGGCGTCGAGCCCAGCCGACCGCACTCGCGCGCCAAAACAAGGCACCGGCGCAAGTGCCCGAGCCCGATCTCCGGCGAGGCGTCCAGGCGGAAAAAGACACTTTTCTTCACAGGTCGGCGGCGGAATCACCCGACACGCTCGTAAAGCCTGAGCTCGGAATGGAAGCCATCGACGGTCCGGTATCCGAACGGAAAGACGTTGGTGGCCACGAGCCGGTATCCGGGCAGGAATGCATCGTAGTCGGATCCCAGGATCGGGGTCTCCACCCCGAAGGCCGCGCCTTCCATTTTCTTCTGTTTGCCCTCGCGGAGGTTGCGCAGGAGCACATGGCGCGCACCGAGCCGCCGCGCGTTTTCGAGATAGAACCGCACGACATGCGGCTCCATTTCCTGGAACGAGATGAAATTCCAGACCAGATCGACGTTGCCTTGGAGCCGGGGCAACTGCCAGGGGCAGAGAACCATTTGCTCGCCGGGCGAAGGCATCGCGATCACTTCTTCCGCCCTCGTTTGAAAGTAATCCCGGAACCGCAGGCCGGGAATCTGGGACAGGTAATAAGATGCGACTGCGCTGGTCGGCGGGATGTCCACATCGACATAGGAATATCCGCCGCCGCACTGGTGCAGGATCTCTCCCAGCGTCCCGAACCCGCCTCCGATTTCGAGCACGCTCCTGATGCCCGCATCGCCCAGCTCCTGTTTCAGAAACACGAACCCGTGAAGGTAGTTCAGCATCGAACGGCTGAACGCACGACCCTCGATGGAAAACTGATCCGGCGGGTTGCCACCCCCGCTCTCGCTCACGCGACTCAGGTCCGGCGGAAGGTCGCGCCGGTCGCCGGCCAGGAAGACCCGGTAGTCCGCCACCGCCCACGAGGTGCCATCGAGCAGTTCCATGAACGTGCGGTGCTTCTTCGATCCGGCTTCCGCATCCGAAAGAAGCTCCGCTTCGAGCCGGCCCACATCCGCCTGCGCAAGCATGTTGCCGGGAGGCCCGTAGGATGGCACGAAGAAGATCCGGGAACTCGCCAGCCGTCGGAAATTCTCAAAGCCCCCGGCCTTCAGATCTCCGATGATCCGCCCGGAGGCGGCACGCCAGAATTCGGTCGGCAGGTAAAGCGGTTCCTGGCCGCCCATGTCTTCAAGCATCCGCTCAAGCAGCGCCATTGGTTCAAACTTGTTGAGTGATTGGTTCATAAAAAAAGCCCGCTCACCGCCTGGATCACGCATTCGACATCCGCATCGGACATGGCGGGAAAAAGCGGCAGGCTCAATGCCCGGCGGTAAAACGTCTCCGCGACCGGACACTTGCCGGGTCCATACCCGAACTGCCTCCGATACCAGGGCTGGAGATGCACGGGGATGTAAAGGACCTGCGAACCGACGCCCGCTCCGCGCAGCGCACCCATCACCTCGACGCGGGTCTTTCCCAGTCCTTCAAAATCGATCTGCACGGTGTAGAGATGCCATGAGGCGAGAACCGCATCGCGGGGCTCGCGGGGCTTCGGAATTTGCAGGCCGGGAAGCCCGTGGAAAGCGTCGTTGTAGGCGGCGACGATCTCCCGGCGGCGCGCGACGAATTGCTCCAGCCGGGAAAGCTGGCTCAGTCCCAGCGCCGCCTGCATATCGGTGAGCCGGTAGTTGAACCCGAGTTCCTGCATCTCATAAAACCACGGTCCCTTCTCGTCCGTCACCGGACAGTCCGACGGACCCACGAACAGTCCCGGATCGCGGACCGTCCCGTGGCTGCGCAGCATCCGGGCCGCTTCGGCATACGCGGGATTCGCCGTCACCAGCATGCCCCCTTCGCCGGATGTGATTGTCTTGACTGGGTGAAAGCTGAACGTCGCAATGTCGGCCCACGGGTTGCCGCCGAGCTTCCAGGGCCCCGGTCGAGCTTCCGGTCCAAAAAATCCCCCGCCGGCCCCGTGGCAAGCGTCCTCGATGACCACCGCCCCGCGGGCCCGTGCGATGCGGGAAATTTCCGGGAGGTCGGCCGCCTGCCCGGCATAATCCACGGCGACAATCGCCTTCGTGTCGTCCTTCCAGTTCCGCTCCAACGACTCGGGGTCGAGCGTGTGACTCACGGGATCGATATCGCAGAAGTCCGGGATCGCACCGACGTAAGCCGCCGCGTTGGCCGAGGCGAGAAACGTGATCGGAGAGGTCACCACACGGTCGCCGGGACCAATCCCCGCCACGGTCATTGCAAGATGAAGCGCGGCGGTCGCATTGCAGACGGCCACGCACTGCGGGCCGCCGAGCATTCCGGAAAACTTTTGCTCAAATGCCGTGACAGCGGGACCCTGGGTCAACCATTCCGAGCGCAGCACGGCCACTACGGATGCAATGTCGTCCTCGCTGATCGACTGTCTGCCGTAGGGAATCATGGGTGCCGATTCACTTTACGGCGACATGCGCGTCTATCAACGTGCGAAGCTCTTCGACGGTAAGGAAGCGGTCGTTCGTCCCGCTGCTGTAATTGAAGCCAACCACGCAGCGGCGGCCGTCGAAGGCCCGCCGGAACTTCTCCTCATCCCAGAGCGGCATCGACGGAAGGATCACGAAATGCCGGTCGAATTCGACCGAGTTGAACCCGTCGGTCTCGGTGATCATTTCCTCGTGCAGCTTCTCGCCTGGACGGATCCCGACGACCTCGCGGCGGCATCCGGGCGCGATCGCCTCGGCGACATCCGTGATCCGGTAGCTCGGGATTTTCGGCACAAAGATCTCCCCTCCCCACATCGTCACCAGCGCCTGCATCACCAGATCGACCCCCTCATCGAGCGTGATGTTGAAGCGCGTCATCCGCTCGTCGGTGATCGGCAGCACGCCGTCCTTGCGCCTCTCCAGGAAAAACGGGATCACGCTCCCCCGGCTCCCCATCACATTGCCGTAGCGAACGACCGAAAGTTTGATGTCGCGGTGCCCGCGGTAGTTGTTGGCGGCCACGAAGAGCTTGTCCGAACAAAGCTTTGTGGCCCCGTAGAGGTTGATCGGAGCCGCGGCCTTGTCCGTGCTCAGCGCCACGACCCGGCGGACCCCGTGCGTCATGGCTGCATCGATCACGTTTTGCGCCCCGAGCACATTCGTCTTGATGCACTCGAACGGGTTGTATTCTGCGGCCGGCACCTGCTTGAGCGCCGCCGCATGCACGACCGTATCGACCCCCTCCATGGCATGAACCAGGCGGTCCTTGTCCCTCACGTCGCCGATAAAAAACCGGATGCCCGGAAACCGGGATCGCGGGAACCTCTGCGCCATCTCATACTGCTTGAGTTCGTCCCGCGAGTAGACCACCACCCGCGTGTCGCTCCTCCGCCCGAGAACCGCCCGGATGAACCGCTGCCCGAACGAACCGGTCCCCCCGGTCACAAGAATGCTGGCGCTGTCCAGCTCGAATGTTTGCTTTGCCATATTGGTGTGTTTGTTACTGAATGTGATGAGCTGGAATCACTACATGAGCTCGTCCCGCGAGTGAGCCACCACCCGAGTGTTGCTGCTCAGGTCGAGAACCGCCCGAATGAATTGCCCCCCGGACACAGGAATGCTGGCACTGTCCAGCTCGAATGTTCGCTTTGCCATAAGGTCGCGTACCTTTGCGTGCGCAAAATCAGCTAGCCAGGCGCGCTCTGGCCTCGACGCAGAGCGGCGTGAACGCGCGGACCGGCGTGTGACCGCTGTCGTAAAAGCGGCCATCGTCCACCGCAATTCTGGCGGCGGACTGAAGAACGTCGGAGGTTTGCTCGCGGGCGCTGAGCCGGAGAAAAAATGAATAGACACCAGGGAGCAGCGGAAGCCTGGGGACATCGACGACGATCGTCCCGCTGCCGGGCACGCTGTCGAAGGGGATGCCACAGACATCGGATCTCAGAGCGAAAACCCGGCGGCCGTGCTCATCGTTCACCGCGATGACAGCGAAACGCGGCTCGGGGAGATTAGAGGGGTCCGGGCAGGTGAAACCGATGCGGAACTGGCAGCTTGCGCCGAGCTTGATCGAGGTGGCCGCCTTGCCGTTGGAGTCAAGGACGGCGAAGCTGGAAAGTTTCCAGTCTCCAGTTCCCGCAGGTTCCCGGCCTTGATCGTAGCGGTAAACCCCGTCGTTACCTGGCACGAATTCCGAGCTCGAGGCGTTGAGCATCTCCTGCTTGCGGTAGAGATCGCACCCCTCCTCCGCGGGACCGTCGAACCGCACGTGTCCCTTCTCGAGCCAGAGGACGCGGCTGCAAAATTTCACGATCGCACCGATGTCGTGGGACACGAACAGCGTGGTGTGCCCCTGCTCGGTGAGGTGCTGCATGCGGTCGAAACACTTTTTTTGGAAGGCCATGTCGCCGACGGCGAGAACCTCGTCGAGAATGAGGATCTCGAGCTCCATGAACGACGCAACGGCAAAGGCAAGCCGGACCCTCATGCCGCTGGAATAATGCTTTACAGGCGTATCGATGAACTCCTCGACGCCGGCAAATGCAACGATGTCGTCGAAGCGCCTCCCGATCTCCTCTTTCTTCAGCCCGAGGATCGAGCCGTTCAAAAAGATGTTCTCGCGTCCGGTCATGAAGAGGTTGAAGCCGGTCCCGACCTCCAGGAGGCTTCCGGTTCTTCCGTCGAGGCGGATCAGGCCGGTCGTGGGGAGCGTGATGCGGGAGAGAAGCTTGAGGAGCGTCGATTTTCCGGCGCCGTTCGTCCCGATGATCCCGACGGTCTCGCCGCGCGCGATTTCAAACGAGACATCCTTGAGCGCCCAGAAGAGGTGGTCCTCGCTCTCAAATTCCCTCCCCCCGCGCAGCCGGCGGAGCCAGCGCCGGGCGTCCTCCCACAGCATGCCGCGGTTGATCTCGCCCAGCTTGTAGGCCTTCGAAACTCCGGAAACAGAAATGGCAGACATGATTAAATCGTATCCACCGACGTCTTCTCGGCCCGGCCGAAGGCGATGATGCCAACGACGAAGATCACGATGGTCAGTGCCACGCTGATGAGCCACTGGGAGATTTCAACCTCTCCCCTGCCCATGACGGCGAAGCGGAACGCCTCGATGACCGGCACCATCGGGTTGATGCTCATGAGCCACTGGTAGCTCTCCGGGACGATCGACCGCGGGTAAAAAATGCAGCTGGCATACATCCAGAGCTGGATGCCCGGACCGATCGCAAGCTGGAGGTCGCGGAAGCGGACGGTGAGCGCGGAAATCAGGCAGCCGACGCCGAAGCCCAGCAGCCCTGACTGCACGATCAGCGCCGGGACGATCACGATCCGGTAGCTGGCTTCGATCGGCGCGCCCTTGAAAAGATAAAAAAGATAAAAGCCGGCAAAAATCAAAAGCTGAACAAGGAACAGCACGAGGCAGACCAGAGCCTGGGCGATCGGAACCGTCAGCCTCGGAAAGTAGATCTTGGAAAAGATCGGCCCGTTCGACGTGAACGTCGATGAGGTGCGGGCCAGGACGCTTGCGAAATACGACCATATCGTCACGCCCGAAAGATAGAAGAGAAACGGCGGGATCGTGTCGGTCGGGATGTTTGCAATCCGGCCGAAGATCACGGTATAGACCACGCTGGAGAGAAGGGGCTGGATGAAGAACCACAGCGGCCCGAGCACGGTCTGCTTGTGCTGGGTGATGAGGTCGCGACGCACCATCTGGACCACCAGATCCCGGTAACTCCAAATTTCGGCGGCGGGAATATGAAAGACCGGCTTGTGCGGCGTGATGACCGCCGTCCAGCTCCGCCCGGCGGTTTCAATGGGTTTTGTGTCGCGCATGCAATGGTGATCAGTTAAGAAATTTCGCCGCGAAGCCGACGAGCCGGCGCATGGAGTCCGACAGCGACATCTCGCCGGTCCGGATCTCGAGGTCCGGAGTCTCGGGCGGCTCGTAGGGGGAGCTCACTCCGGTGAACTCCGGAATCTCCCCGGAGCGCGCCTTTTTATACAGCCCGCGCGGATCGCGGGACTCACATACCTCGATCGGGGCGTTCACATAAACCTCGGCGAAGCGGATCCCGTCCCGGTGGCAGCACTCGCGAACGAGCCGGCGGTTCGCCCGGCAGGGGGAGATGAGCGAGCACACGACAACAAGCCCGGCCTCCGCCATGAGCTTTGCGGTCTCGCCCGCCCGGCGGATATTCTCTGCGCGGTCTTCGGGGGAGAACTTGAGGTTCGAGCAGAGCCCGTGGCGGATGTTGTCGCCGTCGAGGTTGAACGCGGCGATCCCCCTGCGGTGAAGCTCCTGGGTTAGGCCGACCGCCAGCGTGGATTTTCCCGATGCCGAGAGGCCGGTAAGCCAGAGGACGGCTCCGCAGTGGCCGAGATGGCGTGCACGCTCCTCACGCGTAACCGGGCTGAGCGTCCAGGTGATGTTGTCGCTCGCGACCGCCGCCGCCGAACCGTCGGAATCAGCCTCGATCAGGATCCCGCCCCCGCAGATCCTTTTTCCGCTCACGATGACGAAGCGGCCGGTTTCGCCGACCCGGTCGTGGCGGTCAAAAGCGACCGGCTTGCGCGTGCGGATCCGGACATCGGCCACCTCGTTTTTCTGCAGCGACCGGCGCCTGCCCGACAGCGGCTCCATCGTGGCGGAATCGAGCACGCGACGGATCCCAACCAGACGGGCTTCGACGCTCTGCGTGCCGATCTTGAGTGTGAACGGCTGGTTAACGGGCAGCGGATCGCCGCCCAGCCAGAAAAGGCTCGCATGCAGTTCGCGCCCCTCGGCCGGCCCCACACCCGCATGGCTCCCAATCTGGCCTCGCTCGACGAAAATCTGTTCCTCGAGCGTGATGGCGACCGACTCTCCGGCTCCGGCGGATTTCGGCGGGCTGGCGGCTCCCCATGCCTCGATGGTTTTGACGCGGCTGCGCTTGCGGTCCGGCCAGAAAACAATCTCCTCGCCGACGGCGAGACGGCCGGACGCGATCCTTCCGGCCAAAATCCTGCGCTCGTCGAAGCGGTAGATATCCTGCAAAATCAGCCTCAGTGGCTGGCCTTCGGGCGGCTCGGGGTTTTCGAAGCCATCGAGCGCGCCCACGATTGTTGGCCCCTGGAACCACGGCATCTCCGGGCTCGGCCCGGTGATGTTGTGCCCGAGCTTGGCAGAAATTGGTATAAAGTGCTGCGGGACGACGCCCAGCTTTTCGAGAAACACCGAATACTCGGAGCAGACGGAATCGAAGACCTCACGCCGGAACCCCACCAGATCCATTTTGTTCACAGCCACGGCAACCTGTTTGATCCCGAGCAGCGAGAGCAGGTAGGCGTGGCGCTTCGACTGTTCCTGGATCCCTTCGTTCGCATCGATGAGCAGGATCGCGGCATCGGCGCCAGCAGCACCGGTGATCATGTTCTTGAGAAATTCCTTGTGCCCCGGCGCGTCGATGATGACGTATTCCCGCCGCGCCGTGCGGAACGGAAGCTGCGTCGTGTCGATCGTGATATTCTGCTCCTGCTCCTCGAGGAGCGCGTCCAGAAGAAACGCGAACTCGAACTCCATCCCCTCGGCTTCGCTGGCCTTCCGGATCTGCTCAAACTTCCCGTCTGGCAGCGAGTGCGTGTCGTGAAATAAGCGTCCGATAAGCGTGGATTTGCCGTGATCCACATGCCCGACAATGACAATGCGAAGTTTTTTTGACATCACATGAACCCCTTAGCGCGGAGCTTCTGCATGGCGTTGCGTTCGTGGTGGTCCTGCGCGCGGCCGGCGCGCTCGCTGGTTTTCGTGACCATGAGCTCGGCGATGATATCCGGGATGGTCGCGGCCGTGCTCAGAACCGGCTTCGTGATCGGCCAGCAGCCGAGCGAACGGAAGCGATAGAACCTCCCATCCTCCCCGCGCCGGGCAAAATACATCTGCGGGATCGGGATTTTTTCCCGCTCGATATATCGCCAGACATCCACCTCGGCCCAGTCCAGCAGCGGCTGCACGCGGATGTGCTCGCCCGGTTCCACTTCGGTGGCAAACTGGTTCCAGAATTCCGGCGGCTGGTCCTTGTAGTTCCATTCAAAGTCCGCGTTCCTCGGCGAGAAATAACGCTCCTTGGCCCTCGTCGAATCCTCGTCACGCCGGATCCCGGTGATCAGCGCATCGAATTTTTTTTCGGTAAGGATCTGCTGTAGCGCGACCGATTTCAGCTCGTGGGTCACCGTCACCGGATCGTGCGTGTCGTAGCCGACCGGCGCGGAGTAGTCGCCCCGCCCCGCCCGGGCGTCCTCGTTGATTTTTACGATCAGATCCAACCCGTAGTGGTCCCGCGCCCACTCGCGGAACTCCAGCATCTCGGGAAACTCGTAGGTCGTGTCGATGTGCAGCAGCGGATAGGGAATCTTCCCGCAGAATGCTTTTTTCGAAAGCCATATCAGCACGTTCGAATCCTTGCCCATGCTCCAGGGCATGCAGAGATTCGAAAAGCTGTGGTAGGCCTCGCGGAGCAGGTAAATGCTCTGCGCTTCCAGTTCGTCGAGATGATTCATCAGAGTCGGTTGTTTTGGCCTTTCGAATTTCCGTGCGACATCCGGGCAAGCTGCCGCCTTTGGTCATCAGCGGCATTTTGCCACTGGTCCATGCAGATTTTTTCAATTATTTCCTGGTTTTTCACAGGCCTGCGCCAACCTGGCGCGCTAACTCACCAAAAACTTCAGAATCCAGGGCATCATCTTCTGCCCGCGCTCCATCCAGTGCTTAAGCCGCTCGATCCGCTGGAATGCCGCCTTTTTCTCCTCGGGATTCATTCCAGCCGTGAGGGATTCCATGTGTTCGATCCGCTGCAAAGCGCGCTCCATCCGTGGCTTGAGTTCCCCCTTGATGAACGATGTCGCAAACCGGCTCAGTTCAAGATCCGCAACAAAATGGTCCCGCCGCTCGCCGGGCGCATACACCA
>Ga0209398_1000391_pt1 | contig 27722 bp, 30 predicted proteins | sample AshMeaBigSpring_FD_184125 | JGI IMG/M metagenome (GOLD analysis project Ga0209398, IMG submission 184125) | Groundwater microbial communities from Big Spring, Nevada to study Microbial Dark Matter (Phase II) - Ash Meadows Big Spring (SPAdes)... | ecosystem: Environmental > Aquatic > Deep...
CGAGCACGACCCGCATCAGATCGGCGGCGTAGTCGGGGTTGAAACCGAGACGGCGGGCGTCGTCGCGCGCCTCAACGATCAGCTCGTCCTCACGATCCGGAGACCGCATCGGCAGACCCTTCGCCGCCTTGATCCTGGCGATCTCAACCGAGCTGGTGAGACGGCGAGCCACCAGCTTGATCAGCTCGCGATCGATGCGGTCGATCTCGTCGCGTAGCGACGGGATGCCGAGCCGCTCCATCAGGTCGGCGAACGCAACCAGGTCGAGCTGGCTGCCGTTGCCGGCGAGCGACGAGGGCGGGTCGGGGTGGACGAGGACGCTGAGCCCGTCCGCACCCACCGACCGTCCGGCCAGGGCGAGGGGGACGATGAGGTGCTCGCCCCCACGTGACGGCGCAGGGTCGATGATGACGGGTAGGTGCGACAGCTTCTGCACGACGGGCACCGCCGAGATGTCCATGGTGTCCGTCGTGCGTGGGTCGAAGGTGCGACTGCCCCGCTCGCACAGAACAACGGCCGGGTTGCCCTCCGCCAGGATGTACTCGGCCGCCAGCAGCCACTCGTCGATCGTCGCCGCCGGGCTGCGGTGGAGCAACACGGGTCTGCCCGCCTTGCCGACGTCGGTGAGCAGCGAGAAGTTCTGCATGTTGTCTGCGCCGATCTCGAGCATGTCGGCGTGATCGGCCGCCTCAGCGACGTGACCAGGTTGGTTGACCTCGGCAACTGTCGGCAACCCGGCTTGGTGCCCTGCCTTCTCCAGCAGCCACAGCGCTTCGAGACCGAGACCGCGGAAGGCGTATGGAGAGTTCTCGGCACGGAAGGCGCCGCCCCGCAGCAGCGAGGCCCCCGACTCGGCGACACCCGTCGCCACGGCGAGGATCTGCTCCTCGCTCTCGATCGCCACAGGCCCGGCGAGCACGGGGTATGAGCCGTCCCCGAACCGGACGTTGCCGACGGCCACGATGGTGGTCGACACGTCCTCGGGACGGCGGTGGCTCTTGAGAACCGGCTCGTTGCTGTTGCTCATACGGGTGCTCCTCGGTGGGGCGACCCCGGGATGAGAAAAGCCCGAGGCCGCCATCCGGCTTCGGGCTGTGAGGTGAGATGTGCGGGTGGTGTCAGCGCACGGCCTCGGCCCGGGCCGGTGGCCCGGTAAAGGCGTACGCAAAGAAGTCTCCGACGGTCCGCATCGAGGCAAATGTACCGCCCCACCCTGCCGGACGCAAGCGTTGGCGCCGGGGGATCAGCCGTCCGGCGCGCGCCTGCGGACTTCCTCGACGTTGACAAGGGCGTCTCGCAGCTCCTGGAGCCAGTCGTCGAGGTGCTTGCCGACAAGCCGGACGCACCACGCCAGGGCGTCGCTGCGGCTGCGGGCGACGCCGCCGTCGATCAGGGTGTCGAGCACCACCCGCTCCTTCACCCGCAGCCTGGTCATGGCTGGCACCGAGAGGTGAGTGAACAGCCTTCCGACATCGCCGCAGCGGACACCCCACGACACCTTGCGGTTGAACCGCACCTGGGCCGCGGCGGCGATCTCCATGCGGCGGCCGCGAGTCTCCTCGCGGAAGTTGGCGATACTGGCGCGGCGGCTGGCGCGGCGCTCCTCGTCGGTGACCTCACCGGCAAGCTCGGCGTCTGCGATGACGACGACCACGAGGATCTCGTCGTCGTCGATCGTCAACTCGGGCTCACCCACCGTCCACTCGGCCGGGAGCTGGCCGGTGAACCAAGCCTTGATGTCGCCATCCTTGGTTGGGCCCTGGTCGGGAGCGGTAGTCTCGCTGCGCATAATTACATCATTACACACGGATCAACCGCACGTCAAGCAGCGAGGAGCTTGCGGTGCGCTCCCCTGGACGCCGAGGTCCTCCAGCAACCCGGCCACGGCCCCGATCCGGCCTACAACGGCAGCAGGCGCTTGGAGGAGATGACACCCGTGTCGAACCCGCCAAGGTGGAGCTTGCCGGAGAAACGGGCGTGCTCGATCTTGAGACAGCGATCCTGCACGACCTCCAGACCGGCGTCGAGCGCCATCCGGGCGGCGCCGTCGTGGCGGAGCCCCAGTTGGAACCACACGACCTTGGCGCCTACCTCGATGGCCTCCTCGACCACGGCGGGGATGGCCTCCCGCTTGCGGAAGATGTCGACGATGTCGGGCACCTCTGGCAGGTCGGACAGCGACGGGTAGCAGCGCAGCCCCAGCACCTCTTCGTACGCCGGGTTCACCGGATACGTGCGAAGCGGGGTCCGCACCAGGTAGGTGGCGACGAAGTTGGACGAGCGGATGGGGTGGGCCGACACCCCGACGAGGGCGACCGACCGTGACGTCTGGATGATCCGCAGCCGGTCCCGTGCGCTGACCTCGGGGATGGTGATGACGGTGGTCGTCATTGTCTCGATGCCTCCTCGAGCGCCCTATCCAGATCCCACAGGATGTCGTCGATGTCCTCGAGCCCCACCGAGATGCGAATCATGTCGTCACCAACGCCGGCGGAACGCCGCTCCTCGGGCGGCACCTGCTGGTGGGTCGTAGATGCCGGGTGGATCACCAGCGTCTTGGCGTCGCCGACGTTGGCGAGATGCGATGCCAGCTCAACGGCTTCGATGAAACGCACGCCGGCGGCAAGACCGCCCCTCAGTCCGAAGGTGAAGACGGCGCCCGGCCCCTCGGGTACGTAGGTCTCGGCGAGGCGAGTCCACTCGTTGTCAGGGAAGATCGGGAAGTTGACCCACGCCACCGCCGGGTGGTCGCGCAGGAAGCGGGCCACCGCCTTGGCGTTGTCGGCGTGGCGCTGCATCCGCAGCGGGAGCGTCTCCAGCCCGAGCAGGAGCAGGAAGGAGTTGAAGGGTGACAGCGCCGCCCCGACGTCTCGCAGCAGCTCGACCCGCGCCCGGGTGAGGTATGCGTACTCACGGAAGTTCTCCCAGAACTGGAGGTCGTGGTATGCAGGGGACGGCTCGACCAGCAGCGGGAACTTGCCGTTGTCGTAGGGGAAGGTGCCGGCTTCGACGATGACGCCTGCGATGACGACACCGTGACCACCGATGAACTTCGTAGCCGAGTGGACCACGATGTCGGCACCATGGGCGATCGGGCGGCACAGGTACGGCGTAGCGAACGTGTTGTCGACGATCAGCGGGATGCCGTGCTCATGGGCCAGCGCCGAGTACGTTGCGATGTCGAGGATGTCGGCGCGCGGGTTGCCGATGGTCTCGCCGTACAGCGCCTTGGTGCGCTCGGTGATGGCCTTCTCGACCGCCTCGGCGTCCCCGAAATCGACGAACGTCACGTCGATGCCCATGCGGCGCAGGGTGACGTCGAACTGGGTGAAGGTGCCCCCGTAGAGCGAGGTGGAGGCGACAACCTCGTCGCCCTTCTGGGCGAGTGTGAGGACGGAGATGAGTTGCGCCGCCTGACCAGACGCGGTGGCGACGGCCCCGAGCCCACCCTCCAGGGACGCCATCCGTTCCTCGAAGCCCGCCGTGGTCGGGTTCCCGATGCGCGTGTAGATGTTGCCGTATGTCTGGAGGGCGAACAGGTCGGCCGCCTGCTGGGCGTCCTGGAACACGAACGAGGTCGTGGCGTAGATGGGCATTGCCCTGGCCCCGGTCTCCGGGTCGGGCCGTTGCCCGGCGTGGATTGCCCTTGTGGTGAAGCCGAAGCGGCGGACGTCGTCGCTCATGGGTGTGTCGGGTCCTCGACGGTCGGGGTCGGATGGTGCCTGGCGGTGACGGCGGGGGTCAGCCGTACCACGACGCTGGATGCGATGAGGAACGGCGTGCGTCGAGCCATTGTCGTTGCTAGCGGCCTGCCCGCGACCGGTCCGGTCGATGCGGCCGCACCGGCCACGGGCTCGCCTGTGAAGCTCGCTACGCCAGGGTCACCGTCACGGGGATCTCGGCGCTCAGGGTGTGGCCGACCGGCGATGACCCGATCACCCGCTCGTGCAACTGTGCGATCGCCTCGTCGTCTGCATCGGCGTCGATCTGGACCGCGGCGGTGATCCCGCTGAAGCCGGCGTGTCCGGACCGGACGCCCAAGAACGACGCCAGATCGAGATCGCCGCTGACATCGATGCGCAGCGCGTCGAGCTCGATACCGGCGGCCGAGGCGTTGGCGGCGTACCCCACCGCCAGGCAGTTGCCGAGGGCGGCAAGGAGCTGCTCGACGGGGTTCGGCGCCGAGTCGCCGCCGCCGAGCCCTGCCGGCTCGTCCGAGGCGATGGGCTCGAAGTGGCGGATCCGCGCCGTCGAGCGGAAGGCGCCCTTCCACTCGACAGATGCGCTCCAGGTGGTGTGGCCGTTGGTGGGCTCGGTGGCAACCGCCTCAGCGAGCCCGCCTACGGTGACGAGATCGACCTCGTTGAGAGGCCGGGTGGATTTCAGGGTCATGTGAGATGTCCTCTCGTGCGGCCACGGATGGCCGGTGTGTGTGGTGTCAGGAGAACGCCGGAGTCAGCTCTCGGGTGGTGGGCGTTCGCTCGGCGCTGGTTGCCGTCAACGTGCGCTCGGGCGGGCCACCCGAGAGCACGGACACCTCACGCATTCGACGAGTGGTGTGGGAAACACCAGGTGCATGTGCGGGCTCCTCTCGTTCGCTTGCTCTGTCGCGCTCTGCGAGCGCCGCAAGCGGGGTCCCCGCTCTCGGCATCTCATCGATCAGGCATTGGCACCGTTCAGGTCGGTTGCCGCGGCTTCACAGGGCCTGTCCCTCCGCCGCTCTTGATGAGCGCGTTGTGGCCGGCGAGTACAGCAGGCGGGCGCAGCCGTGTCAAGGGTGGAGAGCGGATCGCCCCCGCTCGCCAGTCTGCGGGCGCCGAATGGCCGATCATCACCAGCGAAACGCCTGTGTCTCAACCGGCGAGGACGTCGACCGCTGCCGCGGCGAGAAGGGGGGCGAGCGGCTCGAACCCGGCGAACCGGTGATCGGTGGTCTGGCCCGCCGCATAGCGGGCGTATATCTGCTCGATGATCACGGCGATTCGGTAAAGGGCGAGCCCTTCGTAGTAGCGGACAGCGTCGACATCCATCGCGGTGTGGTCGGCGTAGATCGCCACAAGCTCGGTCTTCGACAGGTACGGGGCGAGTGTGACCGCCTGCTCGCCGAACACCGGGTAGGTGGGGCTCTCCGGGTCGGCCCAGTAGGCGAGAAACGTGCCGAGATCGACGAGGGGGTCACCTCGGGTCGCCATGTCCCAGTCGAATACCGCCACCACGTCTCCGCTGGCCGACACCATGGTGTTGTCGAGCTTGTAGTCGTTGTGGAGGATGGCGGTGCGCTGCGGGGTAGGGATCGCCCGGTCGAGAAGCCGCATCGCCTGGTCCATGGCTGCCACGTCACGGGTCTTGGCCCGCTCCCAACGGCGGGCCCACCCGTCGATCTGGCGTCGCACGAACCCGTCTGGGCTGCCCAGATCGCCGAGGTCGACGGCGGCGGGGTCAACCATGTGCAGCTCGGCGAGGGACACGACGAGGTTGCTGGCGAGATGGCGCCGCAGGGCATCGTCGTCGCCAAAGCCCGGGGGCCATGCGGCACGGATGACCCAGCCGTGGCGGCGTTCCATCACGAAGAACGGCTTCCCCAGGATGTCGGGGTCGGAACAGTAGAGGTACGCCCTTGGCGCCTTTGGGTAGGTGCGCCACAGCCGGGACAGCACCCGATACTCGCGCTCCATGTCGTGGCTGCCTGGCGCCACCTCCCCCAGAGGGGCGCGCCGCACCACAAGCTCGACATCGCCGGCGACGGCCCGGTACGTGAGGTTGGCGGCGCCGCCGGGGAATTGGTCGAAGCGCAGCGGTGCGTCACCGACGACGTCTGGGAGGTGCTGCCGCAGGTAGCCGGCGAGCCTGGCCTCGTCGAACGCCTCCTCGGGGCGGATCGGGGCGGTGTCGTTGGACACGGCCAAACCCTACAGGGCGCTCCACGACCACCACACGAGCACGGCGATCAGCAGCAGCGGGATGGCCGCCTCGGCGACGACCCTGCGACGGGACCGGGTGTCCTGGACGAGGTCGCGAGCGAAGATCGCCATCGCACCGGCGCCGGCGAGGACCGTTGCGACACCGAGCAGCACGGTTGCCCTCACCGCGCCGAGCGGGTGGTCGTGGCGACGTTCATCATCGGTCGAGACGCTACCGCTGACGCAACCATCGGGCGCCACAGGACGGTCGTCCGGCACGAGCTCACGACGGGATGGAGATCCTGCCCCGGACCGCGACCCGCCGTGACGAGTGGTGCCGCAACCGGCCGTGACCGGCGACCTGTGGTGCCGGTCGCATCCCAGGTGACGACGGTGCCGGTCAGGCGATGGGCACCGCATCGCCGCTCGCCGCAGCCGCCTCCACCGCTCTGGCCACCCGAACCGCAGCGGTGCTCGCCGCGGCACTCGGGTAGTCGGCGGCGGCTCCGCCCACTGCGGCGGCGAAGACCCTGGCCTGGTTGGCCACACCGGCGGCGGTGGCGTCCGCCACTTCGGACCCGGCCACCACCCGCACCCCGTTGGCGTCGGCGAGACGGGTCCGCCCCGTCGGGAGGATGTCGACGAACACGGCGCCGTCTGAGCCGAGGATCTCGGTCCTGACATCGTCTCCGTAGCGGGCGTTGCGGCTGAGATCGACGGTCGCCAGCGCCCCGCCGGTCAGCTCGAGAACAGCGACCATGTTGTCAACGTCGCCCGCCGCCTCGACAGCGGCGTCGACAAGCGGGAGATGGTGCCCCCTGACTGCAACGACGTCGAGCCCGGTGAGCCACGGGACGAGATCGAACTCGTGGACCCCGCAGTCGACAGTTAGCCCACCGCTCACCGCCGGGTCGCAGAACTGGGGCGGCGGGGGGTTGGCGTCCCACTGGGAGAGACGGACCAGCAACGGCCGGCCGATGGCGCCACCGCGCACCAGACGCTTCGCCTCCATCCAGGGCGGAGAGAACCGCCTCCAGAACCCGACCTGGAGGATGCGCCCGGCTGCGGCGGCACGCTCGGCAAGCCTCCCCGCCTCCGCAGGATCGAGCGCCAGCGGCTTCTCGCACAGGACGTGGAGCCCTGCGGTGAGCGCCATCCGCACCAGTGCGGGATGGCTTGGCGTGGAGGTGGCGATGAGCCAGGCGGCGATCCCGTCTACCGCAACCAGCTCCCCGGCCGAGTCGACGGTCACGATGTCGCCAAGATCGGCGTGCGCCGCGGCGAGAGCCTCTGGGCTGGAGTCGGCGACGGCGACGATCTCGACCTCGGGCACCGCCTGCAGGGTGCGTCCGTGGAAGCGACCCATGCGGCCGTACCCGACGAGACCGATGGGCACGGCTCCCGGCGATGGCATACGGCGAATCTACCGGGCGCTCGCAGTGGAGCGGTGCGGCGCGGAGGGTCGGAGAGGGTCGGGTGACAGCAGGCAGCCGTTCTTGGAGAACACGCTCGACGGCGTCGTGGTCGACAGCCGCATCGCCCTTGACTGGCTGATGGTCCGGCCGGTCACCATCGACGATCGGTTCGGCGTGGTCGGCTTCGGCGTTGGGCGCCGGGACAGGCGACCGGGCAGCTCGGGCCGTCGCTCAACCGGCGAGGACGTCGATCATCATCGCCAGGAACAGCGTGGCGAGGTACAGGTTCGACCACCCGAAGAATCGCATGGCGTTGTCCGGGTGGCGGCGCAGCCACCAGGCGCCTGCGATCAGCCCGGCGCCGAGCAAGGCGGCGACGACGAGGTACAGGCCGCCGACGACGTCCGTCGTCGCCAGCATCAGCGAAACCCCGGTGACGACGACCGTATAGGCGAAGATGTGGTCGAGGGTGCGGGCGGGGCCGACCACCACCGGGAGCATCGGCACCCCGGCGGCGGCGTAGTCATCTGCGTAACGCAGAGACAGCGCCCAGAAGTGGGGCGGGGTCCAGTAGAAGACGATGGCGAACATCAGCCATGCCGGCAGCACCAGCGAGTCGGTCACCGCCGCGCACCCGACCAGGGGTGGCACGGCCCCGGCGGCGCCGCCGATCACGATGTTCTGCACCGAGGTCCGCTTCAGGTACAGGGTGTACACCAAGACGTAGAAGAGGAGCCCCGCCGTCGCCAGTGTCGCCGCCAGAAGGGTCGCCGCCGCCCACAGCACGAGGAAGCCGGCGAGCCCGAGGGCTATCCCAAAGACGGTGGCGTGCTGCGGCGGGATGCGACGGGCGGGCACCGGACGGCGACGGGTGCGGTGCATCAGCTCGTCGATGTCCCGGTCGGCGACCTGGTTGAGGGTGTTGGCGCCGGCCGCCGACAGCGTCCCCCCGGCGAGGGTCGCCAGCACGAGACCGGTGCCCGGCCAGCCGCCATCCGCCACGACCATCGCCGGCACCGTTGTCACCAGCAGCAGCTCGATGATGCGCGGTTTGGTGAGCTCGACGTAGGCCCGCAGCGTGCTCTTCGCACCGGGCGCCGCCGGATCGATGATGCGGACGGAGGGAGCGCTCATCTGGGTTCGCCAACCGGTTCGAGCTCGGTCTGGCGCACGCCGAGCAGCTCGGCGCCGAGCAACACCCACACCACCCACACGGCGTCGGCCAACAGGAGGTGCAGCACCTGGGTCTCCACCGGTGTGAGCAGGGCGACGTTGAGCAGCCCCATCACCAGTTGCGCCCCCACCAGCGCCTGCACCCATCCGGCGAGGCGGGAAGGACGACCCGGGGTGTCCAACACAGGGGATCGGGCCAGCACGAAGACGATGGCGCCGCCGAGGATGGCGAGCACGGGGTGCACGGTGCGGATGCGCAGCAGGAAGGGTGCGGCGGCCCCGAACTCGGCTCTGATGCCCTCGAGCAGGGTGCCGGCAGGGAACAGGCTGTCGCTCAGGGCGTTGAGGGCGCCGCTCGCCCCGACGACGAACAGGATCGCCACGCCGGCGAGGATCGCCCGATCGCGATGGCGGGTGCGGTCGATGCGGACCGGCGCCCCACCAGCGGCGAGATGGGAGGTGAGGGCGAGCGCCCCCAGGAGGAGAAAGGTGTTCATGAGGTGCACACCGACGGCAACGATCCGCCCCACCGATGCATCGTCCTCCACCCATCCGAAGACGACGAGCACGGCGCCGATGATCACCTCGCCCGAGAAGAAGGCGATGCTCCACGCCACGCTGCGACGCACGGCATGCCGCTTCGGGTAGTGGCGTATGGCGAGGACGACGAGCAGCGCCAACGCAATCCCGAGGGCGGCCGTCATGGTGCGGTGGGTGAACTCGATCAGCGTGGCGCCCCGGGCTGTGAACGGGAGGATGTGGCCCTGGCATCGCGGCCACGACTCTCCACATCCGGCGCCAGAGTCGGTGGCGCGGACGATGGCGCCCCCCAGGATGACGGCCACGGTGAAGACAAGGCTGGCCCACGCCAGGCGGCGGACCGCTCTACCCGGGTCGACGACGGGTGATGCCACGGCACAAGGCTACCCGACCGCCGTGGCAGTCAACCGCAGCCAACGTCGGGGATACAAGCGTAGTTAGCGATATTTTCAGGTTGTTCAGATTGCTATCGCCGCTCCACCGGAGTATGATGCCGACCATGACAGCCATCCCGGCACACACGTCGAACCGCCTCAGGGCCGCCGGCGTGTGGACCGCGCTCGTCGGCGGTGCGGTCTTGACCATCGTGCTCCTGCATCGTCTCGGGTCGGAACCCGCGTTCGCCGTCGAGTGGGGAAGGCTGTGGGGATGGCTCGGCGACACCCCGGTGGAGCGGGTCCTTCTCGGGCTCGGCCGGATGGTGGCGCTGGTGCTGGCCTACTGGCTCGGCGGGTCGGCGGTGCTGGCAACGGCGGCTCGCATCGCCCGGCTCCCCGGTCTCGTCCGCCGCATCGATTGGCTGACGCTTCCCATCGTGCGCCGGACCGCCGAGCGGGTGGCGGCGGTCACCCTCACGTTGTCGACGCTTGCCCCCACCGGTGCGGCCCTCGCCGCAACCGAGGAGCCGGCGCCCCCTGACGGAACGGCGGTGGTGACGGTGGTCGACGTCGAGCCGGCCCCGCACTACGTCCCCATCCCGGCCGGCGACCACGTGATGCCCGCCCCGGCGGCCGTCTCGACCGCTGCAACCGTCTCGCCCCGGGCGCCCGGCCCGATCCTCGCCGGCGCCCTCGATCCGCACGCATCGCCGGAGCGGGCCGGGGTCGGCCCCGACCTCGTTCTCCGCACCGGCGGCGCCCTCACCGCGACCACCGAGCGCACCGTGCGGTCAGGTGACCACCTGTGGAGCATCGCCGAGGACCATATGCGGGCGGTGTTGTCTCGAACTCCGTCGGACGGCGAGCTCGCCACCTATTGGGCGCACCTCGTCGACGTCAATCGCGGGCGGCTGCGCTCCGGCGACCCCAACCTCATCTTCCCAGGCGAGATCGTGACGTGCCCGCCGCTTGCCGATGTCGGGATCTCGCCGTGACCGCCCGGGTCAGGTGCGGAGGATCTCGACGGTGGCCGCAGCCGTGATGGCGGCGGTGATGCCGGCGCCTGCCACGACGAGCGCCACGCCGATCCGGCGCACGGCCGGCACCTGGAGGGCCCGGGTCATGACGCCCGGCCAGGCGCTGCGGGCCCCGACGTAGCCGGCCACCACAGCCAGAAGCGGCAGCGCAATCACAACGATGGGCACCCCGAGCCATGCGAGGTACCTGCTGCGCCCCTCCCCGAACGAGATCGCTTCGAGCCGGGCGGCGAGGGTGGCGAAGGTGGTGCCCAACAGCAGTGCCGTGGCGACGACGAGGAGGACGGCAAGCCAGGTGGGGGTGAGCACCCGGAAGTCAACGTTGTCGGGCGACAGCGGGTCGGCGACGCCGATGGTCCCGAGAAGGATGAGGCCGAGGACCAGCCCGGTAGGGCCCGCCTGGGCCGGGAGCAGCCGGCGCAGCGCCAGGAAACCCACGGCGGCAAGCAACCCGGCAGACAGCCCGACAAACAGGATGAACCCGACCGTGCCGTCACGGCTGATCCGCCCGACGATCTCCCCCGCCTCGGTTCTGCTGCCCTGAGCTGACGCACCCGAGGTGGCGGCCAGGACCCGCATCACCAGACGCCCCACCAGCCCAGCGCACGCCAACCCGGCGACGACACCCGTGGTCGCCATCACCGCAACCGTGCGCACCGCATCGAGGGCGGCCGGGCGCCGCTCGGTTGGGGGCGCCATGGCTGGTCCGGGAACCGTGGAAACCCTCCACCACGAGATGGTGACCGCAAGCGCCGCTACTGCAGCTACAACGCCCATCACGACGACGATGAGGTTTCCGGCCCGCATCGCTCTCCTCCCCCCATCGGACCCTCGTTTGGCGGCAGCAACCGCCCGCGGCGATCACACTACCGATTGTCGTCGACCGAGGCCACGGTCCACAGTTGCCAGCGGATGGCGGCGGAGTCCCAGCGCAGCTCGATCCGCCAGCGGAACGACGACGTCGCCGACCCTGGCTGCACGAGCTCGATCGTGGCGACCACCACGGCGACGCCGGCCTCAACCACCGGCTGGTCGTGGTCGACGACGGTGAACAGGTAGGGCGGCGGGCCGGGTGGGTCGGCGGCGATGGCGGCCGCCTCGGTGGCGAGTTGCGCCCGCTGCGGGCCGTCTCCGGCGAAGGTGGCGTCGAGCACGCTGAGGTCACCGGAGACGGCGAACTCTCCCCATGCGGTCAAGGCGGCGTCGAGATCGGCCAGCACGGCGGCCGATGCGGGCAACGACACCGATGCCGCCGACGGCTCGGCGGCATCTGCGGCGTCGGTGGCGTCAGGTCGGCGGGTGACGAGCACGAGGGCGAAAGCGAGCCCGGCGATCACCGCCAGCGCAACCGCCACCCGCCACCGCGATGGCCCCGCTACATCTGCAGACGTCACCGCCTCAGCGTATAGGGCCGCCGGCGGTCTCACCCCGCAGGTTGCATGGTGCGTCCGTTCAGGAGGTGCGGGTCTTGATGGCGATGCCGCCGCCGCGGGCGGCGGCATGGATGGTGAGCTGCGGCGCCGCCTCCGGCAACGTCTCAGGGGGGGCGAGGTCGGTGTCGACCCCACCCATGGCAGCCTGTTGCTCGACCATCACCCGCCACGTGTCAGGCACCAGGACCAACGCCCCTCCCCCCTTCACGTCGAGGTCAAGCTCGGCACCCTGAGGGTCGAGCCCGGCGTTGCGCAGGTCGAGCGAGATGCCGCCGCCACGGACCGTCACCGCCCCGGAGCGCAGCGCCACCGCCCGACTCTTGAACTCCTCGCCACCAAACATCACCATCCGCCTGAAGTCGGCAGAGTCCTCGTCGCCGGACGAGTTCTGCCGCGAGATGACCCGGCCGATCGCTGCCGCCACGACGTTGACGACGGCAATGAACACAAGGACCTTGATCAGCCTGCGCATGGAGGTGACTCCTTCCTCCCCCACCCCATCCTGCCATCATGACCGACCGTTGTGCGAGGCGAAATCAGCGAATCCCCGATGCGCCGGGGGCGCCCCCTCATCTCCGCAGCCGGCGGCTGGCCCGTACGGGCGGCGCTCACCGCCGCCGTCGCCGCCGTGCTGATCCTGGCCGGGAGGGGGCTGCGGGGCGAGGCGCTCGGCAACCCGCTGGTGGCGCCGAACGGCATCGTGTCGCTCGAGCTGGCGGGCACAGCCGAGAGGGCCGGGGAGATCATCGAGCTGTGGACGGCAGGCGGCGTCGTCGGTGCGGCGCGTAGCTCGCTGTGGATGGACTTCGGGTTCATCGTGCTGTACACGGCGACGCTGGCGATGTGGGTGCGGTGGGCCATGGCCCGCAAGGAGCGGGCGTGGTGGAGGGCGGTGGGCCGGGTAGCACTCGTGGTTGTCATCGCTGCGGCGATGGCAGACGTCGCCGAGAACGTGCTGCTGCTTCGTGTGCTCGACGGGCCGGCGCCGCTCACCACGGCGTGGGCCCGCCGTTGCGCACTCGCCAAGTTCGGGCTGCTCGCTGGTGCCGTGAGCTACGTGCTCGCCTCCTCGTCGAGAGGGACGAGGTCGACCTCCTGAAAGCCCTGCGACCTCCCCCGCCTGCACGCGCCTCCGCAGGCGGGGACGATGACGCTCGACCCGCTAATCCAGCCAATCCTGATCACCCATTTGTCACGACCCGTGCACGGCCGACGAGCGGTTCGGGTGCGGTTGACACGTCTCACTCGAACAGCGGGCGGGTGTGGTCGTTGAGGAAGATCCCGGCCGGGTCGAAGCGACGCCGCATGGCAACAAAATCCTGGTAGCGGGGAAACAACCGGTCAAGCCGATCCGCCGTCATGAAGTGGAGCTTTCCCCAGTGGGGTCGACCGTGGAACTCGGCGAACAGCGAGTCGCATGCCCTCAGATACGGCCAGTAATCGGTGCCGGGCTGGCCGGAGATCGAGACCACCAGGTTCGCCCGATCGTGATTGGGGCTCATCCAGGCATCCTCGGGACCCACCACCCTCACCTCCATCGGGTACACGCTTGACGGGTGCCAGCGTCTCATCAGCTTCCGCATCTCGCCGAGCGCGCTGCGGGCGGTTTCGAGGGGGAGGAAGTACTCCATCTCGTGGAAGTTGGGGTCATACACCATCGGGTATACGCGGTACGAACGATCGAGGCGTTCGTTGGGTCCAAGCGGTCGGTCGTCTCCGGGATCGGCCTCCCGGTAGCGCTTGACAACGCATGTGTCGGCCTCGGCCCTTTTGAGGTTGTAGAGGGCGGCCGACTCCTCGGTCGGCATCCAGAAGAATCCGTAGTGCCGCCATGCCGTCACGTCTTCCTCGAAGCGCTCGATCATCTCGGCATAGCTCATGACGTCAACCGTGGCGTAGAGCCGGTAAGCGGGCACGACCCCGATCGTCACCGAGGTCATGATGCCGAGCAGGCCGATCGACGTCTGCAGCGCGGCGAGGACGTCGGGGTCCGTGGCCTTGTTCACCTCGACAATGGCGCCGGTGCCGTCCACATACCGAGCCCCCTCGAGCATTCCGGAGAAGCTGGAGAAGCGAACCCCGGAGCCGTGGGTGGCCGTGGCGATGGCGCCGGCGATGGCCTGGGTGTCGATGTCGCCCTGGTTGGCGAGGGCGAGGCCCTCAGCCCACAGCGGCTCGCCCAACTCGCCTATGGCCGTCTTCGGACCAACCGTCACGGTCATCGCTCCGTGGTCGACGTCCCGTATGCCGCGCAGCGCACTCGTGTCGAGCAACACGCCTGCGGTCTCGACGATCGGCGTGAACGAGTGCCCGGTGCCGAACGTCCGTACGCCGGTTCCCGCCGACCGGACCGCGGTCGCCACCGCCTCCTCGTCATCGACCGCAAGGATCTGAAGCGGTGCAAACGTCTGGTTGCCAACCCAGTTCGTCCAGGTCGTCCCGTGTGCGCTCATGGGCCGCACCTTACCGACCATGATGGTGGCGATTGGTGGCAGGGGCCCGGCGCCGAGCTGCGCTCGTGCCGGGACTCCGGCAGGTGGGTGTGATGGCTCCCCCGAGCGTGACCGTACGCCGGGTGCACAACATCCTGCCGGCGGGATAGCGGTGGTCGCGGCGGCGGCACGCCGTACGGTCGGGTGGGCCGCTATGGCGCCGCCCGTTGCCCTGGTATCGAGTAGGCGCTGACCCGCAGGTGGATCGGGTCGTTGCCGACGAAGAAGCTGATCAGGGTCGGGGACACGTCACGATCGAGGGTCACCTCGATGCCCCCGGCGGGGAAGGCGATGGCGGCGCTGATGTCGTCGTCGAGGGCGGGGGCGTTGGCGGCCAGGTAGGCGAAGGCACGATCGGTGGCGAGCGTCTCGTCGAGCTCGACGATCCCTGTGGTGCGGAAGACGGCGACGTCGATGGCGGTCGCCCCGGCGATCGACGCCGAGTCGGCCAGCCCGGCAAGCGCCTGGCGCTCGGCGAACACCCGCCAGGTGTCGACCGCCAACCCGGCGAACCCGAAGAGCACGAGGACGACACCCAGCCCCCACATGGCCACCGCCCCCCGCTCGCCGCCCCCCCGCATCACAGCTCCCGGTAGTCGTCGACACGTTCTGTGTGCGACCACGTGTGCGCCGTCCCCCCACCGACAGAACCGAGCGGTGGGACGACGATGGCGGGGAACTCGATGGTGACGTGGGCGGTGACCTCCCCGCCCCGCACCAGCGCCCCGGTGAACTCCACCGAGAGCAATGCCGACTCCGGCCAGCCATGGTTGACGACGATCTGGCGTGCCATCGCCGCACCGGCCGCCCTCCCCGTCGCCTCGTCCGGGGCCAGCACCATCTGGCGAGCCGCTTCCTGAGCCGCCAGCTCAGCGGTGGAGCGGGCATCGACCCAGCGGGGGACCTGCGCCAACCCGATCACGGTGGGGAGCAGCAGCACCCCGATGACGAACATCATCTCGAGGACGGCGGCCTCACCCCGCTCGTCGCCGCCCGCCACCCGGAGACACTGCCGCCACCTCACGGGGTCGCCGCCAACTCCTGGGTGGCCCTGGCCTCCAGGTGGACCGTCCACGACAGCACCCCGGACATCGGGCTGTCGAACGTGGCATCACCGATCGCTACCAGCTCCCCCGCCGTCGCCCCAGGGGCACAGACCACGACAACATCGCCGCCGAGGTCTCCGGCCAACAGGTCGTCGAGCACCTGCCGGGCGCGGTCCTGGCACACCGCCACCCCGGCCCCGACACGGGACCCGGCTCGCACCCCCTCGTCCAGGGCGGCCCGCACCACCGACTGGCCATAGAGAAACATGAAGATGTTGACGATGCCGACGGCGACGACCAGCGTCAGCGTCACCGCCAGCAGGATGCCGAGACCGATCTCGCCACGCTCGTCCCCGTTTGTTGAGCGCCGGGTCATCAGCCTCCGATCCCGAGGATCCGCTCCTTCACGTCGTTGAACACCGTGGTGACGAGATCGTCGAACAGGATGTTGATCCCGGCGATCGCCACAACGGCGAGGACGGTCCACGCCAGGATCGCCGCCGTGTTGACCTCGCCTCCCTCCCCGGCGCTCTGCCACATCGCCAACCACTGCCTCGCCACATGCATGCCTTCTCCTTCCGTTGTCATGAACCGAAGATCAGCGACGGCACCGGCGCCCCGATGAACAGGAGCAGCACAGGTGCAAGGATGATCACGATCGGGATGATCAGCCACAGCCGGCGTTGCGCCGCCTGCCGCTTGAGGTCCTCCCGCCGCTGCGACCGCAGATCCGTTGACAGATCGAGCAGGGCATCGCCAAGGTCGGCGCCTCGGTCCTGGGCGGTGGCGAGCACGTTGTAGGTGCGTTGCGCCTCAGGCTCGGCGGTCATGGAGGCGGCACGGCGCAACGCCTCGGCCATCGTCACACCGGACGCCTGGAGACGGAGGATCTCGTCCAGCTCGTCGACAAACACCCCGTTGCCCCTGTCGACGGCGTGACGCAGCGCATCGACGACCCCGCCCCCGACACGGATCCGCATGGCGATGAGCTGGTTGAAGGTGTACAGCTCACCCCGCAGCCGCTCTCGCCGCATCTTGATTGCGCTGTCGACCCGGCTGCGGGCCAGGGCGACGCCGAGCGCGAAACCGAGGCCGCCCATGAGCAGCATCGCCCGCGGCCCACCGAAGGTCACTCCGAACGCCGCCAACCCGCCAGTGAGCAGCAGCGACCTCGCCAGCGAACGCACCCGGTACTCGCGCACGCGCTGGTCGATCGGGATCCCGGGGTACAACCCGGCGTGACGCAGCCGCAGCGCAAGCTGCTCGTCGTTGCCGGCCCCGATGAGCTGGGCAAACCAGGCGACCATGGCGTCGACGATCGGCCCGAAGAGACGGCGCATCGTCGTCTCGCCGGACCACGAGGCAGCCGCCTGCCCACCAACGTCGTAGGAACGGGACAGCCGGCTTCTGGCAACGGCGGCGTATGGCCGCAGCCGTGGCGCCAGCCGGCGGTACGGGTCGAGCACCACCCAGACGAGGGCTGCGACGGCGATGCCGCCGAGCAACGCCCCGGTCAGCTCCACCTGGCTCATCGCAGCACGCCACCTGGCCGGCGGGTTGCGGCGGCGCCGCCACCGAGGACACGGCCCTCGCCGCGGTCACGGGCGATGACACGCATCAACACCAACCCGACAAGCGACCACACCGCACCGATCACCACCACCCCTTGGCCGGTGCCGGTCCTGTAGAACGCCCGGTAGTCGTCAGGGACCGTTGCCAGGAACACCAGCACCGCCCACGGCACCACCACAACCAGGACACCCTCGATGCGCTGCTCCAACCCGGCCGTGCGGATCTCCTCCAGCACCCGCAAGTCGTCTGTGATGGTATCGACCAGGTCCCGCAGCACGTCCTGCACCAAGCCACCGCCGTACTCGTGGGCCAGGATCATCACCTCGATCACCTTGTCAGACGTCGGGTCGGCGAGCTCCTCCTTGACGATCTCGAGCGCAGACACCAGCCCGAACATCCGCGCCTGCAGCGGGAAGCGACTGAACGCCAGCTGCAATGGCGCCGGGCCGCCGGTGGCCAGCGCCTCGATGGCACGAGCCAACGTCGCCCCAGACGACACATGGGCCAGGATGTCGCGGATCCCGTCCGGCCACGCCTGTTGGATGGCGACGATCCGCTGCTGGCGCTGTCTGGCGTAGTACGTGCGGGGCAGCAACCCGACCGCAACGGCGGGAACCAAGGCGATGAGCATGCTCTGGGTGACCACCCACATCAGGACGAAGGCGCCGGCTCCCGCCGCCACCGAACCAGCAACGAACTGGCGGGGTGTGAGCTCCGACCCCGCCTGGATCAGCCACAGCTGCCGTTTGCCGATCTGCGGCTTGGCCCGCACCGGCAGCTCGAGACGGGGAGCGACACCGAGAAACGACGCCATCACCACATACATGGCGACGCCCCCAAGTAGTGCGGCCAGGAGCCTCACAGGTGCGGCCTCCACTCCCCGGCGAGGACGTCCTTCACGGTGACCCCCTGCGGCAGGATCTCCTCGATACGCCGCCCCACGTCAGGCTGCGGCAACGCACCCGTCCACTCCATTGGGGCGTCGCGTACCTCGCGGGCGAACACCGCCTCCGTCGTGAAGTCGTCTGTCGCCATCGAAGGAGCGATCGACACGACCTCAGCAACCTTGCGGGTCGGGCCATACCCGCCAGCGCCGATACGCCGGTCCAGATGGACGACGACATCGATGCCCCTGGCAAAGCTCCGCCTTGCCACCGACTCGGGGATGTTCTCCCCCGCCTTCAACGAGTTCTCCACCAACGCCGAGAGCGCCTCACGCGCCGAGTTGGCATGCACCGTGCAGGTGAACCCACAGCCCGCATTCACCGCCCGGGTCAACTCGTATGCCTCCTCGCCACGCACCTCGCCGACGCAGAGGAGGTCGACCCGCTGGGCCAGACACACCTTGATCAGGTCGCGGAGCGAGTACCGCCTGCCACCGTCCATGGCGACGCTCGACGCCTCGTAGAACGACGAGTGGAGCGACAACGGGACGTGCAACTCGCGCACGTCCTCGACCATCCGGATGCACATGTCGTCTGGGACGGCGCGCAGGTAGGCGCTCATGGCCGTGGTCTTGCCGGCTCCTGTCGGCCCCGAGAAGAGCGTCGAGGCGCCGATCTGGGCGAGCGCCCACAGGAAGGCGGCCGCTGCCGCCGGCATCGACTGGCGCTCGACGAGCGTCGCCAGCGTCTCGTCGGCGATGGTGTACTTTCGCAGCGTCACCGACAGCCGGTCGGACACCGGTGGGATCACCGCGGTGAGCCGCGCCTTGCCGTCGAGCACCCTGGCCTGCTGGATGGCCGACGAGGCGTCGAGCCTGCGGTTCGTCCCTGCCAGCAGCCGGTCGACGATCTGACGATTCTCAACCTCGGTGGTGGGGACGAGCAGCGCCTCCAGCCGGCCCGACCCGCCGATGAAGGAGATGCGGTCGCCCTCTAGCAACCGGCGCCAATCACGTACATGTCAACGGTGTCGACACGGAGGGCCTGCGTGCCTCGGCGACAAGCGCCTCCGCCGGAAGCCGGTCGAGCCGGCTCGATACAGATGCGTCGCAGGAGCGACCTGGGGCGCAACGGCCGCGACGCCAATCCCCCTCCGCTGTTCACACCTCCGCATTAGCGGACCAACTGCCATAGTGGAGGCGCATGGCCGAGCTCCTTAGCCGTCGTCTATTGCGTCCCTTCGAGGATGCCTGCGCATCGTATGGCACGATCGCCAAGATCGTTGCCGCGTTCGAAGACGAAGGGTTTGAGGTGTGTCCCGATCGCCGGGGGCTGCCCGACTACAAGCCAGCAGTTACCCGGCTCGGCACCTTCGACGACTACGTGTCGTGCGTCGACCGTACCGACTCCGCACAGGCCCAGCGGCTACTGCGGATACTGGAGACGATTCTCAGCTGGATCCCCGAGACCCAACCAGCTCTTCCCCTCGAGTCAGGGCCAATCGAGACCCAGGAGTCCGAGGAGCGGATCAAGACCTTGCACGACGATGGGTACGCGCTTCTTGATGATGGTCGCATTCGCCGCACCGCAACGCGGCCGCTCACCGAGCTACCACTTGACACGTTGCGAGATCCGGAGGCAATCGAGGAGCATCTCCGTCGCCTCCAGACCACTCGTGATACTGACCCTGGCCTGGCGATCAGCTCCGCCACAGCACTCGTCGAGGCCACATGCAAGCATGTGCTCGAGGAGGTCGGCGCCGCCTACGACGACAAGTCTGACGTCCCCGCCCTCGTCAGGATGGTTCAGAAGGCCCTCAAGGTCCACCCTGAGGAGATCGCTCCCACCGTGAAGGGACGAAATACCATCGTCAGGACGCTCTCCAACGCCGTAGCAGACCAACCGTGATCCCCTTGCGGCGCTTGCGACATGGGCAGATGATGGTCCTCGGGGTCGGGCTTGTGGTTGCGTCGTGTTCCGTGTCGCCTTCCCCAGAGGACGCCTCAGCGTCCGCGACGCCTACGTTCGCGAGTGGGGTTGTTCCGCCAACCCCTGGTTCGGGTCCGGTGACGACCGAGCTGAGTCGAGGGACGAGCGATGCTGTGGCTTCGTTCCCATCGATCACCGGACGGTCGTGTGTGGAACTGCTCGACAGCGTCGAGGTCGTACTTGGCGACTGGGATGGACCGCTCCCCATGGATCTGGTTCGGCACCTGAAACGGGAATATGCGGATCGGTGCGCCGAGTTGGCGGAGAGAGAAGTTCGCGACGTTACCCGCAGCTCGATCGTCTACGGCGATCCGGCCCACCCGGTGTCCCCCAAAGCCGGCGAGGACCCCGACCAGATCTGCAGCAGGCTCCGCTTTGCGGCCAATGGGAGTAGGCGGGTGATCGGGGGTCAGTCCTTCGAGCTCGACCCAGAGGTCGCAGCGACGCTTGATGACCGGGCCAACAGAGAGTGTGAGGAGTTCCGTAGCGCCATGAGGCGGTTGTTAGCGGCGTGGCATGGGTGGGGATCCGTCGACGAGTGCACCATCTTCGGTACCCACGGCCCCGACGTGATTAGCGGGACCGACGGGGACGATGTGATCTGTGGCGGCGCCGGCGACGACGTCATCGACGCTCGAGGTGGCAACGACTCAGTCTTTCCCGGCCCTGGCGACGATACCGTGAACGCAGGTCCCGGCAACGACAAGGTCAGCAGCTGGGGAGCCTCCTACGAGCAAGAGTACGACGACGATGCCGGGAACGACACGATCGACCTCGGACCAGGCAGCGACATCGTTGATAGCGGCGCCGGCAACGACATCGTCACCGCCGGACCTGGGATCGACTTCGTCGCGACCCACGGTGGCGACGATATCCTCATCGGGAGCGAAGGCCGTAATCACCTCACCGCCGGCGACGGCAACGATGTGCTGTACGGGGTCAGCAACCCTCTCGCGAACCCGCTCGACAGTGGCACCATCGCCCAGGGAGGACCCGGCTCCGACCTCGGGATACTCCTCGACGCCAGCAACGACCTCTGGTGGCCCGACGACTTCACCATCAGAGTCGAGCTCCCCAACACCGCCTGCGGGCTGAGCGTCGACCCCAGCGAGTTCACCATCCCAAGCGTGTCGCGCATCTCTTGCAAGGTCGTCGGCGACATCAAGATCTCCCTCGACGACGAAGCCAACATCTCACTGTCCTTCGGGCAAGGCCGAGATCTCCTCTCCGGCGACATCACCCTCCTCACCCAACTACGGGACGACACCATCGCCGAAGGCGACTTCTGCATCTGCGACCCCACCATCCGCCTCCCCAACGGCGCCATCATCCTCCGCGACGTGCTCTAACCGCAAGCGGCGAAGGCGGTACTGGACTTCCCCCGGCTTCCCGGATTGGTCGCGTGTAGTGATCATGCCACGGCCGTCGCACAAGGCCCTGTTCGCGATCTCGCCGGGTTCCGACCGTGCGTCTTACGCCGAGGACGGCGGCCGGCTGCGATGGCGTTCAATGGCCTCGATCAGTAGTTTGGCGGCGGCGCGGCAGGCCGCATCAGACGGACGGACTCCAGTACTGGGCTCGCCACTAATAGTGCAACGCCATCCCCCTACGAAAGGCCCGGCGACCTGCGCAGCGGAATCGGAAAGCGCGTACCGGGTCGCGCTCGTGACGGTCATCTGTCTAGTCCGAGCGACTGCGGGGAGGCCTCTCGGCCGTTGCCGACGGCCCGAGTCCGAGTTTCGCTGTGGTGGTAGGCGAGGCCTCGTTGGATGGAGTCGGTGGCCCAGCCGAGTCGGTGTGCGATGTGTTGGGTGGCGGCGGCTCGGATCTGGGGGTCGGTGATGCCGTAGAGGATGGCTGTGGTGTCGCGGATGGCCTGCCAGGCGGTTTCGGTGTCGTCGAGGCCTGGGCGGTCGATGGCCTGGTCGATGAGGTGGATGGGGAGGGGCACGGCGTCGGTGAGGGCTTGGCGGAGTATGTCGGTGTGGTGGTGGGTGATGAGGTCGGCGGGGTCGCGGCCTTCTGGGAGGGTGGCGATGCGGATGTTGAGGTCAGGGTCGGCGCTGCCGGTGAGGTTGTGGATGCGTTGGGTGGCGGCGGCGCCGGCTTGGTCGCCGTCGAGGGCGAGGGTGATGGTGCGGGTGTTGCGACGGAGGGTGGCGAGGTGGTGGGCGGTGAGGGTGGTGCCGCCGAGGGCGACGGTGTTGGTGATGCCGGCTTGGTGGCAGGCGACGGTGTCGAGGTAGCCCTCAACGATGACGGCGCACCCGGTGGTGGTGATGCCCGGTTGGGCGTGGTGGTACCCGTACAGCAGCTCGCCTTTGCGGTAGAGGGTGGTGGCGGCGGTGTTGAGGTACTTGGGGCCTTCGCCGTCGATGCGGCGTCCGGCCATGCCGGCGGGGTGGCCGTGGTGGTCGTGGATGGGAAAGACGAGCCGGCCCCGCATGGTGTCGTAGAGGCGTCCGGTGCGGGCAGTGGCGGCAACCCCGGCGGCGAGCATGTCGTACTGGGTGAACCCGTCGTGGTGGAGGGCGTCGGTGAGGGTCCGCCATTCGGGTGGGGCGTATCCGAGTTGGAACCGTTCGATGGTGTCGCCGGTGAGGTTGCGGTCGGTGAGGTGGCGGCGGGCTGGTTCACCCGGTGGCCCGTTGAGCCATGTCTGGTAGTGGCCGACGGCGGCCTGGAGCACCTCTTCGATCCGGGGGTCGGGATCCCTGGCTGATCGTCGTCGAAGCGCGCCCCCGACGAGGGACGCCGGGTAGGTCATGGCGCCGCCGCGTCGGGCCCGTTCGGCGTGCTGCGGGCAGGCCAGTTCGTTGTAGGCGGCGCTGTTGCTGCCGGGGCGTCCGGGTCCATCGTGAACGACGAGGTGCGTGGCGTCGTTTCCGCAGGTGGCGCATCCCCCGTCTTGGGTGAGGATCGCCCCGTGGTCCGGTGTGTGGATCGTGTACATCGACCCACCGTCGCTTACCGGCTGCGAGCTGCGCGTGCCGCCGTCGGCGTCGACCGGCTCTCGAACTGTCCCCGGCTCGACGCTGGGTGTCCGGGCCGGTTCGGCGGGTTGAATGTTCTGTTGGGGTTCGAGGGAGGGGAGGATGCCGCGGGCGCAGTCGAGGACACGTTGGGCGGTGCGGGCGACGACGAGGGGGTCGCCGTTTGACCAGGTGGCGACGTAGGGGAGGCTGTAGACGGTGGTGTCGATCCCGGAGGCGGCGGAGACGATGTAGGCGACGGACTCGGCTTCGACCTCGATGACGCCGCGGCATTCGGGGCGGGTACCGCTGTGGGGGTCGTGGAGGCGGATGTGGGCCAGTTCGTGGGCGGCGGTCTTGAACCGCTGCGCCCCCGACAGGTCGCCGCGTACCACGACACGCCGGTCGTCCCATGAGGTGACACCGTTAGCGCCGGGGACTGTCGGGTCGCCGAACGAGAGGGTGAACCCTTCACTTGCGATGAGGTCGACGAGGTGCCGCCACTGGTGGGGGAGGGCACCGGTGAGCTGCCGGGGTCGGATCTCGGGGAGAGGTTCCCCGTCGGTTTGGGTGACGTCGAACACGTGCACCACCCGGAACCCGACCAGCCGCCGCGCCCCCTCGGTGCCGTCGGCTTCCGGCGTGCCGGGCCGTTCGGGCTCTCCGCTGCCGCGGGTGGTGCGGATGAGGGGGGCGAGGATGGGGATGCCCTGCTCACCGCGACGGACCTGCCTGCCGAGCTCCTGCCACTTGCGGTAACCGGCGACCCTGGTGGGGGTGAACCCCCTTCTCCGTGCCTCGTGGGCGATGAGCTGGGTGTTGGCGAACGAGTAGTCGTGGAACCGTGACGCCACCTCGAGCGCCGCCATCCAATCCTCGGAGGTGACCAGCTCCCTTAGCGATGCTTCGAGCTGGGCGTGGAGCTGGGCAGCGGCGTCGCTGGTGGCCATGACGGCAACCGTGCACCTGACCGCTTGCCACTTCATGTACGAAACGGTTGCCACATCATGTTCGCCGGGCATGCCAACACGGTGACCAAACCGAACCGGCCGGCCGCCCGGAGGTCCGGCGGCGCGCCGGGTGGCAACCGGTTCGAACATGGTTTGGCAACCGGTTCGGGCATGCGGCAAGGGTTCCGAACATAGTTTGGCAAGCGTTTCGGACATGTTTTGGCAACCTGGGTGATGGACGCTGCCCGGCGTTATGGGAAACGTCACACCTCGTGGAGCTGTCCGGGCACCGGTCGGTGCCGAGCTGATCGACCGCCTCGACGCCGAGTGGCGGCATGTGGCGTCGTCGCGGCGGTTCCGTGAGCGGCTCCGCCAGTGGGGGGCGGAGGATCCCCGTTTGGTGTTCCCCGACGGGAACGCTTTGGTGGCTGAGGCGCAGCGACGAGACGTGGCGGACTGGCATGACCGCGACAAGGTGTTGGCGGCATTGCTGGAACGCATCGACAGGGATCAGGTGGCCCGGCGGGTGGCGCTGCAGGTGGTGCTGCCGGGGGTCAGGAGCCTGATCGGCGGGGTGCGGGGGTGGGACGCCGAGGAGCGTGTGTCGCGGGTGGTCACCGAGGCGATCGAGGTGCTGGCCCGATGCGCCAGGGTTGAGGCGGGCACGTCCCCCAACTTCAGGGTGTACGCCAATGTCAGGCGGCGGGTGCTGCGTGCCGCGGCTAGGGATCGATCCGAACCGGTGACCCCGGTTGGGGATGTTGCGTCGGTGATCGACCCGATCGCACCCCACGCCGACATCCGTGGTGAGGCCGGCGAGCTACGGGACCTGGTGGAGTGGGTCGCCACCACCGGTGGGGTGGGTGACCGCACCGCTCGTGAGGTGGTGTTGACCCGCACCGGCCGGGTCGACGTGGTTGAGCTGGCCGACGCCCTTGGGGTGAACCCGGCGACGCTGCGGGAACGGCGTCGCCGCGCCGAGCAACGCCTCCAACGCTCCCTCGCCATCGGCCGCTGAGCGTGCCCGCAGTGGACGACGCATCCCGCCATCGCCTGGCAGCTTCCACGAAAGGTTGTGGCGTTCGGCGTCCCGGGCCGCCCCTTACAACGACGGCAGGCAATCAACAGGAGGGGAGGTGTGCGGTGAACGCACGACCACAGGTGAGTGACCGGAGCGGCGTCGACGCCAGGCGGCAGGAGGGTGGTGACAGCGTGGTCCGGGTCCCCGACGCCGAGTTGGACCGGCGGGTACGCACCACCGCCTCGGTGTGGGAGGAGCTGGTCGAACAACTGACGGCTTCGGGGATGTTGCCGCCGGTTGGGTTGGCGGATCAGGTCATCTCGTTCTTTGAGGTGGAGCTTCCCCGGGCGGAGGCGGCTCACACCGAACTGCTGCGCCGGTGGCTTGTCACCGAGGCGGCGCCCGGCTCCCGTCCGTTGGGGTGGCGGCGAGGTGTCGATGGCCGCTGAGCTTGTCCCCGGTGCCGACACGTCGCAGACGGCTGGGAGGCGGTGGAGCCCGCTCTTGGCGGTGCGTGTGCTGCAAGGGTTGCTGTGGTTGTTGGTGGTGGCGGCGCCGCTCGTCGCCGTCGTCGCCGTCGTCGAGGTGTCGACGCTGCGCCGCCACCTCACCGCCTCACCCGTGGTGGTGGAGACTCGGGTTGACACGTCGCCGGCTGAGGGGGCGGCGGAGCTGGCGGTCACCGAGTTCCTCACCGGCGGCGACGAGGCATCGGGTTGGCGGGTGGAGGGGACGGTTTCGCTGGGCGCCGTCGAGGTCGATGCCGGGTATGTGGCGGTGACTGTCGCCGCCCGCGTCACGCCAACCGACCTCGGAACCCTTGGCCACGACGTGGACCAGGTGGCGCTGCCGCGGTTGGTTGTGTTCACGGTTGGTGTGGCCGCCACCGGCACCGGTTGGGTGGTGACCGGGCCCCCGTCGCTGATCGCCACCCCCAGGGTGGCGCCGCTCCCCGAAGCGGCCGGTGCGGCGGGTGACCGGGTCGAGTCGTTCCCGGAGGTGGAGGGCACCGTGACCCGGTTCCTGGCCGCCTTGTTGACGGGGGACGGTGAGCTGGCCCGCTACACCGCGCCCGGCGCCGACATCACCGCGGTGACACCGCCACCGTTCGTCTCGGTGGACCTGACCGCCGCCACGTCAACGGAACTGGCTGACGGGTCGGGTCGGGTGGCGGCCACGGTGACGGCTGTGGATGTTGCCGGCCGGGAACTGGTGCTCTCGTATTGGCTGGTGGTGGCGGAGCGCGGCGGCCGGTGGGAGGTCACCGACCTGCTCCCCGCCCCACCCGCCGAGTCGCTGAGAGTTGACATGTCGAGTGGAGGAGGAGTCTCGTGATCGAAACGGCGCAGTCCCTGGTTGAGCGGTTGACGGCGGTGGCGGTGGCGGCGGCGGTGCTGATCGCCATCGGGATGATCCTGTGGGCCTGGTTGATCAAGCGGACGGTGTCGGCGGTGATCGGTGTGATCATCCTGGCCGCCATCGTCTTGTTTGCGGTCAACGCCACCGACTGGCTGCAGGACAAGGTCGCCGACGACGTCGGCGCCTACACCCCGCTCCCCACCGTCGTGGTGTGGTCACCGCAGGGGGTGCCGGCGTGACCGGGCTACCCGGTCCCGGTTCGGGTGGGGTGGTGTTCAGCTCCTACACCCAAGCGTTGCGGCACCCGGTGATCATCGGTCGGGTGGCGGGGTGGTCGTTGCCGTGGGCGATGTCGGCCACCCAGCTCGGCGCGGTCGCTGCCACGTCGCTGTTGTTGGTGACGGGGCGGCCGGTGTGGGCGCATCTTGGCGGTGTCGGCAACCTGACCGTGTTCTGTGTGACGGTGGTTGGGGTGGGGTGGGGGGTGCGGCGGTGGCGTGTCGAGGGCCGCTCCCCGCTGCGGGTCGCCGCCTCGATGGTCACGGTGGTGTCGAGCCCGGGGTGCCGGTTCGGGGTTCGCAACGGCTCCGCCGCCGTCGCGCCCCGTCCGGTGCGGAGCCACGGCACCCCGATCCTCGTCATCGACCATCCGCCGGCCCGGGGGGGTGGGTGATGGGTGGTGGGGTGGTTCCGCAGGCGATCACCGGTCATCTGGTGTGGGCCGGTGACGGGTCGGTGTGGGCGTGTCTGGCGGTGGAGCCGTTCTCGTACCCGCACCGGTCGGTGGGTGACGCCACCGACATCCACGCCCGCACCCAGGCGGCGCTCCTGGCGCTCCCAGACAGGTCCCTGATCGTGTCGGTGACGCACCGCCTGTCACCAACCGAGGTGACCCGCCGCATCGCATCCGCCTCGGGGTCGTCACCGGCGTGGGCGGCGTACGCCACCGGCACCGCCGCCGGCGCCGTGACCCACGAGCGGATGTGGGTGTTGGCGGTGCGTCTCCCCGACGATGACCGCCGCCGGGGATGGCTGGACCGGCTTCGGGTGGCGGCGTCGCACACCACAACGGCCGGGTTCGGTGGTGCCGCCACCCCACCGACGCGGGCTGCGGTCACCCGTGCCTTGCAACGGGCAGCGGCCCTCGAGGAGCGGCTCGCCGCCCACATCGACGTGGCTCCGATGAGCTCCCGGCGGGTGCGGTGGCTGTTCGAACATACCGTGACCCGCGGCCTCACCGACATGCCCCTCCCAGCCGCTGGCGACGAGAGGGCGGTGTCGGTGCGGCGGTTGGATCGCGACTGCGTGTATGTCGAGGGTGGGCGCCGCCGCGACCCGGGGCGGCCCCGCCACTGGCGCTACCTGACCGTCGAGCACCCGGACCTGGGGGTCGGGTACCAGACGTTCCTGTGTCTGGGTGAGCTACCCGGGTCGTGGTCGTTCCCGTACGGGTCGGGTGAGTGGCTGTGGCATCTCGATGACCAGCTCCCGTTCCCCGTCGACTGGGCGGTGACGGTGGAGCGGGTCGACAACGAGACGGCACGCCGGCGGGTGATGCGGGG
>Ga0209398_1000392_pt1 | contig 27666 bp, 22 predicted proteins | sample AshMeaBigSpring_FD_184125 | JGI IMG/M metagenome (GOLD analysis project Ga0209398, IMG submission 184125) | Groundwater microbial communities from Big Spring, Nevada to study Microbial Dark Matter (Phase II) - Ash Meadows Big Spring (SPAdes)... | ecosystem: Environmental > Aquatic > Deep...
CAGCCCTCAGAGAATGGGCCTACGCGCGTGCATACCAGAGCTCAGATCAACGAAAACAGCACCTGCCAGACTGGACCCATATGTACAATTGGCATCGGCCGCACGGCAGCTTAAACTCAAAGCCACCCATCAGCCGCCTCAATCTAAAAGAGGACAACCTGTTGAGGCTCCACATCTAGAGCGGTTTCCGACCTGATTGAATCAGGTCGGCCGCTCTATCTTCTTGTTTTTGTCGCATTTTCTTCGATCAACCGGCAACCACTTGATCGGAAAATGCTCCAGAGCCTCGATGAGCGAGGGGCCGCCGCAGGCGGTGAGGCGCTCCGGCAGGATGATGACATGCGCCGCACCGAAGGCCTTGCGAAAGGCGGGGTGGGCGAAAAACTGCGCCTTCCTGTCTTGCCCCGCAAGGCTGCCTTCACCCAGAACCAGCGTATCCGGCTTGAGCATCAGCACGGTTTCGAGCGGCAGGAACCGCCCCGCGCTCGCATCCCCGGTTTTTTCGGCGAGAATATCCGTGAGGCCCGCCTCCTCCATCAGGCTGGCGATGATCCCGCCCGTGCCATCGACATAGCCACCCCGCCCGATGGCGAGGGCGCGGCGCCCGCTTTGCTGCGCCGCATATCCGCGCGCAGCCAGCCGCGCCGCCTCGATGCGCGCGATCAGCCCCTCCCCCGCCTCCGGCTGTTCGATGGCGCGGGCGAGCGCGCGGATATCCTGATAGCCCGCCTCAAACCCGCGCCAGGGCGGCAAGGTGAAAACCGGCGTGCCGGAGGCAGCGATAAGGCGTCGGGTTTGCGCATTGTCATAAGGCCCGATGATGATGAGATCCGGCTCGCCGATGAGAACCGCCTCCGCCGCGCCGCTGTTGCGCGGGAAAGCCCCGGCCTTTTCCGCAGCCGCCGAAAGCGTTTTATCCCGCGCGAAAGGGCCGAGCGAGACGATCTGCTCCCTGTCCGCCAAAGCCAGCAGCACTTGATCACCGCAGAGATTGATGGAGGCAACGCGCGGCTTGGCCAGCGCCCCGCCGGAGAGCAGCAGCAGGGCAAGCGCAAGTTTAACGAGAAACCCTGCCATGGCCCTTCTTCGTTCCGCCTGTTTCAACACCCCGGAATGCACCATTGTTTTGCGCCGCCTCCCGTGTAAAAACGCATAATACCATAACCCAATCATGGTTTGATGTCGCCAAATTCTCATCACTTCAAGCAGAACCATCCCGCGCGGCTCACCCCACTGCTTTATGGGGTGATTGTTGTGCTGATGCTGCTCTCGCTGATGCTGGGTGCGGCGCGGCTCACCCCCCTCGCGCTCTGGCATGGGCTGTGGCACCCGGCAAGCCTTGAAGGCCTGATCCTTTACGAGATCCGCCTGCCGCGCAGCCTGCTCGCGCCCTTGATCGGCGCGGCCTTCGGGGCTGCGGGCGCGGCATTGCAAGGGTTCTTGCGCAACCCGCTGGCAGACCCTTCGGTGCTGGGTGCGCCGCAAATGGCGGCTCTGGGCGCGGCGGCGGCGATTTTCTGGGGCGGCATTGCGTCAACATCGCTCGGGCTGGCGAGTGTTGCCATCAGCTTCGCCCTCGCCTCCGTGGGGCTGGTGGTGCTGGTCGCGGGGCGGGCGGCCTCCACCGCCACGATGCTGATTGCCGGTTTGGCGATTGCCAGTTTGGCGAGCGCGCTCCTTTCCTTCGTTCTGGCGCTCTCGCAAAACCCTTTCGCGCTGGCCGAGGTGGTGTTCTGGCTGATCGGCTCTCTGGAAGACAGGTCCTGGGCGCATGTCGGCATCGCCGTGCCGCCCATTCTTCTTGGGCTTGGCCTGCTGCTCTCCACACGGCGGGGCCTGAGCGCGCTGGTTCTGGGGGAGGAGGCTGCCGCTTCGCTCGGGGTTGATCTTGCGGGGTTGCGCTGGCGCATCGCGCTCGGGGTTGCCCTAGCGATTGGCGGCGCGGTTTCGGTTGCGGGCGCGATCGGTTTTGTCGGGCTTCTGGCGCCGCATATGGTGCGCGCCGCCATGGGGCAGGATGCCGGGCGCGTGGTTCTGCCCGCAGCGCTTGCTGGGGCGGCTTTGGTGCTTGCGGCGGATATCCTCGCAAGGCTCATCCCCTCCCCCGGCGAGATCAAGGTCGGCATGGTGACGGCGCTTGTCGGCGTTCCGGTTTTCCTCTTGGTTCTGGTGAAAAACCGCGCCCGCTTCACGGAGGGGTTATGAGGCTCGCGCTTCACGCCGTTTCGCAAAATCTCGCGGGCCGCAAGGTGCTGCACGATGTCTCCTTCAGCCTTGCGGGGGGCGAGCGCATCGCGCTGATCGGCCCGAATGGCGCGGGAAAATCGACGCTGCTGCGCCGCATGGCCGGGCTGATGCAAGGCGAAGGCGCGGTTCTCTTCGATGATCGCCCGGTTGATGCGCTTGATGCCATGGCGCGGGCGCGGGCAATCGCCTATCTGCCGCAGGAAAAGCGCATCGCCTGGGGCATCAGTGTCGAAGCGCTGATCGGCCTCGCGCGATTGCCGCATGGCATGGTGCCGGATGCGCCGCGCCTTTCAGATATCCGCGCGATTGACGCGGTTCTGGCGCGGTTTTCACTGGATGATTGGCGGCATCGCCCGGCGACCAGCCTTTCGGGCGGGGAACAGGCGCGGGTTTTGCTCGCGCGCGCCATGGCGGTGGAAGCGCCGCTGCTGCTGGCGGATGAGCCCGTCGCCGCGCTCGACCCGCGCCAGCAATACCGGGTGCTCGACGCGCTCTCACGCTATGCCGCAGAAGGGCGCAGCGTGGTGGCGGTGCTCCATGATATCGCGCTTGCCCTGCGCTGGGCGAGCCGCATCCTCATTCTGGATAACGGCGCGCTTGTGGCGGATGACGCGCCGGATGCCGCCCTGATACAGGCCCGGCTGGAAGCGAGTTTCGGCCTCACTGCACGTTTCATTGAAGAGGACGGGGCGCGCCATCTGCTGCTTTTACCGAGTGCAGCCCTGCAAAATGAAGACTTGAAAATGCCATGACACATGCGCAAGAAAACACCCGAAGAATGGCGGGAGAGAAGAATGCAAAAAACAGCCGCGCCGATGGATGATGCACGCTTTTCCTATGATTTCATCATTGTGGGCGCGGGAACGGCGGGCTGCCTTCTCGCCAATCGCCTCAGCGCCAACCCCGCGCATCGGGTGCTGCTGCTCGAAGCGGGCGGCAAGGATGACTGGATCTGGTTTCATATTCCGGTTGGCTATCTTTTTCTCATCGGCAACCCGCGCGCGGACTGGATGTTCAAAACTGTTGCCAATAACGGGCTGAACGGGCGGTCGCTGGTTTATCCGCGCGGCAAGGTTCTGGGTGGCTCCTCCGCCATCAACGGCATGATCTATATGCGCGGGCAGGCGGCGGATTATGATCATTGGGCGCAGATCGGGCTTACCGGCTGGGGCTGGAACGATGTTCTGCCCTATTTTACGCGCCATGAGGATTTTTTCCGGGGGGGTGACGCCCTCCACGGTGCAGGCGGCGAATGGCGGGTGGATGCGCCGCGCATGCGCTGGGCTTTGCTCGATGCCTTCCGCGATGCGGCGGCGGAATGCGGCATTCCCAAGGTGACGGATTTCAACCGGGGGAACAATGAAGGCTCGGATTATTATCAGGTGAACCAGAAATCCGGCCTGCGCTGGAGCGCGGCGCGCGGCTTTCTCGACCCCATCAGGCGGCGCAAGAACCTCACCATCCTCACGGGGGCCGAGGTGGAGCGCGTGACGCTAGCAGAAGGGCGCGCGACCGGCGTTGTCGCCCGCCATAACGGGGAGCGCGTTGCCTTCAATGCCGCGCGCCGGGTCATTCTCTCCGCCGGGGCGGTAGTGACGCCGAAGCTCCTCAAGCTCTCCGGTGTCGGCCCGGCTTCCGAGCTGAACCAGCACGGTATTCCCGTTATGCTCGACAAACAGGGCGTGGGCGCGAATTTGCAGGATCATCTGCAACTGCGCCCGGTTTACAAGGTGAAGGGCGTGCGCACACTCAACGCCGATTACGCCAATTTGTTCAAACGCGCGTTGATGGGGCTGGAATTCGCGCTGTTCCGGCGCGGGCCGCTCACCATGGCGCCCTCACAGCTCGGGGCCTTTGCCCGCTCCTCCAGCCGCTATGCCACGCCGAATGTGCAGTTTCACGTCCAGCCGCTTTCGCTCGACCGGTTCGGCGAGCCTTTGCACCCGTTTCCGGCCTTCACCGCCTCCATCTGCAACCTGCGCCCCTCAAGCCGGGGGCGCATTCTGCTCAAAAGTGCTGACCCGGCCGATGCCCCGCTGATCGACCCGCATTATCTTGCAACCGAGGAAGACCAGCAGGTGGCGATCGATTCGCTGCGCCTCGTGCGCCGCATCGCTGCTTCGCCCGCTCTGGCGCGGTTCAAGCCGGAAGAATATCGCCCCGGCGCGCATATCACGGATGATGCCGGGCTTCTCAAAGCGGCGGGGGATATCGGCACGACGATTTTTCACCCTGTCGGCACCGCCCGCATGGGGCGGCTGGAAGACCCGATGGCGGTGGTGGATGGCAGGCTCAACGTGATCGGGGTTGAGGGGTTGAGCGTGATCGATGCCTCGGTGATGCCGACCATCACCTCCGGCAACACCAATTCACCCACCCTGATGATTGCCGAAAAAGGGGCGGAGTTTATTCTGGCTGCTGAGAAGGCCGCGCAAGCCGCATAAGACCGCGCTGCCTTTTTTACACCCGCAAGGCACGGGCGAGATCGGCTTCAAGGTCAGCCGGGTGTTCCAGCCCGATCGAGAGCCGCACGAGGCCATCGCCCACCCCCATGCTCGCGCGCATCTCGGGCGTAAACCGCTGATGCGTGGTGGTGGCGGGGTGAACGGCGAGGCTTTTCGCATCCCCCAGGTTGTTGGAAATGCGGAAAATCTTCAACGCGTCGAGAAAGCGGAACGCGCCCGCCTTGCCGCCCTCAAGCTCCAGCACGATGAGGGTTGAAGGCCCGCGCATCTGCCGTTTGATGATCTCCGCCTGCGGGTGATCCGCCCGGCCGGGGAAGATCAGCTTCGTAATGCCGGGCTGGCCCGCGAGCCAATCGGCGATGCGCGTGGCGCTGGCCGTTTGCCGCTCGACCCGCAGGCTCAGGGTTTCGAGCCCCTTCAGCAGAACCCAGGCGTTGAAAGGCGACATGGCAGGCCCCGTCTGGCGCAGGAATGTGTGGATATGCGCATCGATCAAGGCGGCGGAGGCGAGAATGACCCCGCCAAGGCAGCGGCCCTGCCCGTCAATATGCTTGGTGGCGGAATAGGTGACGCAATCCGCCCCCAAGGCGAGTGGCTTTTGCCAGATGGGGGTGGCAAAAACGTTATCCACCACCAGCTTCGCACCCGCGTCATGCGCGATGGCGGCAACGGCGGCGATATCGATCACCTCCAAAGTCGGGTTGGCCGGGCTTTCGAGAAAAAATACCTTCGTTTGCGGCGTTATGGCAGCTTTCCATTGGGCAAGGTCGGTGCCGTCGATCAAGGTCGCGGCAACGCCGAAGCGGGGCAGCAATTCCTCGATCACGTAGCGGCAGGAGCCGAAGAGCGCGCGGGCAGCAACGATGTGATCACCCGCTTTCAGCAGCCCCATCAAAGCTGCTGTTACCGCCGCCATGCCGGTGGCGGTGGCGCGGGCGGCTTCCGCGCCTTCGAGCGCTGCCATGCGCGCCTCGAACATCGCGACCGTGGGGTTGGAGAAGCGCGCATAGATGAAGCCCGGCTCATCGCCCCTGAAGCGCGCCGCACATTGCGCCGCGCTCTCATAGACATGGCCCTGCGTAAGGAACAAAGCCTCCGAGGTTTCGTTGAACTGCGAGCGCAGGGTGCCCGCATGCACCAGCCGCGTTTCATCATGAAGGGCGGAAAATTCGGCCTCGGGAAGCGGTGAGAACGGGGGCATGGCACTTTTTCCTGTCATGAGGCTGCTCCCTACCCCACTCGGAAACGTTCGTCAAGTCGAACATTTTTCCGCTATAAAGGATTTCAGGTTTGCCCGGCGCGCAGCGAATAGAAGATATGCCGCCCGATCCTGTCATTGCGCTTCAACTTGCGCGACCACCAGGGGGCGACATAATCGGCGTGGTAATGCGTGGATGCACCCACGGCGGGCAGATAGGTTGCGCCCTGCATCACCGCGCGCGCGATGCGTTGCGCCGTGACCCATGAGGCCGTATCCGTCGTGACAAGCCGTTTTCCCTCGCAGGCGAAGGTGAACTGGCAGGCCTTGTAGCGGTGGCGGTTCTGATAGACCACGCCGCAGACATTGCCGGGGTAAAGCCCCGAACGCACGCGGTTGAGCACCACCTGCGCCACCGCCGCCTGGCCGGATTCCGGCTCTGACCGCGCTTCGAAATAAATCGCTTCAGCGAGGCATTTCTGCTCGTTCTCGATCGTGTCGGGGTCGATGAGGTCGAGATAGCCTTTGCCGAAACTGCCTTTGGCAAGCGCGAGTTTTGTGGTGTCGATCCTGTTGCCGGTTTGCGGCGGGGCGTGGACATGCGCGAAGGCGGGGATTCGGATGCTCGCCGCCGCGATCACCTCCGGCTCGATCGGTGCGGGTGTCACGGAGGCCAGGGCCGTCGCGCGGCTGATGGCGGGGGTCGTGCCTTCGGGGCGCGAGAGCGTGAGGCCTTGCGGCGATGTGCCTTGCGAGGCGAAAAGCCCGGAACTGGGGCCGGGGCCGGGGTCGAGCGTGCGGCCTTCAAACCGCGTCAGGCGGGCCAGCAAGGCCTGCCCGGCACGCGCCAACGTGACAACGGATTCAAGCTTATGGGCGGGCAGCAGCGCGGCATCATCCACGAACAGCATGGGCGCGCGGGTTGCCGCACCGGGGGTGATGTCACGCGCGAAATCCACCTTGCGGACATGCGGAAGGATACGCGTGGCCTGCGCTTCGGGCAGGTCATAAGGCGAGAGGCCACGCGGCGGGGTGATGAGCTGCAAGGTTGCAAGGCGCGGCGGCATCAGGGTGACGCGGTCTGCCTCGATCATGCTGGAGCGGGAAAATTCAAGGTCGGGCCGCAAGCCGCTCTCGCCCGCCCGCGCGGTGAGCGAGAAAAACGCCGTCAGCGCCAGTGCCCAGGGTGCAAGCCGCGCAACCGAGGCTTTGAGCGCGCGCTGGCGCTGCGCGTAAGCAAGCTCGGAAAAACCAACAGAACCCGGCACGTCTTCACCCCTTGTGCTGCTTCTGCAACGCGCAACAGCTTTATGCAAAGAGAGTTGATGATCTCTCAACGGGGTTGAGGGGCCTTTAAGAAAACAGCTTAACGAAAGGTAAAAGCGGGGGGATTAGAGCGCTTCGGTAAATTCATACTCACCTCATTCGCTCTATCTTTTGGTTTTATCGCAGTTTCGCTTCGCGGACCTTCGGTTCTTCACGCGAACCGGCGTCCACTTCGCTTGAAAATGCTCTATCCCTCCGCCTTCGTCACCTTGCCAAGCGCGGCCTGCGCCGCAGCGAGCCGCGCGATGGGCACGCGGAAGGGCGAGCAGGAGACATAATCCAGCCCGACATCCTCACAAAAGGCGATCGAGGCGGGGTCGCCCCCATGTTCGCCGCAAAGCCCGAGCTTGATGTCGGGCCGTGTTGCCTTGCCGCGCTCCACCGCAAGGCGCACCAATTGGCCCACGCCCTCCTGATCGAGCGTGACGAAGGGGTCTTCGGCGAGGATGTTGCGCGCCTTGTAGGAGCTAAGGAAGCTCCCCGCATCATCACGGCTGATGCCGAGCGTGGTTTGCGTCAAATCATTCGTGCCGAAGGAGAAAAACGCCGCCGATTTCGCGATCTCGCCCGCAAGAAGCGCCGCACGCGGGAGTTCGATCATCGTGCCGACGGAATAAGGCAGGGTTACGCCATGTTCCTCGCCGACCTTTTTCGCCATGGCGTCGATGCGCGCCTTCACAAGGTCAAGCTCGGCGCGCGTCATCACCAAAGGCACCATGATTTCCGGCGTGATGATCGCGCCGGTGGATTTGCCGGCGATGAGCGCGGCTTCAAAAATCGCCCGCGCCTGCATTTCCGCGATTTCCGGGTAAGCCACCGCGAGTCGGCACCCCCGGAACCCCAGCATGGGGTTTGATTCCTTCAATTCCAGCGCGCGCAGGCGCAGTTTTTCCGGTGAAGCGCCCATGGCCTGCGCCACATCCTGTATCTCATGCGCTTCATGCGGCAGAAATTCGTGCAAGGGCGGGTCGAGCAGGCGGATCGTCACCGGCATGCCGCGCATGATCTCGAATAATTCAACAAAATCCGAGCGCTGCATGGGAAGGAGCTTGTCAAGCGCCGCGCGGCGACCCTTCTCGTCATCAGCGAGGATCATCTCGCGCATGGCGATGATGCGCGCACCGTCAAAGAACATATGCTCGGTGCGGCAAAGCCCGATCCCTTCCGCGCCGAACTCAACCGCCATGCGCGCATCGAGCGGGGTTTCGGCATTGGTGCGGATGGCAAGGCGGCGCGAGGCATCCGCCCAGCCCATCAAGGTGCTGAATTCGCCGGATAATTCGGGTTGCAGCATCGCGATCTCGCCCTGCAACACCTGCCCGTTGCTGCCATCGATGGTGATGAAATCACCGCGTTTGAGCGTTTTGCCGCCCGCGCTCAGGGTTCCGCTCACCATATCGATGCGGATGGCACCCGCGCCGGAAACGCAAGGCTTGCCCATGCCGCGCGCCACAACCGCTGCATGGCTCGTCATGCCGCCTCTGGTGGTGAGGATGCCCTGCGCCGCGTGCATGCCGTTGATATCCTCGGGGCTGGTTTCAACGCGCACGAGAATGACCTTGCGCTTTTCCTTCACCGCCTGCTCTGCTTCTTCGGATGTGAAGACGATTTCACCCGTCGCCGCGCCGGGCGAAGCGGGAAGCCCGGTCGAGAGCACGATGCGCTGCGCCCTGGGGTCGATGGTGGGGTGCAGCAATTGATCGAGCGAGGCGGGGTCGACGCGCAACACCGCCTCGTTTTGCGTGATGCGCCCTTCGCTCGCAAGCTCGACCGCGATGCGCAAGGCGGCCTTGGCGGTGCGCTTGCCGTTGCGGGTTTGCAGCATCCAGAGCTTGCCGCGCTCAATGGTGAATTCGAGATCCTGCATATCCCGGTAATGCTGTTCAAGCAGGTGCGATATCCGCACGAGCTCGGTATAAGCCTCCGGCAAGGTGGCTTCGAGCGAGGGCTTGCTCGAACCCGCTGCGATACGCGCGACCTCGGTAATGTCCTGCGGCGTTCTGATACCCGCGACCACATCTTCGCCCTGCGCGTTGATGAGAAATTCGCCGTAAAGCTCTTTCGCGCCGGTGGAGGGGTTGCGCGTGAAGGCAACGCCGGTGGCGGAGGTGTCGCCCATATTGCCGAACACCATCGCCTGAACATTCACCGCCGTGCCCCAGCTTTCAGGAATGGCGTGCAGATCACGGTATTTGATGGCGCGCGCGTTCATCCAGGAGCCGAACACCGCGCCGATCGCGCCCCAGAGCTGCTCGGCGGGGTCTTGCGGGAAGGGCTTGCCCAATTCGCGCTCAACGCAGGCCTTGTATTCGCTGATGATATGCAGCCAGTCGCCCGCATCAAGCTCGGTATCGAGGATGAAGCCCCTGGAATCCTTGTATTCCTCCAGAATATCCTCGAAATGATGATGATCCATGTCGAGGACGACGTTGGAATACATGGTGATGAAGCGGCGATAGCTGTCATAGGCAAAGCGCGGGTTCTGCGCGAGGCGGGCCATGGCCTCCACTGTGATATCATTGAGGCCGAGATTGAGCACGGTATCCATCATGCCCGGCATCGAGGCGCGCGCGCCAGAACGCACGGAAACCAGCAGCGGGTTTTCCCTGTCGCCAAAGCTGCGACCTGCGAGCGTGCCGACATGCGCGAGCGCGGCATCGACCTGCGCCTTCAAGTCCACCGGGTAATGCCTGTCATTCGCGTAATAGGCGGTGCAGACCTCGGTCGAGAGCGTGAAGCCGGGGGGCACCGGCAGGCCGAGATTGCACATTTCAGCGAGGTTTGCGCCCTTGCCGCCGAGCAGGTTCTTCATGCCGGAATTGCCTTCGGCCACGCCATCACCGAATGTGAAAACCCATTGCGTCATGTGCCATCAACTCCCGCGCTTGAAAAACCTGCCTTCGGCCTCGTGAGCAGGCCTATGGCATAATCTTGCCCTGAACGCCAGACTTCGCAGATGCGAAAGGCTTTTGCCTGTGCCCTCTTTTGCATGGCACGGCACGGGTTGCCCAAGGCGCCGGTTTCATGGCAAGGAAGCTGGAATTTGCGGCTTTTTGCCTTCAGGCTTTTTGATCATCATGGGTTTTTGCAGCTTTTCCGCGTGTCTCCTGCGCCTTCTCCTGCCGGCTTTGGCCATCTATGCCAGAAGCGTGCCCGTGATGGCGCAGGAGGCGCACGGCATCATCATCCCCCGCTTCATCGACCCCGAAAGGCGGCCCGAGCGGCCCGAGACCGGGCGCGGCCTCACCATCCGCTTCCTGACGGAGGAGGATTACCCGCCCTTCCATTATATCGGGCCGGATGGCGCGCTCACCGGGTTCAACATTGATATGGCCCGCATGATCTGCGCCGAACTTGCCGCAAGCTGCACCATTCAGGTGCGGCGCTGGGATACCCTGCTCTCTGCTCTTGAGACGAAGGCGGGGGATGCGGTGATCGCCTCGCATAAAATCGATGCAGAACTGCGGCGCGATTACGAGGCCTCCTCCATTCTCTACCGCATTCCCGCGCGGTTCGTTGGCAAGCGCGATACCTCCGTAAAAAGCGTGGAAGCACCTGATCTTGCGGGGAAAACCGTGGCTGTTGTAGCGGGCAGCGCGCATGAGGCGTATTTGAATGCGTTTTTCCCGGCTCTGGCCCTCAAGCGGTTTTCGCGGCTCGATATCGCGCTGGAGGTGATGCGGCGCGGGGAGGCTGACCTTGCCTTCGGTGATGGCGTTGCGATGGGGTTCTGGCTCAACGGCTCGGAATCTCTGGGGTGTTGCGGCTTTGTCGGCGGGGCTTTCACCGAAAGCCGCTATTTTGGCGAAGGCACGGGCATTCTCATGCGCAAGGGCGATGCCACCCTCCGCAACGCGATTGATTACGCGCTCTGGCGCATCAGCCGCGAGGGCGGGTTCAAGCGCGCCTATCTCAAGCATTTTCCGGTGCCGTTTTATTGACGCGGTGCATCATGGGCCGTAACGAAGGGGATCATCAAAATGGAACAATCATGACCCTTCCTGCTCTCGCCCCCTATCGTGATGCCGCTGAAACCTCGCTCGCCTGGCCGTTCGAAGAGGCGCGCAAGCTTGTTTCGCGCGTCAGGCGCACGGGGCAGAAAAGCGTGATCTTCGAGACCGGCTATGGCCCCTCGGGCCTGCCGCATATCGGCACCTTCGGCGAGGTGGCGCGCACCAGCATGGTGCGGCGTGCGTTCGAGCTTCTCACCGATGGTGCGATCCCCACGCGGCTGATCGCGTTTTCCGATGATATGGACGGGTTGCGGAAGGTGCCGGACAATGTGCCGAACAAGCCGCTGCTTGAGGCCGCACTCGGCCTTCCGCTCACCAGGGTGCCAGACCCGTTCGGCACGCATGAGAGTTTCGGCGCGCATAACAACGCGCGTTTGCAGGCGTTTCTTGATCAATTCGGTTTTTCATATGAATTCCTCTCCGCCACCGCCTGCTACAAGTCCGGGATGTTCGATGACACCCTGCGCCTGATGCTCGAACGCTATGACGCCATCATGCGCATCATGCTGCCATCGCTGAGGGAAGAGCGTGCGGCAAGCTATTCGCCCTTCCTCCCCATTCACCCCGAAACCGGGCATGTGATGCAGGTTGCGGTGGATGAGGTAAATGTTTCGTCCAGCACCATCCTCTGGCGCGACCCCGAAACCGGCACGCGTTATGAAAGCCCGGTCACGGGCGGGCATGTGAAGCTGCAATGGAAGCCCGATTGGGCGATGCGCTGGGTGGCGCTCGGCATTGATTACGAGATGGCAGGCAAGGATTTGATCGACAGCGTCAAGCTTTCCGGCGAGATCACCCGCGCGCTTGATGCCGCCCCGCCCGAGGGTTTCAATTACGAATTATTCCTTGATGATCAGGGCCAGAAAATCTCGAAATCCAAGGGTAATGGCCTGACGATTGACGAATGGCTGACCTATGCCGCGCCCGAAAGCCTCTCGCTCTTCATGTATCAAAAGCCGCGCGAGGCGAAAAAGCTCTATTTCGACGTGATCCCGCGCGCGGTGGACGAATACCTCTCATTTCTCGACGCCTTCCCAAGGCAGGATGAGAAAAACCGCCTCGGCAACCCGGTCTGGCATATCCATGGCGGCACACCGCCGGAGGCGGAGCGCATCGCGGCGCCGGGCGCGGAAGGGGCTGAAAAGATCAGCTTCGCGCTGCTTCTCAACCTCGTCGCGGTGGCGAATGCGGAGGACAAGGCCGTGCTCTGGGGCTTTCTGAACCGCTACGCGCCGCTCGCCTCACCGCAAAGCCACCCGAGGCTTGATGCGCTGGTGGGCTATGCCATCCGCTATTTCACCGATTTCGTGAAGCCTTTGAAGCGCTATCGCGCGGCGGATGAGGTGGAGAGAGAGGCTTTGCTGGCGCTCGAAGCCCGGCTCGCGAGCCTTCCGGCGGATGCCGACGCGGAGGCTATTCAGGAGGCCGTTTATGATATCGCCCGGCCCATTCCGCGCTATCAGGATTTCAAGGCCAAGGGCGCAACGCCGGAGCGACCGGGGGTATCGAATGCCTGGTTCGGCACGCTCTATCAGGTGCTTTTGGGGGAGGAGCGCGGCCCGCGTTTCGGCTCTTTTGCCGCGATTTACGGGCTGGAGAACACGCGCGCGCTGATCCGCAAGGCGCTGGCGGGGGATTTGTTGAAAAATACATGACGCATAGCCGGAGCATGCTGCGCCTGAAAACGCACCCGCCTTGACATCTGCATAACAAGAATGTAAATATATAAAATATTTCAAATTGTTACAGGAATGGTAGAGCGTTTCACGGATCTCCGGCGCGCAACGTCGTTTCCCGTGTTTGCAGTATCATTTCCCGTGTTTCATGTCCCCTTCCTCTCATGTTTGAAAGCGCCCCATGATTGATGCCTGGCTTGCTCCCGTCGTCATTGCCCTGCGTTTGCCGCGCCTTGCGGATGAAGCCACGAGGCTCGCGCTTGGCCAGGGGGGTGGCAGGGGCCTGCCGGAGGCTGAGAGAATGGTGCAGGAAAAGCTGAAGGCCTTCCAGAACGGGCTTTTCGCGGCGGGCCTTGAAAGCATGACGAGCAGCCTTGCCATGGGCATGGCCGTGGCCATGGGCAAGCCGTTCGAGCTCGCTGAAATCGCCGCGAATGCGCCGCGCCGGGTTACAGAAGCCGCGCTGGCCCCTGCCAATATTACCCTGCGCGCCAATGCAAAGCGCTTGCGGCGCCGCTGAAACACCTTGCTTCATCCTCTCGTTTTGACGCAGTTCCGCTTATGCGGAACCTTCGGTTCTTCACGCGGACCGCTGCCCACCCCCGGATCAAGTCCGGGGGCATGCTTCGCTTGAATATGCTTTATTGCAGCTTGACCACAGCCTCTGGCTGCGCAAGGAAGGGCGCTGTCACAACTTCGGAGGCGTGATGCCCTCATCAGACCGCACCTTGACGATCGCTGCGGGCAGCATCCTCATCGGCCTTCTGGTTCTGGGGCTGAAATATGCCGCCTATCGCGCGACAGGCTCGGTTGCGCTTTACTCAGACGCGCTCGAAAGCATCATCAACGTCGCGGCGGCGTTTGTGGCGTTTCTCGCCTTGCAGTGGAGCGCGAAACCGGCGGATGCGCGCCACCCTTACGGGCACCAGAAAATTGAATATATCGCGGCGGTGTTTGAAGGCGCGCTCATTCTTCTTGCCGCTGTTGCGGTGTTTCACGCCGCTTATAACGCCTATATCGCGCCCCAGCCCGTGGTTCTGGAGCCCTGGGGCATTGGCATGAACGTCGCCGCCAGCGTCATCAACGGGCTCTGGTGCGTGCTTCTGCTCCGCCGGGGCCGCGCGATCCGCTCGCCCGCTCTGGTGGCGGATGGCAAGCACCTCCTCTCCGATGTTATCTCATCCATCGGCGTTCTCGTCGCCTTGCTGCTGGCGCATGCCACGGGCCTGCCCTGGCTCGACCCGGCGATTGCCTGCCTCGTGGCGCTGAATATCCTCGTTTCGGGCTGGCAACTCATGCAAAGCTCCTTCGGCGGGTTGATGGATGAGGCCGCAGCCCCCGAGGAACTGGAGCGCATCCGCGCGCTCATCGCCCGGCATGCCGATGGCGCGATCGAGGCGCATGATTTAAGAACGCGTCATTCCGGGCGGCTCACCTTCATCGATTTTCACCTCGTCGTGCCCGCCGATATGCGGGTCGATGCCGCACATGACATTTGTGATGCGGTGGAAGCGGCCCTGAAGGCGGATATGGAGGGCGCGACCATCACCATCCATGTCGAGCCGGAAAACAAGGCGAAGCATCAGGGCATCATCGTTTTATAAGGATATAAGGATGGCGTTTTCCTTGAGCGCGGATGATGAGAGCATCGCCGACATGGCGCGCGATTTCGCGCGCGCCGAGCTTGCACCGCACGCGGTTCACTGGGACGAAACCAAGCATTTTCCGGTTGATGTGCTGCGCGCCGCCGCCACTTTGGGCATGGGCGGGCTTTATGTGCGTGAGGCTCTGGGCGGCTCCGGCCTCACACGGCTCCAGACCGTGCTGGTCTGCGAGGCGCTTGCTACCGGCTGCCCCTCGATTGCGGCGTATCTTTCCATCCATAATATGGTTCTGGGGATGATCGACCGCTTCGGCACGCCCGAGCAGCATAAGCGGTTTTTGCCGAACCTCATCAGCATGGAGCACCTCGCCTCCTATTGCCTCACCGAGCCGGGGGCGGGGTCGGATGCGGCAGCGCTCACCACCCGCGCGCGGCGCGAGGGCGATGATTATGTGCTTGATGGCGTGAAACAATTCATCTCCGGTGCGGGAGCCTCCGAGATTTACGCGGTGATGGCGCGCACGGGGGAGGCAGGCGCGAAGGGGATTTCGTGCTTCCTCATCGAGAAAGACAGCCCCGGTCTTTCTTTTGGTGCGAACGAGAAAAAAATGGGCTGGAATGCGCAGCCCACAAGGCAGGTCATTCTCGATGCTGTGAGGGTGCCCGCCGCGAACCGGCTCGGGGCGGAGGGGCAGGGGTTCAGCATCGCCATGGCGGGGCTCGATGGCGGGCGCATCAATATCGCCGCCTGCTCGCTCGGCGGGGCGCAGCGCGCCTTCGAGATCGCCCGCGCCTACCTCGGCGAGCGTAGGGCCTTCGGTAAAACGCTTGATACGTTTCAGGCGCTGCAATTCCGCCTCGCGGATATGGCGACGACGCTCGAAGCCGCGCGGTTGATGCTCTATGCCGCCGCCAGCGCCTGTGATCGCGGCGATCAGGACACAACCCAACGCTGCGCCATGGCGAAGCGCTTCGTGACGGATGCGGCCTCAGGCGTCGCGGATGACGCGCTCCAGCTTCTCGGCGGCTATGGCTATCTCGCTGATTACGGCATCGAGAAAATCCTGCGCGATTTGCGCGTTCACCAGATTCTCGAAGGCACCAACGAGATCATGCGCGTCATTATCGCGCGCGGGCTGATGGCGTGAGCACGGGGCTTGCGCTTGCTGGCGTGATCGGCCTTCTGTGGTTCCTCGCGCGGGTTGCGGGCGGGGGCGGGGTGTCCAGCTTCAAGGCGATGTTCAGGCGCGAGGCGGCCCTGCCGGCAGGCGGGCTTGGCGCTTCCGCCATCAGCACCTTGCTGGAGGATGTGAAGGCGATGGTGGTGCAGGATCATGCCTTGCGTGGCCTCATCCTCGCGGGGGATTTTGCCGGGCGTCGCGGCACGCCGGAAAGCAGGGTGGTTCTCTTGCTGCTGACGCGCGATCTTGCGCGATTTGCAGGGCGGGACTGGCTGGCGCGCATTGCCTATATCGCGCGCGGGCACCTCGTCAGCACGCATGAGATTGTGCCGGGGGATGGGTTTGTCGCGCAGCATCTGAACCTGCGCGGCGCGCCGCCGGTCTGCTTTTATTTTATTGATGCCGCGCTTGAAAGCGCGCCGCCCATCCTTGATGATGATCTCGCGCGTGGCACGAAAATCATCGAAACATCGACGAATGATGCAAAAACCCTGCTCGCCCGCTGGCAGAAAACGGGGATGAGCGGCAACGCGACGCCGAAAGATTGATTTTATTGAACAGGATTTTTTCGGAAAACCGGCATCCACTTTTCCGAAAATCCTGCCTGGTGTGAGGGAAACTTGAAGCGAGCATAGCGAAGCTTCAAAAACGAAAAAAGGAACAAAACATGCCGCAGATCGGCTTTATCGGGTTGGGCAATATGGGCGGGCCGATGGCCGCCAATCTCGTGAAAGCGGGCCATAAGGTTACGGGGTTCGACCTTTCGCCTGCTTCTTGCGCGGAGGCGGAAAAGGCAGGCATCACGATTGCCGAAAGCGCTGTTGCGGCCGTGAGCGGCGCGGAGATCATCATCACCATGCTGCCCGCGGGCAAGCATGTGCGCTCCGTCTGGGCCGAAATCCTCCCTGCTGCAAGGAAGGGCGCACTTCTCATTGATTGTTCGACCATCGATGTCGAAAGCGCGCGCGCCGTGCATGCGCTGGCCGCAGCTGCCGGGTGCCCCGCGCTTGATGCCCCGGTTTCGGGCGGCACGGGCGGCGCAAAAGCAGGCACCCTCACCTTCATGTGCGGCGGCACGGAGGCTGCGTTTGGTTTGGCAAAACCCGTTCTTGAAGCCATGGGCAAGAAAATCGTTGCATGCGGCGGTGCGGGGGCCGGGCAGGCGGCTAAAATCTGCAACAACATGATCCTCGGCATTTCGATGATCGGGGTGGGCGAAGCCTTCGTGCTCGCGGAAAAGCTCGGGCTTTCGCATCAGGCCTTGTATGATGTCGCCTCCACGGCATCCGGCCAATGCTGGAGCCTCACGAGCTATTGCCCCGTGCCCGGCCCTGTGCCGACGAGCCCGGCGAATAACGGCTATAAACCCGGTTTTGCCGCCAATCTCATGCTGAAAGACCTCAAGCTCAGCCAGGAGGCCGCCGCCAGCGCCGAGGCTGCAACCCCGCTGGGCGCGGCAGCGACGCAGCTTTACGCGCTCTTTGCCGCGCAAGGCGAGGGCGAAACCGATTTTTCCGGCATCATCACGCTTCTGCGGGGTGAGCAGGGCTAGAGCATGTTGCGCAAAAGTGGGCACCGGCTTTGCGTAACAATATGCGAAAAAACAAAAACTTAGAGCGGCCAGTGTGATTCAATCAGACCGCACGCCGCTCTAAAACACGTTTAACCTCGCCCGAACAGGCGCTCCAGATCCGAAAGCGCGAGCGCGATGGAGGTGGGCCGCCCGTGGTTGCATTGGCCAGAGCCGGGGGTTGCCTCCATCTCGCGCAGCAGCGCATCCATTTCCTCGCGCTTCATACGCCGCCCGGCGCGGATGGAATGGTGGCAGGCGAAGGTTTTGAGCACCATGTCCGCGCGGGCATCGAGGCTTTCCGGCCCGCCCCATTCGCCGATATGGTCGGCAAGGTCGCGCAGCAGCCGCCCGCAATCGGCGTTGATGAGGGCGGCGGGCACCTCGCGCACCAGAAGCGCGCCCGCGCCGAACCGTTCGATGCCAAGCCCCATGCTCTCCAGCGCTTCGGCATGGGCCATGAGCCGTTCGATGGCGCTTTCATCCATCTCCACCACCGCCGGGATAAGCAGCGGCTGGCGCGGAATGCCCGCCCCGGCGCGCGCCGCTTTCAGCCGCTCATAGACCAGACGTTCATGCGCGGCGTGCTGATCCACCAGCACGACGCCATCCGCCGTTTGCGCGAGGATATAGGTGTCGTGAAGCTGGGCGAGAGCATAGCCGAGCGGAGGCGCTTCCTCTTGCGCGGCAACAGGCTCCGGCGCGGAGGCGGGCTGATAAACCGGCTGCCCGCCGCGTTCCTGAAACGCCGCCTCGCGCGGCAGGCCTTGTGGAAAGGCGAAGGAGAGCGGGCGCGCGGCGGCATTCTGGAAAACCTGTTGCCTGGAAAACCGCGCGAGCAACCCCGCCCCGCCCCCGCTTGATGTGCGATGCCCAGCCCCGGCCAGAGCGTCGCGGATGCCACCCACGATCAGGCTCCGGATCGCCTCGCTCTCGCGGAAGCGCACCTCGAGCTTGCCGGGATGCACGTTGACATCCACCATGGCGGGGTCAAGCGTGAGGAACAAAGCCACCATCGGGTGCCGCCCGCTGGTGATGCTATCGGCATAGGCCGCGCGCAAGGCGCCGATCAGCAGCTTGTCGCGCACCGGGCGGCCATTGACGAAAAGATATTGATCCATCGCCGTTGCGCGATGAAAGGTGGGGAGCGAGACGAGGCCCTCCAGCATGAAATCACCGCGCGTGGCGCGAACGGGGGTAGCGTTTCCGGCAAAATCCGCCCCCAGAACGGCGCCGATGCGGCGGCTGCGCCCGGCTTCATCCGCGCTTTCCGCCCGCAGGTTCAAAGCGGTGAGATGCTCTCCCGTGAGCGTGAAGGCGATATCCGGCTTCGCCATGGCAAGGCGGCGCAGCACAAGGGCCGTGGCCTGCGCCTCCGCGCGGTCGCCTTTCAGGAATTTCAGCCGCGCCGGGGTGGCGTGGAACAGGTCTTCCACCTCGATCCGCGTGCCCTTGCCAAAGGCGGCGGGGCGGATGGCCCCGATGCGCCCGGCATCCACCATGAGCGCATGCCCGGCCCCATTCTCTGGCCGTGAGGTGATGGTGAGCCGCGCCACCGCAGCGATGGAGGGCAAGGCCTCCCCCCGAAAGCCGAGGGTTGCGATCGCATCAAGATTGCCGCCCGGCAGTTTCGAGGTCGCGTGCCGCTCTACCGAAAGCAGGAGGTCATCCGCGCTCATGCCGCTGCCATCATCCACCACGCGGATCAGCCGCCGCCCGCCCTGTTCGAGCGTGACATCGATGCGGTGCGCGCCGGCATCAATCGCGTTTTCGACGAGTTCCTTCACGGCGGCGGCGGGCCGCTCGATCACCTCACCGGCGGCGATCTGGTCGATGAGGAGCGGGGAGAGGCGCTGAATCGGCATGGAGGGAGTTTAGAGCATGGTTTTGACGAGAACAAAACCGTGCTCTATCTTCTTGTTTTATCGCATGTTGTTACGCAAAATCTTCAGCTTGCGAGGGCTTCCTTCGATTTTTCCCAGCGCTTGCGCTCATTCGGGTCGAGATAGCGCTTGCGAAGGCGGATATTCTTCGGCGTCACCTCGACAAGCTCGTCATCCTGAATCCAGGCAAGCGCGCGCTCCAGCGTCATCTTGATCGGCGGGGTGAGGCGCACGGCCTCATCCTTCGAGGTGGTGCGGATATTGGTGAGCTTCTTGCCCTTGAGCACGTTCACTTCCAGATCATTGTCCCGCGTATGGATGCCGATGATCATGCCCTGATAGACCTTGACGCCCGCATCGATGATCATCGAGCCGCGATCCTCAAGGTTCCACATCGCATAAGCCACGCTCTCGCCGATGTCATTCGAGATGAGGACGCCGTTATGCCGCCCGCCAATATCGCCCTTATAAGGCTCATAGGCCTTGAAGAGGCGGTTCATGATGGCGGTGCCGCGCGTATCGGTGAGAAGCTCGGACTGATAGCCGATGAGGCCACGCGTCGGCGCATGGAAGACAAGCCGCAGGCGATTGCCACCCGAAGGTCGCATCTCGATCATCTCGGCCTTGCGTTCGGACATTTTCTGCACGACCGTGCCGGAATATTCCTCATCAACGTCGATCACGACCTCTTCGACCGGCTCCAGCAATTCGCCATCCTCGCCCTTCTCCATCACCACACGCGGGCGCGACACGGCGATCTCGAAGCCCTCGCGGCGCATGGTTTCGATGAGAATGGCAAGCTGCAACTCGCCCCGGCCCGAGACGAAGAAGGAATCCTTGTCCGCCGATTCCTCGATTTTCAGCGTCACGTTTCCTTCGCCCTCCTTGAAAAGGCGGTCGCGGATCATGCGGCTCGTGACTTTATCACCCTCCGTGCCCGCATAGGGGCTGTCATTGACGATGAAGGTCATCGTCACGGTTGGCGGGTCGATCGGCTGCGCCTGAATGGGGGTTTCGATCGCGGCATCACAGAACGTATCCGCCACCGTGCCCTTCACGAGGCCCGCGATGGAGACGATGTCGCCCGCAACGCCTTCCTCGATCGGCTGACGCTCGATACCGCGAAAAGCGAGAATTTTCGAGATGCGGCCGGTCTCGACAAGGTTGCCCTTGCGGTCGAGAACCTTGACCTGCTGGTTCGGCTTCACCGAGCCGGAGGAGATCTTGCCGGTGATGATGCGGCCTAAAAACGGGTTGGCTTCCAGCAAAGTGCCGAGCATGCGGAACGGGCCGGGTTCAACCGTTGCTTCCGGCACATGCCTGAGAACGAGGTCGAAGAGCGGCGCAAGGCCTTCGTCCTGGCTGCCATCCGGCTTCAGGCTCATCCAGCCATTGCGGCCGGACCCGTAAAGGATGGGGAAATCGAGCTGCTCATCTGTGGCATCCAAAGCGGCAAACAGGTCGAACACCTCGTTCACCACCTCCGTCACCCGTGCATCCGGGCGATCAACCTTGTTGATGGCGACAATCGGCTTCAGGCCGATTTTCAGTGCCTTGCCGACGACGAACTTCGTCTGCGGCATCGGCCCTTCAGCGGCATCCACCAGCACGATGGCGCTGTCCACCATCGAGAGAATACGCTCGACCTCGCCGCCGAAATCCGCATGGCCCGGTGTATCGACGATGTTGATGCGGGTATCCTTCCACACCACCGAGGTCGCTTTCGCCAGAATGGTGATGCCACGCTCCTTTTCGAGGTCGTTTGAATCCATCACGCGTTCGATCACGCGCTGATTGTCGCGGAACGCGCCCGATTGCGAAAGAAGCTTATCCACTAAGGTGGTCTTGCCGTGGTCAACGTGGGCGATGATGGCAATGTTGCGTAAAGACATGGGGTTCCGGTTCCGGGGGTAAGAGGCGCGCTGCCCGCTCATGCGCGCATGCGTATGATCATGATGTTGCAGCGCGAGATACCTGAAAGGCGCGCGATGAGCAACCATCAATGCGAAGGCGCGGAAGATTATGCCGGAAGCGCAGGCGGAGGGGATGCGTCCTTGGCGAGCAAGGCGCGGCGTTTTGCAATGGCAATCCGCAATTCCGCGCTCAGAAACCCCATGGCGGCGATGCGGCCCGCATCCGCGTCATTTCGCGCCATCACGGCCATCAGGCCCTGAACCACCTTTTCCGCTTCGCTTTCGATCGTCGCAAGCGCCGCTTCGCTCTCTGCTGTGCCTGCGGCATGGAGAAGCCGCACCAGACGCTTCAGGAAAGCATCCGGATGGAGATGCCGGCGCGGGCCGATCAAGCCGGAAAACAAAGCCGCGACCGCCGAACCCACCAGCGAAACCGCCATGACGCCAAGATAGAACCAATCGCCATAGCGATCGAAAAAGCTTTTCGTCTCACCCTCCACATAGGCGATGGTGCCGGGATGGATGGGGAGTTTCGCGCCGCGATCCTCGGTCGAGGGGATTTCGATCTGGTTCGCGGCAGGCACCTCTGCGGCGATCTGCAAGCGCAGGGTGAACAAGAGCCGCGTCAATTCGCTGATGGTGGTTTCGTCGATATCGCGCCGCGCCACCAGCCGATGCGTGATGGCGAGGGTGGTTTCATCCTCGCCCGGAAAAGCCGGGTTGATGCCAAATGCCCCGCGCGGGATATCCACCGTGTCAAATGCCGGGTTTTCCGCGATCAGCGCGGCTGCTTCCGAGATGACAAGCAATTCTGCCGGTTTTTTGACATTGCCCTGCGCGAAGGCCTGCTTGATCTGCCGTGCAAACCGATCTGCCAATGGTGTAACAAGGAAAACGGCATCCACCCGCCCTTCCTGCACCGCTTGCAGCATGTCGGCCTGCGGTAAGGCGAGACGCGTGATATCCTCATCCATGATATCATAATAGCCAAGGATATTGGACAAGACCCGGTCATTCGCCGGACGCTGTGCGATAATGCCAATGCTGCGATTTTTAAGATCCGAGATCTGGGTTATGCCAAGGCCGGGCCTTGTCACAAAATACACAGCATCGCGCCGCATGATCGCGACCGTCGCCGATTGCACCGGCAGGCCGACATCCGGGCGTGCAATCGCAAGGTCGGCCTTGTCATGATCCAGCGCCTCGCTGCTCGCCGTGGCGCTTTCGGTGAGGACGAGCTTCAGGCGAACCGGGGCCCCTTCGTGCTGCAGGGCTTGCAGAAACGACACCGCGACGCGCATATCGCTGCTGGTCAGAGGCCCGACGGCGATCCGCAAGATTTTGGGGGCAAACCATAAAGAGATGACGAACGCGAAAACGCCGAGAACCCCCAAACCGCCAGCGATGATCCGCAACCTGGTGCGCATGCAACAAACCCTGCCCGATACAAGCCTTGTTCAAGCAGGAGAATGCGGCAAGTTCAAGAGCGGGCGATGGTTCCATCATCGCCTACCCCGTTCTTCCGTCTTATACCAAAGGCCCCGGATGCTGACGCATGGGGCCTTTGAAGACCCTGAATTTATCAAATGCAGTCAATGGCTTGATAAATTCAGGACGGAATACCAAAGAGTCATTGTTAATGACCTTTGGTATTATTCACGCAAAGCAGGGTTTGAATCGACCTGCGCTGCCTTGCGCGGCGGGGTTTTGCCGGGGTTTTGCGGCTCGGGCCGGGCCGATTTTTGCGGTAGCGGAGGGCGCGGCGCTTCAGCCTGCCTGCTCTTGAGGCTGATGACGAGCGCGAGATTGGCGTGAATGCGCGCATCGGCATCGGGAAGGGCCGCCGCACGCTGCAGGACGTCTTCTGCCTCGGCCAAATTTCTGGTCAGAACATAGGAAAGGCCAAGATTGCTCAGGATAACGGGGTCATTCGGGGTGATTTTCAAGGCCTGCATATAATACTCGCGCGCCCGAGCATGGTCTCCCATCTGGTCGAGGATGGAGCCTTGCGTCGAGAGAACACGCGGATCCGGCCTGTCCGGTGCATGCGCCTGCGAGAGTTCCTGCATCGCCTCCTGAAACTGGCCGATATCGACCAAAGCCTTGCCGTAAGCGGCGTAAATTTCGCGATCCCCGACATTCTGAGCCGAAGCGCGATGAAGAACCGCGACCGCTTGCGCATATTGGCCGGAAGCACGCAGCCGCTCGGCATAGGCAATCGAAACCGCCTTGTCGCCGGGGCGCGCATCATATTGGCGTGCGTAATGGCTCAGAGGGTCGCCCGATGCCGCTGTGCTGCCTGCAACATCCCTGAGCGAACCGGTGAACTGCCCGAGCCGATTGCCGCAGCCCGCCAGCCCGAGCGCGAGCCCGCAGGCGAGCATAAGCCGAAGGCTGCGCCTTGCATGAACATGAACCGATGACAGGTTACGCATACGCTTTTCCATTTCCTGACACCAATGGCCCTGGATGCTGACGCAGAAGGCCATTGAAGGGAACGAAAATATCTTATTTTTATCAAGGGATAAGATATTTTCGTGACGAATACCGAAGAGATTTTGAATGCCCTTTGGTATGGCTGGAAAGAGCATGCCTTCAAAAAGGGACGAAGGGCAGACGCTTTCATCCGGCACGATATGCTGTTAACCCTAATCTTGCGTTAATATGCTGTTTGATACGCACTCCGCCCTGTTCCGGAATGAGATGCCCATGATTGCTGCCCCCGTTCTGCCCGTTTTTCTGATGGGAGATGCGAATGAGGCTTCTCCTGCCACAAAACTCACCGTGCCCGCGCGCGCCTTTCTGGGCGCAACCGGCTTCAAGCCCGGCCTTGGCCGCCTCGCCTTGCTGCCGGATGAAAAAGGCGCGCTCGCGGGCGTGGTTCTGGGAATCGGGGCGGATGAGGGATTGGCTGAAAACCCGTTCCTGCTGGCAAAACTGGCGCAGGAACTGCCTTCTGGCACGTACAGGATCGAAGGAACGCTGGCGCGGCCTGATCTTGCGCTTCTGGGGTTCCATCTCGGGCAATACCGGTTCGAACGGTTCAAGCGGTCGAACCGGCCGCAGGTTCAGCTTGAAGCGCCGGACGGCGTGGATGCAGCCAAGGCACAGCGCATTGCTGCTGCGATTTGCGCGGGGCGCGACCTCATCAATCGCCCGGCGAATGATCTGACAACCACAGAACTGGCCAATGCGGCAAAGGCGCTTGCCGCGCGCTATGGCGCCAAGGCCGAAGAGATTATCGGCGATGCCCTCAAAGCCGGGTTTCCGCTCATCCATGCGGTGGGGCAGGCCTCGCCGCATCCGCCCCGGCTGATCGACATGACATGGGGTGACCCGTCGCATCGCAAGGTGACATTGGTAGGCAAGGGCGTGGTGTTTGACACCGGCGGGCTGAACCTGAAGCCCGACGCCTCCATGCTGCTGATGAAAAAAGACATGGGCGGGGCGGCTTCAGCACTCAGCGCCGCCGAGATCATCATGGGCGCGGGCCTGCCGGTGTTCCTGCGGGTTCTGCTGCCGATTGTGGAAAACGCCGTCTCGGGTGCGGCCTTCCGCCCCGGCGATATTTACTTGAGCCGCGCCGGAATCAGCGTCGAGATCGGCAATACCGATGCCGAGGGGCGGCTTATCCTCGCCGAGGCCCTCTCCTATGCCGATGAAGCGGCACCTGATCTCCTGATTGATTTTGCCACGCTGACCGGGGCGGCGCGCGTGGCTCTGGGGCCGGACCTGCCGCCGTTCTTTACTGATTCGGAGCCGTTGTCGCAGATGATCGAGGCGGCGGGCCGGGCGGTTCATGACCCCGTCTGGCGCCTGCCGCTCTGGAAGCCCTACCGCGCGATGCTCGATTCAAAAACGGCGGATATGAACAATGTCTCCTCCGGTGGTTTTGCAGGCGCGATTACCGCAGCCTTGTTTTTGAAGCAATTCGTCACAAAAACACATCATTATGCGCATTTTGATATTTATGGCTGGGTTCCTGTTGCAAAACCGGGCCGTCCGGAGGGCGGTGAGCCGCAGGCCGCGCGGCTCGTGGCGTTGCTTGCCGAGGAATGTGATCGGCTGAAATAAACTAAAAGTTGAATTGTTCATGTTCCGCTCACATAAATTCAGTCAGAATGCAACTAAGCATGGGGGCCGGGGCGCGATTGTTCCGGGGTTGTAAGGTGGGAAGAAGTCCTGGATGAGCGTTCGGCTCCGGCCTGCACAGGCGCTGAAACTATGGCATGATGTCGGGCTGGCTCTCGTCCGGGCTGCGGAGGTTGATCTCACCTCGCGGCAGCTTGTTGTTTTATTGACGATCTATCTCGAACCACCGCCCCACACCGTGCGCGGGCTGGCGCAAAAACTGGCTGTGACCAAACCCGTCATCACCCGCGCGCTCAATGCCATGGGGGACATGGACCTTGTCTCGCGCCGTCGTGACCCGCAGGATCGACGCAACGTCATCATCCAGCGCACGGTGCGCGGGTCGCTGTTTCTGGAGCGGCTTGGCGATCTCATCGTGGACCGTGCGGAGGGATTATCCCATTGAGTGCGCCCCTGTCTGAAAACACGCTCGATCAGCGCCGTTTCGCCTTCAGGGCTGATCTTGCCGCCATCAGCCTCAAGGGCAAGGTTTCAGCGCCGCGCTATGCCGCGCCAAAACCGGTGCAGCTGCGCCTTGCCAGCCTGCCCTTGCGCAAAAGGCCGGATTTGGCGCTGGGATATGAGAGCGAATTGCTCTTCGGCGAGGGGTTTGACGTTTACGACGAAGCGTATGGCTGGCTCTGGGGCCAGGCGCAGCGCGATGGCTATGTCGGCTATGCCCCGGCCGAGGGGTTTGCCCCGCCCGGCCTTGCGCCCACCCATCGCGTCACGGCCTTGCGCAGCTTCGCCTATGCAGGACAGAGCATGAAAGCACCCCCGCTGATGGCGCTGCCCTATGGCGCGGAGCTTGCCATTTCGAGTGAGAAGAACGGCTGGTGCGAAACCGCTATCGGTTTTGTTTACGCCCGGCATCTTGCGCCCGTCACCGCTTTCGAAGCTGATCCTGTGGCAGAGGCGGAACGGTTTCTGGGTATTCCCTATCTCTGGGGCGGTAAAACCAGCCTGGGGCTTGATTGCTCGGCCCTTGTGCAAACCGCCTGCCGCGCGGCGGGGATCCTCGCCCCGCGCGATAGCGATATGCAGGAGAGCGAGCTCGGCGAGCCTTTCGCGCCGCCCGCCGATCTTGCCCGCCTGCCGCGCGGCGCTTTGCTGTTCTGGCCCGGCCATGTCGCCTTCAGCCAGGGCGGGGGGATGATGATCCACGCCAATGCGTTTCATATGATGGTGGTGAGCGAGCCGATCATCCCCGCGCTGGCGCGCATCGCGGCGGCGGGTTCGCAGCTCGGAAGCCTGCGGCTTTTGCCTCATCGGGCTTGATCCCTTTACCTTACGCCAAAACCTGCGACACTCACCTCGCTCTCATGGTGGTAGGTGGAGGCGCGCATGCGCAGATGCCTTTTCCCGAACAAACGCCTTGTGCCCGAATGGCATGGCAAACCGCCCTTCTGGCGCATTCTGACGCTTTTCGGGTTTCTGGTTTCCCTCGCTTTTCCGCCGCAAGCACAGGCGCAGGCGGCGCCGGAGGTTGACCTTGCTCTGGTTCTGGCGGTCGACATCTCGTTCTCGATGGATATGGAGGAGCAGATTCTCCAGCGTGAGGGCTATGTCGCGGCGCTCACCTCCAGACCGGTGCTGGACGCTATTCGCGCCGGGCTCATCGGGCGCATCGGCGTCACTTATCTGGAATGGGCGGGAACAGCCACGCAGAATGTGACCGTTGACTGGGCGATCATCGAGGATGAGAAAACCGCCGAAGCCTTCGCCAAACGCCTGCGGGACGCGCCGATCAACCGCGCACGCCGCACCTCCATTACGGGCGCGATCGATTTTGCGATGCGGCGGCTGGAGGCTGCGCCGCTGCGCCCCCTGCGCCGCGTCATTGATGTTTCGGGCGACGGGCCGAACAACGAGGGCGGGCTCGTGACCAGCAAGCGCGATGCCGCTGTCACAGCGGGCATCACCATCAATGGCTTGCCGATCATCCTCAACCGTGGGTCGGGGTCGATGTTCGATACCCCCAATCTCGATGCCTATTACCGCGATTGCGTGATTGGCGGGCCGGGGGCCTTCATGGTGACAATCACCGAGCGGGCGCAGTTTCCCCAAGCCATCCGCAGCAAGATTTTGCGCGAAATCGCCGATAACGCATCAGGCCAGCCGGATATGCCCTTCACCCCGGCGCAAGGCGGCAGCCACTGCCTCATCGGCGAGGAGCAATGGCAGCGCGTATGGGAGCGGAATTAGAGCGTGTTTCGATTAAGTGGGAACAGGTTAATCGCAAAAACATGTGATAAAACATAGAATTAGAGCAATTCCCAGCGAAACCGGTTCGCATCCCCGCCTTCGCGGGGGCATGCTTTCGCTGGAATTGCTCTATTACCGGAGCCTCGGAATCACAGTGACACGCGTCATGACCGACAATGGCTCATGCTACAAGGCACACGCCTTCCGCGACCTTTGCCAGGCGCTGGGCCTCAAACACATCCGCACCAAACCTTA
>Ga0209398_1000393_pt1 | contig 27651 bp, 28 predicted proteins | sample AshMeaBigSpring_FD_184125 | JGI IMG/M metagenome (GOLD analysis project Ga0209398, IMG submission 184125) | Groundwater microbial communities from Big Spring, Nevada to study Microbial Dark Matter (Phase II) - Ash Meadows Big Spring (SPAdes)... | ecosystem: Environmental > Aquatic > Deep...
ATGAATTTGGCTAAAGCCAATAGCTGATTCTATTCTGATTCCTCCAGCTAAAGCCGGAGGCAATTCAAAAGATGCAAATATTGTCTGTATCCGGGGAGAAAGCCCGGCGCTGTGCGACACTTTGCCAGTCGGGAGACTGGCTTTTAGCTTTGACAAAGGCAGAGCCTTGGCCAAACGGCTGTGGCTATTGCTTCGCTACGACGAACAAGGGGGAATCTTGTCTTTATTTTCTTCCATGGGTTTCGCCCATGGCTATTCGTATTTAAGCCCTTCAGGCTTGGGCGGAATGACTACGGCCGCCGGATTTGTTGTTGGCGCTGCGCGGTACTTTGCCAGTCGGGAGACTGGCTTTTAGCATTGAGCATCTCATAATCCTATGTTTGATACCCGAAAGCCTATGCTTTCCAGTTGTGCTCTATCGAGCAGATTGCGACCGTCGAAGAGGAAGGCCGGTTTTTTCATGTCGTTGTATATGTCCGACCACGAAAGGGCTTTAAATTCGTCCCACTCGGTAAGCAATACGATGGCGTGGGCATCGTGCATGGCCTTGTAGGGGCTGGTATGCACATGTACTATCCTGCGGAGGGTATCGTGTGAGATTTGATTGAAGCTGGTGGAAAACATATTTTGATTGAGGCGGTGTTCCTGCAAATATTCTAAATCGGCCAAAACCTGCTCTTTTGTTATCTTGGGGTCGTAGATGTGTATTTCGGCTCTGTCCTGAAGCAATATATCTGAAACATAGATTGCGGCGGACTCGCGGCTGTCGTTGGTGTCTTTTTTGAATGCCCAGCCCAGTATGGCTATTTTCTTATCGGACACGGTGTTGAATAGTGTTTCTATTATCTTCTTTGCAAAGCGGTGCTTCTGATAGTCGTTCATGATGATGACCTGCTCCCAATAGTTTGCTACTTCGGGCAGACCGAAATGGCGACAAAGATAGACGAGATTGAGGATATCTTTCTGAAAACAGGAGCCACCAAAGCCGATAGAGGCATTCAGAAACTTTGGGCCTATGCGCGAGTCGGAACCTATGGCGCGGGCTATCTCATTTACATTGGCACCGGTGCGCTCGCAGAGGGCCGAAATGGAGTTGATGCTGGAGATACGTTGTGCCAGAAATGCATTGGCGGTGAGTTTGGATAATTCGCTGCTCCAGACGTTTGTTTTTAATATCTTGTGTTCCGGTACCCATCGGGCGTATATATCGGCCAGTTTATCGATGGCACGAAGGCCACTTTCGGTTTGCTCCCCTCCTATCAATACGCGGTCGGGATTGAGGAGGTCCGAAATGGCTGTTCCCTCTGCCAGAAACTCGGGATTGGATAGTACTTCGAACTTCAGTCCTTTGGTATTGCTGCCCAGAATGGTGCGAATAGATTGTGCTGTTCTGACCGGGAGTGTCGATTTTTCGACAACTATTTTATCCGACCCGGCCACATTGGCTATCTGACGGGCACACAACTCGATGTATTTCAGATCTGCCGCCATACCTTTGCCCATACCGTAGGTTTTGGTGGGTGTATTTACAGAGATAAAAATAATATCGCCCGTGCGTATGGCGCCCTCTACATCTGTAGAGAAAAACAGATTGCGCCCTCTTGCGGCGGCAACTACTTCTTTCAATCCCGGCTCGTAGATGGGGAGATTATCCAAATCTTCGTCATTCCAATCGGCTATGCGTTGGTGGTTGAGATCGACTATCGTTACTTCTATGTCGGGACACTTTTGCGCTATCACGGCCATCGTTGGCCCGCCAACGTATCCGGCACCTATACAGGTTATTTTTGTTGTTTTGTTTTGCATTGTTATGTTTTTTAATTCTTTATTATTCTGTAACTGGAAAACTTCTTTCGAAGGAAAGACCGTGGGAGCATTATATTACCTTGAATTTATTAGTTGTTTTTGTGACATAAAATTTATAAGTATGCTTTATTCGGAGTTTCACTTTTGTGGAAATTCACTAGTAAATCATAATATTCGCGATAAAGCTTTATAGGAATATTACAATTTTCAGCTTTATCTGAGAATTCTTCAGGTAATGGTCTAAATATGGTTTTAATCTTTTTCATTCTTTCAATGACAACATCTCCATATGTTTCGGGGGATTCATAACTTGAAAATAGATATTTTCCATCTACAGCGAACCCTCTTTTCGCAAACATCCAGTCTATTTGCATTTCAGCTTCTTCCGGGTGAATAAAAAACCATTCTGATTTTCTATTTGAGTCAAGATGTCTAATTGGCTCATCAAATACTGCTCTACTTTGAATATAACTTTCTATATCATTTAATTCCTTTTGTGAGATTCCAAACGTACATTTAGATAATTCATATATAGTGAACAATCTAATGAATGGGTTATATGTTATTCCTTGAGATATTCGTTTTTGAGGGTATTGTGCAGTTGTCAACCCTACTTTTGTTATGCTCAAATTTCGTATATCAACTGCTACATAAATCCATGCGTGCTTCAATATTGGATATCCTGCATAATACTCGTTTTGAACAGCTTGGTCATCTGGATATTCATCGATCATATTCAAAGCAGTTTAAATTAGTGAATTTTAGTTTCTGATGAGCTCTTTGTCAAAAACCAGTTGGATCACCTTTTCTTAGTGGAGGCGTCTGACTTGGTTTTGAAGGAGGTGCTTATTGAGGTGTTGGAGATGGTGGCGTCTAACTTGGTGTTGGTAATGGCTTTGATGTCGATAAAAATGCTGTCTTGTCCATCATATAAAACAAATTTTAATGTTTGATTATTCTGTTCAACTACAATACGCTCTATTTTGTATTCAGATTGCTTTATGTTACTTGTGCTTTTATTTTCGAAATTTAAATTGATTGACGTAAATAAAGCAAGAAATATGATACCCAAAACAAAACTGATAACTGAACTTTTTCTAATTCCTTTAAGACTTGACTTACTTCCATAGTAAGTTTCGTTAATCTGTTTTTTTATTGAATCTGCTTGTATTGAAGTTAAATCATACTTGTCATCAAATAACTTATTCTCATATATAAAGTCATCAACAATTTTCCATAATTTATCACAATCATTTGCGGATTTAAGGAATGCATACATCATTAAACCAATTGAAATAATTATAAAGACCCAACTTATGTACAGTAAACAAAGATTCTGTGCAGACTCAATCTTTACGATTTCTTTAATAAAAGTAATCGTGAATGCTAAAGTAGCTCCAGAAATTAAAAGGAAATTTTTCTCAAACTCAGATAAATCTCTCGATAATGCTGAATTTAAATTGTTTTTATAATCATTTAATTTTTCTACTTTCATATTCATTCATTTGTTTTCACCAATAAATCAGAAACCAGGAGGATCGCCTCTACGATTTCTAGGACTTGAGTTTTTTTGTCTTAACCCACTTTTTTTTGAAGCATTTTTTGAAGATACTCCTTTATTGTGAATGGCATTTCTTATTGATGCTTTTCTCTGTTTGTTTTTGGGTAATAAGTCTTCAATAATAATTACTCTTACTCCTTTTACTTTAAATATTCTTTTTTGATCAATGTGTCTTGCCATATATTAACTATTGTCTTGTATCGTCTTTCTATTTGTTGTTTTTCAGTATATGGGGCGACGGGGATTTTTCATTCTGATTCTTTCCCATTCGTCTTGTGCCTTGATAAACCTAACAAGTCTCGAAAACCTGTTAGGTTTCCTTTTCCTGCGCCCCCCTAATAGCGCCCGCCCCCATAAGAGTAGCGGACGCCGCGGATTTGTCGTTGGGGGACAACAAAAGATTTCGTTCTTTTCCTGAATGGATGATTTATTTAATCGTTGTTTAATCACCGTTTAACCGGTAGTTAAATGCAGTGGCGCTGTGCGGTGCTTTGCCAGTCGGGAGACTGGCTTTTAGTTTTGAGAAATATAACTTATTTCAATATCTCCTTTTACAGAAAAATTCTCACTAGTTGAATCAAATATGATATTTGCTGAGCTAAAATCAATACAAAAAATGTAATTTTGAGATAAATTCCTATTTGAATCTGGAATTTCTGCGAATACATTTATCAAAAGTTTACCAGAAATATTACAACCGTCTGATGAAAAAAGTTGTAAAATACCTTTTTCACCCCAGTTTAACTCAATAAGATTCGATTCTTTGTATTTAGTTATGGTAAATTCACCACTTCTAGTTTGAAAAACCCCATTACACTGTTCTTTTAGTTTCAAAATTAGTTGATCATTAAGTTGCTCAATATGTTTTAGTAAAAGACCACCCAGATATTCTTTGCATTTTGTATTAAAAATCATAATCTCAATATTTTATTTTAACAATTTGTATCCAATACATGATGAATTATTCATTGAATATCTCAATCCATCTATTCATGTACATTTTCAGAGTATCAAATCTATTTTCTATCTCTTGTCTATCATCTTTGCATAAGGTATGCAGATAACTATTGCGTAGTTCTCTGCTTGTTTTATTTCCTCTTTTACCTTTTCCTGACTTAAATATCTGTTGGATTAAGTCTTTATCATACTTTTCCGGATAAAATTTATTAACAGCTTTCTCTAAATCATCTATCCGAAACTTAATATCTTTTTTGTGAGTATTGTAATAAATCAACTTTCTTGCTGTCACTTCACATACAATATATAAATCAAAGAACTCTCCTAATTTGCCTTGGGCTGAGAAATTGGTTTTTTGGTCAAGAATTTTATTTAAATTAGATTTGTGCTGATCATTCAACGTTTGAAAAGGTTCTTTCCTTTTTGCTTTAACGCTCTTATTCTCCATCTTATATTTGATTGAATCACATCATCACCCCATCACCCGCCGATACACCGCAAGCGTTTGTTTGGCGATGATGTCCCAGTTGTATTTTTGGGCGAGGAAGATGCCGTATTGGTGGTCGATGTTTTGGGTGAGTTGGCGGTTTATTTTGTCGGCTAACTCGGAGTTGTGGCCAATGGTGTAGTAGTGCTCGGGGTTGAGACCTACTTCGAGATTGGCGGGGATGTCGCTTACAACGGTGTTGAGGTTGTAGGAAAGGGCTTCGAGTAGCGCGATGGGCAGGCCTTCGTGGTAGGAGGGCATCACAAAGAGGGCGGCATGACTGAATATCTGATGTAGCTTGTCGCCTTTGATGAAGCCGGTGAGGACTACGCCTTTGCTTGCCGCGTCTGCTTTGAGTTTGTTGCTGTATGCCGATGGATGGTCGGCATCGCCTACGAGCACGAGTTTGTAGGATGGATGGATTTGATGAACTATGTTTAGCAAATCGTGGAATCCTTTTTCGGGTACGAAACGCCCTACGGCGATGATGTATTTGCCGGGTTGCAGCCCCAACTCCCGGATGTAACTATCTTCTGTGGTTTTGTCGGGGATAGTGACGCCGTTGTGTATCAAATGGGCGTCGTGCCTGTTGTATTTGGTTTTGAGGATGGTGTTGATGGTGTCGGATATGACGATGATTTCTGTGGCAAAACGGGCGGCGCACCACTCCCCCAGCCTCAGTATTTTTTTGGCAAAATAGCCCCACTTCTGGCGGTCGTAGTCGGGACCGTGGTGTGTGACAATTACTTTCATGCCCATTACTCTGGCAAATGGCACAGCCAATGCAGGGCCAATGGCATGGATGTGTACGGTGGAATATCCCTTCATTCTGGCATACAGTATGGCGGAGAGGGTGTGCTGAAGTGATTCGAGACTTCGCTTGCGCGATGAACGGAGATCTACTAATCGCACGCCGTTGAACTCTTTTGCCGGATTGTTGCGGCCATAGTATCTCCGTCGGATAAGAAGTACATCTACACCGAGCTTCACCAATCGCGGATATAATTGTTCGCAATGTGTTTCGATGCCGCCTTGTATGTTGGGAATGCCCCGGGTGCCTGCTACTGCTATTTTCATTATCTCTTTTTCTGTTATACTAGATAGGATGAGTACTAAAAGTACATTTCTGTTTTTATTTGTGAGCGGGCTACACCGCCTTTTTGCAGGTATTCATATACGGCATCTATCATCTCTGAGTTGCCACAGAGGTAGTAGTATGCGCCGGGTTTTATGGCTATGGTTTGCAGATAGGCTGTTACCCGGCCGTGGTAGTGGCCGCTGGTGTCGCCGGAGGTGCAAAGCACGTAGCTGGCCGGTGGGTACGATTCTCTTTCGTAAGCCTCGTGGCCGTAGCGCACGCCGTGTATCAGGGTGTATGAGAGGTGCGGATAGGTGGACACAAAACTACGAAACGGGGCAATGCCTGTGCCTGTGGCGATGAAGATAAATTCGGCATCGGCCGGCAGTGGCTGCGGCAGGGTGAAAAAGCCGTGTGGCTTATCTACCGTGACGATGGAGCCGGGTGCCAGCATCTTTAGTTTGCGGGAGATGTTGCCTTTCTCTACCTCTTTCACCAGTATTTCGAGATAATCGTGGGCCTCGCCACTGTAGATGGAGTATGGGCGATCGTCGTCGCCGGGCAGACCGACGCAGATGAACTGCCCCGACCGAAAGGCTACGCCACTGCGCTCTATGCGCAGTACGTAGGTGTAGTCGGTGAGTTGACGGGTGTGTATTACTGTGTGCTTTTCCATACTCAATCTTCTACTAAGGGTAGTGTGGGGTCGGGCTTCACGCCTTTGGTATCGGTGAAGGGCTTCATGCGCGAGAAGTCGAGGTCGCCCTGGCGCGGGTCCTGCCCTACATTGAACCACGGTATATCATTGATGCACACATCTTTTCCCATCAACGATTTGATTTTGTTTTTGGCCACCCATAAGGCAGGGTGTTTGATGTATTTTTTCATTACGGGGGCGGCGGTGCCTACCATCCAGCAGTTTTTGGGACACTGACGCACGAGGCCACGCACACGCTCGGCCTGATCGCTGTACCAAAGGTCTTCGAAACGGCTGTAGTCGCGGATGTTGCCCATGCTTTCTTTCCACACCCGGTCTTCGAGACCGTTGCACGGATATACATCGCCGTAGGGTTCTATAAAGAAGTTGGCAGTGCCGGCCTCGCAGGGCAACATGCGGCGACCGCCCTGTATGTAGTTGATCAATCCGAGATTGAAGAAGGCCCGGAACCAGCTTTTGGGGCTGTTCTCTTTGAGCAACTGATTGATGAGGGTTTCGAAGTTTTGCGTTACTTCGTCTTTGTTGGTGACTATGTTATCGTCTTTGTGGAAGTAGTATGAGTTGTGGAAAGAGGCGGTGGCAAACTCCATATTCATGTTTTTCGACAAGCGATAGAGGTGCAGCATATCGTCGGAGTTTTGGTTGGAGACGGTGATACCAAATCCGATATCTTTGATGCCCATATCCTGTAGCTTGAGCAGAAGCTTGAGGCCCCGGTCGAAACCGCCCTCTTTGCCGCGCAGGTCGTCGTTGCGCTGCGACAATCCCTCAATACTGACGCGGATACCGATGTTGGGGAACTTTTTGGCCATCTCGATGATGCGGTCGTAGTGCCAGCCGGAGGTGGAGATAACCACCCGGGGTGCTTTGGAGAAGGCAACAGAGACGATATCTTCGAGATCGCGACGCTGAAAGGGCTCGCCACCGGTGATGTTGACAAACTTGAGCGACGACGGTAGTATTTCCAGCTCTTTGGGGGTGATTTCGTGTTGCTCGTCCGATGGATATTTCCAGATACTACACATCTTGCAGCGCATTTGACAGCGGTAGGTGGTGATGATGGAGACATCGGTAGGCATGGGGGCTTTTATTCTGTTATTTTCCATTTTCTATCTTTGTTTTTAATTGTTGTTAGTTTGTTTCGTGAAATAGCGTTAAATATATATTACAATCAATTCAATCTTTTTGTTTACTCCTCTTCCCTATATATTCGCATCAGCGACTAATAATAGTGCACCGGCGAAAACTTTTGATTAACCTGGTCGGATATTTGCTGATAATGGCAAACGGTTGTTATTAAATATTTTTCTATTGTATTAAATTTGAAAATTCACTGCACAACAAATTATAATAATCATCACCAATCTTAGACCAGTTATAATTTATTTTCACATACTCATTTCTACTCATACAATATTCATTTGTATTAAAGTTAGAAGTATAATACAAAATTTTATCAACCCATTGACTTTTATCCATTGGTAAACAGCAACCTAAGTAATCTTCCTGAATAATACTCAATGGCCCGGCTTCAGGTGTAGAAATTACAGGAATACCAAATTTCAATGCTTCCATCAACACCATACCGTAGATTTCATATTTGGTAGGTAATAAAAAAATGTCAGAAAATTTATATAAAGATGATATTGAAGTATTATCAACTTGCTCAATATACAAAACATTATCTTGCAAAGAAAATAATTCAATATGATCTTTTAATTTTTGAACATCCGGACCTTTACCTACAATTATTAAACCAAAATCCTTTCTACTAAGATCATATAGAACATCAAGAATAAAACAAACATCTCGTCTTGGTTCTATAGCCCCAATATACAATAATGTTTTGTTAAATTTTGAAGAAAATTCTTCAACAATGGCTCCATATTTATTACTATCACAATAAGATATATCATCTAGACCTACTGGTAAAACTTTTATATTGGAATATTCTTTTGAAAGTAAATAAGATTTTGCACCCTCTGTTTTAGCGATCTTCGTATCAGCGTAATTATTGATTATTTTTTTTGAAAAAAAATCATACACAGATTGTAACACGCTAGCAGCTCTGCCAGGAAAATTCCTATACATGCCTTGCCATAGAATAGTATTAATATTACATCTCTTTAACGATACAAACAAATACGGCAACATCATCTGGGAATCATCAAGTAACTGAACAATATCATAATTATTACTACATAAATCTGACTTCAAAGAAGGATAATACATAATTTCCTTATAAATACGAAAGCCTTTTAATGGAATTAATTTTATCTCAGCATCATTATCACAACAAAGAGTTGTTATTTTTGATACATTAGTAAAGTTTGCATAAATATCAATGGAGAAACAATACTTCATCAACGCCTTTGCTAATCCAATTTCCTGTATATTATACGACCCAAATGTTAGATGATTCGAAGCTGTTCGAACAAATGCAATTTTAATTTTTTTATTCATAAATCTCTATAGTAATGACATTAATAAATTCGGCACCCAAAATACAGACCAAATATTCATTTAAACAACTAAATAATTAAACAAATACAAATCATTTTAACTGACTATTCAAATCCATGAAACAAATTTATGTATTGAATCATTCGACTTAATCGTGTACTCGTTCGAAATAGTTTTCGCATTTTCAATCATTTTCAGTCTAGACTCCATATTCTGAGCATGAGAAAATAAAATAGTTTGTTTTAATGATTGAAGGTTATTATTTTCAAATACAAACCCGTTAAGACCATTATTTACATAGGTTTTGAAAATTGGAATATCACTAGCAATGATAGGTAAAGAATAGTTGTATGCAATAAAAAGCGGACCACTTTGTGTTGTATCTGTATAAGGTAAGACTAAATAATCAGCATTAGAAAACAAATCAGGAATCTCTTCATTATCAATAAACCTTATCAATAAATTAAAGCACCTATTATCTTGAATAAGTGGAAGGTACTTCTCATTCCAATCATTTGAATAACCAGCAATAGTTAATTTGATTAATGGATTATTAATCTCCTGAATAGCCTTAATCAACAATTTTAAATTTTTGTAATCCCTAATTATACCAAAAAACAAAAGATGCGTTTCTCCCGTTATTTTATCTTGTTCATTTACAGGAGGCCCATAATCCTTAATTGGCATTAACGTATATGAAGCTTCTTTTCCTATATTCTTTTCTTTATTAAATAAATGGTATTGATCTAATGAATAAAAATGAAATCGATTTACTTTGTTAAGAAATATTTTCCTGTAAATTTTCTCAAAGATATTTGCATCACTATGAAGCACATAATTGTGAAATGTTATAATCGATTCTTTTGGCATTTTAATCGACATAAACATATTTAAATAAATATCAAAAAAATATTCATATACAAATTTATGATCCGACAAAGACAAAATCTTACACCATATCTTAAATGCAGTAACTAAATTTCTAGGGTCTCTTTTTCTATATTTTAATTTATATTCTATTAAATCGATATTCCCATCTATCTTTTTTTGGGGATATTTATTATTTTTCGAATAAGACAGTACAATTACCTTTAACGATATATAATTTTGAATTATTGGATATACTGTGATATTTGTATCCCACCATTCGTCTGAGGTAAGAAAAAGAATTTTATCTTTCATTATTTAAGTTTATCAAGTACAAGAAACACTACACTCTAATTTTATATAATATAAATATGGTTATACAGAGATAGTAATAGTAATAGTAATAGTAATAGTAATAGTAATAGTAATAGTAATAGAAAAAGCCAACTTATTTATGAATAGATCAACTAACAAAATTATCCACAAAACACATTTGTTAAGCCTGCTCTTCTACCAAACTCCATATCCGACTCACTATCCCCCACCATCACCGATTTAGAGAAATCGATATCCGGGAAATCCGCTTTGGCCTGCAAGGCCATGCCCGGATTGGGCTTGCGGTTGGGGCTATCGTTGTGCAAATCTGTACAATAATATATTTTATCGATACGCCCGCCGTGTTGCTCAATCGCGACCACCATGCGACGGTGAATATCGAGCAAGGTCTCTTCGCTCATCAACCCTTTGCCCACTCCGCGCTGGTTGGTCACCACCACAATATGTTTAAATTGTTGATTCCAAACCGCTAAAGCCTCCAATATGCCCGGCATAAACTCAAACTCCTCCCAACATTTTACGTAATCGTCGGGGCGGTGGCAGTTAATCACCCCGTCGCGGTCGAGAAACAGAGTATCGCAATCGGTAAACTGAGATAAATCAATCATGCAAACAAAGTTTTAAATTCGACATTCGCTTTTTCGAAATCTTCGGGAATGCCGATATCGATAAAATAGCCATCGTTGATAAATCCGTGAAAGAAACGCTCGCCAAACAGACGCTGCATCACCTCCGTTTCGAACGAAAATTTCTGAGGCAGATTGTCCATCAGGCTTCCGAGTCGGTTGATCACGTAAGTGCCGCCATTGATTTGCCCCTGTGCGCAAAACTGTTTCTCCTGAAAAGAGCTAATCCGGTTCTCTTCGTTCAGCCCTACATTGCCGTAGCGGTCAAAATCGCACATCGGCTTCAGAGCAATAGACAATTCGGCACCCGAAGCCCGATGAGCAGAGACGAGTTTCGACAAGTCGATGTCGAAAAAGGTATCGCCGTTCATAATCAACACCTCCTCTTCGGTGGCCTGTTGCAGTGCCAGCTTGATGGCACCTCCCGTACCCAGGGGCTCCGTTTCGATGGCATAAGAGACTGTGAAAGGCCAGCTGCCCTGCTCTACCCATGCCTGAATAGCCTCGTATTTGTAACCTACAGAGAGAATAACGTGCGTTGCCCCCTGCTGCTGAAGGTATCGGAAAATATAATACAAAAAAGGATTTCCGGCTACGGGAGCCATACATTTGGGCAGGTCGCTCACCACGCTTCTGAGGCGGGTACCCAATCCTCCGGCTAAAACAATAGACTCCATATTACAATGTGGGTTTATAGGTGGGGAAAATAGCCTCTTCTACCAGACAGCAGATGATGTGACCAATCAGGATATGACACTCCTGTATCCTGGGCGTCTCAGCCGACGGCACTTTGATGCAGATATTGCAAAGATCGTCCATCTCGCCCGATTTCGACCCCGTGAGGCCGATGGTAAAGATGCCTTTTTCTTTGCACATGCGCAGAGCTTCCACTACGTTTTTTGAGCTACCCGAGGTGGAGATACCGATAAAGACATCGCCAGCCACGCCATTGGCCTGCACCTGTCGCGCAAAGAGTTTTTCGTACCCGTAATCATTCCCGATAGCGGTGATGATGGAGGTGTCTGTAGTTAATGCGATGGAGGACAGACCCGGGCGATCGAAATAAAAGCGGCTGACAAACTCCCCGGCTATGTGCTGGGCATCGGCGGCACTGCCGCCGTTGCCGGCAATCAGGGTTTTGTGGCCGTCCTGATAAGCTTCTATGATGGCCGTAGCAGCCTCCTTTATTTTGAAGAGCAGTTGTTCATCTTTCAGCAAATCCGATTTTACGCTAATGGATTGTGCTATTTGAGTTATTATTGTATCTATCATTAGTTATATTTATTGTCTGATTAAATGTTGTTTAAACGCTGATTAATAAATCTTCCATCCGTGGCAGCCACCCTCGCTAAACTGGAAATCAACCACTCGGCCCTGCAACTGATTAAGCGCATTGACCACCTGTACTTTTTTCACCGGGTCGATCATGAACATGATAAACCCTCCGCCGCCGGCGCCTGACACCTTACCAGTGATGGCCCCCGCTGCCAGCGCTACATCAAACACCCGATTGATGCTGTCGTTGGTGATGGAGCTTGCCATCTTTTTTTTGTTCTCCCAGGCAGCACCCAATATGGCAGAAAACGATTGAATATCTCCTTTGAGCAATGCCTCCTTCATTTGCAGCGAGCTCTTCTTTATCTGGTGCATCGCCTCGATAGCTACGCTGTTGCCCGAAGATGTATTTTTGGTTTGCTCGTCGATAATGGCAGCAGACGACCGGGATGCACCGGTGTAGTAGAGTAACATAGACGATTCGAGCTCATCTACAATCCACCTTTTTACACGCAACGGATTTACAATCACCCGCTCATCACCAAAGAACTCCATAAAGTTGAATCCTCCAAAGGCTGCGGCGTACTGGTCTTGTTTGCCCCCGCTCAGTTTCAACTCAATCCGTTCTACTTCGTATGCCAGCCGGGCAATTTCGTATTCGCCCAGCGGTAGATTGAGCCACTCCACAAAGGCCTTAACGATGGCAACAACCATAGTAGAGGACGAGCCGAGGCCACTGCCCGGAGGAGCATCGGAATAAGTGGTTATTTTGAAGGAGAGCGGTTGCAGGTCGTATTCGCGCACAAGCCGGTTGTACACCCCCTTGAGCAAATCTAACTTACCATCGATGGGCAAATGCAGGGTAGTCGGATAAATAGCATCGCAGGCAATATCGGGAGCACAAAGCTCAATGGTGCCGTTGTTGGTCTCCTCGATGGTGCAATAGGCATAGAGGTTGATGGTGGCGTTGAGTATCAACCCTCCAAAATTGTCGCTGTAAGGCGATACATCACTTCCGCCTCCGGCTAAGCCGAGACGAAGTGGGGCTTTGGATCTGATTAGCATAAAATATTTTATTTATTGATTCAATAAAATTGTTGTGTTTTTTTTCTTTTCAAAAACTCCAACACCGAATACAAAAGTTCAACAACCCTTAATTCAGCAGATTTTCTTTTGAAAAACCATTTAATAAACTGCGGAATTAACCCCTTGGAAAAAGAATGAGAAATTGTTTGAATCCTCTTCTTTTGTATGTGTTTGATGACTCCGGCACTCAGATTTTGATGAAAAATATTATCAATTAATGAATTAGGTGTAAATGCAAGGAAATTACGCATCCACTCTTTCTCAAGACTAATCGCCTCTAATTTAAGCGTTATGCTACCGGTGGAAGATATTGTTTGACTGTTTCTTCTATAGCAAAAAACGGGTTTATTTGTGTGCGCTATCCCTTTTTGGCTCATAGCTATGTATGAAGAGATATCATCGGAAGCCCAGGCTAATGGCAATTTATAAAAACCACCATTTGCATTGAGCGTTGACGTTTTATAAACAAAATCTGAAATAAATTGCAAACGTCTTGTATTGATACGATGCCACATATTTTCATAAACCGATTCGAATTCTGACCAAGAGGGTGAAAGGGCAATTTTTTCAGATTTTTCGTTGATAATAAAGGCACGGCAATGATAAACATCCAGAGCAGGGTATTTAGAAATCAACAAATCAAATTCGCTCAAAAAATCGGGTTCCATCCTATCATCATCTCCCATCAAAACAAAATAATCACCCTTAGCATACGATAGACATTTGTTCCAGTTATCCACCACATGTTCAGCTCCAAAATTCTTTTCGTTTTTGTAGTACCTTATTCTTTTGTCGCTGTAACCAGCAACAATTTCATCGATATTTTCGGGAGATGCGTCATTTACGATAATCAATTCAAAATCCGGATTTGTCTGTTTTAGAATGCTGTCGATGCACTCTTTCAGGAAAGATGCTTTATAGGCTGGAATGGCAATTGAATACATGTTAATAAGTCTATCTATTACTATTTTCGAAATAAATATTGGGTATAAAATGACTTGACATTGTTCAAATAAATTTGAATCTGAGAACTCAAAATCTTTTTACTTGACAAAGCCTTTTTTTCAATCAAGTGCCAAGAAAAGAAAGCACAAATTAATGAACACAAAAAACCAATTAAGAAATTCTGAAAGTTATTCCAAGAAGGATAAAAATGAGCTAAAATTTGCTGATTCAGAAAACCGTATAAATATACTCCATAAGAGAAATCTCCATACTTTGCCATATCATTAAATCTCAAATTCGGCAAAAATGAAATATAAAGAATTATATATGTTACAGGTAAAGTAATAATAAGATTACTAATTAATCGGTGATCAATCAAATTGAATGATGCATAAATAAGACAAAGCGAAACTATTAAATAAGGGAACCTTAGATTTATGAAGCGCCTAAAATAATAAGCCAAATAGCCCAGTAAAAAATAGAACGAAAAAATCAATAAATCAATTTTATAAAATAAATTATGAAATACAAGAACTGTCAGAATAATCAGAATAACAGATTTAATATATTTTTTTTGAAAAAAAAGACCAACTACAATAACAAACAAATACATCAGGAATTCATACGAAATAGTCCATAAACTACCATTCACCGCATTTTTAAAAAAATTATTTTCAAAAACACCCGGCAAACCTTCTTGTCCTCTAAATAATAACACCTTCTGCAAATAAGAATATGATTGTGAATCACTGAAGTATTCAATTATAGATAAATTTGTAACTACTGGACCAACCAAAAAAACTGAAACAAGTAAGACAATAAACAATCCTGGAATAATACGCAGAAATCTGGCTGACAAGTAATCTATAACAGACTTAGATCTCAAATAACTTTGAGGAATAAGATATCCACTAATTATAAAAAATACCATTACTGAAAATTGGCCAATTGCAATCTTGTTGTTAGACATATACACCAATGGCTCAACAAATTGAGTTGGTGCTATAACATAAGAATGTGAAAAAATAACAGAACTAGCAGCTATAAATCGAATAAAATCGAAGTTATTTTTTCGAGATGAAAACGGGTCTATATTATTATTATTCATGTAAGAATATTTATCAAGTATCACAAAGAGTTAATTCTACTTTTATAATCCTGATAACTTTTTTCAAGATTAAATTTTTCATCTGTTAATTTTTTCCCATTTTGAGATAGAAGAAGAAACAACTCCCTATTTTCTGTAATTTCCAGAATACTATCTATCCATTCCGCTGGTTTTTCGCAATGTAAATAATCGCTTCCTTTGGTAGCGGGTATACCTTCTATCCCAATTTGATTGCTGATTAATGGAATACCAGCTGCTAATGCTTCGATTGATTTCACTTTAATACCTGCTCCGTATTGTAGAGGCACCACCATCGCAAAGCTTTTATTGAAATAAGGCGTTGGATCTAATACAAAACCTGTAACAACTACATTCTTATACTTCTCACAGATTAGTTTTAAGCTATCTGTATCGCCTCCGCCTACAACATAAAGTTTTAAATCGGGTTGGTGCGATTCAGAAACCTCTTTCCAGACATTTTGCAAAAACCAGTATAGACTATCCAGATTTTCCTTTCTTTTCATTGCTCCAAAAAAAACAATACCATCGGGATTCGTAGCCTTTACAGTATATCTATCAAAATAAGGATTAATAACATGCAATTTTTCAGAACTAAACGAAACTTCTCTTCTCAGTAATTCGGCATCCTTAACATTATGGGGTACCACCAAATCATACTGATTGAGAGCTTTTATCTCCAATTCCTTAAAAGACTGATAATAGTTTTTTTTTGACATCCACACTTTATTCGAATTTAACCATCTTTCGACAGACAAAAAACTAACATCGTGACAGGAAGCAATAAACTTTGCATGAGGAAAATATGATTGAATTACATTGTACTGAAAAATCATAGATGTAAATTCAACCAAAACATAATTTAATTGCTCTGGATTATCTATTTTTTTTAGCAAATAATGCAATCTCCTTTTATTTAAACCATTAGATAAATAATAAATGGGATTAAACATTTTTACAAAAGGATATATTTTATGCATTAAAAGACTGTCTCTTAATCTTTGTAATATATTTTTCTTTTTTCGATTGGCTATAAACTGTACATTTGGATGATCTTGAATCATCAACTCAAAATCCTTTTTCCAGTAATCAGCCAGGCTTAATACTGTTACATCAAAATTAACAGAGAACTTCGAGACATAGAAGTTTAATGTTTTGTGACCTGCTTGCCCAACCTTATTGTGAAAGGCACAAGGTGAAATAATCAGTAATTTTTTCATGTATATTTTATTTCATTTGAATTTTCTTATACTCCACTTTGTACAAATACCCAAAAACCCAAATAGATAGTATGATAGCTGCACCAACCCGCACTGTAAACGACCAATTAATTGGATAGGCACTTGTAGCCCAGGACAACACGCCAATTGAGCCAAAAACCAGTATGGAATAGGTATAGGGTATTTTATTTTTAAGTAGTTTCATAAAATAAAACCACAAGTAGGTCATATTTACAAACGCGGCAATAACGAAACTCCAGGCTAAACCGATTGCCCCGTATTGAGAACCAAAATAAAAGATGGGTAGTGCAATCAACCCCGATACAACAGAAAATATAGCTAATAATTTTTGTTTGTCAAAGGAACTCAAAACCGTACCATTGAGACAAAAAATAGCATACAGAATGGTGTACCAACATTGAACCAATATCACTTTGGCCGAAGTTAAATATTTATCGCCATATAATAAATGCACAACATCGTCGCTAAACAATGCAAAACAAATACCACCCCAAATTCCGACCAGAACGATAATATTCAGCAGCGTTTTTATTCTTTTACCAAAAAGTTCGATATTCTCGACCGCTAATCTGGAAAACATCGGAAAGATGGCTGTCAGCAACATGTTTAGAATCATTTGTAGTGGTGACAAAATCCGGTATCCTAAATTAAATTGTCCAATTTGATCAACCGTTGAGTTAAACTGAAGAAACAAGATGGGAATTTGATTTTGTACAGCAGTAAATACAGCCAACACAAAGTAATAATTGCTTTGTCGAATGATATCCTTGTATGCATCAATTGAAATATGAGCCGTTTTTGGTTGCTTATTAAGTATTGATTTATGTAACCATAAGTAGTACGCAACAGATTTCGCTATTTGATTAAATGCAAAAACCATCAACAAAACGGTCACTGAAAAATTGGCTGAGGGGATAATATAAACCTGACAAACCCAGATAACAGTAAAAAGCAGATTAATTATACCGGTGGCTTCCATCTTCTCAAAACCAAAAGATATACTTTCGATTGTATCCCAAAAGGTCTGAAAGACAATCAATATGGCCAAAACAAACAAGGCAGAACCGGCAAGAGATTGGTCGGAAGATAGCAATAGATTGTATCCAATAGCAGAAACTACGGCAATGAAAGTAGTAGCCAACCGAATGCGAGATGATATAGTGAATAGTTTACGGGCATCTTCCCGGCTTCGTGCAATATGACGAATAACCACTATCCTTAAACCATACGCCGCAATAATTGAAAAAATTGAAGCCTGAACGTTAACCAAATTAAACAGACCGTACCCTTCGGGCTGCAACTCTCTGGCCAAACGAATGCTCGATAATATAGACAATACCTGAATAGCCAGGTTGGCACCTGTCAATATCGAGAAATTTCTGGAAAACTTACTGTTTAAAAGTCTTTTCATCTTTGAATATTTTACCTGCAGCAAAAGCAAGTCCGCTTGTTATCGCGTATAAACTAACAACAAAGCTAAATTGTGTATAAATCTGAGAAACAATAAAGAATATAATTATAGAGAAATAGGCCGAACCAACAAAAATAAGCTCAGTACTCTTTTTCCTTTTTCCCAATCGGATTAACTTATTAGCATACAAAATCCCAATAATCCAGGTTAACGCATAAATAATTAAACCAATAATACCCGATGTAACCAACACATAAATATACCCAACATCAGTCAATTCCGGCTTGTTATATATTTGAGCGTAAAAAATATCAATGCCAGAATAGAAACCATCCTTAAACCAGATAGCCAAAAATTTAGCAGAATTTACAATACGAATATTGTATGTACCTGAATTTTCTGCCACATCAGTAAACATCAGCATAAAACGTTCGGAAACAGATGCTGTAATTTCATTTTCGAAGGAAAATACGAATAGCAGAGCTAAAATAAATACGATTGATGAAATTACAATTCTGATTCTTTTGTTAATGGATAACAACTTGTGATAATGAAGCAGGAGAATAGCGGAGATAAATGCAATGACAAAAGAGAGCCATATACTACGCGTAAACCCAATAATGATAGTTGTTAGCGATAAAATAACGTACATCATCCACTTATACCTATTTAAGAGAATAATAAGCAAGAAAAGAACAATAAAGACTAAATATACAAGATACGCAGTGGGTAAAATAACCCTTGCAATAGGACCAATCATCATATTACCTTGTCCGGCCCAATGTCCAATGTGGTAGAATTGCTCAGTATCAAACATAGGCTCTAAGCCGTACACACTTTGTGCAATGGCAAACAGGCTTGCAATAATGGATGATACCAACAAGAACTTTGAGAAAATAATAAATTTTTCTTTAGTATCTATCAATGCCGTTGTTACAAAAAAAAGAATTATTGGATATGCACCTCGAATATTCAGTAAAACTGATATTTTTGACATTGGAAATTCACTACCGATCAGCAAAAAAATTGTGTATAAAAAATATATAAACCATATCCAAAACATAGGTTTTGAGATGCTCAAATAAACTTTTATTATTTTTTTGTAATGTAATATCGGATAGATAAATAGAGGCAATAACACCACATCCATTACACCGGAGGGGTAAGGCAATCTAAAAAATGCCAGATAATACAAACAAACAATCAGGTAATAGATATACATTGATAAAAGCGCCTTAATGAATTATTGTAAATTGAATTAAAACTGATTTACAACTAACGAGCCTTGATTATATCAATTTTCATTATCTTTCTCACTATAATTCTAAAAAATGTGGTCATTGGTAAGCCAAACTCTTTTTTATTAGCCATATATTTATAAATAATTGAAAAAATACCGACTGTTCTGGAATAACTAATCATACATTGAGTAACCATCTGTATTTTTCTTTTTTTATTTAGATCAAGAAGAAAATCAATTGGATATATTATTTTCTCAGCCATTAAATCGAGGCGAATAATATTAACAATTTCACAATTTGTAATCTCAATATCCTTCAACCTTGCAGCAAAATTCATTTTTTGCGAAAAATTTATATTTGAAATTCTGTATTCCAAAAGTGCATTTGATAAAAAAGCTATTCCGTTTTTACTAAGCCGGAACCAAGTTATTTCATCAATTCCCCATCCATTAGGAAGTACAATAAAACCATTGATTTTTCTAAGTTCTTTTGTTGAGCAGACAAAATCAGAAAGAAACAATGATCTTTTATTAGTAATTCTATTAAAAATAAAATTATCTTGCGATTCATATTCAGGACAATTCTCCGTATATGTGATAAGATTACCATTATCATCAATTTGTTTCACTTTACAGTGAAAAATACTCACCAAAGGATATTTCTTAATCAATAAATCAAACTCTAATAAAAAATTAGCATGTAGAATATCATCGTCACTTAGAATTGTAAAATATTCACCTTCTGCTATTTCAATAATACTATTAAAGTTTAGTGATATATTCAACTGGTTCTTATTTTCGCTATATTTTACATTCTTTCTATTCAATAAATATTCACATTTATTCTTTATCTCTTTTCTGACTTTCTCATCAACTCCATTATTTTTAATAACAATTTCAAAATCATTGAAAACCTGTTTATCTAAACTAGCTAATGTTTTTTCTAAGAATTTTGTTTTAGTTATTGGTAATCCAATAGTAAACCTATATTTCATATTAAAAAAATTTATTTGTAATCTGGTAACAGACTATGTATATAGTTAATAATAACAGATTTTGTACTATATTCCACTCAACAAACTCTGATCACTCCACAAATAATCCCATTGGCCGAATCGACCGATGTATCGGATACCCTGTTCATTAAGGTAGTTGTGAATAAGTTCTACATTAGCTTTTCGCTCGAAGTCGAACACCACATTGGCATATTTCACTTCGCGGTAGTCCGTTACTTCTATATCAGACTTAGACCACAACTTCATTTTCTCCCCTTTTTCTATCACATGTTGTGTTAGCGCAATACCCGACAGCTTTTGAGTCGAGTATTTTGAGAAATAAGTTTCGAATTGCAATGAGCTTTTACCCGTTGGTGCGTTATCGGGAGATTTAAGAGAAGGCGAATAAGCCCTTGCCGGCAAAATATCGGCATCGTAAATGTAAAACCAAATATTTTTGGCAATTTCCGGATGATTAAACCCGAGGGATACCAACTGACCCGAAGTGCAAAGTAATTTTTCGCTGGCCTCCAGAATTTGTTTTGGCACATCTTTTATACATTTCACCAATTCGGGCAATGGCATGGATGATACTAATTTTTCGTAGTAAACAGAAGTGCCATCAGCAAACTCTATTTGTTTCGATTTTAGATCGATAGAGACAACCTCCTTATCCGTTTTAATGTTTGTGTGGTTGGCCATGTTCTGCAAGAAACTTTTGTATCCGCCCTTTACAGGATAGCGCATCTCCTGAGCATAATAGAAATTCTGTGTTTGCTCTTCGAAAGCACCCTTCAACAATTGGTCTAAAGGAGGAAGACTAAAACGGCCACCTAACCAATCTGTGGTTAATTTATTTGCAGGCACAGACCAGTATTTTTCGGTGTAAACACCCGGGAAATTACGGGTAAAATAGTCACCAAACTGCGCCAAAAGCCACTCTTCGTAATTAGTGGGGTTTGAGAAATCGGGTCTGTTTACAAAATCAAGAATTATTTTCACCTTTTCGTCTGTAGAAAGAGACGACAAATTATTTTGTGCGGGATGCCGCAACCAACTTCCTTTGTAATAGTTCGTTGATTCGGGTTTGTGTGTAATATATTCTGAACTTTCGGCAAATATTTTTTTCACAACATCGTCTTTTGCAAAAGATAAATGCACAAAGTAATCGAAGCGAAATCCATTACCAATGGAAAAATTATCGCACAATCCACCCCACGAACTTCGTTTTTCGTAAACAGTGTTATCTATTCCTTTCTGAGACAAATGATATCCTGCTGAAATGCCGGAAATGCCGGCTCCTAGTATTGCGATCATTTATTTAAGATAAATCCAATTATACCATTCTCCAACTCAATTTTAGGAGAATAATCCAATTGATTGAATAATTCAATATCAGCTACCGCATACATCACATCCGATGGCCGATACGGTCTTCCACCCCAATTAATTCTTGTTTTTTTATCAGTAATCTTCTCTATGATTGCAGCCACCTGTTTCAGGGTATGTCCGACCCCGGTACCCAATTGATAGTTTGATTTATCCGGTAAACTATCAATATTCCTGATCAATGAAATATAGAAATCAGCCACATCGTCCACATGGATAAAATCGAGCACTTGCTCACCGGGAGATAAGTCGATAGGTTGCTGGCTTTCGATTGAGTCGTAAATAATATCAATAATCTTCTTCTGCGTATCATTACCGCCATAAATGGTATAGGGTACGACAGTAGCTTGTTTGAAATGGTAAACTTTGCTATAATAGTCGAGGAATGAACGGGAAGCCGTTTTGGTAGCCGCATACAGATAAGCAGGATCAAACTCACCATCCCCTTTGAAATATTCGGCAAAGGTGCCCGTATTAATAAATAACCGGATATTACATTCTTTTACGGCGTCTAATATTTGGCAAAAGAAGGAGATATTTGTACTGAGTAATTTTTGCTGAGTATTGTAGTCATCGAGCGAAGTCAAGAAAGAAGCAAGATGAATAACGACCTCTGGTTTAAATTCAATTATTGCAGCTTTTAACCCATCCTGATCATCGGGGTGATAAACATATTTATTTGTTGAATTTAAATATAAATCAAACGATTTTTTGGGGTCACGAATGATTTCCAAAACAGAGTGATTTTCATTTAGTAGTTTTGGCACCAGATGTCGGCCTACAAAGCCAGTTGAGCCGGTTACTAATATCTTCATGTCAAAAAGGAGTTACAAAATCATTAAAAGCACCAAAAGCCCTATCTCTGCCGGAAATGACAGCATTTTCGGTATCCCAGTCGAAGCCAAAAGAGTCGAAAAGAATACCAGCATCATTGGCTGCTGCATATCCTGTCGTTTGGTTGTATTCTACAATCGAATTGTCTGTAAGCGACTTAAAACCATGCGCAAACCCTTTGGGAATATAGATGGTTTTGCCCTCGGATGCATCCAGAACAATGGAAAAATATTTACCAAAGGTGGCTGAATCTTTGCGTAAATCGAGCACCACATCCAAAATCTTACCGGCTATCACAGTTACCAATTTGATGTGATCTTCGGGAGGAGTTTGGAAATGCATTCCACGAATCACATTTTTAGCGGAAACGGAGTAATAGCGTTCTTTTATCTCCAAATCTATATTCAATTTATGAAAAAGCTCCTGATTGTATGTTTTTACAAAAAGGCCACGTTCGTCTTGAAAGACTTTGTGTTGGATGATGTAAAGACCAGCGAAAGGGGTTTTAATTAATTCCATTTATACACGAATTATACGAATTAAGACGAATTTCACGAATTGGGTACACAGAGTTTCACGGAGTTGGCACGGAGTTTCCCGCCCCCAACCCCCTAAAGGGGCTCTACATCAAACCCCTGAATGGGGTAAATTTATTCTGCTGTATTACTCTGTGAGACTCTGTGTCGCTTTAATCGTAAATTTATTTAGAAGCAATAAACGCATCCAGCACACCCTCAACGAACGTGAACATTTCCGGCATGAGGCCCGGGTATGTACCGAGGAAGAAGGTATTGTTCATGATATAATCCGTGTTGTTGAGATGATCTGCTACGCGGTACTCCTTGTTCATAAAGGCCGGTTGTTTGATCATATTACCGGCAAAGAGGTTGCGCGTTTCGATGCGGTTGGCCGCGAAGTGGCGGGTCAGCTCGTCGCGGGTAAAGGGCGCACCCTCTTTCACGGTCACGATAAAGCTAAACCACGAAGGATCGGCCCCTTCGGTAGCCTCGGGCGTGATGAAATATTGTGCATATTTATCGAAAATAGCTTTGTAAGTTTTGAAATTCTCTTTTCTACGCTCGCCAAAGTAAGGCAATTTCTCCATTTGCGCAGCACCGATAGCCGCCTGAATGTCGGTCATTTTGAGGTTGTATCCCACTTCGGAATAGACATATTTGTGGTCGTATCCGAGAGGCAGGTTTCCGAACTGCTGGGTAAAGCGTTTTCCGCAGGTGTTGTTTTCGCCCCCCATGCAATAGCAGTCGCGGCCCCAATCGCGGAAAGCACGCACCAGTTTGGCCAGTTGCGGGTCGTTGGTACAGATGGCCCCACCCTCACCGGTAGTGATGTGGTGCGCCGGGTAGAAAGAGATGGTAGAGAGGTGACCGTAAGTACCGGTGAACTTCTCTTTGTAGCGGCTACCGAAGGCGTCGCAGTTGTCTTCTATCACCCATAGGTTGTGCTTGTTGGCCAGCTCCATCACCGCATCGATATTGAAAGGATTGCCGAGCGTGTGGGCGAGGAATATACAACGGGTTTTGGGCGAGATGGCTTTTTCGATCATCTCTACATCGATGTTGTAGGTAGGGATGTGTACATCTACAAATACGGGGATGAGTCCGTACTGAAAGATGGGCGTAACGGTGGCGGGGAAGCCGGCTGCTACGGAGATGACTTCGTCTCCCGCTTTGAGGCGACGGTCGCCCAGCTTTTCGGAGGTAAGTGCTGCAAAGGCGAGCAGGTTGGCCGAAGAGCCTGAGTTGGTGAGGAGTACTTGTTTGATGCCGAGGTAGTCGGCTATTTTTTCGGCGAACTCTTCGGAGAAGCGCGACTCTGTGAGCCAGAAATCGAGGGATGCGTCTACGGCGTTCACTATTTCGTTTTCGTCGAAGACACGACCGGCGTAGTTGACGGGTGATGTACCGGCGGTGAATTCTTTTTGGGCGAATTTGGCCTGGTAGTACTGTTTTGTTTTTTCTATAATCTCTTGACGGATTTCTGATGCTGATTTTTCCATTGTATATTATTTTATTTAAATTTTTTATTTCACGAATTGTTTTAGTCAATTTTTGCCCCCAACCCCCTGAAGGGGACTTTACATTAAACCCCTGAATGGGGTAATGAAGAGGTACAATAAAATACTAATTACAAAAGTACACTAATTTCACGAATTTAGACGAATTGCACGAATTGTTTTGGTTTTTTTTCTGCCCCCAACCCCCTGAAGGGGGCTTTACGTTAAACCCCTGAATGGGGTAATGGTGAGGTGCGAATTTTGTATATTTACCTATTCCCATTCGTCGGTTTTTACGCGGTCGGCAGGAATGCCAGAGGCGATAAGAGACGCACGGAAGTTTTTGATCATGACCGGAGGGCCGGAGATGAAGAAGGTTGAGTCAGCGGATGAGTTTCGACAAATGGTGTTGATATTGAGTATGCCCTGTTCATCTTGATAGACGGGATGGATAGTGATTGACGGGTTGATGGATTGCGCCCGTTGCAACTCAGCCTCATAGACATTGAGCGAGCGGGATCGAAACCCGGCGTAGAGGACAGGTTGCGTGTAGTCGGCAAAACGCGCGTCGGTGAAGAGAGAGAGGTAAGGGGTGATGCCAGTACCCCCGGAGATGAAGACGGTGTTGTGACGGGCGTGCTCCTGTTCAAAGAGTTCGCCGTAGGGCATTTTGAGCCACACCTCATGACCGACAGCGAGTTGCGCAGCCATTCGACTGGTGAATTGCCCGTTGGCGGTATAGGTGATTTTGAGCAACTCCTCGGCAGGCGAGGTCTGGATGCTGAAACAGCGGGATTCGGGCCAGGCCATGGAGGGGTCGTAGTCGTCGATGGCGAGGTGGAGGAAGTGACCGGGTTCGTATTTGAATTTGCCGGTGGCTGACTTCAGGGTTAGGGTATAGACGCCTTGTATGGGGTTATCTATATGTTGGATGGTTGATTTGTATTTCTTTATTTGCATGTTATTTTAAGTTTTACGTTGTACGTTTTACGTTATACGTTTTTACCCCCAACCCCTGAATGGGGTAATGGTGATGGTGCGGGTTTGCCTAATTATTAATTGCTTAGGTAGGCATCAATCTGTAGTAACGTTATGCTTCGCATATCTTCGCCGGTGAGGTAGGCTTTGTTCCAATCGACGATGCTATGTAGAGTCGTTTCAATATCCCATTTCGGATACCAATTTAGTTCTGATTTCGCTTTGGAACAATCCAGTTTAAGGTAGTTGGCCTCGTGGGGTTGCGGATTGTTGTCCACCGAGTAAGAAGCCCCTTCTCCCCACAATTTACAGATAGTATCAGTAATCCACTCTACATTTTTCGCATCTTTGTCATCGGGTCCGAAGTTCCAGCCCTCGGCATATTTCTGACCGTCCTGCAGGAGTTTAGCCGCCAATAGTAAATAACCGGTGATAGGTTCCATCACATGTTGCCACGGGCGAATAGCGTAAGGGCTTCTTATTTGGAGCTCTTTACCCTGCGAAATGGAACGAATAAAATCAGGAATAAGGCGGTCGTCAGCCCAGTCTCCACCACCTACTACATTACCGGCTCTACCCGATCCCAATCCCACGCCGTGCACGGCATAGTTTTTAGGATTAAAATATGAATTTCTGTAAGATGATGTAACCAGTTCGGAGCAGCCTTTGCTATTGGAATAAGGATCGTAACCGCCCATGGGTTCGTTTTCGCGGTAACCCCAGTGCCATTCTCGGTTTTCGTAGCATTTGTCGGTGGTGACGTTCACAATGGCTTTGATGCTATCGGTATGACGGCAGGCCTCCAGCAGATGCACAGTACCCATCACATTGATGGCGTAGGTTTCCACGGGAATTTTGTAAGATTCGCGGACGAGAGGTTGGGCGGCCATGTGGATAACAACTTCGGGTTGAGCCTCCTGCATTGCTTTGAGTAAAGAGTCGTAGTCCCGAACATCGCCTATCGTGGAATGTATCAGTTCGTCAATTTTGGCTTCAACAAAGAGAGAAGGATTTGTAGGAGCATCGAGGGCATATCCATAAACATCTGCACCCAGGTGGTGAAGAAGGAGAGATAGCCAGGAGCCTTTGAACCCGGTGTGGCCTGTAACAAAGACTCTACGACCTTTGTATGTTTTCTGTAATATTTCGTACATAATTATATCTAGTTTGAAGTTACCATTTAATCCAGGGTGCAGTACCCGCCTCTATCATCTCTTCGAGCTGCGATTTATCACGAAGTGTATCCATTGGTTTCCAGAAACCCTCGTGTTTATAGGTCACCAATTGTCCGTCTTTAGCCAGATTTTCGAGGGGGTCTTTTTCGAAGACAGTAGGGTCTCCTTTCTTTATGTAGTTGAAAACCTCGGGTTCACAAACAAAGAAACCGGCATTAATCCAGCTACCATCCCCTTTGGGTTTCTCTATAAATGATTTGATAATATTATTTTCATCAATATCTAAAGATCCAAATCTTCCTTCGGGCTGCACAGAAGTCATGGTGACAAGTTTACCCTGTTCTTTGTGAAATTTCACCACTTCGGCAATATTCACATCTCCTACTCCATCGCCATAGGTTAATAAAAATGGCTCGTTGCCCACGTAATCCTGCACACGCTTAATCCGTCCGCCGGTCATGGTGTCGGCACCGGTATCCACGAGGGTAATTTTCCAGGGTTCGGCATGATTTTTGTGGTATGTGGTGGTGTTGTTGGCCATGTCGATGGTTAGATCGGAGCGGTGGCGGTAGTAGTTGGCGAAATATTCTTTGATTATGTAGCCTTTGTATCCACACATAACCACAAATTCATTGAATCCGTAGTGTGAATAAATCTTCATGATGTGCCAGAGGATAGGTCTTCCGCCTATCTCTACCATGGGTTTTGGTTTGAGGGTGGTCTCTTCGGAGAGGCGTGAGCCGAGGCCGCCGGCTAATAGTAGTACTTTCATATTGTTATATTTTTTGATTTCACGAATTGTTTTTTTGTTTTAAACGCTGCCAGGCCTTGGGGCGCTGGCAGGTTTGTGGGGTGCGGTTTGACTATGTTGTTTGTACTTTTGTTAGGTTTGGTTGGTTTTTTCTTTTTTCCATGGTGTATATTCCGGAGCAAACGGTGCCATTTATTCTGGAGCAAACGGTGCCATTTGTTAAAATTTAGCAGGCCGTAAAAAACGCTGATATTGGATAAAAAATATTACCATTGTGCATCAAAAAAAAGAT
>Ga0209398_1000396_pt1 | contig 27514 bp, 22 predicted proteins | sample AshMeaBigSpring_FD_184125 | JGI IMG/M metagenome (GOLD analysis project Ga0209398, IMG submission 184125) | Groundwater microbial communities from Big Spring, Nevada to study Microbial Dark Matter (Phase II) - Ash Meadows Big Spring (SPAdes)... | ecosystem: Environmental > Aquatic > Deep...
AAATTTACTTCCCTCAGAATGGGCGGCATCACAAAGCCAAATATAAAATTATCGGGTCTGATTGCTCAAAAATCCGGAGATAAACATTATTTTTAATGCTGCAATATGGGGTTAGCCGAATGCTTACATTAAAAGTAGCCCTCTTCAATCGCTTTGCAGCCTCCTTCTCCGTTTCAATTCCCTGTGGTTCAATTAAAAGATTTGAGAAGACGGAATACATGTCAGTAGAGAAGATGTTTCAATTCCCTGTGGTTCAATTAAAAGGATAGGCTGTTACGCTGTGCGGGTTGTCGGTACGGAGTTTCAATTCCCTGTGGTTCAATTAAAAGTCAAACTTGCTTCCAAGCTCTTTTTCTCCATTTAATATGTTTCAATTCCCTGTGGTTCAATTAAAAGAAAGATAATACTTTTCTTTTAATCTGCAAAATAAATGTTTCAATTCCCTGTGGTTCAATTAAAAGTCAACGGTGGATGAATCGACCGGGTGTTTGAGCAGTTTCAATTCCCTGTGGTTCAATTAAAAGGTTTGGCGACGAAGGATTCACCATCGCCAAGGTGAGTTTCAATTCCCTGTGGTTCAATTAAAAGCCAAATAACGCAACAATTGCAATAACCAAAGCGGCGTTTCAATTCCCTGTGGTTCAATTAAAAGTTTTAGAATAGAATCCGACCATTCCGTTTATGTTTAGTTTCAATTCCCTGTGGTTCAATTAAAAGCCTTTTGTGGATTACTTCATATTGTTTGGTATTAAGGTTTCAATTCCCTGTGGTTCAATTAAAAGCCTATTCAACCGCCCAAACAAGCAGGAAGATTTCGTGTTTCAATTCCCTGTGGTTCAATTAAAAGTACTAAAATCAGCGAATAGGGTTTTGTTTAACCCTTGTTTCAATTCCCTGTGGTTCAATTAAAAGTATTGATGTTGATCCAGAGGAAATTAAAAAAGCAGGGTTTCAATTCCCTGTGGTTCAATTAAAAGACCGTAGGATCTGTTTCCAATCCGTGTTATACCTAAGTTTCAATTCCCTGTGGTTCAATTAAAAGTTGGACCGGTTGGTCCAACAGTCCTATTGTAACTTATGTTTCAATTCCCTGTGGTTCAATTAAAAGATTCTCACTCCACTCCCACCGCTACCAACTGATATTGTTTCAATTCCCTGTGGTTCAATTAAAAGTGTGTGTTTTATACTTATTTGTTGGGTTTATCTCAAGTTTCAATTCCCTGTGGTTCAATTAAAAGTCTTACATGGGCTGATGGGGTAACCCTTAATGGGAAGTTTCAATTCCCTGTGGTTCAATTAAAAGGGTAAAATCAACTACAGAAACGAAACAGCGGAGTGGGGTTTCAATTCCCTGTGGTTCAATTAAAAGCGCCACCTCCACCTCCGGAAAGCGCATTGATAGCCCGTTTCAATTCCCTGTGGTTCAATTAAAAGTTAAAGCTACGACTTCGGCAGGTGCGTACACCATGTTTCAATTCCCTGTGGTTCAATTAAAAGTACACTCAGACTGTTATTCCACGCACGAAATATCGTTTCAATTCCCTGTGGTTCAATTAAAAGTCAATGTCGGTATATCCACTCTATTGTCAGATAATGTGTTTCAATTCCCTGTGGTTCAATTAAAAGTACAATGCTTAAATTAAAACGATCTGCATCCAATGTTTCAATTCCCTGTGGTTCAATTAAAAGTATTCCGCTGCTTTCGAGTTCGTCAGCCAGATATGTTTCAATTCCCTGTGGTTCAATTAAAAGCTAATCACAACGGCCGGATATCTTTACCGTTCAAATGTTTCAATTCCCTGTGGTTCAATTAAAAGATTTTAATGGGTTAACTGAAGAAGAAGTCAATTCAGAGTTTCAATTCCCTGTGGTTCAATTAAAAGCCAACCCCGATATCGTCAAATGCGTAGTATCCTTACGTTTCAATTCCCTGTGGTTCAATTAAAAGTTTTTGTGGTGCCTATACAACCAAAAAAAAACAGCAGTTTCAATTCCCTGTGGTTCAATTAAAAGAATTACCACCTTGTAGATGTTGTCAGATAAATATGTTTCAATTCCCTGTGGTTCAATTAAAAGCTGTATGCCATAGATATACATAGTAAGATAAATAGTTTCAATTCCCTGTGGTTCAATTAAAAGAATAGTGTCGCCCAAATAACCTGCAACTGTTGACCAGTTTCAATTCCCTGTGGTTCAATTAAAAGAAAATTTGCCTATCTTTGCATCAGGGTTTTGTGATGTTTCAATTCCCTGTGGTTCAATTAAAAGTTAAACAAAATGAAAGATTTATTTAAAGTAACTGGTTTCAATTCCCTGTGGTTCAATTAAAAGTTTGCCTGCTGCGATGCGAGCCTCAATTAAGCCTTGTTTCAATTCCCTGTGGTTCAATTAAAAGGGAAAAGTAACGAGAATTGAATTTCACTCACTGTGTTTCAATTCCCTGTGGTTCAATTAAAAGTTGTATCCGAAAGTAACAATCTTTGTATCAGAAGAGTTTCAATTCCCTGTGGTTCAATTAAAAGATCCTCTGTTGTCGTTGCAGCACCAAGCTTTATTTGTTTCAATTCCCTGTGGTTCAATTAAAAGAATCAAGGATTGCCGCTGTTATTGCAGCTCCATAAATGTTTCAATTCCCTGTGGTTCAATTAAAAGCCATTTGCCGCAGTATTCGCACCGATATACGATGGTTTCAATTCCCTGTGGTTCAATTAAAAGCGATAATCTGCGATTGCGTCAAAGCGGTATTCTCGAGTTTCAATTCCCTGTGGTTCAATTAAAAGAAGATTCCGTATCTGATATACGTTGTTCGTAAAACGCGTTTCAATTCCCTGTGGTTCAATTAAAAGCGACCTTGTTTCTAAGAAAAAGGCCGAATACTTTATGTTTCAATTCCCTGTGGTTCAATTAAAAGGTTGAATCCTGCATTAGTTGCAGAGTTTGCAAAGTTGTTTCAATTCCCTGTGGTTCAATTAAAAGTGCCGGTGCTGAATGAAAGACCACGACCGAGGCCGAGTTTCAATTCCCTGTGGTTCAATTAAAAGGTCTTCCGTCTTATAATCAACTAAATAGTTACACGTTTCAATTCCCTGTGGTTCAATTAAAAGCGATTTGTTCTTTGATGAGACGGTAGAAAACGGATGTTTCAATTCCCTGTGGTTCAATTAAAAGTCGTTAAACTTAAATAAGTAAATATCTGAAAATCAGTCAAAAACAATTTGATAATTGACAAATATTGAGCGTTGAAGTTGTCGGTGTACAAAAGTACAAAAAATCCCGTACACCGACAACATTATATGTATTTGATTATCAGTATGTCAAAGATCGCATTATATGGAATTTCTGTCGAAACTATCCTGATTTTTATTGATTGACAACCAGTTAAAGAAAATTATCCGTGCTACCTCGCTCTTTACCAACAATTTGCTTATTAAGCCATTTTTCTGTCCGACCCGAAAAAATTATTAAACTATCCTCTTCCTTCTTCATAAATTCCTCCGCTTTATAGATTAATTCTTTGAGAGAAACTTCACTAATTTCTCCTTCAAAAACAGAATTTTGAATCCAGTTCAAATATTTTCTGCATAGCCGGAGCATCTTTCCAACTCTTTTCTCTCCGAAATCGTATATTAATATTACATACATAGTCTTACTTTTTCTTACCACCACATTTTAAACGGCTTATACTCTTCCATTCCCAATAAATGCTTACTCAGCTTATAGCATTCAAGCTTTATCAAATGTCTGTAACTAACCTTTCTATTCAATGACCGATGCTGGATTGTTTCATTAAAACGCTCTTCCATTGCTTGTACAAAAATCTTTTTGCCTGCCTGATTCAGAATACATTTATTGAGCTTCTTGTCAAAATGTTTTTCCTGTATTTCTTTTTTGTTTAACACTTTGAAAATAACCCGATCAACAAGTATCGGTTTGAAAATCTCGGATATATCTAACGATAAAGAGTATCTTCTTTCTCCCGGCGTATGAAGATAACTAATTGTTGGATTGAGCTGTGTTTGATGAATCGCTCTCAAACACTGACTGTAACACATCATATTACCAAAAGAAATCAACGCATTTACTTCATTCTGAGGTGGTTGTTTTGTCCTGTTTCCCATTTCGAAATCGTTCAAAATTAAATCATACCCCTGATAATAAACCTGTCTGATATTACCCTCCAAACCCATTAGTTCATCTACATTTGTGGCCTGATTAATATCTTCCGCATAAGTCTCAATTTTTGATATTATCTCTCCAAGCTCTCGCCCTCTTTTATCGTAATACCGAAGATTCTTTACCATATTGAATGCGGCGCCCTCAATGAATTTTCGGGCAATAACAATCCTTTTCTTTTTATCCTGATGATGTGATGTCTGAGCTAGCAACATTCGGCCCGAAAGCAAACTGTCTTTGGGCATAAACGAACCGGTATAATTTTCGTAATAATCAAAAAAATGTACCGCTATATCGTTTTGTCCCAGGAAATTGAACAAAGCACTATTAGCATTTAATGATCCAAATACATAAAACTCGGCAATATCCTCAATAGGCAAATAGCGTGGCTGTCCATTTCTTTCATTTCCATTGCCATCTTCCTCTATCGGAGTAAATTTCAAAGTATTATCCTTGCGCTGTAAAGTGCCTGGATTGAAAAGATAAAAGGTTTTTTTCATTGCTCTTCAGTGATATAACAAAATTCATAATAGCTGCAAATTGTACAAATTCTTGCATTGATTACTTGAGGACAAACATCACTCTCAATAATTTGAGTTACTTCCTTTTCCATTTCCACTATACGATTTCTATCTGTATCGGTAAGTATCACTTTTTCAGTTTGCCGCATGGTGGGGTATTCCAACACACCTGTAACCCCCTCAATACCATTTCGTTCTAATACGTAAATATAATATTTCAATTGCCATTCGTGTGCTAATTCTACTTTATCCGACTTCTTTATCTCATGTATAACCTTATTCCGTGCATCGTAAAAGTCTAACTTAACACCATCAATTTCCAGCTCTTCGTATTTCTCTGATCGTTGAGGATAGGTTGTTTCGTGAATCAATTTTCCTTCGTAAACTACATCGGAAGTGTGCTCAAAACGGATTTCATTCGCATGTAACCAAAGTTCGCGTCTACAAACATGATATAGATTAATGTATGTTGCTGTTATTCGCATGGCAGTTATTTTATAAAAATTGAGTTTCCTCAATTCCTTTTAATTTATTTGCATCAAGCCCTTGTTGAATAGAATATATATCATTCCATCTATGAATATAAAAATATCCAGATTCAGATTTTTCTTTATCATAGAAATAAATCAGCTCCTTTTCTACTTTATCGCTTGCAAAAATGGAAAAAGTGAATTTTGACAGAATACTTTGTAAAAACTTTTTTCTGATTTGTTGCTGTGTAAATTCCAGTTTATTCTGAATGAAATTAAGATATAAGTCGAACACTTTCTCTCCATTAATTTCGTTTTTCTCGTCTGGGTAGATTCTATATTGAGCCAAATAATCTAATTCCGAAGCACTGAATATCTCATCATCAACATTTTCTTTTGAACTTTTTATTAATATTGGAACATTCAATGGAATAAAGCAAGATATATTTTTTTGTTCAATCAATTTAAAATTCTCGCTTACGCTTTTAAATTTCAGCTTATGAATAGACATTTCATAATCCGAAAAGTTTTGAACCATTTCTGAATTATTCCACTTATTCCTAGCCTCAAATATTTTATCATACAATGTATCAAAATCTTTATGTTCCAATATTCGTTTGTATTCTTCCGCTTTTATTTGATCTTTCGTTATTTTATACCGCTGATCTTTACCATAAATTGAGGATTCTTTATTATAGTTAAAAAGATAGAGTATGCAGTTCTCCTTATTTACATTTCTATTAATGCGACCTGCAAGTTGCTCATCCGAATCAATAATTGAACGGTCTTTAAAACCTAAATCCATATCAATATCCACTCCAGCTTCCACTACCTGAGTTGTTATAAGGATAATTTTCTTTTTTCTATTTGTTGGGTTTTTCAGGCAGTTAATGATTTCTTTTCTGCGATGTTCAAGTATCGTTCCAGACAATACAAAGATCTCATCGAAGAAATGTTGTTTATCAATAATACTATAAAAATCAGTCGCAGATTGTTTGTAAATAAATTCTACTATTGTGTAAACGCTATCTTTCGGTTTATCTGAACCAAAATCAAAATTCAAATAATTCTTAGAAGCTAGAATCACATTTTTTGCTAATTCAGTTAATGATAAATTGTTATGTTCAAACAAATCAAAATTAAAATTTACCCGACCTGCAAAATTTGGATTATTGAAATATTGATCTTTGGCTTTTGGTAATAAATAAACAAAGTCGTTTGTTTTCTGTTTAATTACACTCAACTTGTCTAGCTTTGGTAAAGTAGCAGACATCAATATAAATTTGATGTTAAATTTTTCGGCATACTGTCGGATGTAATATACAACTTTGTCCCAGTGAGATGGATTGTAAGATTGTAATTCATCAATAACCACAATAGAATTAGCAAGTCGGTGTAACAAATAATTTGTTTCTTTTTCATTTGTTTTCAGAATGTCAAAGAATTTGACGTGTGAAAGCAAACTGAACGGATAATTCACAAAAAGATGATTGATATAATTCAGTTTTGAATTTCCATATTGGTCGTCTTCTTCATTGGACTTTAATCCCGCTTTGGAATGCAATTCAATGATTTCATCCTCGTTCAAACCCAACATATCTCGAATAACAGTATAAGTCTGAGTTATTAGCGTAGTAAAAGGAAACACATATAACACCTTATTGTATTGACCTTTATGAATCTTCAATAGTTCGATTGCTGCCAATATTGACAAATTAGTTTTTCCACCCCCAGTCGGTGCTTCGATAAAAAAAAGGTTGCTTTTTGAGTTATTTCTGATATTCCTTATCACTTCAACAGCCATTTTCTGTCGTAGAATATTCAGGTTCGCGCCACTTTTTTCTGTTGGGTTTTTAGCCTGATAATTGTTTAAAATATCATAAGTTGATTTATTGAAATTTTTCTTTGTTTGTTTCTTATCTATCCACTCTCGTTGGCTGATGTTAAAATGCAATTCGTTTATCCTTTGTTTTGTTAGAATTCCAAAATCATCAACTACGAATGAATTCATATATTCATTCGTAGCCAAATAGTCGGACGCGGTAAGTAGGGAGTAGTTAAGCTTACATAAAGCATATAGTTCAAATGAGTTTATGCTGTCAATAAATGGTTTTTCGTTCAATAATCTTTCATTTCCAATGAGATTAAGAATGTTTGGATGTACTTCAATTTGATACTTTCCTAAATAAGTACTTAAAAACAATCTAACATCTTCCCATTTATTTCTCGCTCTAAGGTTAGAGAAAGCGATTGTTAAAGAGCAATCATCATCAAAACTTTTACCATGATGTTTAAAAATTGAATATGCAAAATGGAGACATGAAATTACCAATATGGGATCGGATTTCATTTTAATTGCAATTTCATTCAAATGTTTTGTCAAATACAAGAAACCACTCAATGAAGAATGATTTGAACCAATCGGACTATCTTTTAAAGAATCACCTACAAAGTACTTATTGTTCATCTTGTCGGTCTGAAATCGTTCATTGATTTTCCCAAAGTCATGATAAATAATTGCATTTACAAAAAGATTTTTAATGTAATTACCCGTTTCGAGATCAATATTGTCTTTAAGACCGCCAATAAGATTATCTATAATTGAGTCCAATTGGTGAACAACTGCTAGTTTTGAAAAATAGACATTGACCAAGTTGATATGATCTTCTAAAGTTTCTTCAATTGTATTTTCTGCTTTATGTAAATGTGCATAGTAATTACCTGCATTGATTAAATAACAACTCAATGCAGGTAATTCTTGAATGATTTCAGCAATATTCTTAAAACAATTGGACATAAGCATTTAATTCTTCTATAAAAAACAAATTATCCAAAGCTTTTGTGTTTTTAATAAGGTAATTAGTGTAGGCAAATTCCCCCAGATCGTATTGCATCAATTTTAGATCAAAATCCTTTGGTAGCCTTTCAAAAAACATAAATGGAGTTTCTACTAAATCAAACTGTAGTAAGTCTGGCATTGGAGCTTCAATATTATTTTTCAGAACATTATTTTTTTGAAAAATTGTTCGCATCCTTATGCTTTCATTCAGATTTGCATTAACTGAATATTGATATTCTTTATACGAATCCGAACTCCACCATGCTGAAAATTCATTCTTTCCTAAATATGGAATAAATTCAGCAAGTCCGTTTTTAATAAAAGTAGATAATCGATTTTGAATATCAATACGCTCATCCAGTAGAAGATAAATCCGATATTCGGGATTTAATAGGGTCAACTCCTCTGTCAGAAAATTTGTCCCTTTATTTGCATAACCCACTGTATTTGAATATTTAATATTTGTTTTAATATAATTCCCATTATCATGATTTAAAGGTTCAATTCCAATCTTGACATCTTTCAAAACTTCATAATACTGAGGTAGCTTGCCTTTTTCTTTATACCCTTCTAATCCTACTATAGCACCTAAAATACCTAACACCGCAGGACGGTGAATGATATTATACGATAAATTTACAGTAGCATTTGTATCAGGCTTTCGAAAAAAGGCAAAGTCTGCTTTTAAATCGAATGATATTAATTTCATAAACTTAAAATTTACAATTCAGCAAACTTAGCACCAATGGGTTCGCCCAAAACTTTAGTATTCGACTTGTTATAGTAAATTTCAATTATTTCAATTTCTGCTTTAATGTGTGGTTCAGACAACAATGCACTTACTTTTGATAAATCAATTTCTTTTTCTTCGTTTATATCTATAAGACTCACAAAAGACGGTAGCACAATTTTAGATTCGGATTTCAGTTGAACCCACAATAACAGCTCATTTTCTGTACCTGCTTTTGCTGAAGAATCGTAGTAAGTGGCACCCTTACGTAATCCTTCTTTTAGTTTACTTATATCGTCAGTAATTAATCCTTCTACTCCAGTTCGTTTTACATCATCTTCTATATTTTTCGGATTTACGGTAAAATGATGCACATAATGACCTTCTTGCAAACGGGATTGTGAACCCAATGTGGTCATTGTACTTTCTGCGCTTGCATCATTTGAATTCCTAAATGGAGACATGATTTGTTCGGAATAGATAACATTTTCGGTAAATTTATTTAATCCATGTGTTATCTGACACGTTCCATGAATGGAGATATTTGTTTTTCCGGCATAAGTTCCACCGAATAATTTGACATCAAGACATTTTAATATATTGCCTAATACTTCTAATCGAAGTGCTGGGCTTTTATCCTTACCCTCAAATTTGCCAAAATGCAGATTGTAAGTTTCATCTAATGTTCTGGGAGACATTTCCTCACTCAGCGACTTGAAATAAAATATTTTTTCATTCAAAGCCGCTTTCCAATAATTTCTTATTGAATACTTTAATGCTTTGTCTGTTGCATACACAGTGCCGCTAGGCAATTTACGAGGTTGACCTGAAAAATCAGCATTGTAGTTGGAGTTGATAGATTTAATAATAGCCGCACCATATACGCGGTTGCTGAAAGTTGCCATAATAATTTTTATTTTGAAACGTTAGAACTAAATAATTGATTCTTGGAAAATACCCCTGAAAGTATTTGAGGTAGTAAGTGTTTTAAGTTAGCCGAAGTCTCGTAACTCAAAACGAATGCTGCAACTTTTTCAAAATTTTTCGAGAAGTTTTCGTGTTTGTATCTACCGAAATCATTTGCTATTGCTCGTTTAAACTCTGTACATTTTGATTGTTGTAAATATGGCTCAAGTAAATTATAGCTATTATCAGCTGATTTACTTTTACTCAAAATGTAATCGATTACCTGCCCAGCAGCAAAGGCAAATTTTTCATCTGTTATATCAGTTGGCGTCTCATCCCCAATAAGGGCAGCAACAAAGTACTGATATTCTTTTAATTTGTTTACCATATTGATTTTATTATTAGTATTAAAATATTCATATAAGCTATACCAAATATTGAGTTTCTCTTTAACTCCATATTCATTTCTGTTTTTTACGTCATCCTTAATGCTACAAAACACCATATCATCGAATATATACCCGTTTATTGCGCTTTGTTGAGATTTGTAAACAAAATCATAGACTGATTTACGATATTTTGAAAACGAACTAAAGGTCAAATCCAACTTTGTATAATCATCCTTATTTAAGTCTGCGAAATAATCAATCCGTAAATATTTATTTTGAATAAAAGGCTTTAGAACTTGTTGTTCAAAATCAAATATATTATTGATAAGTGGATAATGTTTTATCTCTTTTCCACCTTTTTCCTTAATATCAAACAGATTATACACTGCAATAGGTTGAGATTTTGAAATTGAATAATTAAAATTTGAAACAAAATCAAAATCCTTGAATACTAATCCATCTTTTGTGTTTTGCCAAAAAAGTAAATAATAATTCCCAATATCCTCATGTTTTCCATCAATTAATTTTTGTATAATTTCTTTATATCCAAACTTGAATTCACTTTCTCTGTAAATGGCTATTACTTTTCGTTGAATCTCTTCCTGAAAAATAAAAATAGGTAGTGGATTAGGTAATGTCTTATTGGGTAGTATATTTTTTAATTCGTTTAGATATTTTGCATCGATGTTTGAGATTCTACCATTGATATCAAAAGTTGCTGTTTGGTGTATTAAGAATGGCATATTGCTATTAAATCCATTCATAAAATTACTTGTGCCAAAAATGACACCAGATTCATCTACGTTTGTGTTGAATGCTGCTGTGTTGAACAATTTATCATCCAGATATTTTTTATGAACTTTTTGATATAATTCAAACGCAACATCAAGATAAAAAAGGACATAGTCGCTATCTTCCAGGGGTTTTGATTTGAGTAGTTCTTGTTCCAGTGAACTTATCAGATTTTTTAACTCCTCCTTTTGAATCTTGTCACTTGTGTTTTTTTGTTGTTCCTTAATTTCTGATATTTTTTGCTCTAATGAATTTCTACGAATTGAAAAGTCATTTTCAATTTGAGTAAGAATCAACGAAAAAGAATTATGCGTAAAAAAGTGTTTAAAGATCACATATTTCTCTGCATCATATTTGTCTTCAAACAACTCAAACGCTTTATCGAAATATTCTCCAAATCGGTCATAAATTTGTTTTTTCTTTCCGGAATTTGTTTTGTATTTTTCTCCGCCAATCAAATGCTCTCGCTTAAAAGCAACTACAAAAGGAGAGCAAGAATGTATTGCTTTTGTCGGTAAATCAAAGCATTTATTTGTATCAATACACCAAGCGTTTTGATGTAAAGATTTACATTTAGACAAATATACTGAAATATCATTCTTTTGTTTTTTCGAAAACAATTCAAATTCTATATTTTCCGTATCTATACTTGTTGACCCGAGTTCATCTGTCATTATTTTTAATTTAATGTGCAAACCCTCTTTGGGCTCTGACCCCAAATTCTTGAATTCATCATCAAGTATTTCTATAAAATTAATTAATTCTTTTATCATAACATATTTAATGTTTAATTAAACCCCCACACACCCAAATCCTACTGAATTCTTTTCGCCCAATCCACAACTCCACATCACTTTCATCAATTCCACATCGGCAATAAGCTTGAATTTAAAGGCGTAAGCTCTGATACGTGTCTCCTGCGGAGTGCTGGCTTTGATTGTGATAAGGCGAGATTGGGGCTGACTCAGAATTTCATACTCGAAATGTTGGCTACCTTCAAATTCACGACCATAAAAAGCGCTGTATTTGTTCTTCAGATTGCGAAACAATGCTTCTCGAGCGTAATTGCTTTCAGGTGATTCGTAAAATATCTTACCTGTTTCCGGTAAATGACGAGTGATACAAATCGGAGAAAGCGTTTTAAATGTCGTGTCTTTATTAATTTCCGGAAAAGGCAACAATTCAACACCTGAAACCCGAAATTGCACTTTCGATCTTTTATCACCCAATGTGAAACTTTGCCCCCGGAATAATCCACTAATAAATTCTTCTGTACTTTTCTCTGGTAAGAAAGCAATTTGCCAATATATTTTCGAACAATTTATTTGAATTCTGTCTCCAATAATCTTATAAATAGGTATCTCGAGCTGTGAGAAACAAAATAATTTGAAAACTTTCTTCTCCAACTCAAACCCATTCTGGTGCAACCACGATGCATAATCAGCATTAGATCTTTCTATCGTAGAATAAATCATTGAAGATAGTTCGTATTGATAATTTAATGGAAGTGTATTTCCATAGAATTCTTTTTCGAGTGACAATGTAATTTTAAAATTCATATCAATAGTCTAATTGAAGTGAGAATAATAATTTCGGCAATGTTACATATAATATTTTAAATAAACAAATGAATCCTAAAAAATAATGGCTACTTTCAATGTATCTACCATCATTTAGCTAATTAGTACTTGATTCCTACATTAAATAGATAACAGATGTATTTATAATGGCAATTTTATACCCGAGAATTCTTCTTGTAAAAAAAGAAGGGCCGAAAACAGCTCAGTATAAAGTTCATTATTTCATTTTGCAAATGTATGATGCATTTTTGTCAACTTCTGACAATGGCAAAAAAATATTTCATTTTTCTGATATTATTATATTCATACCACTCCTTTATCACACCTCCGCCTCCGCCATACCCCACCTTCACCTAAAATATAGATCAACTCCGCATTAACTCCGCATCAACTCCGCATATATCCCGCATCTATATAGAGGCGGGATATATGCGGAGTTAATGCATTTAATATACAAGTAAGATAGGGATTAACTTGATATTTATTATATTTGCAGCAGAAAGCAGAGAGCGAGGAGAGTCAATCGCTGCGGAAATTCGAAATATTGAGATATATGGCAAAAGTAAAAGGATTAGACATCATATCAGGAAGCACCAGCAACCTCATTTTCTATACCAGACAGGGAGGCGATCAGGTGTTTGTAAGGCGCAAAGGCGGGCCCACCAGGGAGCAAGTCAAGACTAAAAGTAACTTTTCGGAGGTGCGCAAAAGCAACAAAGAGTTTGGCGGCTGCTCGCGCATGAGCAAAGCTATTCGAGAGACACTTCGCGACCTGGGTAGTGTGGCAGACTATAACCTATCGTCTGTATTGTGCGCCTGGGCCAAACGCATGCAGAAATGCGATGAAACGGGCGAGGTGGGGCGTCGCTCCATTCTGCTATCGGAGCACCGGGATTGGCTGCGGGGTTTCGACTTCAATCGCCGCAACCGGTATGACAATCTGCTGCGGGTGCCCCTGCGTTATACTTTGGATCGCGACACCTGCTCGGCCACGATTTCCTTTCCCGATATCGACGGCTTGCAGCATCTGCACCCCACCACGCAGTGGCCACTTTTTCGTATTGAGGTGGCTCTGGGCGCTCTCTCCGACATGCACTACGATGCCGATCGCGACGAGTATGTGCGCTACAACAGCAGCTACATCGAGAGCGCGGTGCAGGAGCATACGGGGTGGTTTCCGGTGGGCGCGCAGGTGCCCGGGCAGGAGTTTCGGCTTTCGCTGGCTGCCGATTTGCCACAGTTTGGCCCCAAAGATACCCTTGTGCTGAGTGTGGCGGTGCGCATGGGTACGATAGATGTGACAGGGCAGTATGTGGCGGTGAAAACGGGTGGAGCCGGCAAGATTGTCGATTTGGGCTAATGGGAGAGGAGAGAGGCAGATGATAAAACCATTCGACGAGATACACCGTGTGCTGCACCGCGACCTCAAACCGGCCGGCAACAACAACGAGCGCGCTTTTCGCGAAAAACTACAGCAGAGCAGTCAGTCGCAACCCGCGGAGGTGGCTTACCAAATTGCTTTTCCGCCGGCCATTGATCACAAAACGATGTGGTATCACCGTTTCCTGACCGGGGCCACCAACCACTATTGCCACTACCTGACACACGAGATTGGGAACGAAGAGGAGGAGAGTGTGCGCCTTTTGCAGAAAACGCTGTTGCTCGATCGTACTTTCCCTTCGCTGCTGAAGCAGGTGGGCGATGTAATAGCCGAAAATGGATTTTCGATCAAAAAACTGGTGGACGATGCGCCTTGCGCCGACAAAGAGTGGATGAGCAGTCTCTACATTTATCAGCTGGTGAAGGTTTGTCTGGCCAAATGCTACCTGACGGCGCAGGATTTGCTGGGCGAGCTGGTGGAGACGCATTTTTCGGAGGCCGATATTTACCGCATTCTGGTGGGGGAGTGGGGAGAGCCTCAGCTCTGCCTCACCGCGATAGCCAACGACAAAACAGCGACTGACGGTTTGCCGGTGGCTAAGATTGGATTTACCTACATCTACCTCGATACTCATGCCGATTATCTCAACGACTTTTTCGACAGCCTGAAGAAGGCCGGAAAGATAGCCGATGAAACAAAGCTAACCGATTTTAAACAGCTGTTTAAAGGAAAACCGGTGGCCACCCCGGTGCGCTGGACAGGCGGTATCAACGCTCTCTATTACCTGATTGTGCAGTTGCACAACGATAGTAAGCTGGTGAAAGAGCTGCGGGTGCAGGAGCTGTGGAACACCGCCTGCCGCTGCTTTGTGCAGCCTTCGGGCGAACCATTCGACAAAGATAATCTGCGCAAAGGCAGCCGCCCCAAAAGGACGGCCGACATAATCGAAACCTGCGTGGCGCAGCTGGTCGATTGATTGCCGTAAGGTGGATTGCAATCGTCGTGTTTTTAGAAATTGAAAGTTTAGTATATTGATATTTAAGTAGTTGGATAACCGACGGGCGACGTTTGTCCTCGTCGGTTATTTTGTTGTTTTGTCTAATGTTTCTGTGTGTACATTCGCATATCATTGAAACACAATGATGACAAAGCGCTTTGTCCATTTTCAAATTTTAATGTGAAAATTAAAATGGACAATTATGATTTCAAAAACCTTTTAAGTGAAAATTTTGATCCAAAACAGACTCCCCGACCCGGTGGGGTAAGGAGTGCTGCACCCGTTACCGACGATAAGGGTATGCAGGAGATATGGAAAATAGTGCGTCAGCAGGCCGAAACAATAAAGGCGCAAGCGCAGCAACTGGCCGAAATCAGCGAGAGATTAGCCAATCCCCTGAAGCAGGAGTGGATGACGGCAGACATGGTGTGTGATGTGCTGGATATCAGCGTGAGAACGTTGCAAACCCTGCGCGACAACGGCAATTTGCCCTACAGTGGCCTCAATGGAAAGTTTATCTACAAAACGAAGGATGTAGAGGGCTTTTTGAAGAATAATTACAAGGTGAAAAGAGCAAAGACAAAAGAGCAATCCGCTTACCTATAGGCATCTTGTTATCAACGGCAAAGCCTTTCACTATATGCCGTTGCCAATTTACAAAATAATCAATAGGTTATCATCAGACCCTATGTAATATCCGAAATTAACATTTTTTCTTGTATCAAACTCACGTTAAAACAATTGTTTTTATATAACTTTGTGGTAATAATCGTTTCCGGTCGGGTTGTCGGTTTTCGGGCATCTGGTTAGAAGCAAGTATATACCAATAAAGAGAGTATGAATCAGTTGAATCTAACCCTGAATGCACTGTCATTTGACCACCTGTCTGATGAGTTACCCTGTTTTTTTAAGCAAATTGCTGATGACGATTTATCGCAAACCGATTTGCTTATCCCCAAACTAATAGAAGAGACCGGTATCTCGTCGGATAAACTGGCATTTGTACTGCCAGACACTGACAACAAGTACACGAACGCTATTATCCGCCATGTGCGACCCGGTAAAGGTACATATTGGAGTATTCCATTCCTGAAAGCCTATTATCAGTTTCGGCTGAAGGAGTATTTCCTGTCTGCCGGGTTGGTGATTAAACAGAACTTTCTGCACAATCCCGAAGTTTGGGTAGTTTTGCCCGAAACAAAAAATGGGGAACGCTTGTATAACCGTTTTGAGCTTCGGGTGCAGTGTGGTCGTTTCGGTACAGGCATGGAACTGCTTATTGCCTATCTGGGTAAAACCACGGTGATGAACACCAGTGTATCTGATTATATAGAGCAAGGTGTCGATCCCGATTGCTTCAACCAGGTGATACACCAACAAACCATTGCCTCATACAAATACCTGAGCGACGAGATGCGGCGCGATACCTCTCATCTCTTTCCGAAACCCGGTTTTCGGTTAAAAAAACAGTTGAATATACCCTTTTCGGCTCCCGACAAAAGCAATCATTATCTCAAATACCGGAAAGCAATAGACGATTTCAGGGCCACCTACCTGAAGCCGGAGCAGCTCAGCCATTTCCTGAGGCTTTCGACCGATGGGTATATTACAAAAGAGGCTTTTCAGGTGGAGACCGATTGCCGGATGGTTTTCGGGAATAACAATCAGGGCACAGAGCCCAAGTACGGATTTAAAAATGGCCCGGCACTACTCCCGCCTTCCCCCAGAGTACAACTATTCTACATCATGCACAAAGAGGATAAGCAGAAGGCACTAACGATACATCAATCGCTGATAAGCAAATTGCGTGAATTTACAAAAATGGATTTCTTTGTAGAAAAAGATTTTAGTATTGTTTTTGAAGATAAATCAGATCCGTTACCCGAAATCAGAAAAGGGTTGGAGGCCAGGCAATTTCTGCCCGACCGCCGTTATGTGGCGTTTTATCTTTCGCCCTACAACAAACATCAGGTGCGCGACCAGCCCGGGCTGAATGGGATATACTACCGGGTGAAGGAGGAGTTGCATAACCGCGACATTGTAACGCAAACGGTGGAGATAGGCAGAGCGGTAACCGAAAGAGGTTTTATATACTGGACAGCCAACATTGCTTCGGCATTGGTGGCCAAACTGGGAGGCGTGCCCTGGATGCTACCGGCCCGGGAGCAGGAGGATCTGATTGTAGGGGTAGGCGCATTTACTTCGCACGACCACAACTGCCGCTATGTAGGCAGCGCGTTTAGTTTTACCAACGATGGTCGCTTCTATGGCTTCGAGTGTTTCCGCAGCAACGAGGTAAAGCAGCTGGCCGGCAGCATCGTTTTGGCCATCCGCGAATTCCGGAAAAACCATGCCAGGCTCAATCGGCTGATTATTCATTTCTACAAAGAGATGAGTAATAAAGAGGTAAAGGCGGTGTACGAGGCACTAAATGTTTACGAACCCCGAAATTAGAATCGGTGTGATTAACGAGGTAAAGGCGGTGTACGAGGCACTAAATGGCCTCGAAACAGACATTCCCGTCTATGTATTGAGTATCAACAAAACCTTCTCATCCGATGTATTGGGCATCAACCTCCAAAGCGATGCGCTGATGCCACCCACCGGCACTGCTCTGGAGATAGGGCGGTCGCAGTACCTTTATTACATCAACGGGCTCAGTCCATCCAACACGCCTGTAACGTTTCCCTTTCCGCTCAAGGTCACTGTTCGTTCAATCGACAAGACCGAAACAGACAGAGAAACGGCCATCGGGCTACTCTGTCAGCTATCCGATATGACATTGCCCTATTGGAAATCTGTTTCGCGCCAATATGTGCCGGTTACCTTGCTTTATCCCTCTATGGTGGCGGGTATTTTCCCCTATTTCGAATATGCCGACCCCACACGCACAGTCTATTCGTCGCCCTGGTTTCTGTAATCTGACAGACAGGGGAATGCCTGTCAGGCAAAATGCAGCAAAATAAACTGCTGTCACTGACAAATCAAAGAGCAGTCCCGCAAATCAACGCAAAATACACCGTTACGCTTTTGGCACAGAGTTTGTACTTAAAGAAGTAACGGGGCTGACAAATGGCGCCGGGTTAAATCTCAAAATAATGGGAGTCTTAATTTCTGGTTTATTTCAAAGTGTCAAGGGCACTGTTGGAAACTTGGTTACGAGCAATCGTAATGGTGTGAATTATGTGCGGGTAAAATCTGCATCAGTGAGAACCAATCAAAGTGAGGCGCAGCTGACGCATCAGGCAAAGTTTGCCTTAGCCAAGCAGTTTGTGACACCGCTGAGTGAGGCGATCAAACTGGGCGATCCTTCGGTAAAAGGTCAGCCTTTGGCAAAGGGGCAGACGGTGGTGAACAACGTGGCAGCATTTGTGATGAAGAGTGCTATTGCAGGCGTTTATCCCAATCTGGAGGTAGATTATCCGAAAGTAGAGCTTTGCAAAGGCAACAACCTGTGTCAGGCTGAAGAGCTGGCTGCTAAGCTCGAGAACGGCAGCCTGAATGTGACGTGGACGCACAGTGGGACAAGCCGGTTTGGAAAATGGAGCGACAACGACACCGTGGTGTTGGTGGTGTACAACCTCAACAATCAGCAGGTTGGTCTCTCCGAAGGTGAGGCAACGCGCAAAGAGAAGAAGGTCTCCATGCCCATACCCGGTCACTTTGCCGGGGAGAAACTGGTAGCCTATCTTTTCCTGATTTCGGAAGACGAAACCCGCACATCGCAATCGCAGTATCTGGGCACCTTTGATGTGCCGGCTGCGGTGTAGCACTCTCTTTTCCGAGGAGTAAAAACCGGAGCGAAGGAGCCGGATGCAATCAATCGGTTGTATCGGCTCCCTGAGCTCCGGTTTTTTTTGTTTTTAGGATTGGTGGTGTTTGTATAAGTCGTCATTCCGAACGCAGTGAGGAATCTCTTTAAAATAATGCACAATTCACAATGCATAATTCATAATTGGCGACAAGCGACGATGGGGAGATTCCTACTTACAGTCGGAATGACGGCTATACCTTAATTGTAGTCGAAAGGACAATACGAGATTCCTCTCTGCGTTCGGAATGACGGCCGCACCTGGTGGTCGGGGGGAGGAAAAAAAAGAGAGCAGTTGCGGCAAAGCCGCAACTGCTCTCTTTTTTCCTTTTTTTTATACCCGCAACCCCGTCATTCCGAACGCAGTGAGGAATCTCCTCCTAAACCCTACCGGGCCAAATCGTCATTCCGAACATCGTGAGGAATCTCTTTAAAATAATTCATAATGCACAATTCATAATTCATAATTGGCGACAAGCGACGATGGGGAGATTCCTACTTACAGTCGGAATGACGGCTATACCTTAATTGTAGTCGAAAGGACAATACAAGATTCCTCCCTACGGTCGGAATGACGGCCACACCTGGTGGTCGGGGGGAGGAAAAAAAAGAGAGCAGTTGCGGCAAAGCCGCAACTGCTCCCTTTTTTCTTTTTTTTGTACACCCGCGACCGTCGTCATTCCGAACGCAGTGAGGAATCTCCTCCAAACACCCGCAACCCCGTCATTCCGAACATCGTGAGGAATCTCCTCCTAAACCCTACCGGGCCAACCCCGTCATTCCGAACCCAGTGAGGAATCTCTCAATTATTAATTATTAATTGTTAATTATTAATTAATCTCTCCTCCATCCACAAACAAAAACACCCCGCCAGGCATTGCTCCCGGCGGGGTGTTTTATATGGATAATGAATCAAAACTGTTTGAATCCCATGATTTCGCGCACCTCTTTTACGGTTTGCTGAGCGCTGGCTTTGGCCTTTTCGGCACCCATCTTCACCACCTTGCGGAGGTAAGCTTCATCTTTCTGGATATCGAGTATTCTCTCGCGGATAGGAGATGTAACTGCAATTATATCTTCGGCCAGTTGTTTTTTCAGATCGCCGTAGCGTATTTCGCAATTGTTGTATTTGTCGTTGAAGTGGTTGTATGTATCGGGTGTAGAGACCACCTTCATAATGGTAAAGAGGTTTTCGACCGCCTCCGGTTTCACGCTGTTGGGCTCGGTGGGTCCCTGGTCGGTGACGGCTTTCATCACTTTCTTGCGAATGGCGGCAGGCTCGTCGAACAGATAGACACCATTGCCTTCCGATTTACCCATTTTACCACTACCATCCAGACCCGGTATTTTCACCAGTTCCGAGCCAAAATTGTATGCAGCAGGTTCCGGAAAATAGTCCACATTATACATGGTATTGAAACGGCGTGCAAATTTTCGGGTCATCTCCAGGTGTTGCTCCTGATCCTTTCCCACAGGCACTTTGTTGGCTTTGTGTATCAGAATATCTGCGGCCATCAGTGTCGGATAGGTGAGAAGTCCGGCATTCACATTTTCAGGTTGTTTGCGTATTTTCTCTTTGAATGATGCGGTTCGCTCCAGTTCGCCAATGTAAGCATGCATATTGAGCAACAGATAAAGTTCTGCAATTTCGGGCACATCGCTCTGCACAAAGATAGTGGACACTTCGGGATCGAGACCGGCAGCCAGATATTCCGATAGCACCTGACGTACATTTTGGTGTAAATGAGCAGGATCGGGGTGAGTGGTAAGTGAGTGATAATCAGCTATAAAAAAATAGCAATTATTTTCGTGCTGCATTTTGATAAAATTGCGCAATGCACCAAAATAGTTGCCCAAATGAAGATTTCCTGTCGAGCGTATTCCGCTAACTACTGTTTCCATGCGTTTCTTTTTGTTTTCGATTTCAGCCCGCAAAATTAGCAAAAAAAACGCGAAGTCGCAATGTGTCATCTTCTTTATTTTTTTTGATTATTAGCACAATACAGAACACATTATGTATTACTTTTGCAAAATATCTATCTCATACCAATTGATTTATATCCGGTTTTCCCATGAAAAAACAGACACTACTTTCCGTTGCATTATCATTATTGCTCTTTTCATTTCAGACGGCGAATGCGCAAACTGTATTAATAGAAGCAGAATCGTTTCAAAACCCCGGAGGCTGGTCGCCCGATCAGCAGGCCATGCACGAAATGGGTTCTCCCTATCTGCTGGCACACGGCCTTGGCACGCCTGTGGCCGATGCTACCACTACCGTTTCGCTACCGGCTACCGGCAAATATCGCCTGTGGGTACGCACCAAAGACTGGGTGGCGCAGTGGAAAGCACCCGGTGCACCGGGTAAGTTTAGTGTCAGTATAAACCAGGTAAAATCGGACACAATTTTCGGCACAAAATTTGCCTCGTGGAGTTGGCAAAACGGAGGTGTGATAGCTATCCCGCAAAAAGATATTCAAATCAGATTGACCGACCTCACCGGATTTGAGGGGCGTTGCGACGCCATTGTATTGTGCAAAGATACCACATTTGTACCGCCACACGAAGCAGCAGCTCTGGCCACCTGGCGTACCGGGTTGCTCGGAAACGGAGTTGCACGCCGGGCCGGACAATTCGACCTGGTGGTAGTGGGAGGCGGAATGGCAGGCACAGCAGCAGCCATCGGGGCTTCCCGTCTGGGCCTGAAAGTGGCTCTGGTGCAGGACAGACCCGTGGTGGGTGGAAACAACAGCAAAGAGGTGATGGTGGGCCTCGGTGGAGCCATCAATATATCTCCCTACACCAATATCGGAAATGTAATCAAAGAACTTATACCGCCGGTAGATCCGATGGTGAACCCCGACAGCGCGCTCAACGACGAGTACCGGATGAACATACTCCGGGCCGAAAAGAATCTGACACTGTTTATGAACACGCGGGCAGACGGAGTGACGATGAATGGGCGGAAAATTGAATCGGTGGTGGCGCAGAATACCGTGACGGCAGAGCGGATTGAGCTGTTTGGCTCCTATTTTGCCGACTGTACCGGCGATGGTACAATCGGATTTCTGGCAGGTGCCGACTACGAAATTAATTTGCAGAAACACATGGGAAACACCAATATGTGGCGCGTAAAATCCTATTCCACGCCACAGCCTTTCCCGAAATGCCCGTGGGCTATTGATCTCACCAACAAGCCATTCCCCGGCAGACCGGGTATAAAGGGGCCTTCAAACACCTCCGGTTTGGGCTGTCTGGGATCCTGGTTTTGGGAGTCGGGATTTAGCCGAAACCCACTTACCGAGGTAGAGTACATTCGCGACTACAACCTGCGGGCCATGTATGGCGCCTGGGATTGTCTCAAAAATGTGGATATGCTCTATCCAAACTACAAACTATTCTGGGCCGCCTACATCACCGGCAAGCGGGAGTCGCGCCGTCTGTTGGGCGATGTGCAGCTCACCAAAGAGGATTTGCTGGGCAGCGTAAAGTACAAAGATGGTTTTGTGGGAGTGGGCTGGAATATGGATGTGCATGTGCCACATAGCAGTTTTCTGGCGTCGTTTGAGGGAGATGAATTTATCTCTATCGACCTGCATACCGACTTTAAACGCCCCTATTATGTTCCCTATCGCTGCTACTACAGCCGCAACACCGACAATCTGTTTATGGCAGGTCGCAACATCAGTGTTACTCAGGAGGCTTTGGGCTCGGTGCGTGTGATGAAAACGACCGGACTGATGGGAGAGGTGGTTGGCCTGGCTGCCGGATTGTGTGTGAAACGCCACGCCACACCGCGGGAGCTTTACACCACCTATTTCAACGAGTTGAGTTCCTATATTATCTCCGGAATACCGGCATTTGGCGATACGATGGTGGCCAAACCATTTAATTATCCGGATAGTAAGAATCTGCAAATTCTGGTCGACAACAGCGATCCGGGGTGTACCTTTGATACCCCCTGGGCAACCAGCGTATATGTGGCCGGGTATGTGGGCGACAACTATACACAGGATGGAAACACAGGGGCAGACCCGAATAAGTGGGCAAAATGGACACCGACACTTCCGGAGGCAGGCCGGTACAAAGTTTACATGAACTGGGCCGAAGGCGGTGGTCGTCCGACCAATGCCCCGGTAGAGATACATCATGCCGACAGTATATCGCACACCACCATCGATCAAACCAAAAATGGCGGAGTATGGTACTACCTGGGCACTTTCAGGTTCGACGCCGGTAATACAGGTTTTGTAAAATTGCTGGCATCGGCTACCGGCTCTACCATTGCCGACGCGGTGTTGTTCGAAAAAACAGGTGCTCCGGTGGCGGTGCAACCGGTCGTCGACGAAATCTCTTCGTTGACCGTTTGTGGTGGTGAAGCGCCGGCAGTGGTGGTAAATCTAAAAAAAGAGGCGCGTGTCTCTGTAGACCTGTTGTCGGTGTGTGGAGTATGTCTGCAACCGGTGGTTTCGGAGCTCAGGCTGCCTGCCCAAAGACACACATTCGACCTGAGCGAAAGCAATCTGAGCCGCGGTATCTACCTGGTTCGGTTGATGATAGATGGCAAAGCGGCAGGATGCAAAAAACTGATTGTGAAATAATATCCCCGAAAAAAGGGTTTTATCTATCGCGGTTCTCTGATAATCGGCAAATCTTTATTACTTTTGTACTGTGAAATTTAAAAATGACACAAACAAGAAACGAATAGAAATCAGACAAATTACTGGCCTGTAACAGATGGAATATCCCTCAATATTGCTGGAGAACGCGGTGAACGAATTCTCTAAACTGCCCGGAATCGGAAAAAAAAGCGCATTGCGACTGGTATTGTACCTTCTGCGCCAAAAAGAAGAGGTGGCAGTGGCATTGGGTCAATCGCTGATAGATTTGCGTAAAAATATCCGCTATTGCCGGGTTTGTCACAATATATCCGATGCAGAGGTGTGTGCTATTTGTGCCAATACCAACAGAGATGCCACCACCCTGTGCGTGGTAGAAAACGTAAAGGAGCTGATGGCGGTAGAGAATACACTGCAATTCAAAGGCCTGTATCATGTATTGGGCGGAATAATCTCTCCGATGGAGGGTGTTGGACCGGCCGATTTACAGATTGAGAGTCTGGTAGAGCGGGTTTCGCGTGGCGGAGTCAGAGAGGTAATACTGGCACTGAGCACCACGATGGAGGGAGACACCACCAATTTTTACATATTCAGAAAACTGGCCCCGTTTGAGGTAAAAGTATCGATTATTGCCCGGGGCATTTCGATAGGAGATGAGCTGGAGTATGCCGACGAGATAACGCTCGGTCGCTCCATAGTAAACAGAACACTTTTTAATGAAGCATTTAAAATATGACTATTGCTGTTGATTTTGACGGAACCATCGTGGAGCACGAGTATCCGAAAATTGGAAGACCCATACCGTTTGCCATCGAAACTTTGCGTGAATTGCAAAAAGATGGACATTTCCTCATTTTGTGGACGGTGAGAGAGGGCGCACTGCTGGAAGAGGCGGTGGAATATTGCCGAACAAGGAATGTGGAGTTTTATGCCATCAACGAAACGTACCCCGGCGAACGCAGCGAAGAGAATTATTCGCGCAAGCTGACGGTCGACCTGTTTATCGACGACCGAAACCTGGGTGGGATGCACGATTGGGGCGTGATTTATCAGATGATAAAAGAGGATCAGCCTTTTACTCCCTACGACTTTTCGAATACGGTTTCGCAAAGAAGAAGCCGTGAAAATAAAAATATCTTCCTGCGCATTGGCGAGGCCATCGAGAAGGCCAAAAATATGAAATAATTAAGCATTATCCGGGGGATGAACAGAGGAGGAGAGAAGCTGACGGTTGTGATTGTCAACTACAACGTAAAACTGATTCTGGAGCAGTGCCTGTACTCTGTGCGGGCGGCTGCCGGTGGAATTAGTTGCGAAGTAATAGTGGTGGACAATGCCTCTTCGGATGGCTCTGTTGAGTACCTCAAACCTCTTTTCCCTGAATTTGAATTTATTGAGAATAAGCAGAATACCGGTTTTTCTTCGGCCAACAATCTGGCTATTCGTCGCGCCAGGGGAGAATACATTCTGTTGCTCAATCCCGATACGGTAGTGGGCGAAGAGTTTTTTCGGCGTATCTGCGACTTTATGGATAATCAGCCCGATGCCGGGGGGGTGGGCGTGAAGATGATTGACGCGAACGGCCGTTTTCTGCCCGAATCGAAGCGCGGGTTGCCCAATCCGTGGAACTCTTTCTGCAAAATGTTTGGGTTGGCCGCTCTCTTTCCAAAATCAAAACTGTTTGGCCGGTACAGAGTGCTCTATCTCGACAAAGATAGCCGCCATCGGGTGGATGTATTATCGGGAGCCTGTATGCTCCTGCGAAGCGAGGCACTCGGCAAAAGCGGATTGCTCGATGAAGACTACTTTATGTATGGCGAAGACATTGATTTGTCGTACAACCTGCTGAAAGCCGGGTATCAAAACTACTATCTGCCCGAAACCATTATCCACTACAAAGGCGAAAGCACGAAGAAAGACAGCATCCGGTATGTGCGTATTTTCTACGGGGCTATGATTATTTTCTACCGGAAGCACTACCCGAAAGCCGGTTGGCTGTTTGCGCCGTTTATCTACCTGGCTATTGCTCTCAGAGCCTCTGTATCTGCGCTGAAGATTCCGTTTCGCCGTTTTATTCCTGTGCCAAAAACAGAGATAAAAATGCCCAAAGCCGGCGAAACATACAGCGAAATGATACGAAGAACAGAGCAGGGAAGATGCTGATATAGCGGAGTTTATGATTCAAAAATAAAGATCTTATGTTTAGTCGTTTGTTGGCCAAAGAAGCCTTTAATGTATTGCACTACAAAAATTTCAGGTTTTTTCTGGGGTATCGTTTCTTTATGACGATGGCTACCCTGATGCAATCGGTGATTGTGGGTTGGCATTTGTATGAGCTTACCCACAATGTACTGTGGCTGGGCATGATAGGGCTGGCCGAAGTGATTCCGCAGATTGGGGTTTCCCTGTTTGCCGGACATTATATTGATTTGTGGGACAGAAAGAAAATTATACGAAACACTACATTTATTCTTTTAGTAGGCTCTGCCATTCTGGCTCTTTACAGCGTGCCTGCTTTTGATGCGTATGGCAAACTGGGTATTTGGCCGGTATTTGTCACTATTGCGCTGACCGGCTTTTCGAGAGGCATACTGATGCCGGCGCACACCGCCCTGGTGGGTCAGCTGGTGGATAAAAAAGATTACGCCAACGCCGCAACCTGGAGCAGCGCCAACTGGCAGATAGCCGCCGTATCGGGGCCGGCAGCCGGTGGACTTATCTATGGTTTTTCCTCCATATTTATAGCCTATTTATCTGTGTTTATCATCTATTTTATATCCATGCTGATGATAAACAGCATGGAACTGCCCGCGGTAGAGCGGGTTGCCCGCAAAGTGGATGAGAGTATCGGACAGCGCATCCGCGAGGGCATTCGTTTTGTGATGAAAACCCCGGAGCTGGTGGGCGCTTTTTCGCTGGATATGTTTGCAGTTTTGTTTGGCGGAGCTGTGGCCATGCTGCCGGTATTTGCCTCCGATGTGTTGCATGTGGGGCCACAGGGTCTGGGATTTTTGCGGGCCTGCCCGGCATTGGGCGCCATTGTAATGTCTTCTGTGCTGATGTTTTATCCGCCTACCCGAAACAGCGGAAAGCAGCTGCTGGGTGCAGTGGCTATGTTTGGCTTGTGTATGATTGGGTTTGCGCTGTCGGAGAATTTCTGGTTATCGGCCTTGTTGCTCTTTTTCAGTGGATTGTTCGACAATGTGAGTGTCGTTATCCGGGGCACCATTCTGCAACTGTTTACGCCCGAAGATATGCGCGGCAGGGTGGCTTCGGTGAATAGCATATTTATCGGTTCGTCCAACGAGCTGGGAGCATTCGAGTCGGGCGTCACTGCCCGCTTAATGGGGCTTGTACCGTCTGTTGTATTTGGCGGAGTAATGACTCTGCTGGTGGTGGCCACTACGGCACAGCTCAATCGCCGCCTGCTGAAACTATCGCTAAAAGAAAAAGCTCTTTAATCAGAGCTTTTCTTGTGGACCACCTTTTGTCGTCTGGGACCTTCCACCTTGGGCGGATGATTTTTGGGAGCGCCTTTGTGGTGTGGTTTTTTAGATTTGTGGAAGCCGGGTTTACCGTATTTGATATTTGGATTCCAAACCGGGGCATCGCCCATTCCTTCGGGCAGAGGCAGTTTGGGCACTTCGGCCTCAATCAGTTTTTCTATCTTATGCATCTTGTGCATATCTTTTTCGTTCACCAGCGTAAAGGCTGTTCCCTTTTTGTTTGCCCGGGCAGTTCTACCAATACGGTGTACATAATCTTCAGCATCGTGAGGCACATCGTAATTGATAACCATATTCACCTCTTTCACATCAATACCCCGGCTCATTACATCTGTCGCCACCAGTATGCGGGTTCTTTTCGACCGGAAACTTTGCATCAACTCCTCCCGCTGGCTCTGGTCGAGATCGGATGAGAAGCCCTGCGACTTGAACCCGTTGCGACGCAAAGAGGTGACAATCTCCTGAATCTTCATTTTGGACGAGGTAAATACAATGATACTTGTATCGTCCGGGTGATCCAGCAATATTTGTTTCAGCACATCATTCTTTTGTGCATCGTATGTCAAATACAGATTTTGAGAAATGCCGGCAGCGGGTTTCGATATCGACAAACTGATTTGCTCCGGATTGCGTAATATTTTTGCAGCCAGGGCTCTGATTTTGGGAGGCATAGTGGCACTAAACATCAATGTCTGTCTATCGGCCGGCAATGTTTTTACAATCTTCTCGATATCATCGGCAAATCCCATGTCGAGCATCTTATCGGCTTCGTCGAGCACCAGGTGTTTGACTTTCGAAAA
>Ga0209398_1000398_pt1 | contig 27454 bp, 21 predicted proteins | sample AshMeaBigSpring_FD_184125 | JGI IMG/M metagenome (GOLD analysis project Ga0209398, IMG submission 184125) | Groundwater microbial communities from Big Spring, Nevada to study Microbial Dark Matter (Phase II) - Ash Meadows Big Spring (SPAdes)... | ecosystem: Environmental > Aquatic > Deep...
ACTTCCCTCAGAATGGGCGGCATCACAAAGCCAAATATAAAATTATCGGGTCTGATTGCTCAAAAATCCGGAGATAAACATTATTTTTAATGCTGCAATATGGGGTTAGCCGAATGCTTACGGTGCAGTGTAAGGTGTTGGAGAACTCCTACGGAGTTCCGGCCATAGTATTATCGCATTCCCCCGGATAAATCCGGGGGTTCTGCACAGAAAACTCCTCCGGAGTTAAGGGGAAATAGTTTTGTATAGTAGACTTATAAAATGCATAATCAAAACGCCATCGGCGTTCCCTTTGCATAACCCCCGGTTTCAACTGGGGGTTAAGAGAGTAGATGCTGTCTGCAACCCCATCGGGGTTGACCAGTATAAACAAGAAAAAACAAACAAAATATGAACAGTTATCGACAAAATTTACATCATATTGTGTTTTGCACCAAAAGTCGTAAAAACACATTGCCCGAAGTTCATCATCAAGAGCTTTACAAATACATTTACGGCATTATAAAGAACCGTAAATCGGTAGTGTATAGAATAAATGGCGTTGAAAATCACATTCATATTTTTTGCGATTTACACTCAAGCATTGGTTTGGGAGATTTTGTGAAAGAAATCAAAACAGCAGCCAACAAATGGATAAAAGCATCCGGCAATTTTCCGAAATTTGATTCGTGGGCCGAAGGATATTGTAGTATTTCCTACAATCTCCGTGACAAAGATATGATAGTGAATTACATAAAAAAACAAAAGGAACATCACCGAAAGGTGTCATTCGAAGATGAACTTCGCGCTTTATTGATTGAAAACGGCATTGAGTTCGACGAAAAGTACCTTTTTGATGATTGATAGATGATGTTGGAGAACTCCTACGGAGTTCCGGCCATAGTGTCATCGCATTCCCCCGGTTTCACCGGGGGTTATGCACAGAGAACTCCTCCGGAGTTAAGGAGAAATAGTTTTGTATAGTAGACTTATAGAATGCATAATTAAAACGCCAGCGGCGTTCACTTTGCATAACCCCCGGATTTATCCGGGGGAGGAAAGAGCGCTAATGGTAGCTGCAACTCCGTAGGAGTTGACCAGCGTAATGCAGTTGGCGATGATTGTTGCCAAACCGACTATAAAGATTAAAGAAAATAATAATTTGGCTAAAGCCTAATATGGATTTGATTTATTATCCTCCAGCTAAAGCTGGAGGCAATTTATCCGGGAACAGCAATTCATCATACATCGGTTAGGGTCAGATGAATGAGGAAGAGGCATTATTTCAGCATCACCTCCACACCTCCGTTTGTCATAGGCTCTGCCTATGTCATTGCTAAAAGCCAGCCTCCCGGCTGGCAGTGTAACGCGAAGCGAAAATAGAAAGCGGTTTCAATCAGCAGATTGAAGCCGTTTTTGCTTGCCAGAAATAAAATGATATCTTTGTGAATATTGGTCTGTTAAAAACCTTCATGATGAGTAGAGGTTGTCTATTGCCTGGCCAAACTACCGCCGCTGCCGGTTTATCAGGCTATGATGGACAGGGAGTAATTGGCGGCTTTTTCGCAGATTCTCTTTAGGCAGCACAAAAAAAACAACAATTTTGCACAAGTTGAATTCCTCAAACATAGCGCAAGAATAATCTTTGAGGAATTTTGCTATCTTTGTTGTATAAAATTGAAAATAAATCTTATGCTCAAAATTTCAAGGAAAATAGAACTTGAAAAACTTCTTGTTCTCAAGGATAAAAATTTCATAAAAGTAGTGACAGGCGTTCGCCGTGCCGGAAAATCGACTTTACTTCAGCAGTTTCAAGAACTACTAAAGGCTGCAAATCCGCAGGTATCGATTATTTCCATAAATATGGATTTACCCGAATTCCGTTTCCTTGGTGAAAAAAACTGGAAAGAAATTTACGATTATATCAAAACTCAGCTGCAAGAGGATGTTGCGAATTATGTTTTTATTGATGAGGTTCAGAATATCCCCGGATTTGAGAAACTGCTGGAAGGATTATATGTTACACCGAATATAGATTTGTATGTTACTGGTTCCAACGCTTACCTTCTGTCCAGCGAATTAGCAACCATACTTACAGGCAGGGCGTATGAAATCAATGTTTTGCCGTTCTCGTTTGCAGAATACCTGGAATTTACCGGAAAAACAGCTAATCCGGACCGTGCTTTTGCTGATTATATGCGAACAGGTGGTTTTCCCGAAGCTGTTGGATTTATAGAATCGGGTGAAAGTTATGCCTACGAATATCTGAAAACAGTTTTTAGAAATATTTACGAAAATGACATACAAAAACGACACACGATATATTACGAAACGTCATACAATGAAGTCGTTCATTTTTTGATTGACAGTTTAGGCTCAAGTGTTTCGGCAAGAAATATTGCAAAAGTTCTCACTATAAACGGGAAAAAAATAGATAATAAAACAGTGTCGAAATACATTGACACACTTGTGGAGTCTTATCTGTTTTATAAAGTAAACCGATACGATATAAAAGGGAAACAACATTTGGCAACCCAGGAGAAATACTACCTTGTAGATTTGGGTTTGAGATATGCATTGCTTGGAAAAGAACTTACAGCAGATGCCGGACACTTGTTAGAAAATGTTATTTATCTTGAGCTACTTCGCCGAAATTATCAAATATGGATAGGAAAAACAGATAATCTTGAAGTCGATTTTGTTGTTCGTGGTAAGGATGGTTATACACAATATATTCAAGTAGCCTTTACCGTAAAAGAGAAAACAACACTTGAGCGTGAACTTGCACCGTTCAATAAAATCCCTGACTTCAACGAACGATTACTTATTACAATGGATTTCGAAACGGGAAACCATAACGGGGTGAAACAAATAAACGCAATTGACTGGTTACTAGATGATAAAAGTAATTGAAAAAAAGCTACACCCCCTAACATCATAATACTTAACCGCAACACCCCGAACGCAACACACCCCGCCAGGCGCATTATCAGACGGGGTATTTCGGGTGCAACAGTGAGATTTTCCATACAAGCAATCCATCTGTGTGAATCGTAGAATCAGGAAAAATCTGCGTTACTATTTGTTGTTAAGTCGGATTTAATTTTTCTGAAATGGCATCACCTCCACATCCTTGCGACGCTCTTCCGGTGTCACTTTCAGGTTTACCACCTTGCCATCGCGCAGTTCGCCTTCCACAATTGTATTGTATGGGGCGTGGAGTTTGAATGCCACATTCCAGTCCGCAGGCCAGGTCGGGAAGAGCAGGATGCGGCGGTCGATGGTTTGCATCAGCATCTCCTGCAGGCCAATCATGCCCGAGCCACCCCAGTTGTGATCGGGTACCCAGTCGTGGCCGGGTCCCCAGAAGGTCGGGTAGCGGCGGGGAGCATTCTTCAGCTTTTTAATGGTCAGGTCTTTGGCCTCATCCGTCAGACCCAGGCGGGCGCAGAAAATGGCATCCTGGTGCCAGCTGATGATATTCTTTTGGTCGGGGCGATCCATGCCGTATTTCCAGGTGTTGACGGCCACATCCAGATCGGGCAATCCCACGCCATACATTCCCCACGGATAGACCGGATAGAGCTGAGTGATTTCCACATTGTTCAGTCGGGCGTAAGTAACGGCGGGAGCGATTGTTTTGTGCCCCTCTCTTTCGCGGAAGCTGATGGGCGGAATCCGTTTGAGCAGCCCTTCGAAATAGCCTCTTTTCTCTTGGGTCAGGTAACTGTCAGGCAGTGCCAGCAGGCTCTTGCACACCGTTTGCAGAGCCGCGATGGTAGAGGTAGCGTTGTAGGCCATTTTGTAGGTTTCGGCACCCGAGCCGGGGTAGAGGATCAGTTTGCCGTTGCCATCCAGTGCCTGCTTGCCCCGGTTGAGCGCCTCCTGTTGGTAGTGTTCGTCGAAGAATACCAGACAGCTTTCGATCATCGGCATGTAGCGCGAAATATCCTCTCCTTTGTATTTTTGCACATCTAGTATCATCTGGCAAAATTCGAGCGAAGTGTCCCACACATATTCCAGCCAGTTGTTGTACTCCACACCTTTGGCTGCATTGGCTGGCCGATCCCAATTCCATTCCGAGGCGTTGGGCAGACCGAATTGCTCAATCTGTTCGGTAAACGACGCCCCTTTGTGTCCCCAGTAATATTGCGTGCGCAGCTCGGCGTTGTTGAGCATATTCAGGTAAAACTCAAACTGCGGCTTCATCATGTCGAAGTCGCCGGCCTTGATCATCGGCCAATAGAGCAGACGCTGGTTTTGCGCCGTGTGGGTGCCGCCTCCCCAGTTGCGGTGGTCGGGTGGGTAGGTGTAGTTTTTACTCACATACGACGGGTCGTAGGTGAAGAGTCCGCCGTTGAATTTCGACGGATATTTGCCGTAGGCATTGCAACCGAGTTGGTAGCGGAAAAGCTGGTAGTTGCGCCCCACTTCCCACCCTTTGGTGGTGTCGGGTTTGGCCGGATTGATGGCGATATAGCTCCGTTGCCAGAACTGAGCCCACCAGGCACGGGTTTGTTCAAACGCCTTTTTGCGGTTGTTCTTAGCCTCTTTCTCTATTTGCAACAGACTGTTTTTCCAGTCGGCCAGGGTAGGGCTGTTTTCGGTGTACAGGAAGATTTCGACAGACTGTTTTTTGCTCATCTTTGTGCTTTGCAGCTTCCAGCCAATAAAGTCGGCATCGGCATATCTGCCGGTTGTGTTTCCCGCGGCCCGCATATTTTTGCCGGTCATCATTCCCCCGAATGTCAGGTTTATTAATGGGTTGGTCAGTTTGCTTTTGATGCTCTCCAGATCCTGCTGTTTCACCATGTCGTCAAACAGCGTTTTGTCGCGGTTGCGGTGGTACCAGCACACCCGGTTGCCGTCGAACTGTACCGAATCTTTGCGCACAACAGCTTTGAAGGGAGCCCCCATGTAGTTTCGGCTGGCCTTCATCTCATCGCTGGTCGTCCATTCGCGGTCGGCAATACGCCAGTTTTCGTAAATAGCTTCGGTAGAGGTGGGGGAGCTGCATTCGCTCTCAATGTGAACGACAGGTCTGAACACATCCACCCGGATTTTTACTTTGGCTTTTTGCCCGGCCTTGTCGGCATCGAGTTGCACATAGCCTTCGCGCAGTTTCAGCTCCTGACGAAAGGTGCCCCCGTCGAAAGGGTTGGGCGAAAGTTTCACCCGCACGCGACCCAGCTTCAGCATCGCGTTGTTTTCGTCGAATGTGCCGCTTTGCGACAGATAGCAGAGTATTTCACCGTTTTCCACCCACACGTTCAGACCGATGTTTCCGCCGCCGCAGGGCATCGACTCGCCGGAGTTTTTACTTTGAGTGTTCCAGATGACGTTGTATTGGTCGAGGTTGGATGGTTGAGCAAAAGTTATTTGCCCGGCTATCCAGATGAGTAGAAACAGGAGATGTGTTTTCATTCGATATGAGAGTTTTTGAGTTTATTCTTTTTGGGTGAAATTGGTTTGTCTGGCAAATTTACATTTGTTTTTCTACGAAAATAGCGGATAATTAGATTGAAAAATTTACACTGAGATACACTGAGATAATATGAGTCTCACTGAGTTTTCTCATACTAATTCTCAGTGAATTCTCATCTTCTCTCAGTGTAAAATAGCTTTTCTTCAATTATTCTAAACAATTTGCTTTACGCTGATAATCCATTAACTGATTTTATTTTCGGATGCAGGATTGTGGAATTATTCGTCTTATAAATACAACATCGTTATGAACTGTGAAAATTATTGCTATCTTTTTGAAGTTTATTCTACGTACCCCGTATCCAAATTCTGAGATTAAAGTTTCATTAAAAGATGGTTGTATTGAAAGAGCGCAATACTGAAGTTTGTTTATTTCAGAGAGGAGATTATTACTGTATTTTTTTGCAGTATATGGTGATTTATATTCAAATGTTATTGTATTTGAGAGTGCCAATAAATCATTCAATGCAGTTTTTGAAAGTTTTACTGTCTTCTTTCTCATAATTTTTTCATATCAACACCATAATGTTCGCTTAATTTGTCCCAAAATTGATCAAAAGCTTCTTCTATCGTATAGCTTTCTAAAGGCAATCCATTAATATCAACAGGAAAAGGATTATCAATCGTTACAACATTTCTGTTTTTTTCCAAATCACGCATTATGCGTCTTCCCGTTGGAGTTGAAACATCTATTTTGGCTGCTACTTGCATAATTGGTTATTTATTAAGTTTGATACAAAGATAATAACTTTTTATATGAAATGTAATGGTTACAACAGCTATTTGACCTGAGAAGAATGCAAATAGCTGCTGTAATTAGTCTCAATATATCATTTAAACGGCGGCAACTCCACATCCTTGCGTCGCTCTTCGGGCGTCACGCGGATGATTGAGATTTTGCCCTCTTTCATCTCTGCCTCCACGGTGGTGTTGAGTGGCGCGTGCAGTTTGAAAGAGACATTCCACTCTTTGGGCCAGGCCGGGAAGAGCAGGATTCGTTTACCATCTGTTTGCAGCAACATCTCCTGTACGCCAATCATACCAGAGCCACCCCAGTTGTGGTCGGGCACCCAGTCGTGGCCGGGGCCCCAGTAGGTAGGATAGCGACGTTCAGAGTTCTTCATTTTTTGTACGGTGATTTTTTTTGCCTCATCGGTCAGTCCCAGGTCGGCGCAGAAAATCGCATCCTGGTGCCAGCTGATGTAGTGGCGTTGATTTTCGTTATCCACGCCATATTTCCAGGTGTCAATTGCAGTTTGCAGGTCGGGTTTACCCACACCGAATATCCGCCATGGGAAGACCGGATAGAGCTGTGTGATTTCGATGTTGTTGATACGGGCAAATACCTCCGCCGGAGCAATGGTCTTTTTGCCCTTCATCTCGCGGAAAGGAATTTCCGGTATGCGTTTTTGCAAAGCTTCAAAGTAGGTGCGCTCCTCTTTCGTCAGGTACTTTTCGGGCAACGACAACAGTCCGGCTGTGACAGCTTGCAGACCGGCAATGGTCGAACTCGAATTGTAGGCCATTTTGTAGGTTTCTGCACCCGAGCCGGGATAGAGAATCAGTTTTCCTTTTCCATCCAGCGGCTGCTTGCCCCGTTTCAGAGCTTCGTATTGGTAGTGCGCGTCGAAGAAGGTGAGGCAGCTTTTTACCAGCGGAATGTATTTCGTAATATCCTGATTTTTATAGTTGTGCAGGTCGATTGCCATCAGGCAAAATTCGAGTGAGGTATCCCACAGATATTCGAGCCAGTAGTTGCTTTCGATTCCTTTCGGCGCTGTGGCAGGGCGTTTCCAGCCGTAGGAGGCAGAGAGGGGCAACCCGAAGTTTTCGAGCTGTTCGGTAAACGATGCCCCTTTGTGTCCCCAATAGACTTCGGTTCTCTTTTCGGCGTTGGGCATCATTTTCAGGTAGAAGTCGAGTTGCGAAGGCATCATGTCGAAGTCGCCGCTTTTGAGCATGGGCCAGTAAACCAGACGTTGGTTTTGAGCGGTGAAGGTTCCGCCACCCCAGTCGCGGTGGTCGGGGCTGAAGGGGAAATTGCTGCCCACATACACCGGGTCGTAGGTGAATAGGCCCCCGTTGAACTTAGTGGGATATTTACCGTAGGCGTTGCAGCCCAGCTGGTAGCGGAAAAGCTGGTAGTTGCGTCCCACCTGCCAGGCTACGGATGCGCTGTCGGGTTTATCGCCGTCGATCACCACATAGCTGCGTTGCCAGTAGTTATTCCACCATTTTTGTGTTTGGGCAAATGCTGTTTTGCGGGCAGCCTTCTCTTCGGTTACGATCTTTTGCAGCCCTTTTTGCCAGTCGGCCAGAGAAGCGGTATTATCCACGTGCAGGTAGAGAGTGATCTCTTGTCTGGTCGCGGGTTTTGTGCTTTTCAGTCTCCAGGCTTTGTAGTTGGTCGATGCATATTTCCCTTCGTTGTTTCCGTCGGCTATCATGTTTTGTCCCACCATCAGACCACCAAATGTGAGCCCCTTCAGTGGGTTCCACAGCTGATCTTTCACGCTCTCCAGCTCCTGCTGTTTCACGGTGATGTCGAACAGCGTCTGCTCCTGATTGCGGTGAAACCACACCACCTGATTGGCATCAAACCGGATCGAGTCTTTGCGGATAAGCGCCTTCATCGGAGCATCCCGGTAAGCCAGACTGGCGCGTACTTCGCCTTTGTCATTCCAGTATCTGTCCTGTGTGCGCCAGCTCTCGTAGGTTGCTTCGGCCACCACGGGCTGATTGCCCGAAGTCTCTATATGTACCACGGGGCGAAAAACATCTACCCAGAAGCGGACATTGGTTGTTTTGCCGTTTTTCTTTCCGGTAATTTCTACAAAACCCTCTTTTAGTTTCAGTTCCTGACGAAAGGTTTCTCCTTTGTCGAATGGATTGGGCGTCAGTTTGAGGCGTACACGGCCCAGTTTGGGGAATACGTTGTTCTCGTCGAAAGCCCCGCTGCGCGAAAGGTAGCAGAATATCTCTCCGTTTTCTACCCACACGTTCAGGCCGATATCGCCACCGCCGCAGGGCATCGATTCGCCGGAGTTACGGCTCTGATTTTTCCAGACAACATTGTATGTATCCGGTAGGATTTGTGCAATAACCGGATTGATGCCGGCAAGCAGGCAGGCGGAAAAGGCCCAAAAAAGTTTAGATAGAATGTCTTTTTTCATGACTGATAGTGCTGTTTTATATTAGGTTGGACAAAAATAGTGAAAAAAGCGGATTGCAGCAAATGCAATTTCTGAGTTTCGGTGTTGTCAATTGTTTGTGTTGTTTTTCTTATTATTGTTACGGATTGAAATATTATATTCTTATAATCGAAAAATTTATTATTAAAAATGCTCTCATTTGTTGATATTGTAATTTATATCTATTAGCTTTGCGATATAATTCCTGAATCTAAGTTTGTTATGTTTAAACCAGAGAAAAAACCGGCTGAGTGTTATAGTAAAGAAGAGATCCGACAACAGATTGATTTGTTGGATAAAGAGATTATCCGTCTCTTTTCCCTTCGTTTTCAGTACGTCAGCGAAATTGTAAAGTACAAAACCGATGCAGAGAGTGTGGTAGCGCAGGAGCGCAAGAATCAGGTTATCAAACTGCGGGGCGAATGGGCCGAAGAGCACGGTCTCGACAAAGAGACCTTTGAGCAGATATACTGCTTTCTGATAGACCACAACATAAGTAAAGAACTGGAAATCTTAAATCAAAAAAATGTCAAATAAAAACACTATTCCAACAATGTACAACGAGAATATCAAGGTAATGGATTGCACCATTCGCGATGGCGGGTTGATGAACAACTGGCAGTTCAGCGATGATTTTGTAAGAAGCGTCTATAACGCATGCGTTGAGGCGGGTATCGATTATATGGAGATTGGCTACCTGAGTAGCGAAAAGGCTTTCGACAGAAACGTGGTGGGCCCGTGGAAGTTTTGCCACCAAAAAGACCTGGAGCGTATCGTAGGTAAAAACGAAACTTCTCTCAAACTTTCTGCCATGGCAGATATTGGACGTATCGACCTCGATGATATTCCGCCGGCATCGGAGAGCGCGCTGGATATGATTCGCGTGGCCTGCTATGTGCATCAGGTAGACAAGGCTATTCAGCTGGCACACTATTGCATGGACAAAGGGTATGAAACCTGCATCAACCTGATGGCCGTATCGAAGGTAGGAGAGATTGAACTGGACGAAGCGTTGCAGGATATTGCAAAATCGCGCGTTCCGGTGTTTTATGCTGTAGATAGTTTTGGTAGTATGTATGTAGAGTCTGTACAGCATTTGGTGCGCAAATACAAAAAAGCGTTGCCCGGCAAAGAGATTGGAATACATGCACACAACAATATGCAGCTGGCTATGTCGAACACCGTGACTGCCCTGATGGAAGGTTGCACCATGCTCGATGCTACTCTGCTCGGGTTGGGTCGCGGAGCCGGTAACTGTCCGGTTGAGATTTTGATTGCTTTCCTTAAAAATCCGAAATACAGATTGTTGCCTTTGCTGCAAACCATTCAGGATTACATTCACCCGATGCAAAAAAGCATCGATTGGGGATACCACATTCCTTACATGATTAGCGGTGCTATGAATGAGCATCCACGCAAAAGTATGGACTGGATGGAGTCGGATCGCAAAAACGACTTTGTGGCTTTTATGAAGAGCATGCACGACAACGAAATACTGGAGTAGTATTGCGGTGTTAGCATCGTTGATAAACAGGCGGTCGGGAGTAATTCCGGCCGCTTTTGTTTTATGATAAAAACAGAAAAGCCCAATCGGCACAAAAAGGCTTCATGGGCTTCGGTTGTTGAGGGGGTTGTTTTTTAGAAATTTGTTTTCGGATTTCTGTGTGCAAATATATATAAGGTTTTTAAATAAACAAAGAAAAGTTGTCATAAAAGTGCTTATTGCACAAAAATTTTGGGCAAACACGGTTTTTTTTGATGTTTTTTTGTTCAGTTTAATAGATTCACCCCGATAAATGAGACATAAATCGGGATATGTTGCACTCAATCTGAATTTATTCTCTATTTTTGTCAAATATATATTAAACTGTTAAATATGTTTCGAAAAATGAACAGACAGATATCGGTACTTCTTTTTTTCTTATTTGTGCTTTCGTCGTGTGCAGAGTTGCAGCAAATGGCCACGCAGGTGGCGAATCAGAGTGCCGTAGGCGGATTAACAAATCAGAATGCAGCCGGACTCAAAGAGGCTTTGTCGGTGGGTATCGCCAATTCGGTCACGCGACTGAGCAAAACAGACGGATATCTGGGGAATCAGGCTCTGAAAATTTTACTACCCGCGGAGGCCCGTACTATTTCCGACAATCTGAAATATGTGCCCGGTGGAGATAAACTGATGAACGATGTGATTGTGCGCCTCAATCGGGCTGCCGAAGATGCGGCTTCGGAGGCAAAACCCATTTTTGTCAGTGCCATTCGCAACATGACCATTTCGGATGCTACATCTATTCTCTTTGGCGATAAAAATGCGGCTACTTCGTATCTGCGCAAATCTACCCTGAGCCAGCTAACGGCTGCGTTTACACCCAAAATAGAGGCTTCGCTCGATAAGAAACTGGTGGGGAATATTTCCACTACACAATCGTGGAATGCGCTTACCACTGCCTACAACAAAGCGGCCAATTCGATGGTGGGTCAGGTCGCCAGACTCAAACCGGTGAATACCAATCTGAGTGAATACGTTACGCAGCGTGCTCTCGATGGCCTTTTTCTGAGCCTGGCCAATGAAGAGAAACTCATTCGTGAAAATCCTTCGGCACGTGTCAATGTGCTTTTGCAAAAGGTATTCGGACAATTAGATAAGAAATAAATCAACAGACATATCTCATTTAATAAACAGAACATGAAAATAGAAAATTTAGTTTGGAATGGTCTCGATGCAGTACGGATGGAAACACCGGTTTACGAGGCAATTGTTGTTCCCTCTGTAGGGGCCAATTTAGTTCGGTTATACAACAAAGAAAAGGGTGTGGATTTTCTTCGCACGCCCCAATCAGATGAAACAGAGACATTCCTGAGTCGTCCGCAGATATTCGGATTGCCACTGCTTTTCCCGCCCAACCGCATAGAAGATGGAACCTATTCGTATGCCGGGCGTACGTATCATTTCCCCATCACTATACCTGCACAAAACAATTATCACCACGGCATAATTAAGTCGCAGGAGTTTCTGGTGTCGAAAACAGAGGTGTCGGATAACGGGCTTTTGCTGGAGGCCAGTTTTGTTTCTAACTCATTTAATCACGAAATATTCGACCATTTTCCACACGAATTTGTGTGTACCATGAGTTTCCGGCTTACCGATGAGGGAATGGAGCATACGGTCTCTTTTCACAATTCCGGCCATAGCGATATGCCTCTCGGGGTAGGATATCACACGCCGGTTTGTTTGCCCTTTGCTGCTGAGAGTCGCAAGTCGGACTACAAACTGCGTCTTTCGGTAGGGAAACGCTGGGAGCTTTCGGAGCGGGGATTGCCTACCGGCACATTGCTCGATTTATCGGACGAAGAGCTGTTGTTGCGCGGGGGAGGACTCAATCCCACCGGTAAAGCAATAGAGTGGGCGCTTACGGCCGAACCAATAGAGGTGGACGGGAAAATGTTTAACGGAGCTATACTGGAGGATCAGAAGATGGGTATCCGTCTCTTCTACGAAGTGGATGATCAGTTTAAGCACTGGACTTTGTGGAACAACGGGGGTGAGGTAGATTGGGTTTGTCCCGAACCTCAGACGTGGGCTATCAATGCACCCAATCTGGATTTGCCGGATGAGGTGACCGGCTTTCAGGTTTTGCAGCACGGTCAGCAGTGGTCGGCTGTCAGTAAACTTTATATCAGATAAAATATTTATTGGCACAAAAAAAAGAGAGGCTGTTTCCATTTTTCGGAGACAGCCTCTTTTTTTATATGGGTGAAATTGGATACTATTCAACTCTGAACTTCAGATTGCTTTTGCCGGATGCATCCCGCACTATCAGCAGATAAACGCCTTTGCTCAATCTGCTTGTTTCGATTGTGTTCAGTATTCCTTCCCGAAGTTTTACCTCTGTGACCATTCTACCCGAAATATCGCAGATAGAGGCAGTCGCTCCCGGTCCTGCTTCGCCAACAATGCGTAACTGATTGCCGGAGGAGTAAACAGAGAGGCTGTTTGCGTTTTTGTTATTTGCATTTACACCTGTACTGTTTTCCGATACAAATGCGTCCGCACCAAAATCGTTGGGCGTCAGTACAGAGCGGGTTTCGCCGTCAAAGTCATCCGTTACAGCCAAACTAGTCGCCTTTTTGTCGGCATCGGTAGTTGTGTTTTTGCGGATGTGTAAATCGGGGATTACCGCATCGGCGGCTACAAAAGCAGGGTCGGAGAAGAACGAAGCTGCATCGTATCCGGTTGTGCTTTTCCAGGTGGCAAACGTGGCCAGCTCGGTGGTTCCAATCATCCCTGCTTTAGTGGTTGAGGGAGCGTTGTACAGGTTGTTGTTGCAAGTCAGAAAACTGCTGCTGTAATCGGTTGCTGCTGTTAGTCTGAAGATGGAGTGAATGCCGGTGCTACCACCGCTGCGCTCGTTCACAAAGATATTGTTTTTGGCATCCACAGGGGCTTCTGCTTTCGAAACCTGACGATACAGGCAGGCTGTTGCACCGGTAGTAGTACCGGTGGTCACTGTTCCGCCAATGCGAATAGTGTTGTGGTAAATATTTACTTTCGCGTTAGCACTCTTGTTATCCTGCTGAAGAATACCATACAAGGCAGAACCGGTAGCCATATTTGAGCCCAGTGCGATCATGTTGTTTTTAACCACAGAAGAAAATGTGGAAGTCGTTGACTGATTGTAAAGTAAAATTCCGGCATTCAGTGCAGAACCTGTCGCGCTGAGTGCTTTCAGGTTGTATATCTGATTGCGCTCTACGGTCGATTCTCCCTGCGAACCGCTAAACATTCCATACACCTGATTGCCAACTGTGGAGGTGGTTTTCCCCGAGGTGATATCGCCAATCACATTTTGCGAAATCTTAGCCGCCAGAGTCACGGTTTTATCTACATGGATACAGCGCACCATGCTCACAATGGCATCGGTGGTACCCGAAGCGCTCAATTCGCTAAGCGTATTGCCACTAATTACATTACCCGTTGCAAATGTCAGAATTCCGGTCAGAGTCCAGTAAACAGATGAGCTTTTTGCGGCGGCCTGATTCAGCGTGAGTTTGTTGAGAATATTGCCCGATACTTCGGCATACGAGTTGGTCAGAGCTTTTATGTAGATGCCTGACATAATTCCATAATTGGCATCCCCCGCCGATTTGGTGGTAAGGGTGATATTGGCAATTTTGTTGTTTTTGATACTTACCGGGCTTGTCTGGGTGGTTGTGCCCACTGCCTGAATACCGATAAAGCGGATGTCGCTGTTGGCATTGTCTATTTCAGAAGTTCCGGTCTGATTCTCAGTTGCGTATCCAATTGTATTGCCCTGAATAACCTGGCCTGTACCCGTAATAATGATACCACAAATAGTAGAAGTAGTTGCCGGTGCCAGTTTTTTTGTCCAGTATATCTTGTTGTTAATCACGGATGTATTGTTGCTTCTGGCACTGATGCTGATGCCTGTTGCCGAAGAAGCGGAGATGCTTCCAACGTTTAGTATGGAACAATTCGATACAATATTTCCATCGTTAATAGTCGACATAGAGCTGTTGTTCAAATCAATCCCAATCATCGACATATCCGTATTGTTTCCAATGGTACAACTATCAATCCGGTTGTTGTCATTCCCGGTGGTTATTCCCGATGTAATCGCTACAGCCGCGCTCTTTGATCGGCTTTCGATTCGGCAATGCTTGATTGTGTTGTCAGAAGCATCGTCTGTCAGTAACAACGCTGAAGAAAAATTAATATCCGCATTGCGAATGGTCAAATCTCTTTCGTTGCCTGTTCCGTTTATCCGTCCATCGATGAGCACATTTTTTGCACCCGAAAGTTTGATGAATCCGGTGTTAAGTACGGTGTAAAGCATTGCCTTAGGCGTTTTGGGGCGAATGGTGAGGCTTTTCCACATGCCGGCATCGCCCGATAGTCTGGCCGGATTGAAGTCGGCCACAGTGTCTTTTACCAGAATCAAAATATTTTTATCCTTCTGATCTTTCTGATTGATAGAGTCCATTGCAGCGCTCAGGCTGTTGTATGTGGCATCGGCCAGATTTGAACCGGATACTGTTATGGTCCCTTTGGCTTTTTCTGTAATGGAGTCTTTGAGGGCAGTTATTATAGGTTCTTTCAGCGGTATTGCTACATTGTAAGAGTAGGTCATTGCCGCATCTCCACGGGTAGCGCCATAGAAATAGGTGGGTATTCCGTTTTCAATCAAAAACCAGGGACGCTCTACTCTCGACACGTTTTTAGATCCGTCTTCAAAAAGAAATGTGCTGCCCAATACCTTGGGATGTTTGGCCACCTGCCAGTCGAATCCATCGGGTGAAGTCATCAGTACCAATGCCGAATTGTCTCCGGTGTAGATTCCCTCTGCATCGCGCATCACGGCGTAGTAATAGCCCTCTTTGAACCAGATAAACGGATCTTCGACCGGAAGTTTGGTTGAGCCTGCCGGAGGTGCAAAAATGAGTTTGGGATATTTCAGGAAAGGCCCTGTTGGCGTATCGGCTGTGGCTGCACCACAACGTACTGCACCTGCGTGCCAGTCGGTTCCCTTGGCAATTTGTTTGTAAACAAGCAATACTTTGCCGCTGTCGTTGAGGGTGGCAGCCGGATTGTTAACGGCATCGTAATCGGGGTTGTTATCGTTGGATGTGTCAATATCAAGTACCGGTTTGTCGAAACGGGTCCAGTTTCCACTCAGACTGTCGGCTACAGCCACACCAATGCGTTGTTTGTTGCGGTAGCTATACCAGGCTTCCGAGCTCATGTCGTTTACCGGGAATGTCATGGGAGTAGTGCTGCTCAAGCCCATATAGTAGAGGTAATATTTACCTTTAAAGAACAGCAGAGAGGGGTTGTGTGTGGCAGATCCATCCCAGAATGAGGTGCCCCGCGCCGGAAGTGCGACCTTCAGGTGTTTGAACGGACCGCCGGGTTTGTCGGATACAGCTACCGCAATTTCGCTGGTAACTGCCCACGAGTAAAAACCATCTGTACGCGGCCAGCGCGAGTAGAGCATGTAATATTTTCCGTCGCGTTGCTCTTTCATCACAGAACCACACCAGATGTAGTAGTTTGGATCAACAAATTTGTTGGACAGTGGAGTGGGTTGCATCCACTCTTCGAAATTGTAATCGATAAGCTTCTTCTGTGCTTTTGCCGGGGGAGTAATGCTGCAAAGCAATAGCATAATGGCAACAGAGAGATTCGTTAAAACAAAGGTCTTCAATGTTTTCATAATAAATTAGGTTGAGATTGATTGTGTTTTCTTATACTGTATTTTGCAATTTCGTTCAATATCATCACAGATGTCAATTATCTCTTTTGCAAAACGGGTGCAAGATACAAAATATATCGCCGAATCAGAATAAGTTTAATCCGGTTTTCAGTTATTTTTCGAAATACAGGATAGAATGTCTGTTTTTATTCTTCTTTCGCAATCCGTATGTAACGGATTCAATTTATTGATTACCTTTGTGTTTGTGTTTATAATTTCAAACATTTGCACTTGTCAGCAAGCGCTTTCTGACTGCTTTTATTGTGCTGATCAACTTTGAAATGCAGCTGTTGAGTTTTTTTAAATTTAAGAGGAGGATAAATTTGGGTACAGGCAAAAAATACCATCTGCTGGCATTGGCAACGGCACTGGTGTGGGGTACTACTCTGGTATCGACCAAGGTGCTCCTGCAGCACGGTTTGTCGCCGGAAGAGATTATGCTTTACCGCTTTGTGATTGCCTACATTGTGTTGTGGGTGATGCATCCGAAGAGTTATCCTTTCGGGGGATGGCGTGATGAGTTGCTTTTTCTGGGTACGGGGCTTTTTGGTTGTACGATATATTTTCTGACCGAAAATACCGCCCTGGCCTATACACAGGCATCAAATGTGGCCCTGATTGTGACGACTGCTCCTCTGGTGACTGCCTTTTTAGCTCATGTATCGGTAAAGGGTGAGCGAATCAATCGAAATCTGATTGTTGGCTCATCCATCGCTCTTCCCGGGGTGGCACTGGTTATTTTCAATGGTAATTACATTCTAAAACTGAATCCGCTGGGCGATTTGTTGTCGGTGGCAGCAGCTGTGTCGTGGGCTTTGTATTCTGTTCTTGTCAAGCAACTCGACCGCAGTTATCCGGTATTGTATCTCACCCGAAAGGTCTTTTTCTACAGTTTACTCACCATTATACCCTATTTCTGGTTTCATCCCCTGCAACGGTATTTGTGGGAATATAGTCAGATAGAGGTATGGACTAATCTCTTCTTTTTGGGGGTAATAGCCTCCTCTGTTTGTTTCTTTGTGTGGAATACGGCTATTAAGCATCTGGGGTCTATACGCACCAACAACTACATCTACCTCATTCCGGTTGTTACACTGGTTACATCGGTGTGGGTGTTGCACGAAACTATCACCGGTTACGCCATTGCCGGAATGTTGCTGATTCTCTCCGGTCTCTATTGCGTCGAGCGGGGATTGCCTTCTGCTCTGTTATTCTTCTTTCGGAAGAAATAGTAGATTCGTAAGAATAACAGGCTCTTTTCTTTCAAATTGGCAGAATAACTTTCTTTTTGCTTTGATACCTAGGATAATGTCCTTATATTTGCCTGACTTTTTAGATGAAACAGATATTTTTACAACTTACAGGAGATGAATAAAATTATCAGTAAAGAGTATTACTCTGATAGGGTAATCAAATTTGAGATTGAAGCGCCGCTGATAGCCAAATCGCGCAAAGCCGGTCACTTTGTGATTGTGAGAGTGGGTGATAAGGGTGAGCGGATTCCTCTTACTATTGCAACGGCTGATGTGCAGAGAGGAACAATCACGTTGGTGGTTCAGAATGTGGGAAAATCGTCGGGCAAACTGTGTGAGCTCAACGAGGGCGACTACATTACCAATGTGGTGGGGCCATTGGGCAAAGCTACACACATCGAAAACTTCGGAACTGTGGTGTGTGCCGGTGGTGGAGTAGGGGTAGCCCCGTTGTTTCCCATTGTGGAGGCTCTTAAGGCGGCCGGAAACAGGGTCATCACAGTGATGGCGGCCCGCTCAAAGGATTTGATCATTCTCGAAGAGCAAATGGCAGCACATTCCGACGAACTGATTATCATGACTGATGATGGTTCTTATGGAAAAAAAGGGTTGGTGACAAATGGTGTAGAGGAGATAATTCAGCGCGAAAAAGTGGATTTGTGCGTAACAATCGGGCCGGCAGTAATGATGAAGTTTGTCTCACTTTTGACCAAAAAATACGAAGTGCCTACTGTGGCCTCGCTCAATACCATTATGGTGGATGGCACGGGCATGTGTGGCGCTTGCCGGGTGACGGTTGGTGGCAAAACAAAATTTGTCTGTGTGGATGGCCCTGAGTTTGACGCTCATCAGGTCGATTTCGACGAAATGTTGATGCGTTTGGGTTCTTACAGTAAATAATTCAGTAATCAATCTTATTGTACTACAAGCAGAATAATGATAGATAAAGAGAATAAATCGGACAGAAGATCCGAAATATGGAGAGAGGATTTGAGAAAAGCCCTCAAAGCCAAAGAGCGTACCGGATTGACGCGTGTGCACATGAACGAGCTTGACCCGCAGGTGCGTTGCCACAACAACGAAGAGGTGAATCTGGGCCTCACTCCTGAACAGGCGCAGACCGAAGCCAAACGTTGCCTCGATTGCGCCGAACCCAACTGCATGGGTGGCTGTCCTGTTGGTATTGATATTCCTACTTTTGTAAAGTATATCGAAAAGGGTGAGTTTCTCAATGCCGCCAAAACCCTGAAGGAGACCAGTGCGCTACCGGCTGTTTGCGGGCGTGTCTGTCCGCAGGAAAAACAGTGCGAATCGAAATGTATCTACATACAGAAAATGGGCAAAGAGCCTGTGGCTATCGGGTATCTCGAACGTTTCGCGGCCGACTACGAGCGCGAAAGCGGACAGATGTCTGTGCCCGAAACTGCACCCAAAAACAACATCAAAGTGGCGGTCGTGGGTTCCGGTCCTGCCGGTCTGGCATTTGCCGGTGATATGGCCAAACTGGGATACTCGGTCACGGTATTCGAAGCCTTGCACGAAATTGGAGGTGTACTCAAATATGGCATTCCCGAGTTCCGTTTGCCCAACAGCATTGTGGATGTGGAGGTAGAGATACTTCGTCAGATGGGGGTAGAGTTTATCACCGATTGCATCGTGGGTAAAACGCTTTCGTACGACGATTTGCACGATATGAATTTCAAGGGCATCTTTATCGGAAGTGGTGCCGGTTTGCCCCGTTTTATGGGCATTCCCGGGGAGAACCTGAATGGTGTGATGTCGTCCAACGAATACCTCACCCGCGTAAACCTGATGGATGCGGCCAATCCCGACTCGGATACCCCGGTTTTCTTCGGAAAGAAGGTGGCTATTATCGGAGGAGGCAACACGGCCATGGATTCTGTGCGCACTGCCCGAAGATTGGGTGCAGAGCGGGCAATGATTGTTTATCGTCGCTCGGAAGAGGAGATGCCGGCGCGCATCGAAGAGGTGAAACATGCCAAAGAGGAGGGTATCGAATTCTTTACTCTGCGCAATCCGATGGCTTACCTGGGTACCGAAAAGGGGCATGTTCGCAAAATGATACTTCAGGTGATGGAGCTGGGCGAACCCGATGCATCGGGTCGTCGTAGTCCTGTTGAGGTAAAGGGTGTCACCGAAGAGATTGATGTCGATTTGGTAATTGTGAGCGTAGGGGTTTCTCCCAATCCGCTTATACCGAGTTCGATAGCCGGTTTGCAGGTGAGCAAATGGGGTACTGTGATTGTCAATCAGGATACCATGCAGTCGGATGTGAAGGATATCTTTGCCGGTGGCGATATTGTGCGTGGTGGCGCTACAGTTATTCTGGCGATGGGCGATGGCCGAAAAGCGGCAGCCAATATGGATGAATATATTCGTGGTCTGAAGGCCTGATAAGAATAGACAAATGCCCGATAGAGCCGACAGCTCCCGGGCAATGAAACAATAATCCCGCGATTTGGATAGAATTTATCCGGTCGCGGTTTTTTTGTTGCCGGTTGCTTATTCCGCGGTTTTGTGCATACTGATTTGCAAACCTTGCAGAAAATTCCGGAGAATCTGATCTTTGCACGGACGAAATTGTGTTTGATTCGGATTGCGAAAAAATGCGCTCAGTTCGTGTTTGCTGATACGCAATCCGGCCAGGGCAAGCAGTTCCAGTATATCTTCGTCTTTGAGATTCAGGGCGATTTTTAATTTCCGGAAGATAATGTTGTTGTTGAGCCTTCGCTCGAGTGCGGGTTGTTCGCCCTCTTTTTTACCCCTTTTTTCATTGATAAATCCATTCAGAAAAATGGCCAGAGTGGTGTCATCGAGCTCCCGGAATGCATCGTCCTCCTCTCTTTTCAGCCAGTCGCTGATTTGCGCGCGGGTTACTCCGTGGTCGGCCAGACCGAATATTTCTATCATTTTTGCATCGTTGTAGTCGAATGTGTAACGGAGTCGGCGCAATATATCGTTGTTGGTCATGTTGAATTGTCTTTTTTTGGGTAGATGTATATCTGTTTTTGATGAGGAGAAGCAATTTGCAACAAAAATAGGTATTTATTCTGACATATTTCCTGCCTTGTTTCAATTAAACAGAAACAGAATCCCCATTTAGGGTGCCTGGGGTCGCTTCGGTATAGTTGATGCTTTGATGTATTCTTGTGTGAAACGACTGCAAACGGGTAGATTATCCTACGATATTGTTTCAAAAAACTAACGATTTTCCGTGTCTATTGAATTGTTTTTTTTACCTTTGTCGTCAATTAAATCAACCATCATGGCCAAAAAGAAAATCGAAAAGAAAACCGAACAACCTTCACAGTTGATACCCAAAATTAAACACATCGTTAGTAGTGAAATAACCCATTTTATTTGTGGACTCTTCCTCTTTTTGTTCAACGTTTTGCTTTTGGTGTCGTTTATCTCTTTCTTCTTTACCGGAGATGCCGACCAAAGTAAGATAGATAACCAATCACTGTTTAGCCTGATAAGGGTGAAAAACGGAATAGAAAACTGGGCGGGCTCGGTGGGAGCGTATCTCTCCGATCTGTTTATGAATAAACTTTTCGGCGTTTCGTCGTTGTTTATCACCTATTTTCTGGTGTTGCTTTCGTTGCGTTTGATGAAGGCCAACCAGGTCCGTTTGGCCAAACAACTGGCGTTTAGTGTGGTCGGTCTTATCTGGGGTTCTGTCTTTTTTGGTTTTTTCTTTGTCGATGCTTTCGATAGCTCGTTTGTTTTTCTGGGTGGTGCCCATGGCTATTATATGGGGCAGCTTCTCGAAGCCAATGTCGGTTACATCGGCACTTGCCTCATCATCCTTTTTACACTTATTTTATCGTTGATTTTTATCAATGCCGACACAATTCCTTTTTTACGCAAACTATTCGCGCTCTCTTTTATTCCGAAAAAAACGACGAAAGAGGAGGTTGCCGAAGACGATGATCAGCCGTTTGTAGTTGAACCTGCACCGGTAGTGGCAAAAGCCCGTGAGGTGGAACCCGTTGTTGTGCCGGTTGCTCAACAGGATGAGCCGGATACCGAAGACTGGATTTCTCAGGGCGAACAGGATGATTTTGTAGTAGAGGCGCCTGCAACTGAAGAGGCGTTTAAACCCGAATTTGCAGCCAAACAACCCGATTTCGTGGTGGAAACTCCTGCCGAAAACGAAGAGTGGGAGGGGGCTTCGATGGGCAATTACGACCCCACTCTCGATCTCTCTTCTTACAAATATCCTTCTGTCGATCTGATGCGTAAATACGAAAGCTCAGATACTCCTATCAATATGGAGGAGCAATCGGCCAACAAAAACCGTATTATCGAAACACTGGAGCATTATGGTATCAAAATCAGTTCGATCAAAGCAACGGTGGGGCCTACCATCACGCTGTACGAAATTATACCGGAGCCGGGTGTGCGTATCTCCAAAATCCGGAATCTGGAAGATGATATTGCTCTGAGTCTCGCTGCTTTGGGTATTCGTATCATTGCGCCTATACCGGGTAAAGGTACCATCGGTATTGAGGTTCCCAACAAAGACCCGCAGATTGTGTCGATGCAAAGTATCATCGCTTCGCGCAAGTTTCAGGAGACGAAGTTCGACCTGCCCATTGCGTTGGGTAAAACCATTACCAACGAAATTTTTATGGTCGATTTGTGCAAGATGCCTCACATTCTGGTGGCCGGTGCTACAGGTCAGGGTAAATCGGTGGGGCTGAATGCGATTATCACTTCGTTGCTTTACAAAAAACACCCGTCGCAGTTGAAGTTTGTACTGGTCGACCCCAAAAAGGTTGAATTCAATATCTATTCAAACATTGAACGTCACTTCCTGGCCAAACTACCCGACGGAGAAGAGGCAATTATTACCGATGTTACCAAAGTAGTAAATACGCTCAAATCCATTACAATAGAGATGGATAGCCGGTACGATTTGCTGCAAAAGGCGCATGTGCGAAACATCAAAGAGTACAACGATAAATTTGTAAACCGCAAGCTCAACCCCGAAAAAGGTCACCGCTTTATGCCTTATATTGTGGTGATTATCGACGAGTTTGGCGATCTGATTATGACAGCCGGCAAGGATGTCGAGTTGCCGATTGCCCGTATTGCTCAGTTGGCGCGTGCGGTGGGTATTCACATGATTATTGCCACGCAACGTCCTTCTACCAATATTATTACCGGTACTATCAAGGCCAACTTCCCGGCGCGTGTGGCCTTCCGCGTCTCTTCGATGATCGACTCGCGTACCATTCTCGATACACCGGGTGCCAACCAGTTGATTGGTCGTGGTGATATGCTCTTCTCGCAGGGTAGCGACCTTATCCGGGTGCAGTGTGCCTTTGTGGATACCCCCGAAGTGGAGGAGATTGCCGACTATATCGGAAATCAAAAAGGTTATCCTACAGCTTATTATCTGCCCGAATTTGTTGGCGATGAGGGCGGTAGTGCCGCAGCGGGTGTCGATTTGAACGACCGCGATCCGATGTTTGAAGAGGCTGCACGTGTTATCGTCATGCATCAACAAGGCTCTACATCCCTTATTCAACGCAAAATGTCGTTGGGCTACAACCGGGCAGGTCGTATTATGGACCAGCTAGAGGCTGCCGGCATTGTAGGTCCGTTTGAGGGCAGCAAAGCGCGTCAGGTGCTTATCACCGACGAGGTGCATCTCGAGCAGCATCTAAAATCCGTCCTGTAGAGACGATGCGTGCATCGTCTGAAATCATCCGTACATCGTCTGAAATCATCTGTGCATCGTCTGAAAAAATCATCAATCCAAACAAATCACAAATGAAAAAAATATTCTTTGTTATTCTTTCTCTGTTTTGCACGGTTTTTGCCACAATGGCTCAGCAGGATGCCAAAGCGGTTCAGTTGCTCGATAATGCCCGTGCTATCTTCGAAAAATCGTCGGGTATGTATGCCGATTTCTCTATTGCAATTCTGAACAAAGGAAAAATAGCTGACGCGTCACAAGGTAAAATCTGGATGAAAGGACGTAAATTCCGCTTCTCAACCGATGTAGCCGAGGTGTGGTACGATGGTAAAAACCAATGGCTGCTCAACCGCGAAAGCGATGAGGTGAATCTCTCTGCGCCAACTGATGCCGAAATGGAGTCTGTCAATCCTTCTGTTTTGTTTCAGATTTATAAAAAGGGCTATAAGCTTAAATACAAGGGCGTAAAGACGGTATCGGGAAAAAAATGTGATTGTGTGGAGATGATTTCCACGCAAAAAAGCAGCGATATTGCCCGCATTGTGTTGCTGTTGGATGCCGCAAATGCTGTTCCGTTCTCAATCGATGTTTACAACAAGAACAAATCGGGCCAGAATATCGTTATTCAGAATTACAGGAGCAACCTTTCTCTGGCGGATGCTTTTTTTGTTTTCAATCCGAAGCAGTTCCCCAAAGCTGAGGTAATAGACCTGAGATAGTTTGAAAAAAGAATGAAAATGTATATATGGAAAAAGTAAAATGTCTGATTATCGGATCCGGACCAGCCGGATTCACTGCTGCAATTTATGCTGCCCGTGCCAATATGTCGCCCGTGATGTACGAGGGTATGCAGCCCGGCGGACAGCTCACTACTACTACTGAAATCGAGAACTTTCCCGGTTATCCTACCGGAACAACGGGTTTCGAAATGATGGAGGATTTGCGCAATCAGGCCAAACGGTTTGGTGCCGATGTGCGTTTTGGGGTGGCTACATCTGTCGATTTATCCTCCTATCCTTATCAGGTGACTGTGGATGAAAATCATTTGGTAGAGGCCGGGTCGATTATTATTGCCACTGGTGCTACGGCCAAATATCTGGGATTGCCCGACGAAGAGAAGTATGCCGGCATGGGGGTTTCGGCTTGTGCTACCTGCGATGGCTTCTTTTACCGCAAAAAGGTGGTAGCTGTTGTTGGTGGTGGCGATACGGCCTGCGAAGAGGCTGCTTATCTGGCCAATCTGGCATCGAAAGTCTATCTGATTGTGCGTAAACCTTACCTCAGGGCCTCCAAAATTATGCAGGAGCGGGTGTTGACTAATCCTAAAATTGAGGTTTTGTTTGAACACAACACTCTTGGGCTTTTTGGTGAAAAAGGGGTGGAAGGCGCACATTTGGTGAAACGAATGGGTGAGCCCGACGAGCAAAAGGTGGACATTCAGATTGATGGATTCTTTCTGGCCATTGGTCATACTCCCAACACAGGTTTCCTGAATTCGCAGGTTAAACTGGACGAAAACGGGTACATCGAAACTGATTTCCGCACCACACAGACCAGTGTGCCCGGTGTTTTTGCTGCCGGCGATGTGGCCGATCCTCATTACCGTCAGGCTATCACAGCAGCCGGCTCGGGCTGTAAAGCGGCTATCGATGCTGAGCGTTTTCTCTCCGAAAAGGGTGAGTTGTAGCAAATAGTTACATCGTTTTTTTTTATTATTCTCTTAATATCTGTGCTTTTTTATTCATTTACTAACAAACAAAAACGAATCAAATATGTCAAAAGGTTGGATTATTCTGATTGCCGTTGTAGCAGTCTTCGTGATTATCGGATTATCAATATCCGGTTCGTACAACAAAATGGTGAGTGCCGATGAAGGTGTTACCAATGCCTGGGCACAAGTTGAAAACGTTTATCAGCGTCGGGCCGATCTGATACCGAATCTGGTGAAAACTGTAGAGGGGGCAGCCAACTTCGAAAAGAGTACGCTCAAAGAGGTGATCGAGGCTCGTGCCAATGCCACTGCGGTTAAAATCGATCCTACAAAACTGAATGCTTCCAATGTAGCTGCTTTTCAGAAAGCGCAGGATGGTCTGTCGTCTGCCTTGAGCCGACTGATGGTTGTTGTGGAGAAATATCCCGACCTGAAAGCCAACCAAAACTTTCTGGAGCTTCAATCGCAACTCGAAGGAACAGAAAACCGCATCGCGGTGGAGCGTGGAAAATTCAACGATATCGTGAAAGAGTATAACACCATGATTCGTTCGTTCCCCAAAAACATTCTGGCTGGTATGTTCGGGTTCGAGAAAAAAGGTTACTTCGAGGCTCAGGCCGGTGCCGAAAAAGCTCCCGGTGTGAACTTTGAGTTCGGAAAATAATTCAGAGATTCTTAATCCTATAAAGTCAGAAGGCAAAACAGCGCATCATTGGGCTGTTTTGCTTCTGACTTTTCTTAAATTCAGACCTTATGGGAGCTTCAAAATATTTCAATCAGGAACAGCAGAATCGCATTAAGGCCGCTATTGTTGAGGCCGAAACAGGTACATCCGGCGAAATCCGCGTGCATGTAGAGAGCGAGTGCAAAGAAGATGTGATGGATCATACCGCCTGGCTTTTCTATTTCCTGAAAATGGAAAAGACTGCACAGCGAAACGGTGTTCTTATCTACCTCGCTGTTGAGTCGCGCAAATTTGCTATCATTGGCGACAAAGGAATTAATCAGGTCGTTCCGACCGATTTCTGGGAATCGACCAAAGAGAAGATGCGTGAGCACTTTCGCCGGGGAGATTTGACGGGTGGGCTCTCTGAAGCGGTACTCGAAGCGGGTATGCAGCTCAAAAAGTTCTTCCCGTATCAATCCGGTGATGTCAACGAATTGTCGGATGAAATCTCTTTTGGCAAGTAGAGTTTAGTTTAAATCATACAATACTGTATAGAAATGCAAAACAAAATAAATCGTGCACCTCTTCTTCTCTGGGTATGTCTGCTCTTTGTGGCAACATCGGTTTTTGCACAGGTGCCTCCCCGTCCGGAGCCTCCGCGGTTGGTCAATGATCTGGCTTCTCTTTTTTCTCCTGAACAGACCTCACAACTCGAGCAGCTTCTGGTAGAATTCAACGATAGCACCTCCAATCAGATTGTTGTGGTGACTGTTCCCGATCTGGGTGGTCTGGAGCCTTCCGATTTCGCTTTTCAGGTGGGTCAACAGTGGGGTGTCGGACAAAAAGATAAGAATAACGGTATCGTTATTCTTATTAAACCCAAAAATGAATCGAAAGGTCGTGTGTTTATAGCTACCGGATATGGCCTGGAAGGTGTTTTGCCAGATGCTTTGTGTCGTCGTATTGAGGAGCAGAATATGATTCCCTTTTTCAAACAAAATGATTATTTTGGTGGTGTGGTGAGTGCGATGAGTGTGATATTGCCTGCTGCCAAAGGAGAGTACAACGAAGCCCTGGCTAAAAAAGATGAGGGAATCAGCTTTTTAGGGGCGTTATTTTTACTCGGATTTATAATATTTATTGTCCTGTTTCTCTTTGGTAGAAACAAAAACAACGGAAACTTCAACGGTGGCGGAGGCAGAGGCAGAGGTCCATCCGGTGGTGATATTCTTACCTTGCTTTTGCTCGGAGGTTTGTCGGGACGTAGTCACGGTGGCTCATGGGGCGACTTCTCCGGCGGCGGTGGTAGCAGTCGGGGTGGCGGAGACTTTGGCGGTTTCGGTGGCGGCGGCTTTGGCGGCGGTGGTGCTGGCGGTAGTTGGTAGTCGGCGTAGAATCGTATCGCTGCTCTATTTATCTTTACGTTGAAAATCTAAAGTTATGGCAAAAAAAATACCATACGGCATTAGTGATTATGCCCGCATAATGAAAGAGAATTTCTATTACATCGATAAAACCCGTTTTATCGAAACGGTAGAGGTATCTCCTCCATTCCTGTTTCTGATTCGTCCGCGCAGGTTTGGTAAATCGCTGTGGTTGAATACGATGAAGGCCTATTACGATGTGAATCTGGCCAATCAGTTTGAGGAGCTTTTCGGGGAGACCTATATCGGGCAAAATCCAACGGAGGAGAAAAACAGTTATTTGATACTTAGTTTCAATTTTTCGGGAGTGAATGCCGAATTGGGTAACGTGAAATCTTCGTTTGAGGAGCATTGCAGTAAATCTTTCGCATCATTCAACAAGCGTTATAAGTCTCTTTTTGATGATGAATATCTTAAGCTTTACCCCGAAAATCATCCCGCAGAATCAAAAATTGAGTACATAACAAGATATTGTCAGGAAAAAAAACTATCGATTTACCTTTTTATCGACGAATACGACAATTTCACCAATACCATACTTAGTCAGCATGGCGAGCATACTTATGCCGAAATCACACACGGTAACGGCTTTTTGCGTTTGTTCTTCAATAAACTAAAGGCCGGAACCACAGAGGTGGGTGCTTCTATCAAAAAGATATTCATTACCGGCGTATCTCCCGTTACTCTCGACGATGTAACGAGTGGATTTAATATTGCCAAAAATATCACCACCGACGCGAAGTTTAATT
>Ga0209398_1000400_pt1 | contig 27384 bp, 23 predicted proteins | sample AshMeaBigSpring_FD_184125 | JGI IMG/M metagenome (GOLD analysis project Ga0209398, IMG submission 184125) | Groundwater microbial communities from Big Spring, Nevada to study Microbial Dark Matter (Phase II) - Ash Meadows Big Spring (SPAdes)... | ecosystem: Environmental > Aquatic > Deep...
TCCTTGGTGGCGGACCCCCGACGGGTCTCGACGCCGGGTACTTCTACGCCCCCACCGTCATCGTCGACGCCCACCACAGCTCGGAAATCGTGCAGAGCGAGGTGTTCGGACCCGTCCTCGTCGTCGTTCCCTTCGACAGCGACGAGGAGGCGATCGCCCTCGGCAACGACGTGCCATACGGTCTGGCGGCATCGGTGTGGACCAACGACATCAGCAGAGCGATGCTGGCGGCGAAGCACCTCGAGTTCGGCACGGTGTGGATCAACGCCCACCTGCCGATCGCCTCCGAGGCGCCTCATGGCGGCTTCAAGCAGTCAGGGTTTGGCAAGGACATGTCCGAGGAGGCGGTCAACGACTACCGCATCACCAAGCACGTCATGATCAAGCACTGAACCCAGGGGGACCAGCCGCGGAGTTGGCGGCCGGCAGCGCCAGAATGGCGGCGAGGGCGAAAACGCCAACGCCGAGGAGGAGCAATGCGCGCCGCTCTGCTCGAGGCGCCGCGACCCATCGACCGCCAGCCGCTTCGTGTCGTCGAGCTGGTAAGCCCTGAGCCGGCGGCCGGCGAGCTCCTCGTCGACGTGGCGGCATGCGGGGTGTGCCGGACCGACCTGCAGCTCGTTACCGGTGACCTGGCGGCACGCCGTCTCCCCATCGTCCCCGGTCACCAGGCCGTGGGACGGGTCGCAAGGGTCGGTGAGGGCGTCACCGGCTGGCGCATCGGCGACCGGGTCGGTGCGGCGTGGCTGGCGTGGGCCTGCGGCCAATGCCGGCACTGTGCGGGTGGGCGGGAGAACCTGTGCGAGCGGGCCGAGCTCACCGGATGGGACCGCAACGGCGGCTACGCCGAGCAGCTCACCGTGCCCGCCGACTTCGCCACTCGCATCCCCGCCGGGTTCGACGACGTGGCCGCCGCCCCGCTGTTGTGTGGCGGCGTCATCGGGTACCGCGCCCTGCGCGTCTCCGGTATTGCACCCGGGGGGCGGCTCGGGCTCTACGGCTTCGGGGCGTCGGCGTTGCTGGCGCTCCAGGTGGCGCGGCACTGGGGATGCGAGGTGTTCGTCGCCACCCGCTCGGTCGCCGAGCAGCAGCGGGCGCTGGCGATGGGTGCGGTGTGGGCCGGCTCCTACCACGACCCTCCGCCGGTGCCGCTCGACGCCGCCATCACCTTCGCCCCCGCGGGCCATGTGGTGGTCGAGGCGCTTAAGGCGGTTGACCGTGGCGGCACAGTGGCGATCAACGCCATCCATCTCGATCGCATCCCCGAGTTCCCATATGACATGCTGTGGTGGGAGCGACGGCTGTGCAGCGTCGCCAACTTCACCAGGGCCGACGCCGCCGAGTTCCTCGACATCGCCGCCGCCATCCCCGTGCAGACCCTTGTCGATCCCTTCCCGCTGCGAGCGGCCAACGTTGCGCTCGCCCGGCTGCACGCCGGAGCCATCGGCGGGGCGGCGGTGCTCACCACGTGACGGCACAGCCTCCTCGCCGCACCCCATCGCCGATCCTGGCGGCCGCGCTCTCTGCGCTGTTCCCCGGTGCCGGACAACTCGTCGCCGGGCGGCGGCGGCGCGGTCTGGCGTTTGCCGCGGTGACCGCCGTCGTGATCGTTGCCGGTCTGGCTGCGCTGGTGCGCGACCCGCTCGGCGCCGTCAAGCTCGCCTTTGACGAGGGCGTGCTGCTGGCGTTGCACGGCGTCAACCTGGTGGCGCTCGGCTGGCGATCGCTGGCCGCGTTCGACGCCTACCGCATGGCCGCCGAGCAACGACCCGCCACGGGCGGGGCATGGGCGGTCACCGCTCTCGCCGGCATCGCCATCGTCCTCCTAGCCCCACATGCCGCCTTCGGCTACTACGACTACGTCCAGTACGAGCTGATCACAACCGTCTTTGTCGCCGAGCAGCCGACAACAACCACCCCCCCTGTCACCACGACGGCCGGCGGTCCGCCGACAACGGCCGGCGGCGGTCCCGTCACCAGTGCGGCGGTGGCAACGACCACCACCGTTGCCACCACCACCACGCTCCCGAAGCTGTGGGAGGGCCAAGACCGTCTCAACGTGTTGCTGCTCGGGTCCGACTCCGGGATCGGGCGCACCGGGGTCCGCACCGACACGATGGTGGTGGTGAGCATCGACCCAATCAGCGGCGACATCGCCGTGTTCGGGCTCCCCCGCAACCTGGCAGGCGTGCCGCTGCCACCCGACGTCGGCATCTGGTCGTGCGACTGCTTCCCGTCGATCCTCAACGAGCTCTACGGCTACGGCGAGACCCACCCCGAGGCCTTCCCCGGACCGGCCGGGCCGGGGCCGACGGCGATGAAGCTGGCGATCGGCGAGCTGCTCGGCATCCCGATGCACTACTACGCCCTCGTCGCCCTCGACGGGTTCGTCGACATCGTCGATGCCCTCGGCGGGGTCACCATCACGGTGACCGAGCGGCTCTACGACCCCGCCTACCCCAACGAGGACGGCACGACGTCGTTGATCGACATCGCCCCAGGCGAGTATCACTTCGACGGTCACGAGGCCCTGGTGTACGCCCGCACGAGGTATGCGTCAGACGACTACGACAGGATGGCGCGCCAGCGTTGCCTCATCGAGGGGCTCGCCGAGCAGATCGATCCGATAGCGCTGCTGCGCGGCTTCCCTCGTGTCGCCGAGGCGATCAAGCGCAGCGTGGCGACCGACATCCCGCTCGACCGCCTCCCGGACCTGCTCGAGCTGGTACCGCTGGTGAACACCGAGGAGACGGTGGCGATCGGCTTCGTCCCTCCCACCTACCTCGCCGGGCGGACCGGCCAGGGCTACCCGACACCAGACATCGACCTCATCCGGGAGCACGTCGCCATCGTGATGGGACACCCCGCCGCCGAGGCCATCGCCCTGCTCGGTCTCGAGCCGCTCAGCGCCGCCTGCGGCTGAAAGGTGTGGCCCTCACCGGCCACCGCGACCGATAACGGTGCGTACCGTCTGTAGGAGGATCCACACGTCGAGCGACACGGAACGGGCGGCGGCGTACTCGAGGTCGAGCGCAGAACGGGCGGCGAGCGAGATGTTGTCCCGACCCCGCACCTGCGCCAGCCCGGTGACGCCAGGCGCAACCGAGTGGCGCCGCCGCACCGCTTCGTCGCCGAGCTCACGGGCGATCAACCCCACCTCATCGGCAACCAGCGGCCGTGGCCCGACCAGCGACATGTCGCCACGAAGCACGTTCAGCAGGTTGGGCAGCTCGTCGAGCGACCAGCGCCGCAGGCTGCGGCCGATCCTGGTCACCCGTGGGTCGTCGTCTATGCCGACACCTGGCTGCTCCCCATAACCCCGCTCCGCCGCCTCGGCGATCTCGTCGAGGTGGGCGGCGAAGACATCGGGATCGGCGCCGTAGTGCATGGTGCGGAACTTCCACATGGCAAAGGGCGCCCCGCCCCTGCCAACACGAACCTGACGCAGCAGCACAGGACCGGGCGAGTCGACACGGATCGCCATCGCCACAACGATGGCCAGGGGCACCGCCGCCACTGCGCCGACCCCGGCCACCAGCAGATCGCCAAGCCGCTTCACCACCGGGTACGTCATCCTGCGCCGGCGATGCGCCTCACCATCCTTGGCGGGCGAAGCCATGGCACCAAAGACGAGGGCGAGCAGCGCCGCCGCCTCCCCGCACACAAACGCCACCGCCACCCTGGTCGCCGGGTCGCCACCGCCGGCGGCAAAGGCGATCCCCGCCGTCGCCAGGGCGAGAAGCCAGGCATCGGCGAGGCGGGCGGCGTCACCCCTCGCCACCTGGATCTGCCCAGCGAGCAGCGCACCAGCCGCCAGCACCACCCCGGCGGCAACCGACGCCGCCACCACCGGCCCCGGGCGGAACCCCTCACCAAACACGGCGCCGACAACGGCAGGGCCCGCCCACCATCCGGTAGCGGCGGCGGGAACCGCAAGCAGCGCCGCCCCCACCCCGATGCGCCGCCCCCAGCCGGCGAGCCACCCCGCCTCTCCGGCGCCGGCGGCGGCGGTGAGCGGGGGAAGCAGGCGGGCGATGAGGTTGTAGCCGAGCGTCAGCGGGGCGCGGAACAGCGTGAAGGTGACGAACACCGTGCTCACCAGCGCCGGCGTCGCCCCCCGTGCGGCGACCACGATCGGCCCGCCGAGCAGCAGGGCCTGCGACGCCGCCGAGGCCAGCATGAGCCCCGCAAGCAGATGCGACTCGGCCGCCGCCACGTCGACCACCTCGTGGCGCGTTGTCATGGGGGTGGTGTCGTCGACAGATTTCCGCAACGGCCCCCACGCCAGCACGGCAAGCGGTCCCACCACCAGCGCCACCCCCAGCCCGACACCGCCCGGGGCCAGGGCGAGCACCACGCCGGCGATGGCAAGACGCACCAAGGCGGCGGCGGCGCTCGTCATGCCGTAGGAGCGAAACCGGCGTCGGCCGGCCAGATAGCCCCTGGCCAGCGCAAACCCGCCATGGGTGAGCACGGTGGCGACGACGAGGAGCGCATAGATGGCGTCGCCGCCGAACAGCCGGCCCCGTCCCAGCCAGGCCACCACCCCACCACCGATGGCGGCGGCAAGTACGAGCCCGACCGCGGCGACCGGTACACCGGGTCGATCCGGCTCGAGGGTGAGGCGGCGGATGACCACCTGCTCGAGCGGGAGCAGTACCACGACAAAGGCGAGGAAGTGGATCGTGAGCAGCGCAGACACCGCCGCAAAGCCGTGCGCCCCGAGGGCTCGGCCCCCGGCGATCTCGTAGCCGTATGCGGCGAGCCCCGCCACGATGCTGCCGGCGACGATGTCGAGGGTCCCGTCCCGGCGCCAGCGACGCATGGCGCCAGCCGGCACGTGCCGCCTGGTCACCCGATCCATGACGCCGACCTCATCACCCCAGGCTACGACGCCTCCGCACGAGCCGGGTCAGGTCAGTTGACGTAGGCCAGTGCCTGAGCCGGGGCCCAGCGGCCCGCCACCTGAGCGTATGCCAGACCGGCCTCCTCATAGTCGTGATGCTCGAGGGCGGCGAGGCTCCGGGCGATGTCCGCGGCCGACTGGTCGAGCAGCAGCGTCGCCGCATCGAACAGGCTGGCAGTGTCCCGGTAGTCGAGCTCGAGCATCCCCTCGGCGCCGAACTCCCCCAGCCAGCGCTCCAGATCGCGGACATCATCGAGGACCCCGTCGTCGAACCCGGCCCCTTCGAGGATCTCAACCGCCCTTGACACTCTCTGCACCGCCGAGCCGAGGTCGGTGCGGTAGCGGATCGAAGCCCCGTGCGACGCCGTGTACATCTCGCGCCCCTCCGGGTCGAATGCTGCGAACCATCGCAGTGGAACGTGCCAAGCCGCACTCTGGATGTACGACCTCGCCTCCGGCGCCTCGGCGTGCAACCGCACCAGCTCCTGGCGGGCCCGCCGCGCCGCCAGCTCGGAGAGCACGGACGACCCAGGGTTGTCCCGCCAGAAGGCGACGATGCCTTCGAGCATCCGCAGTCGCGGGTAGCGGGGACAGAGGTGGCTGGCGCCGCGCCACTCGGCGGTGAAGGCGTCGTTGGTTGTCGGTTCGGCCCACACCAGCTCGCCGCTCGTGCGCACGACGGGGCGACCCCCAAAGAGGTGCGACTCGAAGGCGCCGATGCGCTCGAGCGGCATGTAGACCCGGAGCTGGGCCGACCTGATCATCGGATCATGCTACGGGTTGCCGACCGGCGACGGCATGGGCCGCACGCATCCCCTGGCAACGGACCGGTGGGGACGGCCGGTAGACTCGCCACTGTGCCGGCCTTGCCGGGCCGGGCCGGCAGGGTGCAGCGAGAGAAGGAGTTCGTGGCGTGGGTGTGTTCGGGGCCGTCGACGCCGGCAGGCACCAGGGGGTCGTGTTCGGCGCAGATCAGACACCCCGGCTACGCACCATCATCGCCAACCACTTGTCCGCGGGCGGCCCCGTCCTCGGCGCCACCCGCTTCTATCCCCACGCCTCCGAGCAAGAGACGGTGGACCCCCCCGCCACCCACGGTGTCAACCGGCACGTCGCCACGGTCAGGGTTGGCGGGGCGCACAGCGCAGCAGTGGGGATGCCGTGCCGCCATCGAGGGCTGCGCCTGACGCAGTAGGGAGGGAGCGCCGAATGCTCGAGATCGACAACGTACGCGATCACAAGGCACTGGGCCTCAGCGACGAGCGCGTCGTCGCCATGTATCGCACCATGCTCCTGGCACGCCGGCTCGACGAGCGGTTGTGGGCGCTCAACCGGCAGGGACGGGTGCCGTTCGTGGTTTCGGTCGCCGGTCACGAGGCCACGCAGGTCGGCGCCGCATTCGCCATCGACTCGCAGATCGACTGGTCGCTGCCCTACTACCGCGACCTGGCGTTCAACCTGGCGCTTGGTGTCACCCCACACGATGTGTTCCTCGGTGTGTTCGCCAAGGCCGCAGACCCGGCGAGCGGCGGCCGGCAGATGCCAAGCCACTGGTCCGACCCGACGCGGAACCTGTTCACCCACTCCTCGGTGATCGCCACCCAGTTCCCCCACGCCTGCGGCATCGCCCACGAGCTGCGGGCGTCCGGGCGGCCAGGGGTGGTGGTGGTGTCGTCCGGCGAGGGGGCGACGTCCGAGGGCGACTGGCACGAGGCGATGAACTTCGCCGGGCTGCATGGGCTGCCGGTGATCTTCCTCATCGAGAACAACCTGTACGCCATCTCGGTGCCGGTGACGGAGGAGGTGGCGGGCAGCGTCGCCAACAGGGCACAGGGCTATGGGATGCCGGGTGTCGAGGTCGACGGCAACGACGTGCTCCAGGTGTACGGCGTTGTCTCCGCCGCCGTGGAACGGGCGAGGAAGGGTGGAGGCCCCACCCTGATCGAGGCCAAGACCTATCGCTACTACGCCCACACCTCGGACGACGACGACAAGCTCTACCGGACGGCAGACGAGGTCGAGCTGTGGCGGCGCAAGGACCCCATAACCGTGCTCCGCCAATACCTCGTCGAGTCACGACTGCTCGACGAAGCCGCAGAGGAGCGCATCGACGTCGAGACGACCGAGGAGATCGCCGCCGCCGTCGCCATGGCGGAGGCGGCGCCCGACCCGACAGACGCCCTCTCCTTCGTGTACGCCGCCCCCATCGAGCCCGGCCCGGCGACGGTTGCTCAGGAACCGGCCGGCGAGGGCGAGCAGGTCAACCTGATCACGGCGATCAACCAGACCCTCCACGAGATCCTGGAGAAGTACCCGGAGGCGTCCATCTTCGGCGAGGACGTGGCCGACCCCAAGGGCGGGGTGTTCAAGGCGACCGTTGGTCTCACCGGCCGGTTTGGCGACCGCTCCTTCAACGCCCCGCTGGCCGAGTCGCTCATCATCGGGCTCGGGATCGGCAAGGCTGCGGCGGGTGGCCGCCCCATCGCCGAGATCCAGTTCGCCGACTTCATCCACCCCGGCTTCGACCAGATCGTGTCGGAAGCGGCTCGCATCTCGTACCGCACCGCCGGCGGGTGGCGGTGCCCGCTCGTGATCCGGGTCCCGTTTGGCGGGGGCATCCACGGCGCCCTGTACCACAGCCAGTCGATCGAGGCGTTCTACGCCCACGTGCCAGGGCTCAAGGTGGTCGTGCCATCCACACCCGCCGACGCCAAGGGGCTCCTGTGGGCGGCCATCGCCGACCCTGATCCGGTGATGGTGCTCGAACCGAAGCGGTTGTACCGCCTCGCCAGGGGACCATGGCCGGAGGGTGAGCATGTCGTGCCCATCGGCAAGGCCGCCTTCCGTCGGGTCGGCGACGACGTCACCATCGTTGCGTACGGCGCCATGGCCCATGCTGCCGTCGAGGCGGCCGACCGGCTGGCCACCGAGGGGATCGGCGTCTCCGTGCTCGACCTGAGGTCGCTGCGCCCACTCGACTGGCCGTCGATAGAGGCCGCCGTCAAGCACAACGGGAAGGTGCTCGTCGTCCACGAAGACACCGGCTTCGCCGGCTTTGGCGCCGAGGTGGTCGCCCAGATCGCCGAGCGGGCCTTCGACTGGCTCGACGCCCCGCCCGACCGCTACACCTCGCCCGAGGCGCCCACCTTCCCGTTCGCCGCCGCGCTCGAGCGACAGATGCTTCCCGACACAGACGGCATCGTGGAGCGGGCCCGCCGCCTTGCCAGGCAGTAGCCGCACCGGACGGGAACCACGTGCCCGCCCGAGGCGTCTCAAACGGAGAAGCCGCACCAAGCGCGCTGCGTGATGACCGAAGACAACAGACGATCCGACCTCGAGACCCACTACACCGAACACCGCAACCGGTTGTACCGGGCGATGGTGCTCGTCACAGACGACCGCGACCTGTCGCTCGAGGCGGTCGATGGCGCCTACGCCCGCATGCGGCGGGTGGCGTTGCAGCGCACAACACCTGATCCGGCGTTCGAGGTGCTGCGGCGGGCATACCGCAAGGTGCGAAGGACCGACCCCTCGCACAACATGCAGGGGTTCCGCCTCCCGGATGCGCCGCCATCGAGCGAGACGGCGGCGGTTGTCGCCGCGCTGCGACGCCTCGACACCGATCATCGCATCGCCGCCGTCGCCACCGCCTACCTGGGGTGGAACGCCGCCGCCATCGGTCATGTCACCGGTCGCCGCGACGCCGCCGGGCTCGTCACCGCCGCAGCGGAGGCGCTGGCACGAGACCTCGGTGTCGCCCCCGAGCAGGCGCCGCCCCTCGTCGCCGCCGCCCTCACCGCCGCCGGCGATGCCGTTGCCGCCCCGCTCTCTCGACTCGAGTCTGTCGTGATCGAGGGGCGGCTGCTGCGGGTCAAGGTTGCCGGAGCCGCCGCCGCCGTGGCCCTCGCCTCCGTAGGCGGAGTCACGTTCGGCGTCGGTGCGCTTTCTCGCCCCGCAGCTGTCGAGGCCACCGGCCCCGGCCCTGCGACTTCGGGGTCGTTGCCCGGTGCCGTCACGCCGACCACTGGCGATGCCCTGCCCACCGAGATCACCTGGGAGCAGACCGGGCTCCCGTTCCGCGAGGGTGACATGTCGGCGGTGACGGCGGGACCAAACGGCTTCGTCGGCGTCGGCCAGGACTACTCCGATCCGACAGGGTCGCTGCGGCTCATGGCGTCTGAGACGGGATTCGACTGGACGATGCTCGAGTCGCCGCTGCCCCGCAACGGCTGGATCCAGAGCGTGACGTACGAAGGTGATCGCTTCTTCGCCGTGGGCAGCAGCGTCGACGAGGCAACGGGACGGGACACGCCGACCCTCATCGCCTCAGAAGATGGTGAGTCATGGGAGGTGTTGCCGCTGACGGTGCCGCCAACCGTCGAGATCGCCGGCGTCTCGATCCGCGTCTACTCGAGCGTCACCGCCGTCGGTGTCTCCAACGGCGAGATCGTTGTCATCGGCAGCCAGAACGCCGACGAGGACATGATGCCGCTCTTCCGCGATGCGCTTCCCGAGGACCTCCCGGACATCCAGACCTGGGGCTTCAGCGGCAACGGCATCGACGTCTACGACAACCAAGGCAACCTGCTCCAGAGCTTCACCGCCGATGAGCTCGGTGTCGACCCTGCGCTGTTGAGTCTGGCGGGGCAGGGTCGCACCGTGGTGTGGCGCTCCGCAGACGGGGGGGCGACGTGGGAGGAGGAGGCCGTCGGCGCGGCGACCCGACCAGACGGGTGGTTTGGCCAGATCGCCGTCGGTGACGATGCCGTGGCCGCCGTGGTGTACGGCCAGTTCGGGAATTCCACTTCGCTGTGGAGCGATCGTGGTGGTGAGTGGCAGCGCATCGACCTCGGGCGAGGGACAACCGTGACCGCCGTCGCCCGCCTGGACGATGGGTTCATCGCCGTCGGGAGCGATGGCACCGAGACGGCGGTGTGGCGCTCGACCGATGGCGTCGCCTGGGAGCCTGCGGCCGCTGAAGGGTTCGGCGGGCTTCGCATCGACCGCCTTGTGACGTCGCCATACGGGGTCCTCGCCGTCGGGCAGGATGTCGGCAAGATCGACCCGATCGGCCCCGCGGTTGTCGAGACCGATGATGGGTTGCTTGTCGAGATCGACTCGACCGGTCGCTACGTCGTGACAGACGGTGACGGCGTCGTGCTCCTCGAGTTGTTCAGCGACGAGCTCGAGAGCGACGGCGCCGGTAGCGTTGTGCTCGCCGATCCCGACACAGGCGACGTCGTCGTCACGCTGGAGCAGCGCGTCATCGATCTGGCGTGGGAGGCGGCGTACCGCGAGGTCGAGGGGCAGCAACTCGCTCCGACTCCGGCGCTTGCGATGTCGCGCAACGGCGACGAATGGCTGCGTGTCGACTCCACCGACCTCCCGGCGGGGTTCTACCCGAACGTCCTGGCGCTCGCCGCCGACCGGATCCTCATGACAGGGTGGGTCGAGGGTGGTGAGTCTCCGCAGCCGGGACCGAGGGCCTTTGTCGGGGTGTTCGACGGGTGACACCGTGGCCCGGTGTCCGCCCTGCCATGACGGGGAACGCGTCCCCTATCCTCGCTTGCGATGGACTATCACATCCGCAGGGCGCAACCGGGCGACAAGAAGGCCGTCGCCGCCTTCACAGAGAGCACCTTTGCCTGGGGTGATTACGTCGCCGACGCCTTCGATCGATGGCTCGTCGATCCAAACGGCATCCTGCTCGTGGCGGCCGATGCCGCAGACAGCGCAGTCGCCATCGTCCGCGGAGCGATGCTCTCGCCGACCGAGCTGTGGTTGCAGGGGGCGAGGGTGCACCCGGAGTGGCGGCGCCGTGGCGTCGCCTCCGCGCTCGACGAGACGATGGAGACGTGGGCCCGCAGCCGAGGCGGGCGGGTGGCTCGGCTCGCCATCGAGGACTGGAACACCGCTGCCCAGCGTCAGGTGGGAAAGCTGGGAATGCGCCGCATCGGCGGTTGGATGACGGCGTGGCGCGACGCCAAAGCCGCCAAACCGATCGTCACCGGGAATGGGGGCCGGCGCCGCCGCCCGCAGGACCGCATCGCCGCTGCCCCGTCCGCAGAGGCGGCGCCTGCGTTCATGGCGTGGTCGGCTGGCTCGCTGGGCCGGGCGGCGCGGGGGCTGTTCGCCATCGGCTGGACGTGGCGCCGGCTCACCCTCGAAGACCTCTCCGCGGCGGCACGGGCCGGTGCGTTGTGGATGTCGCCGGCCGGGTGGATCCTCGGCGCCGTCGACAACCACAAGGACCTCGAGATCGGTTGGGTGGAAACAGGCCAGGAGGAGATCGACGAGTTGCTCACCGGCGTCGTCGATCTCGCCCCAGAGCTCGATGCGACACACGTCACCCTCAAGCTCCCCGCGGTCGACTGGATGCGGGCGGCGCTCGAGCGCCATGGCTTCACCACGGAGGGGCTCGTCCTCTACGCCAAGGAGCTGTGACGGCCACCGACGCACCGGCCGCTCAGCCAGAGCTGCGCAGCGCCTCCCAGTAGAGCTCGACCGGGTGGGCGATGCGGAAGTCTGGACCGAGACGGGTGCGGAGCTGCATCTCGCATCCCGGGTTGGCCGAGGCAACGAGGGTCGGGCCGGTGCGGCGCAGCTGATCGGCCTTCTGCAGCCCCAACAGCGTCGCCGTCTCCGGTTGGAGCAGCGTGTACAGCCCCGCCGCCCCGCAGCATGTCCCGCCGGGGTCGATCTCGACCGGTCGGTAGCCGGCCGCCTCGAGAATGCGACGCGGTTCGGTGACGATGCGCTGGGCGTGGCGGAGATGACACGGGTCCTGCACCGCCACCTCACCGAGGTCACCGGACAGCTCGGGGAGCCGGCCGGCGTCGATGAGACCGGCCACGAGCTCGGTGACATCCCGCACCCGACCCGCCAGCTCCTCGCCCCCCTGCCCCCAGTGGCCGAGCTGCTTGAGGTGGGCGCTGCAACCGGCGGCGTCCGCCACCACAACGTCGTAGCCGGCAAAGGCGGCGATATTGCGCTCGGCCATCGCCTCCGCTGCGGCGGCGGCGCCGTCGTGGGCCGCCAGCGCCCCACAGCATGTCTGCGACGCCGGGACCTCGACCAGGTAGCCGGCCCGGCGCAGCAGCTCGAACGTCGCCTCGTGCACCGGGCCGAACCACGGGTCCATGACGCAACCGGCGAGCACCGCGGCGCGGCCGATCGGTGTGCCGCCCGGCGCCCGTACCTCGCCGATGATGCTGGCTGGCCGGAGCGGGAGACGGCGCAACCCGGCGAGCCGCCCCCGTCTGGCGAGACGGGGGCCTGCGATGCGCTGCAGCGCCGCCGCCGCCATGGCGGTCGCCGCCAGGAGGCGGCGGTTGCCGAGGACGACTTTGCCGACGGCGAGGCGGCGGAGGGCGGCGCCAACGCCACGACGTTGGGCGGCGATCTCGGCCCTGGCGCCTTCCATCGCCCTGCCAAACGGCACGAGCGACGGGCACACCACCTCACAGGCGCGGCACTGCAAGCAGAACCCCATGACACCGGCAAAGGTGTCGTCCACGACCTCGAGACCGTCGGCCACCGCCGCCATGGCGGCGAGCCGGCCCCGTGGCGAGGCCGCCTCGTCGCCGGTGAGCCGGAACGTCGGACACACGGGGAGACAGAGACCGCAGGTGATACAGGCGTCGAGCTCTGCCTGCGTCGGTGCGTGTGCGGTGACCCAGGGCATCAAATCCCCCCTGGCAGTCGACCAGGGTTGGCGACACCGGCCGGATCGAACGCCGCCTTGATGCGTCGCTGCACGACCAGCGTCCCCGGCGGCGTGCCCCATGGGTCGAATCCGGGTGCGGCGTCTGCGGGGTGGCGCTGTACCACCAGCGCCCCCGACCGCTCCTCGGCCCAGACTCGCAGGGCGGCAGCGGCGGGGACGTCGAGGTGCGACATCCCCACCGTCACCTCACCTACGCCGTGCGCCGCCTGGAACCGCACCCCGCCGCCCAGCCGACGCACCAGCTCAACCGCCTCACCGGTGGCGGCGGCCGGCACCCGCAAAGAGAGCAGCCACGGGGTGTCGAGCGGGGCCGGCCAGTGGAGATCGGGACGGACGGCGGCGCCGAGATCGGCGGCCTGCCCTGCGACCTCCTCTTCCGTCCCGGCCACGTAGACGGCGCTCCCGGTGTCGGTCTCGATCACCGCCAGCGGGCGATATGCGGCGGACCGGGCGGCGGCGGCGTCCGCCACCTCGATCGAGCCGGAGTGGGTCGGGATCGGCCACAGCTTGAGACACACCGAGCCGATCACACCGAGCGATCCGAGCGATCCGGTGACCAGTCGGGGAATGTCATAGCCGGTGACGTTCTTCACCACCCTGCCACCTCCGGTGACGGTGCGGCCGTCCCCGGTGACGAGCACAACCTCGAGCATCCGGTCTCGGGTAGGCCCGTAACGCAGCCGGCGCCACCCCGAGGAGCCGGTGGCAACGACGCCACCGATGGTCGAGTCACCAGGGTTCTCCGGGAGCACCGCCGTCTGACGCCGGGTGGCGAGGAGCTCCTCGAGCGCCGCCACCCGCATCCCGGCCTCGACGACGATGGTGAGATCCTCGGGCTGCCAGTCGATCACCCTGTCGAGCCGGGTGGTGACGAGCACGACATCCGGGTCCACCGGGTGGCCGATGCCCTGGCGGGTGCCACCGCCCCACACCATCACCCGCAGCCCGTTGACCGAGACGGTGCGCATGGCACGGGCCACCGCCTCGAGCGACGAAGGGGCGATCACCCGCTCGGCGCCGGGGACGCCGGGGTGCTCGTCTGCGACGTCCGGCCCGAGGGCATCAGCGATGGCGGCGCCGAGCGCCATCACACCGCCTCTGCGACGCCGGGGAAGTCGAAGTCGAAACAACGCGACCCGGCAGGCAGCACCTTGCCTGGGTTCATCAGCCCGTCCGGGTCGAAGGCGTTGCGCAACCTGGCCTGGGCGTCGAGGCTGACCGCATCGAACACGTCTGACATGAAGCGTCGTTTCTCGAGACCGATGCCGTGCTCCCCGGAGAGGCTTCCGCCAACGGAGATGGAGAGCCGGACGATCTCCTCGCCCGCCGCCATCACCCTCTCCATCACACCGGGCTGTCTTGCGTCGAACGCCATCAGCGGGTGGAGGTTGCCGTCGCCGGCGTGGAACACGTTGAGCATGAGGATCCCGTAGCGGGCGGAGATCTCGTAGAGCCGCTCCATCACCTCGACCAGCCGGGTGCGTGGCACGACGGTGTCGTGCAGGTAGTAGTCGGGCGCAGCCTGCGCCACGGCGCCAAACGCCGACTTGCGTCCCAGCCACAGACGGGCCCGCTCGGCGGCGTCCACCGCCACCCGCACCTGCTCGGCACCGCACCGCCGTGCAATGTCTGCGATGACCGCCGCCTCGGCCTCCACAGCTGCAGCATGCCCGGCTACCTCGGCGAGGAGCACGGCGGCGGCGTCTGTCGGGTAGCCGGCGTTGACGAAGTTCTCCACCGCCTGCACCATCGGCCGGTCCATCATCTCGAGGGCGGCGGGGACGATACCGGCGGCGATGGTGTCCGACACGGTCTGCGCCGCCCCGGCGACATCCGGGTACGCCAGCAGCAGGGTGCGGACCGCGGGGGGGTTCTCGGTGAGCTTGACCAGGATCTTGGTGACGACACCAAGCGTCCCCTCGGAGCCGACGACCACCGCCAGCAGATCGAGCCCGATCGGGTCAGGGGCGGCGCCGCCAACGAGCACGACCTCGCCCTCGGGTGTCACCAGCTCTGCGCCGAGGATGTGGGCAACGGTCGTGCCCTCGGCGAGACAGTGCGGGCCCCCGGCGTTTGTTGCGACGTTGCCGCCAATCGTGCACACCGACTGCGACGACGGGTCTGGGGCGTAGTGGACCCCGAACGGTGCAGTGTGTTGCGACAGGTCGAGGTTGATCACCCCTGGACCGACCCAGGCGGTGCGGCCAAGCGTGTCGACCTCCCAGATGCGGTTCATCCGCATCATCGACACGACGAGACCGGGCTCGACGGAGACGGCGCCACCGGCGAGACCCGTTCCGGCGCCGCGAGGCACCACCGGCACCCGCCAGCGCCGGGCGATCCTGACGCAAGCTGCGGTCTCCTGGGTCGTCTCAGGGAACGCCACCGCAAGCACCGGGCCGCGGGTGACGCCGGCGTCCTTGTCGTACAGCCGCACCTCGAGCGGTGACGACTTCACCCTGCCAGGCCCGAGGAGGGCACGAAGGTCGTCGACCAGCGCCATGGAGCGGCAGGTTACCCGGCCCCTCGGCGGCCGGCCCGGTCACCCTGTCGCAGGCCCCCACCCGCCGCCACCTGGGGTGAGCACCCGGAGCCGGTCACCGCGGTGGACCTCGAACGTCGTCTTGCCGGGGAGCCGCTGCGCCGGACGACCGGCGGGGACCAGCCAGTCCTCACCACAGGCGCCGGGGGCGCCACCGGCGAGACCCCATGGCGGCACCACCCTGCGCTCCCCGAGCAACGACACCGTGGCTGCGGCGAGGAACTCGATCTCGCGCTCGATCCCGTCACCGCCCGAGTAGCGGCCGGCGCCGCCGCTCCCCTGCCGCAGCCGGGTGACCACCACCCGGAACGGGTAATGCGTCTCGAGCGATTCGATCGGGGTGTTCTTGGTGTTGGTCATCCCGGTGTGGATACCGGACTGGCCTGGCCGGCCGGGCCGGCCCCCCTGACCGCCGCCGATCGTCTCGTAGTAGGCGAAGTCGTCGTTGCCGACGAGGACGTTGTTCATCGTGCCCTGGCCAGCCGCCGGCACCCGATCGGGCGCCGCCTTGGCCAGCGCTCCGAGCACCACGTCTGCGATCCGCTGGCTGGTCTCGACGTTGCCGGCGGCAACGGCGGCGGGGGGCGTGGCGTTGACGATCGACCCGGGAGGGGCGGCGAGGGTGATCGGCCGGTAGCAGCCGCCGTTGGCGGGGATGGTGGGGTCGGTGGCCACCCTCACCGCATAGAAGAGACACGACCGGGTCACCGCCTCGACGGCGTTGATGTTGGCCGGGACCTGACCGGCGCTGCCGGCGAAGTCGGCGGCGAGGCTGTCGCCGGCGACGGTCACCACGACCCGGATGGGCACAAGGGCGGCGCCCCACTCCATGACGTCCTCGAAGGGGTACACCCCGTCGGGGAGGGCGGAAAGCGCCGACCGCATGCGGCGCTCACCGTAGGCGAGCAGCGCATCCGCCACCTCGAGGAACCGGTCGATACCGCTGGCTTCTGCCAGACCGCCCAGCCGCCTTGCCCCGGCCTCGTTGGCCCCCAGCTGGGCCGACAGATCCCCCAGCCGCTCCGCCGGCGTGCGGGTGGCGGCGAGAAACGGCTCGACGAACTCAGCGAGCCACTCGCCGTTGCGCACCGCAGGCATCGGGGCCACCCGGTGTCCCTCCTGGTCGATGGTGGTGGCGTGGGCGGGCATCGAGCCGGGCGCCTCGCCGCCGACATCGGCATGATGGGCCCGGTTGGCCACCCACCCGATGAGCCGGCTCCCGAGGTGGACGGGGCGGACCAGGGTGAGGTCGTTGAGATGGGTCCCGCCGTGAAACGGGTCGTTTACGGCGTACTGGGTGCCGGGGGCGACGACCGTCCCGAGGAGGTCAATGACGGCGGCGACCGATGCGGGCATGGAGCCGAGATGCACGGGGATGTGCTCCGCCTGGGCGAGCATCTCGCCGCTGGGTACGAAGACGGCCGCCGAGCAGTCCGCCCGCTCCTTGATGTTGGGGGAGTACGCCGTTCGCCTCAGCACGACGCCCATCTCGTCTGCGACAGCGGAGAGCCGGTTTCTCGCCAGCTCGAGGGTGATCGGGTCGACGGTCACCACTCCACCTCGAGGGCGCCGGCGTCGTTGACCGTCGCCCGCTCCCCTGCCCCGAGATAGGTGGTCGCCTCCCGCTCCTCGATGACGGCAGGCCCGACGACCTCGTCCCCTGGGGCGAGCCCGTTGCGACGTACGACGTTCACCTCGACGGGTCCGGTGTCGGCGATGACGCTTCGCTTGCCGACAGCGGCGTCGCCGTCCGGTGCCGGCACGGGGAGTGATCCGAAGTCGACGGCGGCAACACCGACCGCCTCGGCCCTGGTGGTCACCACCTCGATGGGGTCGTCCGGTCTGGCGAAGCCGTTGCGCTCGGCGTGGAGCGCATGGAAGCGATCGGCGAGTGCCGCCCACCCCTGGCCGGGCCGGTAGGGGACGGAGACCTCGTGGGACTGCCCCAGGTAGCGGACGTCGAGACGCACCTCCACGGAGGCGGGAGGGACCCCGGCGTCGCCCCGCAGCCGGGCGGCGGCGCGTCCCGCCACCTCTGCGGCAAGCGCATCGACTTCGGCGCCGTCCACCATGCGCCTGCTCTGAGCGACATCGACCCGGGGTGGGCTGACCAGCAGACCGAGCGCCGAGAACACGCCGGCATGGAGGGGAACGAGGACCCCCGCCATGTCCAGGCTTCGGGCGAGGGCGGTGGCGTGGAGACCGCCGGCGCCACCGAAGGCGACAAGCGTCGCCGCTCTCGGGTCGGCGCCCTCCTCGAGCGACACCTTACGGATGGCCGAGGCCATGACCTCCTCGATCACCCGGCCGACCCCACGGGCCGTTGTGGCCGCATCCATCCCCAGCCGGCCACCAAGCGTCGCCAGCGCCGTGGCGGCCAGGTCGGGGCGCAGACCAACGGTGCCGGCGAGGCGGGTGCCGGCGGGGATGCGTCCGAGCACCACGTTGGCGTCCGTCACCGTCGGCTCCTGGCCACCACCGCCGTAGGCGGCTGGGCCCGGCTCCGCCCCTGCGCTGTGCGGCCCGACCCGGAGCGCACCACCCTCGTCGCACCAGGCGATCGAGCCGCCACCGGCGCCAACGGTATGGATGGCAACGGACGGCATCCGACACCGGAACCCGTCGATCTCTCGCTCGTACGACACCTCGGGCCGTCCCCCGTCGATCCGGCAGACGTCGGTCGAGGTGCCCCCCATGTCGAAGGAGACGAGCCTGCTGCGTCCGGCGACAGCGCCGAGGGCGGCGGCGGCGGCCACGCCACCCGCCGGGCCAGACAGCAGGATCGCCGCCGGGAGTCGGGTCGCCTCGGTGATCGGGATCAGCCCACCCGAGGAGCGCATCACCAGGACGTCGTCTGCGAGACCCTCCTCATGGCAGCGGGTGGCGAGGCGGTCGAGATACCGGGCGCACTCCGGGCCAAGGTAGGCGTTGAGGACGGTCGTCGCCGTCCGCTCGAACTCGCGAAACTCGGGCGCCACCTCGCTCGACAGCGACACCGCCATCGCCGGGAAGGCTCGGCGGAGGGCGGTGGCAACAGCCTGCTCGCCGTCTGGGTTGGCGTACCCGTAGAGAAGCGCCACCGCCACCGCAGCGACGGCGCCGAGTGCGGGAGACGGCACCCACCCGGCCGGATCGTCCGGAGCCTCGAAGCGCAGATGTCGCGGCACGAGCGGCACCGGCCTGTCGGCGAACGAGTCGTAGAGCGAGGGACGGTGCTGCCGGCCGATCTCGATCAGGTCGGGAAAGCCTGCGCTGGTGACGAGGGCGGTGACCGCCCCCCGCCGCTCGAGAAGGGCGTTGGTGGCGACGGTGGTGCCGTGGATGAGGCGGGTGGCGGGCGGCTGGGCGGCGGCGCCCGACATCACGCCGGCGCTCTGGTCGGCGGGTGTCGATGGCACTTTCCCTGTGCGTATGGTGGCGCCGTCCCAATGGACGAGGTCCGTGAACGTCCCCCCGACGTCGACGGCGAGCACCCCCGCCATCAGCGTGACCACCCGGCGCTACGATCCGAGGCAGGAGCCGGAGAGGAATCCATGCCCGTCGCCATCACCGCCACCCCGAACCCCAACGCCCTCAAGTTCACCGTTGGCGTTGACGTCGGCGGTCCCAAGACCTTCGTGGCCGGGAGGGCGGTGGACGATGCCATCGCCGAGGAGCTGCTCGCCGTCGCCGGGGTCACAAGCGTCTTCATGTCATCCGACTTCGTCACGCTCTCGAAGCTGCCAGACGCCGACTGGGCCGACATCGTCGCCGCCGCAGGCGAGATCCTGGCCCGCCACTTCGGCTGACCCTGCCCCGTCAGGGACGCACTCGGCCGGTGACGGCGATCCACGGCTCCCGTTCCACAAGAGGCCACTCCGAGTGGGGCACCATGTCAACGGCGTCGAGAAGCCGGGTGTAAGCGTCGCTGGCCAGATCCTCGAGACCCCGCCACGCCCCGAACTCGACGGCGGCGCGCCGCTCGCTCGGGTCGTCGTAGATCCCGACAGGGCGGGCGAGATCGACGACCCGCACGTCATCGAGACCGGTGCGGATCCCCGCCATCGCCAGCTGGATCCTCGTTGGGGACCGGGCGGCAATCCTGTCGGCGACATCAGGGTGGAGCTGGTAGAACATGGCGGCCGGGGTCCGCCGCGGCGAGTCGGTCCGCAGCGTTGCGATGTCGAGGTCGGCGAGCACCAGCACCGCGCCGGGTCGCAGCCACCGCACCGCCGTCTGGGCGATCGGGTCGAGGAGGCGCGGCTCCCCCCAGGCGTGCAGCAGGATGGCGGCGTCAGCCGAAGCCACCGCCACCCGCTCGCCCAGCCGGACCGGCTCTTCGGACACCGCCAAGCCGTCGCCCCCGTAACCGAGTCGGCGCAGCACCGCCGCCAGTTGGGCGGCCCCCGACCCGCGCACCACGATCGCTGCCGTCGTCGGGAGCGAGACGTCTGCGAGCACAGGTCCCCACGCCTCGGCCTCGAGCGCAATCAGGTCAGGCATGAGCCGGGAGCGTAGCCGCCGCCGTGGTCAGGGGCCCGGCGTGGCAACATCACGCCGGCGACACGGGAGCACGATGGCCGGCACGACGGGGTGGGACATCCGACGCATCGCCACCGGGCTGCTGGTGGCTATGACCGTCGTGTTCGTTGCCGCAACGCTGATAGAGCGGACCACCCCGTGGGTCACGTGGGTGCGGGTGGCTGCGGAGGCGTCGATGGTTGGGGCGCTGGCCGACTGGTTCGCCGTCACCGCCCTGTTCCGCCACCCGCTCGGGCTCCCCATCCCGCACACGGCGATCATCCCCAGCCGCAAGCAGCAGATCGGGCGGGCGCTGGGCCGCTTCGTCCAGGACTCGTTCCTCACCCGCGACAACGTCGTTGCCAGGGTGCGCAGCGCCGACGTCGGCACCCGCGTCGGGCGCTGGCTGGAGGACCCTGGCCACGTTGCCCAGGTCGGTCATCAGGTCACCGAGGGGCTCGCCGCCCTCGTCGCGTCGCTCGACGACGAGCTTGGCCCGGCCGTCGCCGAGGTCGTGCTGGAGCGGCTGCGGAGCCTGCACTTCGCCCCCATGGCGTCGCGAGCGCTGGCGGCGGCGACGGCGGAGGGTCGCCACCAGGAGCTCCTCGACGCCTTCCTCCCCACCGTCGGCCGCCTCCTCGACGAGAACCAGCACAGCCTGCTCGATGCGGTGACGGCGACCTCTCCGTGGTGGGTGCCTCGGGCACTGGACGAGACGGTGCTGGGGAAGGCGCTCGAGGTTGTCCACCGCTTCATCGACGACGTCGTCGCCAACCCGCAGCACCCGTTCAGGGCGAACGTCGACATGCTGGCTGCCGAGCTGGTCACCCGGTTGCGCGACGACCCGATGCTGATCGCTCGCGGCGAGGAGCTAAAGGCGGAGCTGCTCGCCAACCCGATGGTGCAGCACTATCTCGACGGGTTGTGGGAGGCCACCAAGGCTGGCCTGCTCACCCAGGCGGGGGATCCGACGAGCGCCATCCGCTCCCGCGTCGAGTCGGCGGTCGCAGGGCTCGGCCGTTCCCTGCGCAGCGACCCTGGGCTGCGTACCCGGGTGGAGGCGTGGCTGGAGCGCATCGTCGGCGAGGTCGCCGATCGCTTCGAGGGTGAGATCACCGAGCTGGTGACGGGAACGGTGGACCGGTGGGACGCCGCCGAGACCAGCCAGCGGCTGGAGGATCTCATCGGGCGCGACCTCCAGTTCATCCGCATCAACGGCACGGTGGTCGGTGGGGCGGCAGGTCTGGCGATCCATGGCGTTTCCCGTCTCATCGGGTGACCCCCCGCCCGAAGTCTCACGGGTCGACCGTGACGACCAGTGGGAACCGGAGACCGGACGGGTCGGCGACAGACACGACGATGCGCCAGCCATCGACACCTGCCGTCCCCCCGCTCACCTCGGCCTCGGTCCCGAACGTTGCGGCGGCAGCAACTGCGGCGACGGCGACCTGCTCGGGAACGGCGTCGTCGCCCATCGGCGGCGGGGTGAACACCGGGTCGACGGCAACAGGGAGGGGCGCCGGCAGGTCGATGGGAACGGCGCCATCGACCGTGACCTCGACCGGGATGCGCACTGCCCGCGGTCCCGCCCGCCGGTACTCGCCGTCCAGCCCACGTCCGAGCGTCGAGAACAACACCACAACGTCGTAGCGCCCAGGAGCGACGGCGCCGACCTCGACGGCCCGCGCCCACTCCACCCACATCGCCGGCTCGTCGTCATCGACCTGATCGACGGTGAAGTATTCGGTGACAAACCACTCGGCGGTGGCGGCGGCCCTTCGCTGCTCCTGCTCCGGCGCAACCGCCATCAGGTCGGCCTCGGTGTAGAGCGCCGGTGGCGGAAGCGTCGCCGCCGGCGCCGGTGCCGATGCTGGTGCCGATTGCGGTGCCGATACCGGAGGCTCTGTCGCGGCGGCGGCCCCGTCGGGCATGGACGCTGCGGTGACGGTGGTGGCCGTGGCCGCTCCTGGGACGGCAATCACGGTGCCCTCGCCCCTTCGCACCGTGCGAACCGCGACAACGCCGACAACGACCACTGCGATCACGGCGATCGCCAGCGACACCCTTGTGCGGGAGCGCCCGCCGTCGAGCTCGCTCGCCAGCATCGACCACGGGATGTGCTCGAGCTCCTCGCGCTCGCCGTCATCCAGGGGAGTCGTCATGGCGGCAAACGTACGTTGAGCCGCCCTGCGGTTCAAGAGGGTCGACGTGGCAGCCGGTGTCAGCCCCCGATGTAGCTCATCTCGCCAGGTGGCTGGCGTCGTATTGCGTTACCGCTGAAAACATGCTCAGACCTGGGGAAACGCGAGTTGCACGTTTGTCATCACCACTGGTTCTCTGGCGTGCGTTTCCGGCAACTCGCCGGCGGTGATGAACGCACGGCAACGAGCGCCCCTGGGCGAGCTGATCTCAACGCATCGGAGGATTCGCCGCGCAGGATGGTCGATGCGACGTCGGTGTCGATGACGACTGCGTGCATCGACGTGGCTCAGGCGACCTCGGAGTGGCGCAGCTCCTCGAGCCACTTCAAGAACGCGGCGTGTTCCTCGTCATCCAAGAGGGGCTCGCCCGGAGCGAGGGCGTCGATGGAAGCAAAAGGCTCGATCCCTTGACGGCGCGCCAGCTCCTCGATCGTCATCGCAGCCTCGGGCGGGATCGCGTCCCGTGTCTTTGGCTGGACCATCGGACTCCTTGCTGCTCGCCGTCATTGTGCCACCAGCCAGCCGGGAGGAGGCGTCCCTGTTTGGTCCGCATTTGGTCCGCGAGTGCTCCGATAACGACTGCAAGTGACGAGAAACGCTGAGAGGCCAACACCGTTGTCGCATAAGGGTTTCGACCGATTCGCCATGAAGGCGCTGACCCCCCGATTCTGACTACGGATCAGAAGGTTGGGGGTTCAAGTCCCTCCGGGCGCGCTACTGGAAGCCTTGTGGAGCAAGGGTTTCCAACCGAGGCCGGTCGCCGCACCTTCCGACGTTTGGGAGCCATCCTAGTTGAGCGCGGTATCGGCTTCGCGGCTCAGGCTGGGTCGACGAACCGGACGCGTTCTCTGAGCCAGGCCGCAGTCCAGGCCTCGTCGACTTCGACGCCGGCGATCGCGAGCATGGCTTCTTCGGCCTCGTCGATGTCTGGTGGGTCGGGGTCCCAGGTGCCGTGGTTGAGGTCGATGAACATGACGAGGGCCGCCCACGCCGCTCGTTTGTTGCCGTCGGGGAGGGGATGGTTCCATGCCAGCCGGCATACGAGGACGGCGGCCTTGTCGTAGATGTCGGGGTAGAACTCGACGTCACCGAACCCGGCCCGAGGGCATGCAACGCCGAGTCGGCGAGGTCCGAACGCGCTGCCTTCGTGAGGGTGTCGGCGTCAACGCCGGTGACTTGCTCGGCCAGCCAAAGGTACTCGGCCAGCGTGAGGTATCGGGTCACCGGGCGAGGCGTTCCAAGAGCCCTTGGTCGCGTTCGAGGAGCCGCTTGGCGCGGCTGGTGAAGTCCTCGTCGTGGCGGACCCGTTCGATCTCGGCTTTGAGAGCGTCGATGATGAGAGCGTTGACGCTGGTGCCTTTGACGCGGGCGACGGCTTCGGCGTCGTCGGCGAGGTCCTCGGGCAGGCGGACGGTGGTTTGCTTAGCCATGACGTCATGATATCGCGATATCGAGGCAAGGCAACCATGTGAAATGAGCTTGGGAGCCAAGTTGGGAGCCATTCCCTGTGAACGACGGTCGACTCGGATGGACGCCGGTGGACTCAGAATCCCGCCGGCCCGGCCTCTACGGACGTCTGTGGACGCTGATGGACACGGCTTGGAGATCTACGGATCAGACGGTTGGGGGTTCGAGTCCCTCCGGGCGTGCTGACGAAGCCTTTGTGGCACAAGGGCTTCAGCTCGACGGGAGTTCCCGGACCTTCTGACGTTTGGGAGCCATTCCATCCCGCCGTGACGTACTGTGGTGGCCGACCCGGGATCGACCAGTCAGTTTGGTCAGCGGCGGATCGGTGTGGAAGCCTACTTCATGTAGCCCACGCGGTAATAAAGGCAACCGGCCTTCTCTTTAGCTAGCATCCGGTCGTAGCAACCTCGCTTCATCAGGAGCACCATGCGGCCAGACGCTTTCGCATCGCAGACCCGAGGAGTCGTGCGGAGGGACCCGACGGGGTTCTGGGCCTTCCATCCGGAGCCGCTGCCCCGCCGCCTTGACCTTCCTCAAGAGGTCGTCACCTTGCTAGACGAGGCGACGGGTGCCGTCCATCGTCTTGGCGGCCTGGGACGGCTGATCCCCAACCCCCACCTGCTCATCGGGCCTCACTTGCGACTGGAGGCCGTGCTCAGCTCGCGCATCGAGGGTACGAAGACCGATGTCGGTCAGCTCCTTCGCTTCGAGGCCGGTGAGGCGCCCCCTGCTGCCGAAGCGGATGATGCCCGGGAAGTCCGCAACTACGTCATCGCAATGGAACACGGCCTGCAGCGGGTACGCGAGGGCTTCCCGGTCTCGATCAGGCTCCTCCGAGAACTCCACGGGCTGTTGCTCTCCGGACTCCGTGGGCAACACCGGCGCCCAGGAGAGCTGCGAGCCAGCCCAGTGTGGATAGGCGGAAGCACTCTCGAGGACGCCGTCTTCGTGCCACCTCCAACAGATGTGATGCATGTGGCGCTCGACGATTTCGAACGGTTTCTCCATGAGCACGACATGCCGTTGTTGGTGCAGCTAGCGCTCGCCCACTACCAGTTCGAGGTCATTCATCCGTTCCTCGATGGCAACGGCCGTATCGGTCGGCTCCTCATCCCCCTCATGTTGGTGCTACGCGACGCGCTCACGCAGCCACTCCTCTATCTGTCGGCCTACTTCGAGCAGCACCGCAGCGAGTACTACGACCAGCTTCTCATGACTAGCCAGCACGGGGATCTCCTTCCCTGGCTCCGCTTCTTCCTGCGTGGCGTTCGACGGCAGGCCCGCGACGCAGAGGAGCGCACCGTCAGGCTCGTCGAGCTTCAGCACGAACTGCGAAGTGCACTGCTCGATGAAGGCAGGGCGAACTCTGTTGTCCGCCTTGCGGAGAACCTGTTCTCCGTGCCGATCATCACCGCCGCTCGCGCCGAGGAGCTACTTGGGGTGACCCGTCCGACGGCGCATGCGGCGATTGATGCGCTCGTCGAACGTGGCGACCTCGTCGAGGTGACCGGCCGTGAGCGGAGTCGGATCTACAAGGCGCCACGGATATTCGACGCGGTCTATGGCGCGGTGCACGTCAATGAACGTGAGACCCATTATCAGCTTCCGCTCGACGTGGATTCGCATAGTTGATCGCGGGCGGCCCCGGGGAGGCGGCTACGCACCTAAGGCGAGTTCAGCACGGCGGTGAGACGTGGAGCCGTGTGGACCCAGAGACTGTCGGCGTCACCGTAACGACCAGCGTCCCATAGCTCCTGCGTCGCACACCCCGGGTCTGCGGCATTGGATGGGGCCGGGTCTCTACCCGGCTCGACCTCCGACAGCCACGCCCGTCGTGGCCGGCGGTGCTGGCATGGCGGAAGACCCGTTTCGGGTGCCTGGCGCCCACAATGCCTGGAAGCCGGCCCTCCAGGGCGCCGGACTGGAGCGAAACCGGGAGAACGGGATGCACGCCCTCAGACACCACTACGCCTCGGTGCTGCTGGAGAACGGGGTCAGCATCCGCGCCGTGTCGGAGTATCTGGGCCATCACGATCCGGGCTTCACCTTGCGCACCTATGCCCACCTGATGCCCGAGTCGGAGGACCGGGCCCGAGCTGCGATTGACGCTGCGCTCGGTGCTCCGGCGGAATCCACGCGGAACGCGAACCGCATCTGATCGCGTTTCCCCTGGTCAGAGCGCTACAACCGGCCCTACCCCCCGATGTAGCTCATCTCCACCTTGGGGAGGGCGATGGTGGCCTCGGAGCGGATCTCGGAGTAGCGGTCGCCACGCCGCTCCCATACCCCGCGGACGATCGCTGCCAGCTCGTCGTCGCCGGCCCCGCCTCGCAGCGCCGCCCGCAGATCCGTTCCCGCAGAGGCGAACAGGCAGGTGAAAAGCGTGCCCTCCGCAGACAACCGGGCCCTTGTGCAGTCCCCGCAGAACGGGCTGGTGACAGAGGCGATCACCCCGATCTCCCCTGCGCCGTCTGCGTACCGCCAGCGCCGCGCCACCTCACCCCGATAGTTGGCGTCTGCGGGCTCGAGCGGGTGACGGGCGTCGATCGTTGCCAGGATCTCCGCCGCCGGCACAACGTCGTCCAGCCGCCAGCCGTTGGTGCGGCCGACGTCCATGTACTCGATGAAGCGCAGGATGTGCCCCGTGCCCCTGAAGTGCTCGGCCATCGGCAGGATGCTGTCGTCGTTGACGCCGCGCTTCACCACCATGTTGATCTTGACCGGGGCGAGCCCTGCGGCCGCTGCGGCGGCGATGCCATCGAGCACGACCGCCACAGGAACCCCGACGTCGTTCATCGCCATGAACACGGCGTCGTCCATCGAGTCGAGGCTCACTGTCACCCGATCGAGCCCTGCGGCGGCGAGCGCCTCCGCCTTGCGGGCGAGAAGGGTGCCGTTGGTGGTGAGGGTGAGGTCGCCGATCCCCGGGATGGCGGCTAGCTCACCGACAAGCACCTCGAGGTCCCGACGCAGCAGCGGCTCGCCGCCGGTGAGCCGCACCTTCTCGACGCCGAACCCGGCGAACACCCCGGTCACCCTGGCGATCTCCTCGAAGGAGAGAAGGAGCTCGCGGGCAAGGAACTCGTACTCCCGGTTGAAGATCTCCTTCGGCATGCAGTAGGTGCAACGGAAGTTGCACCTGTCCGTCACCGAGATGCGGAGGTCCCGCACCGGGCGGCCCATCGTGTCGCGCAGCGGCATGGGGGAAGCGTACCGGGAAGGAGAGGTGATGCGAGCAGTGCCGTCAGCGGCGCCGGCCTACCGCTTGATCAGCTCCAGGAACTCGCTGCGGGTGCGGGCATCGCTGCTGAACGTCCCCCGCATCGCACTCGTGATCATCGAGCTGTCCTGCTTCTGCACCCCTCGCATCATCATGCAGAAATGCTTGCCCTCGACGACAACGGCGACACCATACGGGTCGAGGATCTCGCCGACGGCGTCGGCGACCTGGTTTGTCATCCGCTCCTGCACCTGGAGACGCCGGGCGTAGAGGTCGACGATGCGAGCGATCTTCGACAGCCCGATGATGCTCCCCTTGGGGAGGTAGGCGACCGCCGCCTTGCCGAAGAACGGCAGCATGTGGTGCTCGCACATCGAGTAGAACTCGATGTCCTTGACCAAGACCATCTCCTCGGCGCCCTCGGCGTCGAAGATGGCGTTGTTGACGACCTCCTCCAACGAGGTGGCGTAACCGCTTGTGAGGTAGTCGAGCGCCTTGGCCACCCGCAGCGGTGTCCGCACCAGCCCTTCCCGGTCCGGGTTCTCGCCGAGCTCGACGAGCTGTTGGCGGACCAGGCTCTCGAAACGGGGGGCGTAGACGTCCGTCGGCTCGTCGAAGTCGTCGACGGCCCTGGGAAAGGTGGGGGTGCTGAGATGGATCGCCATGACGGGTGTGACCTCCTGGGTCGCCGTGGGAAGCCCCACTACAACGTCGTACGCTGTCGACCCGGTGACCGGATGGACCCATTCCGGCGCAACGTCTGCGATGGGGACGGCTACGTGGGCGGAGCTGGTCGCATCGGGTGCCGGTAGTGACCAGTCT